>Ga0315902_10001816_pt1 | contig 33926 bp, 26 predicted proteins | sample LakEriMetagenome_9_FD_203523 | JGI IMG/M metagenome (GOLD analysis project Ga0315902, IMG submission 203523) | Freshwater fungal communities from buoy surface, Lake Erie, Ohio, United States - Buoy 12 MA117 | ecosystem: Environmental > Aquatic > Freshwater > Lake > Lake biofilm | place: USA... | reverse complement strand
ATGTAGCCTCTTCCCAAGATATCTAAGGAAACGGAAACGGAGCGCTTCGGGTGACAACCGTCCCGTCCTTTAAGAAATACCGCACTTGAACGGAGGTGCTAGCAGGCGTGCAGTTGAAAGAAGCTTGAAACAGGACAACTTCATACATTTCTAAACATCCCGTGATCGTCAGTCGATCGAGTCCGATGATGTTGCTCACGACCAGGTAGTAGGGTATCGAAATACCCTGCACGTAAACAAAAGGTTTGAGATAGATACCTGCATAGCGAACACTGGTGAGGAGACCATTGATTCGGAACTGAACTCGAATCCACCGATGACCATTGTTTGGGGTCAGAGTCACCTGGGTTTCGGGCTTATAAGGAACCCACTCGAAGGTGCTGGCGTCATCGACGATATCGCCATGGACGAGCATCTCCACCGTGTCGTCGGCAAAAGAATCGATTCGCGGTAAAATCGTGACCACATTGTTGTCCGTCCATAGAGCCCCCCCCTTGATGGCAACAGCCTCGGGCTCGTACTCGCGCTCAAAGGGGACCACAAATTCCTGCTTAAGACAGTAATTGTCGGCTTCATCGCGGATTTGGACAGTAAACTTTTTGTCAGCATAGCCTTTACTCAAGATGATATCGACCTTATCTTTGTCCTTAAACTCTTTGAAGGTCGAAGGATCATCGACATCACCAAACACGCGATAGTACATTGGCCCGTCATTATTTCCAGTCAGACGGAGAGAAAAGATTCTCACGTTAGTCCCGGGACCACGAATTTCTGCTTTGCAATTTTGGGGAGTTGTGGATTTTTTACGAATCTGCAACGACCTGAATTCGGTTTCATTCTTGTATTTGTTCCGAAGCCGAACCTTTATTGTTTTCAAGCCGTCCGCCTCACTCAATTTGAGCGGAATCTTACTCGTACGAGGAATCTCTCGCCAGGATCCCTCAGGCTTTTCTTCTGGAGCGATGTCGCCTTCGATCCAGATGTCGTTGGTTCCTGGGTCTCGACTTTCCGACACGAGGAGAACAGTAAAAGCATCGTTGGTCGCAAATTCTGTGAAGCCTACGATGGGGTTCGCAGGCGATTCCAGACTAAAACGCCACTTCAATCGATCCTCGAGAAGCGGTGTACCATCTGGCTTGAAAAAGGTAACATTCATCGAATAATCGCCCACTTCGATGAAGTTGATTTTGGTCTTCGGTTTAACAGGCAGCTCGGACTCGAGCGGAATCTCAGCTTCAAAACCTTCCCCCGACAACCGATAGCTCAGAAGTTCGGTGCCGGGTCCTTCCACGACCAGAAAGTTCTCACCTTTGCCAGTGAACTCGGATTCAAGATAGTAGCGGAAGTTGGAGAGTGGGGACACTTCGATGCTCTGACCTCCGCAGCCTGCGCTGAGGTAAAGAACGCTGAGGATGGTCACAAACCTCCAGAGCATCTCGGGCGTCCTTCTTGGAGAAAAAGGGCTGAGATCGTCTCAACCCTCACTTGCATGTGAACCCGGGTTAAGCCCGGGCTCACATTTCATTCCGGATTATAGTGTCAGAGTTGTCACATCCACGTTAAAGTACCGGTACGATGTGCCCCCGATTTGCACGACCAGCAGCATGTTGGGGTTCAGGTGCATCTGGTTCGGGCCAGTCAGAGCGGAAGCACCTGTCTTGGTTTTGAAACCGCCGCGGGTGGTGCCACCCTCAGCGACGCCGAGCTTATCAGCATCTGCGACGGTGGATTCCGAACCGGCGAACAGAGCAGCGGCTTGAGTGAGGTTCAAAGTCCCAGCATATGTGTCAGCTACAAGGCGGTACTTGACGTCGCTCAGGGCCACCCCATCGCAAGTAAGAGCCGGAGCCGTACCTGCAACATTCTGAGGACACTCCAGAGTGAATACAAATTGTCCTGCACCACCAATTGTCATACCTGTTAGACTCACGGCTTTGATCGTGTATGCGGTCGCGTCCTGTCCGGCGACGCTTAAGCTATGGGCGTCACTGACAATCGTTTTCGCGAGTGTTTCGTCGGCACCCTTCACGATTTGACTGAACGTGTAACTGACCGCCTCGGTTCCAGTGACAGGGTCGTTCAGCTGCGAAGTGACTACGACGCGGATTTTGGTGGCATTGTTCGCTTCGTCTTGAAACGTTGCAATATCCCCTGTCGTCCAAGAATCGAAGAGGTCGTTATTGTCGAGGATGTAGTTGATACCACCGACCTGAAAGCTAGAGAGCTTCACTTTGCAACCGCGGTCAAATTTATACACGTCGATATTGGGATTAGCCTGGGTGATCGTAGCGTAGCTCAAGCCTGAAGCACAGCCGTCCATCGACATCGTGTAGGAGGACGCTGCCGTGAGGGATAATCCGGCTGCATTACCTTCTTCGAGGCCCACACTGATCGTCACCGTTTCGCGTCGACCCTCGTTGGTATCCGTTTGGTCCTTTTGAGAGCTAGAAACTTGCTGCAGTTTCGGCCCACAACCGACGAGTAGAAGACCGACGACGACTGCGCCATGGATCGAAGTTAGTTTCATTGCAAACTCCTGTTGAGGTAGCGAGAGCGTTTGTTACATCAATGCCTCAAAGATGTCCTTTTAAGCCATTCCAGAGGCCTTTGAAATGTAACTACTGTTCGGTGCTGGGATGAGCCACTTTGAGTGGACCTAGAAAATTGTGGCAAGTGAAGAAGATGATAAAATTTTTCGGACAGACTTTAGTTTCTTTTGGTAGGTAAGGGAAAAAGAAATCGGACCGCTTCTTACGTTAGGGCTGAATCGTCCGCAAAATCCTGTATCCTTGTATTATACAAGGTCCAGGGTGCTCGCTGTCTCGCCTGATGACAGGCTCTGACGGTCTCTTGATAAGCTTCGAGCACCATAGAGCTCAGCGGTCGAGCGCCGTCCCTTACTGAGAGGGGACAGACATAGACGCTCAAATCGATCGTAGGCTGTTGGAGCGCGCGACAGAGATGGGGCAGGAGGCCATCGTCATCGATCCACGCCTGGGCCTTCTGGTTTCGATAATGCAGACCCACCGCATAGATAGGCACTCCAGGTCTTTTGCCGACGACTATGTTACCGCGAAACCACTGATCCTGAGTCGGCGTATCGAGCGCCGTAGTCGTCCCTTCAGGAAATACACAGAATGGGAGGTATTCGAGAACGCGCATCAGCTCTCTTAAAGCTACGACCCGCTTTTCAACCGACTGGCGGCCAACAAAGATCGCATTGCTTCGCTGGGCGAGCCCCCCCAGAAAAAACCAGCTTCGGATTTCTTCTTTGGCAATAAAACCCACCGGCCAAAGGCTACCTATTGCGATGATGTCGAGATATGAAATGTGATTAGAAAGAAGAAGAAAGGGCTGCTTCTTAGGTAGCTCAACTCCATTGCGCTCGATACGAAGCCCAGCCACCCATCCAAAAACTTTCAAATGAACTTGCATGATGCTGGCCCGAAACCAGATTAGCTTTTTACCTAAAGATCCTGGCCTTCGGACCCACAACACACCCAAAGGTGCGAAATATAAAGTAATTCCCATGGACACGAGACACAAGACGAGGAGTATAAGCCTCAGACACAGACGCAGGATACCCACCTCGTTTCTCCTATGTGAAGATCCAGCATAACCTGCAGCTTTGTGTCCGTCAGTAAATTTATCGACTCTTCACAATCATTTTAACCGTACTTCAAATCGACACTTTAAGCTCTAGCGTGAGGTTAAACGTCTTTATCGTGGGGAAAAAAACGATGCGATTCGAAAGCGTACAAGCCTTAGAGCGACCTCTCCTCTCCGAGATCGTGCATCCGCTGATGCCCTCGTCCTGGAGAGCCAAGATCGCTTTTGAACTCAAGCAATCTCGCTACATCATCAAAACAGCGCAAACCATCGAGGAGTTTCGGCAAGTCATTCAACTGCGTACCAGTGTCTTCCTAGCGGAATTCGCAGGCCTCGAGAACGACACGCGCGTTGATATCGAACCTCGGGATTTAGAAAGCGATTTTCTGATTATTCAGGACGCAGCGACCCGCGATGTCCTCGCTTCCTATCGATTGATCTGCTCCGAATTTAGTCAAAACTTCTACTCTCTCAGTGAGTTTGATCTTGGTACCTTCCTTGAGACTCCCGGTAAAAAACTAGAGCTCAGTCGGGCCTGTGTGCGTGCCGACCGTCGGTCGTCGGGTATCTTCGTTCATCTCCTCTGGAGGGGTCTTGCAGAGTACGTGGAGCGAACGGCCTGTCAATACCTATTCGGATGTAGCAGTATCCAAACCTTGGACCTTCGCGATATCGTCGGCATCTATGAGTACCTGCAACACGAGGGGGTCCTCGATAACAGCTTTACCATACGCCCGCGACCTGACTATACTATTCTTGATATGCAGGGTATGCTGTCTAGTCTTAGAACCGAGGGCGAGGTCACCGGTGAGAAGTTGCTTCCACCGCTGCTCATGGGCTATCTCAAAGCAGGGGCCCGAGTTTACGGCGCTCCCGCTTTCGATCAGGATTTTAGCTGTCTCGATCTCTTTACTGTGCTGAATTTCGCTGATCTGTCTGCAACCCATTTGCGAAAGTACCTGCAGCCCTCCTAATCCAAAGGGGCAAAGCGCTTGTATTCAGGTTACAAAGATTTTCCAGAGCTGGCTGAACTCTATGCTTGTGCGGACAGCCTCGGAGATACTGGCGAGATTCGTGAAGAGACCTGGGTCAAGCACAACCATTTGGATTTCCCTGTTCTCAGTTTCCAGTTTGGGCCCGCGGATCCGAGCCTGCCTACCCTGGTTTTCGTAGCTGGGGTGCACGGGCTTGAGAAGATCGGGACCCAAGTCGTCACGTCCTTCTTGAAGTCCTTCATTCGTCTTCTACACTGGGATCGCTCGCTGATCAATCTCCTCAGGGAGTGTCGTATTCTTTTCTATCCACTGGTCAATCCTGTCGGAATGTTTCGCAGCACTCGTTCGAACGGTCACGGCGTCGACCTTATGCGTAATGCCCCCATCGATGCAGAACTCCCGCGATTACCATTGGTCGGTGGTCAAAGGTTTAGTCGGTATCTTCCTTGGTATCGAGGGCAGGTAGACCATGCGATGGAGCTAGAGTCACAGACTCTATGCGACTTTGTGCGCCGCCACTGTTTTTCATCTCCAACTTCCCTCGTGTTGGACGTTCATTCTGGTTTTGGACTGATCGATCGGGTGTGGTTTCCTTATGCGTTTTCGCCGCGCTATTTTCCGGATGCGCCGCGAGTCCTTGCCATGAAGAAACTCCTCGATCAGAGCTTTCCCCATCACGTCTATGCGATCGAACCTCAGCATCTTTCCTATACGACGCATGGTGATCTATGGGACTATCTTTATCTGGAACAGCGGGAGAAGAACCCGAGTCATGTCTTCATTCCCTTATCCCTGGAAATGGGTTCTTGGCATTGGGTCAAAAAAAATCCAAGGCAAGTCTTCAGTAGCCTTGGAATCTTCAACCCAGTCTTGCCCCATCGAGTGAAACGGGCGGAACGCAGGCACTTCTTACTCTTCAACTTTTTGTGCAAAGCGATTGTTTCAGGCGATCAATGGGCCCAACTTCCCTCGCAAAGGGTCACGTTCCTCGAGCGCAAATCAAGGCAGCTCTGGTATCGCGACCCCTCGCGGACCACCTGACCAGCTTGCGGGCGGGTCTTGCGCGCAGGCTCTTAGCCGATAGGTAACGACCTTCTCCCCCATGCGGATGCCGATAGATCCAAGCATCTCTGTTCACAAATACCTGTACAGAGGCGTGCATAGGATGTTCGCGTGATTCGCCCGTCTCGTGTGAGTCCATTTTCTAGCGCCGGACTCCGTTACCAAACGCGGTCTGAACCTCTGTTTCCATCGAGCCTCGCCTCGATGCCCGCTGGGTCATCTTCAAAACAAGACAACGGTGTCGTATTTTTTTGCTGCTGGATCACGACAGTACGCGCGAAGAGATATCAAGCGATCGTAAAGAAATCTTAAATAGCCTCGTGAATCCCCTGATAACGTTCACTTCTTGGGCCTCAATGTCCTACAACTTTGCCAATACGTTCATGAAAAAACGTCACGATGAAGGAATAAAACCTTGGCGATCCATCAAAAATCTTGACCTTCCTCAGCCAATAATTATATGTAGCAATCGCCAAATTGACAATCAGACCCCGTTTGTTCCTCGCATTGCGCACATTCATCCGGGGTCACTTGGACCAAACATTTGTAGGACATAGGCATGAGTTTGCAAAAGGTACTGATGGTCAGCATGATCTCTTCGATTACCCCAGCAATTATGGCGCAGCAGTCAGCCAGCCCGGAGGCGCCATCCGACTCCTTGGGTGCCTTTGCCCTCGACTCTCTGCAGTACGAACAGCGGGTCCATAGCACCTCGGAAAGTACCGAGCTCGGCGAGAAGACGAAGTTGGACTTGGCCTTTAAATACCGTTTCACGAATGATACCAATCTCCGCCTCCGCCTCGACATCGATCCCTACAAGTATCCCGAAGAAAATAAGTCATCAAAATTTGAAGTCCGCTTGTATCACCGCTACGAAAACTTCGAGGTGCAAGCGGACTTCGACGTTAATGGGGACGACAACGGTCGCGGGGCAACCACCTTCGGTCCGGATGCCGACTCCAAGGATTCCTTCCTGGCTTACAATGCCGGAACCTTGGCTAAGTTCATCTTTTACCCCTACAACTTCGGCGGCGAGGTCGGTCGCGAGTTCCGGACCCTCGACGTCACACGCCTGTACTACATTCAGGGGACCCCGGATGTGATCAACGAGAACCCGACGGGCGACGTATCGATCACCATGCGGACAGCACCGGGTCTCGAACTTCAGCTGCGCCCCATAGACTCCCTTACGGTTTATGCAGGGATAGGTTCCGCGAGCTTCGAATATCCCGCTTCCAAAGACTTCGATATTAAAAATCAGCCGACCGCCACTGTGTGGAAGATCAAAGAGGACCGCGCTTACAAGGGCGGCCTCCGGTACGAAACCACGTCCACACGCTTCAATCTCGAGTATGTAACGCATACGCAAGCCGAGTTCACAGGCTCGCTGTTAGATTCAGCTGGATCAGCGCAGATCGATCAGAAGTTCGGCGCACTCACACTGAGTGCAGAACGCACCACAACCCGCGCCGGCACCCGGGCTTATAAGCTGGCTGAAGACGGTCGCTGGTTCGACACGAGCCGTGGCTACTATCCGATCTACGTAGATTACGACTACAAGGAGCAGAACTGGTTAGGCCAGACTGCCTCCGCGAACATGCTGCAGGTTGCCTACAATTTTGGTCAATTGACTCCATTCTTAGCGGCAAAGTACTTCGAGAAGAACTTTATCTTCCGCCGCAACGAAAGTGCCGAGAAGCTTCGAACCGTCGATGGTTCACTGTCTCACGGTGGTCTCTCTTCTTACAAGTTGGGCACTGAGATCGCCCTCGGAAAATGGATCGTTCGTCCTGAAGTCGAGCATTTTGTTGCCAAAAATGCCGTATTCGGCAATCGTCAGGAATTGCGTGAGTTCAGCATCAATAGTGAGGGCTATGGCAAGGAGAATACAGTCTTCACCCTCAATACGAGTTACAGTCACTGAGTCAGCTCACCAGACGTTCGAGGCCCGAACCGCAATCTCCATTCAGTCCGAAGCCTCTCGCTGCTTCACCTGGACGGTAGCTCTGCGAGGGAACAGGGCTGGAGTGAGCTGACGCACGGAGGATACCAGACGACAGCTCAACCCCAGTGGTCTCGAACAACTGCCAGCGATAAATTCGAACTGGCAGTGGCCGCGATGAATGACAAAAAAGAGAGGCCACGACCTCTCGCCTTCTCGGGGAACAACGATGACTCCTACGCTTCGAAAGTGGTTAAGAATCGCAGTTCTAATAGCCCTCACTGGACTCTTTCAGGCTTGCAAAGAGGATTCTGTCGCACCTGATCCGCAGAGCAACGATCCGACTCTCAATGGGCTGCTGGAATCGATCCGCACCGTCGAGCTCGAAAAAGCTCGTGGGAATGCCCTAAGCTCCATGACCCCAGAAAATCTGCTCGCATTCGACCGGCAACTGATGCGCTCCAAAGCGGGTACTCTGCGTCTGATGCAGGATGAGGCAAGCTCTCTGGGTCTTAAAGAACTCGTTCAGTCACGAGACAACATTCGAAACCTCAAACTCCTGCTCGAAGACCGCGATATTGTGGGTATTTATATTCGTAATCTCGAGGCAGCAACCACCGAGTTCCTAGGTCGACAGAATCGCTCCGAAGACGAGCTAGCCGATCCCAACACCGAACGCAATCTCTACCTCCAGAATTTCACCCTCGATCAGGGTCTTGGTGAATTTGCGAGCTTTATCGCCAGCAAGACGCCTCGGGGACCGAAGCTTTTTGAAACCATTACGTGTGGAGCTGTCTGCGGAAATCTTCAGCACGCATCGACCGATGTAAACAAAGACCAGGTCGTGTGGCTGCTTTCACCCAACATCAGCCTTCAGCAGGCACGCGACATGCTTCTCACGGTCAACGGAGCCTCACGGGGTTTCCTCAACTCGGGAACAGATCGGGCGATACGCGTGTTCATCGCTGAAGACTTTTCTGGTCTCTTCGCCGATACGCTACAAGGCTGGACCGAGGTGACTGATCAGTTTATCGGCATGCCGGAGCTAGCAGTCAGCGATCGACCCAACAACCGTTTCAGCGATTTTCGGATGAGTCTTCCTGTGGACCGCTACAAGGGCAAGACCATCACTCTGGGTTTCCGTATCCAGGGAGTGACCAACGAGAACACGACGGTTCAGTTCCGCCAAATTGCCATCCGTGGAAAAGGTTATGCGGTCAAAAATCGCTACCAGCTGACTCCCCCGGCTCCCTTGGAGCTGACACCTTCGGTCGAACCCGCGCCGCGGGCCCCTCGAGGGAACACGCCTAGACCACCTGTCGAGCCGACGACACCAGAGACCTGCGAACGTGTCGTTCCCAAGGCGCCGCGGGCGGGCGGAGCTCCGCTGCAGTTGCTCACACTTCCAGACTTGCCGAACTGTCTCTTGGAAGCTGACGGCGAAGGCAAAATCTTCGCTCCGACCCAGTCCTGCAAGATTCGCTTCAAATCGGAGGCAACAGCGGCCGATGGCGACAACTTTAAGCCCGTCGGTCAGTTGCTAGCGTACAAAGATGCCAAACTCCCTGCCGAGGACAGTCTCTTTAAAAAGTTTGATCGCAACGGAGTCACCGCTCAGGCTTCTGGATGGAAATCACGAACCGGCGCGAACCTCACCTGCGAGCCCGCTGCTTCTGCAGCTCTTGCGGCTGAAATCAACGATCCCGTGACCAAAACCTTCTTGAACGACTCCATCTGCGCCAACCGCACATCTAAAGGCAATCCACTCGATATCCTCTTGGGCCCTCAAGTCAAATTGCCTAAAGGTTGGACGATTAAGATCTACTACTCCGTTTCAGGTCAAACCCTCAATGCTTCAGACGATGCAGCTTGTCCCCAATCCGAGAAGTTGCGACGTCTCCGGACTCTGATTCTACCGGCAGTCTATCCGGGTTTAGGTTTTGGTCCCATCCCACTGCCCGATGCGACAACAGGCAATGCGTTCTATCTGGCCGCAGGTGAGACGAAAACCTTTTTTGATGTCGCAAGCAACTTCAGCTTCGACGCTAAAGTCGACCAATATCCCATCGGACCTTTCACGACCGATGGTGTATTGAAGACGATTGAGACCGGTATCATGGAGATCTCAAGCAGCGAACTTGCGACCAAGACCAATGACTACGAGAATCCGTTGCGCTTAGCCTTGGCCATGGACGTCCGCACACCTGCTTACGAGGACAATGGAACCTTCTGGTACATCCATGCCATCACCTTCGAAGGGGGAAATTAAAATGAGCTCTCTATACCGACTGATTGATGGCAAATTCGATCGTATCGGTCGTCACGCGACGCTCGGAGCTCTAGTCGCCCTCGCTTTAGCGAGCGGGTGTCGTGAGAACGATCCTGGTGAGCCTGCGGGTCGAAGTGAAGTCATCACGTCAGACGAGCGACTCTCTGTGTCGAATAGCGCGGGCAACTTAGCCGCATCGGCAATCAAAGACACCTACGCGGTCGACTTCGTCTTTCTTCCGAGCATCATCCTGCGTGATGGCGAGGCTCAACTCGTGAGTTTTCAGGATAATTCGCCAGAAAATGCTCAGCGCATCATGAACCTCTACGATCCAACCAAAGATCTCATCCGCTTCGGCACGATGAAAGGCTCCGCGATCCGTGACTTTATCTACTCCCGAGTCACGAATACGCTTGATATGGATCTCCAGGTCGCAGGGTTGAATTTCGACCTACGCCTGCAGGGTGGTTGGCCTCAAGTCTTTACCATGAATCGTGACAATGGCGAGACCTTCGACCTCGACCGAGACTACCGGGTGGGACTCGTCAGCTTTTTTTATCGTGCACCTTTTCCTGGCTATTACTTCGGCGATGGACTGAACTTCTCCTTCAATGAAGAGACCTCTGACTTCGGTTCGCTCCGCCTGGCCGTGGCCCGCTTTCTTGGCAAAACCCCAATCCTCCCTCCGTTCGACGAGCGACGGGGCCGGGTCACCAATCGTGTCGTGGGTGATGCAGGGTCTCGGCGCATTTTCGAGATCCAAGGTCGAGCCCACCTTTCACCTCTGCTCGGCTATCAGGTCACAACGCGCGGTGTTGTGACAGCGGTTGGTGTACCATCGAAGCGAGACGCCAATGACTGGGCTAAGTTCCCTGGCCGTGAACTCCCGACCGAAGTGATCATCCAGGACCCTGAGGGGGATAACGATCCGACAACCTCGGATGCCATCAGCGTTCTGGTCCCCAGCAGCAATTCGGTCCCCAAGACGGGTGAGCTGATCGAACTGACAGCCGTCGTGCACGAACAGTGGACGGGTGGTGGCATGTCCGGCACCAGTCTGCGCATGATACAAAAGCCTATAGAAGTCCTAGCCAAGAATCAGCCCCTGCCAGCTCCTGTGCTCCTCGGCAAAGGCGGTCGACAGATCCTGCGCCCGATTCCCTCGAGCTTTGCTGGTGACCAGAATTCGAAACGCGAACTCAACATCGAAGAGGGTATCGATTTTTGGGAAAGTCTCGAGCATATGCGAGTTGAGCTCGTGAATCCTCGTGTGCTTGGCACCGAAGGTGGGCGGGAGGACGAGGCTCGAGCGAAAAGCGGACAGGTCAACTTCGTCGAAGTGATCTTGAATCCAGAAGGCATTGTCGATCAACACTCAATCACCGATCGTGGCGGCAACTTCTACAATCCTTACGAGAAAGATTTCAATATCGAGACCGTAGCGATGGTGAATCACCCGTTGGCCCCCGCGATCAACCCTAACACGATCATTCTTGAGGTCGGTGACACCTTCCCAAATCTGATTGGCATCATGGGCTTTAATCGGAACAACTTCGGCGATGGTCAAATGGTCTTCTATTACACCGAGCCGACGCTCACCCTCCCACGACAGGATCATACTCCCCTGTCTGCACGTCCTACGACCACTTTGGTGGGCGATGAGGATCATCTGACCGTCGCGACGTGGAACGTCGAAAACCTCGGCGGCTCGGACCGAGATTTCGAGGTCAGCCGCTTGCAAGCGACTGGTACCGTGATTGCGACCAAGCTACTCTGTCCCGATGTCATCAATCTGCCGGAGATTCAGGATAATAACGGCGACTCGACCAGTGGCGGTTCCGCAGCCGATCTCACATTGCGCAAACTGATTGCAGCTATCAACTGTCCTGATGCTGACTATCGAGCCCTCAACATCGACCCCATCCCTTTCCGCGATGGAGGCGAGAAAGGTGGGAACATCCGCGTGGCCATGCTCTATAATGCCAAGCGAGTCGGCTTTTTGCCACGAGGTAACCCGACCGCCACGAGCGACACCATCGTCGAATCGGATGGTCTTCTCAATCAAAACCCAGGTCGGCTGGATCCCCGAAACCCTGTGCTAGAGGGCTCCCGTAAGCCTTTAGTGGCGGAGTTTAGCTTTAAGGGACAGGTGTTCTATGTCATCGGTGTTCACTTGAACTCGATGCTGAGCGAGGCCTCGCCAATGGGGGCCGTACAGCCCTATCGTTTCCGCTCGGAACCTGCACGAAGCGAGATCACCCGCATCGTCCGCAATTTCGTCGAGTCACTGCGTCGTAAGAATCCCAATGCACGGATTCTGGTGGCGGGCGACTTTAATACCTATCACCAGGCGCAGTCGCTCAAGCTCATGTCGGGGGATTTTCTCCACAATCTCATGACCTATCCGGGACTGTTCCCAGCTGATAAGTGGTACACCTCGAACTACGGTGGCAATTCGGGCGCAATAGACTACATCTTCGCAAGCACACCGCTGCTGTCACAGGAGCCTGCGTACGAAGTCCTGCACATCAACTCGAATTACATGCTGAAGTATTCTGACCACGATCCAGTCTTGGCGCGCTTTCGCTTTTAAGAATTCCCCCGATAAGCGCCGCCCACCTCGGTCGTACCGCAGGTGGGCTCAGCTTTTCTGCTCAATCAGTCAAAATGCATTATGCAAACATCTTTGGCACTTGGGACGACATTTCAGCGCTGGCTAATCAGAGGATCTTGAGGTAAAAGGCGGGTCACCTCCTGTAACGTGTCCTCTCAAGGTGGGATGATCCTCATGACTTTATTGATCAAACAGCTCTCCGTTCCCGTTACGGCTGGCTTCGATGAATCCAACTTGCGCAAGCTCTTGGCCGAGGAACTGGCCGTACCAGAAGACGAGATCAGCGAGCTGAGCATCCTTAAAAAATCACTCGATGCACGGAAGAAGAGCCGCATTCTTTACCATTATCAGCTGCGCTTTGAGTGTCGTGACAAAGAAGCCGTCCTCAGAGCCTCAGGTGATAAAGTTGAAGCTTACGCGGAAAAGCCTCGCTACAGCCCTAGTGATGGGATCGCGCTCGATGGCAAACGCCTGAGACATCCTCCCGTGATTATCGGCAGCGGCCCCGCTGGCTCCTTCGCGGCTTTGGTGTTGGCCGAAATGAACCAGCCATGTATTATCGTCGAACGCGGCGAAGCTGTCGAAGATAGGATGCGAACCGTCCACCGTCTGCAGCGTCAAGGGCAATTCCAAGCCGAAAGCAATTACTGCTACGGCGAAGGCGGTGCTGGGACTTTCTCTGACGGCAAGCTCACCTGTGGACGCAACCATCCCTTGATCCGTTATCTCTTCGAACAGTGGGTGCGTTTTGGAGCTCCCGAAAGTATTCTCTACGATGCTCATCCGCACATTGGTACCGACTATCTCATGCGTATCGCCAAACGCACCCGGGAGCATCTGCAAAGTCATGGTACGCAGTTCCTGTTCAAACGTCGCTTTGTTGACTTCCAGGCTGGCCATCAAGCCCGCTATGAAGTCAAGCTCGATGATGGGACGATACTGGAAACCGACCACCTCGTGCTCGCGATTGGCCACAGCGCCCGTGAAACCTACCAAATGCTTTATGACAGAGGGCTAGCCATCGGCCCCAAACCATTCGCGATTGGAGCTCGCTTTGAGCACCCCCAGGATGTGATCGACAAGATTCAGTTTGGATCCTGCTCCATCCTACCAGCCGCTGAATATAAGCTCGCTGCGCAGGCTGAGGGACGCGGGATTTGGACTTTTTGTATGTGTCCCGGCGGACATCTTCTCCCGACGAACGCTCAAGACGAGCACCTAGCGATCAACGGTATGAGCTATCATGCTCGCAACAGCGGCTTTGCGAATGCCGCGGTGGTGGTCAACGTCACTCGGGAAGACTTCTATCGAGGCCACCCTCTTGATGGTATGCACTTTCAAGCAGCCATTGAACGCGAAGCCTTTCGTGCAGGAGGGGGTCACTACCACTCCCCCGCCCAGCGTCTCGTCGACTTCTTGAAGGGACGACCAAGCCAAGGAGAGTTGCGTTCCAGCTACAAACCAGGGGTCAGCTCGGCCCGGCTCGATCACATCCTCCCGGATTTTGTGGTGGGAAGTCTGCGCTCGGCTCTGACCGAGTACAATAAGAAGATGCATGGTTTCATATCGGATCAAGCTATCGTGGCTGGCGTCGAAACCAAAACCTCCGCCCCGATCGTCATGTTTCGGGACGAGGGCTTGCAGTCGCAAAGCCATCCGGGTATCTTCCCAGCTGGTGAAGGAGCTGGATTTGCGGGCGGTATTGTCTCTGCAGCTCTTGATGGTGTAAAGATAGGCCGTGCTGTACTCGAGAATGCCTTGAGCAACAAACTGGTCCAGGCGGTTCACTGAAGGCTAGGCTTCACCCGCGAGGATGGGAGAGAAATATGAAGATCTTTTTTCTGGTATTGGTTCTGGGAATGAGCAGTCTAGAAGCGTATGCTTGGGGAGAACGCGGGCATGATTCCGTCACCCGTGTCGCTGCACGTCTCCTGGCCGAGCATGAAGATCCCGCAACAGCCTCTTGGGGAAAGCTGTTGGCCAGTCGCGAGCATATGCTAGCGCATATATCCAACGTTCCGGATATCGTTTGGCGACGTCTTGGTCCAGATGTGGACGCTTTGAATGCGCCCAGCCACTATATCGATATCGAGTACATCTTGCCGGCAGGAGCAAAGCCGGAAGCTGCCAAGCTACCTTCCGACTTTAAGGCCTATCAGCAACAGATAGAACAGAACTGTCAACGCCGTGATACCTGTGCTCCGGGAGCATCTCTCAAGGAGAAGATTCAAAAGACGGGTCATGCTCCCTTTCGAATTGAGCAATTCACGACAGAAATGAGTCGTGCGCTGACGCAGTTGAAACAATTGGAGAAAAATCCTAAGGCAAGCTTAGAGGAAAAAAACAAATGGATGGATCAGGCTCTGCTCTATGCTGGCTTGTTATCCCATTTTATCGGTGATCTAGCCAACCCGCACCATACGACCGTGGATTACGACGGTTGGCTGAGTGAGCAGGGTGGACTGCATTCCTACTTCGAGACGGAGTTGCTCGACGCTCAGGATCTTGGACTGGAACAGATCGTCTTGGAGGATGCCCGGAGGCATAAGCCCGCGCGCGCCCTGTTCAGTCAGGCGGGTGGTGATCCTCTCCGGATGAGCTGGGTCCTTGCTCAAAACAGTCACGCCCAGAAAGACGACTTGCACAGTCTCGATCGACGCTACTCCCTGCTCACCAAAAGTCAGAAGGAAAGCCGGGTGAGGGCGACACGCCGTGCCCCGCAGGAGGTCGCTGGTAAGTTCCGGGACCTGCTCATCGTGAGGCTTGCCGTAGGTGCAGATGCTTTAGCTGAGTTCTGGCGAATGGCCTGGGTCAAGGCTGGACAACCTGATGTTTCTTTCTATCGGAGCAACAGCTACCCGGTCCAACCGGACTTTATCCCGCTAACTTACGACGTTGCGCCGAAACTGGGGCATTGAGCGTCTGGCTTTTTCGCTCCGTAGAAAAAAAGTGCAGATTTGAGTAACGACTCTGCCGTTCATGAGGTGATTCGGAGACATCGAAGATGCCGATGAACTCGGAGCGGCGGCTTGGATCCACGTTAACAATAAAGGTATTTGCAGACGAGAAACAAAAGTAGAGACCCAACCCCGCCCCTCCTTCTTCAGTCAGATTTCTCACTTTATTCTCGGCTCGAAAGCAGTGGACCAAGAATCGCTGCAGGATTTCCCAAGTCATGGCCCCAAAGGGGTCCGAAATCGATACAACCAGCTTCTCCCCGTCGCAGGCAAATTCCATCCGTGCTGCCTGCTTAGGCTTTAGCACCACGCGATTGCGTCGACAGAGATGGTTGTAGAGCGCAAGACCCTGTTCATCACGCGGTGCATCGTAAATCGCATTCATCAATAATTCTTCGCAAAACAGCTCCACGGATTGGATGATCGTCTGCCTGAGGTGAAAGCGGCGGCAAAATTCGGACACTGCATCGATGTACTCATGACGTTCGGTCGAGTCGCGAATATGGAATACCTCGGACTGGGTACCAAAGTTCAGGTAATGTTTGACCCCAAAGATGTCGTCTTCTTCGAAAATCTTTCGGATCGCACTGATGAGGTCGCGCAGTTTCACCGAATGATCAGTATTTTTTGTAATGATATTGGTGGCTGGGATCTTGGGCAGGAGGTGATACACCTGCTGGTAGTTGGCGTTCGTCAGGAGCACGATGGGCTTGCTGTGCCCAAAATCTAGAAACTGCCGTCGGACAGAATCATGAAACTCCAGGGAGTAGACGAGAAGATCGAACTCGGCACGCTTGAGCTCGGCCTCAAAAGCCCCCACATCAGCAGGCACATGGCAGTTGCAATTCACAACGGCCAGCATACGTTTCAAGTCCCGCACCTGGTTTCGAGAGGGATTGAAGTAGAGAACGGTCTTGGACATGATCCGGTCCTCTCCCAAAGCAACATCAGACACCCAACTCTAAGCAGGCCTCCAAACCGCTCATAAAACTCATCGGCGGCCAAGTGAGGAACTTAAATCGAGCCAGTATCTCTATAGGTTCTTGGTCGTTACAAAGGTTAGCGCGGGAGGCACGTCCCACACCGGAGACCGTCGCAACCGTCACCCATACCACGACGTCAGAATCCTGAGCAGGTGTTGTTCTCTGGGATCGGGACCGTGCTGGAACGAGGGCTCGAGCGGTCAACGGCTTCTCTTGACACAGCAAGGCACCGTCGGCAAACATTGGACCCGATTCCCTCCTGCGCCTCTCAGATCACGCTTTGCTTGATCCTTGCTCGGGAGGGACACTCGCTCCCCTAGAGAGCCCTGGCTTTTGCATTGGTGATCGGGTTGAGTTGTGAGTAGCTTCAAGCACGTTTAAGAAAGCGGACGTGTCCTTAGCAAGAAGCAAGACCTTCAGTTCTGCGCTCGAGGATCCTCGGCCGTCTTGTTCCATCGCGATAGCTGCCGTTTGGGTACGATGTGACAGGTTTCGCTATCAGGGTCAAATGCCAAAATCGCCTCCCCGCAACTCAATTGCCTCAGCACATGCTGGACCTTTTGCTCAAGGTTGTAATTCGTTTGACCATAATCAGTCCCCTCGCGGGTGACAAACTCTTCAATCACACGTCTGAGGGTGTCAGCCTCGAGGCGTCTCCAGGGTATTTCCATAGCCTTTCTCAATCCTTTGTCTAACTTTGACGCTTTTATCTTAGAGCGCTCCCCTGCCTCGATAAAGACTTTTCCCACATAGCCGCCAATATGGCATTTTCTAGGCTCTGGACAGACTGGAGCGAGACCATTATAACGCCCCCAGGCCTTTTTCAGGAGTCCAACCATGCTCGAACCTTTAGCTCTTCATGCCTCCCCTGCTGACAAACGGCAGCAGTACCAGGACGTCTTTGCTAGCATTCAAGCGCTACTTGAAGCTGAAACAGATTGGGTATCAGCCATGGCGACCATCGTCTGCGAATTGCATCATGCGTTCGATGCCTACGACTGGACTGGTTTTTACCGTGTGGTACGCCCCGATCACCTCAAGGTCGGTCCCTATCAAGGCGGACATGGATGCATCGATATTCCGTTCAGTCGGGGTGTCTGTGGTGCGGCTGCTCGCACAGGCAAAACACAGTTGGTCCCGGACGTCCATGCTTTTGCTGACCACATTGCCTGTTCGTCAAGCACTCTGAGCGAAATCGTGGTTCCTGTCTTCAATCCTGAGGGTCAATTGCTCGCCGTCTTCGATGTTGACTCTGATGCTCGCGCTGCATTTGACGAAGTCGATCAAGAGCAGCTCGAGGCCATTTGCGCCTACTATGGACAGCGTTTTCCTCAACTTCCGACGGCTTGAGCTTACCCATGGGTCGTCGCTTCCAAGCTTTCCGGCCACCGGAAGGATTGCCACCACGTCCCTGGCTCGATCCAAGCCGCCCTCTCGATCTCGAGATCGGTTGTGGCGCCGGCCTGCATCCGATTCAGTACGCTCGTGCTCACCCTGATCGGCAGATTCTAGCCATCGAACATAGCAAAACTCGCTTCAAACGTCTTCAAGGCCGCGTCTGTCATCACCCGGATCTCACGCATCTCTATCCGATCCACGCGAATGCCATCTCTTGGGTCAGCTACCAGCTCAAAGAGCGGGAGATTGATCGGTGCTTCCTGCTCTATCCTAATCCCTTCCCCAAGCAGAAACACAGAAATCTCCGTTGGCACAATATGCCATTCTTTGGCGAACTGCTAAGCAAACTCAAAATCAACGCTACATTTCATCTCGCGACCAATGAAGCCTGGTACATGGAAGAAGCCTGCGAGGTCCTGAGGTCTCGCTGGGGCATGCAGCTGCTCAAGCTTCAGCAGCTACATCGCACAGATATGGCCGCTGCTCGAACACATTTCGAACGCAAGTATCTCGAGCGAGGTGAGGTCTGCTTCGATGCGATTTTTAGTCTATACAGCTTGTGACGCTTACCTACAGGGATCTATGGGATGTGCGTTTCGAAAGAACCCTCTAGGACGAGGGTTCAATCAATCGTAGAATATAGCTGATATCCAAGGGTTTGAGTGCAACAAAGTGCTGCTCGGAGTCTAAGGTTTTCTTAAGGGCCTCGACGAGTTTCTCCGACGAGCTCAAGATGATAAAGGCGCCTCTGTAATCTTTGAGCTGGCGAAGTTCGGACTTAGCTGTTTCCAAAGGAATCATGTCAAGATCGTAAATAACTGGATACGAATGCTCTATAGCCTGTTGCAAAAGATGCGACGTCTGATCTCCTGCAATGGGTATATACTTCAGAGACTCAAAGAGCTTGATATACCGTCCACGTGATAAAGGATCAGATGCCACAATCACTAAAGGTTGACGATCGACATGTGCTTTGGTCGATTTTCGCAGATACGCACCTGTCAGATCGGTCACAGTCAGCATACCGAGGATGTTTCTCTCGTGGAGGGAACCATCGGCCACTGGAAAATGGCGGATTCGTTTATCGAAGAACATGAAGCGGACATCGTCTTCAAGGTGGTGCAAACGGGCGAATAACACAGGTCGAGTCATAAATGCCCCAACTTGGGCATCGAGCTTTTGCTCCTTCTCGAGTAGGGTAAACTTTTGGACGATATCGCGCTCCGTGACAATTCCCACTACCAACCGCTCCCGGTTGAGCACCAGGACCGAGCTAATATTGTGATCGCGCATGACCTGGACGACCTCAAACATTGTCTTTTCGCTCTCGACAAACACCAAACGTTTGCTCAGAAGATCCTTGATCACGCTCCCTCCTCTTGGTGCGCATGAGAGATGGCTTTTCCGCACGGATAGCCGAAGAGTTTCATCTAACAAGCCCCAACTCTGCGTTGACATTGAAACAACTATCCTACTTGGTGTGCGTCCAGACAGGGCCCCTTGATGTCTTTCAAGCAAAGCCCTCAGTTCCTCTTGGGCTGCATGTCCACCCATGTTGAGGAGCTTTTTGCTTCTGGACCATTTTTGAACCCTTAAACGAGCATTTCAGGACAGATACTCCTTAAAAGGTACGCGCCTTTAGCCGTTGATCCCAAGCCTTACCAAGGACACGTCTGAGCACTGGCAGGATCTGTTCAGCCGACATTCCCATCTGAGGAACCAATAGTTCACTGAGGTCCCTCAGACTCCTTTGGCCATTCACCTGAGCTAAGATAACAGCTAAAGAATGATTGATGAATACCTGCTGCTGAAGCTCGGGCCAAGGCGGTATGATATCGGTGACATGCTCCAGCCACGCTGGAGTCGGCTCTACCTCGGCGAGGATAGGCACCTCGCGTACCTTGCGAGCGCTAAAAGCAAACAGCAGCTCGAGTCTCTTCTGACAGCTGTGAGGGCCTTGCAGATACGGCAGTTCTCGATCCGCACTCTTCAGCACTTCGAAGCCACTCGCGGCTAGGATGTCGAGCACCTCTTCGCGGCTATAGCAGCGACTTTGCAGGGTCTGATGAAATACCAGTGCTCCGAAGTTGACCCAGCGACCATCAGGCTTCAAGACTCGATTGATACGCGTTGCGAACGCACGGAGATCGAGCGGCAAGACATCGATCAACCATGGTGTGAGGAGGGTGTCGACACTTGCTGGCTTGAGGCTTGGACGAGTTGCATCCCCGAGCAAGAGGTGAAAGCCCTCTTTGATCGGTTCAGGTGCCTTGCACTTGACTTTTACCGCAAAAGATTTGAGGTCCCGAGGCGCCATAGGGAACTCATAAAGCTGCAGAGTCTTACCTGCGATCATGCGAGCTGCGACCAGAAGATAGAAGGGATTGATGTCGATGGCGAGCGTCGTCGAACCTGGATAGCGACGATGGAGGTCATAAGCAAGGCGGCTGGGCCCAGAGCCCAGCACGGCCATCACTCCAAGCTGCTCCGGACCCATCACCTCGCTTAGGAAATCGGCAGTCGCTTGATTTTCCGACTCTCCCCAGCCCCAATCTCGAAGGACATTAGCATAGTATCCAAGGAGACTCTGTTGCTCAGGAAGCGGTGTCCCCATAGCTGTATGCAGCTCATAAGAACCCATCGCAGGAACCTCGAGCTCATGGCAGAGTTTTTCGATCTCCCTTTGCTGTTCAATTTTTCCTTGGATGATATAACGCAGGCGCTCGACGGTCGACGACAAGAGATCGGGTATCTTTTGTTCTAGTTTAAGGGTTTGGATATCACGTTCAAGACTTTGCACATAAAAGCGAAGACGATGCCCCCAATCAGCTCGGTACTCATGAGGCCGATGGAAGAGCCAGGGAAGTCCAGCCCAGTTCGGGTAAGTTTGCTTGCAGCCTTTGCAGACCAGGGCCTCGGTCGCGGCTTCGAGCGAAGATTCACAGACCGGACATCCGAGAAGCTGAGCAAGGAGCGGAAGCGTTCGCATAGAGGTCCTTCCGACCTCGGGTGGCCGACCGAGGTCGCGATGTGGGTTCAGAGAAGGGAACGACGCCCTATTCTACCACAATCGCAAGCAAGCTCGCCTGATCAACTCACAGATCCACCTTGCGCATACCTGTTGTCATGTTGCTGACGAGCATCTGCGTTTGATGAATTTCAAGTCGAGGGGTGATATCATTAGCATCCTTGTCGATCGCTCGCGGATTACGAATCGCAAGCTCGCGGATACTATCAAACTTGACCTGTTTCACTGCGGACCAACCCGCTGGAAGCCCCTCAAATTCCAGCTCACCTTCGTGTCCTAGCGCTGTCAGCGTAAAGCGGAAGAGACTGATCTCCACTGAGGTCCGATTGTAGACCTCCACAAAAGCTCCCCCTTTATCCTTAGGGACATGGAGGAGAATCAGTATGTGAGGCCCAGCTCCAGAGTGGTAGGCCTGACTGAGATTGCGAATCATCTTGATCGGCGGTACGCGGATAAGCTCTTGTCGAGCCTCAATACGGGCCTCGCCTGCTGGGGGTGCGGCCCTAAGCCCAGCATCCCTTCCAGAAACGGAAGCCACCTCCGCCCGAGCCCCCCGGTTTTGCTGGGCCTGTTGCTGGGATGGCGAAGGTGTCTGCTCGCGACCCGCTTCTGCGGAACTTGGTGTCGCAAGTACGCGTTTGGCATGTGCTGCCTCCGGCCTGGGTTTGTCCCCTGCCAAGCCCTCGGACATAAGCCCCAAAGCCAAAAAACTGGCCCATCCGTAGCATAACCATCGCATCATGACCTCCCAAGCGCGGGCGTGACACGCCCCTGACGAGGCTCATCATATCTGCTTTTTTGGCTTAGCTTGAACCCTGGCAGCGTTTCGCGCTGGGTCTAGCGAGTGTCGAAGCTCTTTTTTCTTCCTGAGAGCACCGTGTGGATGCACCTGAATGTATCGTTCGCATGGATAGACCGACATCCACGATCAATGCGCTTGGCGACCAGAACAATACCCATGACGTCACTCTTTGAGAGTGGGTCGGTAGGACGTATGCAAACGTAAACATGTTGATTGAGTCGATAGGCTCCGACAGCAGCGCAGCTTTGTGACACTCGGAGTTCACTGCACGATCGCAAGGAATTGACCGAAGGTGATCCGATCCTCATTCGGCTCCATTTCGACCGGCAAGTACGGACGATCAAGCATGGGAAAGCTGAGAGCGTCCTCGCCTCGAAGGTCGATGTCAAGGCCGCTGTGTTTGCTCTCGTCGCGCGACGTATCGTCCTCCCCCAATGCTGCTGCGTGGCAGCATGATGTTCTGCAGCCACTCAACGGAGCGCGCTTGGCGTCTAAACCTAAATTTTCAGACGTCGAACAAAGGTGATCGGCGAGACTCGCGACACCTGAGACCTTTGTGCTGCTTCGAGACTGATGACGAGCAGAGGTATTCCCCAATGACTCACACGTAGCATCGCTTCATACAAACCACCCTCGGGCACCAGCATGATTCGGGATAAAGCGGTCAGTAGGCCCCAAAAACTAAGAGAAAGCAAAACGGACCTTTGTGGACGCCAAAGGATCCAGAGTCCGCCTCCAATATTGACGACTGTGAGACCTACCAATAGAAGTTGACTCAAAGTCTCAGTCGGTACGAATGGCAAAAGCTTCGTGGGTATTAAGAACAGGTCTTGCGCAGAGCGAGCCGTGAGCTGAAGCGCTTCGATTCCCTGAGTGATCAGGGTGATCGCGAGGCCTGCACGCAAGAGCAAAGGCAGTGCGGACCACATCCGATGACAGTCCATGGTTCTATGCAGGACTAACGCATACCCCATCGCCAAAAGCCATAAATACCGCGTAGCCTCGACGAACATGGCACGTTCGGGCTCAAAGCCGACGCCGAGCAGGGAGCGCGATAACGATTCAAGAAGAAACAAAGCGCCGAGTCCAAGAAAAGGCCGTGGACTCCAGCGAAAGAAGATCCATGTCAGTCCTAGCAACATCATCAGAACGATTCCGTGATTCAAACTTGATCTTGTGAATCGACCCAAATCTGTATAGAGAAAAAGATAACTAGCGAGGTTCGATCCCTCGTGCAAGGCTAGAAAGCTGTATCCGATCACCTGGATAGTGACCATTGTATAGACCAATACGGCCACATTCCATTTACTCATGATCTCACCACTCCTTTCGGGTTATGATCCTGCAGCCTTTGCAAACAGCCGGGACTCAGGACAAAGATCCCCCTCTCTCGATAGCGCCCCCCTGCTTGGAAAGTACGCTAATCCCTGAAATGACACTCAAATTGAAAATGGACCTGACCTGTTGGTATCAGATTTTCGGCTTTAAGGAAAGTGAGGCTCCAACAAGCTGGTGTTTTTTGTTATGAAGGCTCTCTGATCAAGCCACTTCAGTCCTGCTTGTGTCGTTGGATGAACGAAGAAGGCTCAAAATCGGCCATGTCATGCAGAAGGAGGCCTGTTTACGAAGAACACTGCTGATCAGGAGCAGCCCTAAGGTCGCACGGTGTCGTTGTCACCACGACCTCGCAGTCTGTCACTGAAAAAAAAAGAATGTCTGGATTTTTTTTGGGGGGTAAAACATGAAACATTCTATCCGTCGGTACCGCTTGATTCTCGGCGGAATCTTGGCTTGGACTCTGCTTCTGGCTACGACCGACCCGGCGGCAGCCAGTGTGAGTGCGCGCCTCGGCCTCACCTTCGACCGACTCATCATCGAGCCAACCGAGGATGGTCAGATCGCCCTGGATAAGGACAAACGCCTTCGGGTCTTGGCTGAGGGAGCGGACGGACGCAAGTTCGCTTATGACGGACGCGTTCGCTGGAGCAGTTCGAACGGTCTGGTGAGCATCGGCAACAATGGTTTCGCACGTGGGACTCAGGAAGGACGCACGCAGCTAACGGTCGAATCTCTTGACGATCCTGGCTTGCGCGGAAGCCGAAACTTTGATGTCGTGAAGGAACCTATTTATATTTACTTCCAGGCACCCAAGAACTGGAATAAAGCTCACGTCTGGTACTGGTATCTCGATGGGGATGCCGATGTCAGCGGTCTCGATAAAAATGGTCAGGCTCTCCGCGCAATCACAGCCATCGATCAGGGTGCTTTTCCAGGACCCTTGATGAAACCAGTCGAAGGGCTGCCTGGCTGGTTTTTCGTCGCTCTTCCTCGCTGGGATGACGCCGGCCAATATCCAGGCCGTACGTTAGTCAAGCAACCCATCCGTCTCTTGTTCAGCAATCCCGATAATGGCGAAAAGAGTCGCGACTTCCTGCACTACGATGGCTGCTTCTACTCCTACAACCGCTACCTGCGAAGTGGCGTGATTGATGGCCGCTGGGATTCGCCAAGCAACTGTCCTGCATTTCCCAAGAAATTGCGGGTGCTTGCTGAAGGACGCGGCGGTCCAGTGTGGGGCGACAGAGGCTTTGTCGATCTTCTCCTTCAGGGTGGGCGGAATGCTGTCAGCCGCTTCACCGTCGATGGCACTCCAGCCAATCTCTCTAACGGAGCCGTCTTTCCCAAAATAGGCGAAGCTTTGACACTGGAAAAGCAATTTGATCCAGCAGGCAACGCTGTACTTTGTCTCTTTGCACAGGAGGCTTCAAAAAAGGCTGATGAGTGTTTTCACTACTACAAAGAATCGACTGATGTCGCGCCCCACGTTGCCAAACGTCTCGGGGTTTACTACACGCCGGAAGCAACCACCTTTTCGATCTGGTCACCTGATCGCAACAGTGTCGAACTTTGGCTAGACGGACAAACCATTTCCATGGGCTATATTGGCGATGCTATCGATCAAGCAGGCGTTTGGGCGGTCACGGTACCAGGTGATCACAACTTAAAAAAATACCAGTTCATCCTTGACGATGTTGCCGTGCGCGATCCGTATGCTGTCATGGTCGAAGCTGCTACAGATTTCGCTATCGTTATGGACCCACTGAGCATTCAACCAGAAGGTGGTTGGGCGCCAACCCCTCCCTTGGTCAATCGTGAGGATGCCGTCATCTACGAGATGAGCGTGCGTGACTTCACATTCTCCCCGACTTCGGGTGTTTCGCCTGAACTTCGTGGAAAATTCCTGGGTCTTGTCCAAAGTGGAGCTTATTTGAACAAGGGCGCAGCCAATGCCGATCCTTCGATCAAGACGGCCATCGATCATCTGAAAGAACTCGGAGTGACTCACGTTCAACTGATGCCCGTCTACGATTACGCCACCTGCTCGGCCAAAGATCTTCGCAACGGACCGAACTGTTACAACTGGGGTTACGATCCAGAGAATTTCAACGTACCTGAAGAGCGATACTCCACCAAGCCTCAGGACTCTGTGCATCGTGTCCGAGAGTTTCAGACTATGGTCAACGAACTGCACAAGGCAGGCATTCGTGTTATCCTGGACGTCGTCTATAACCATACTTGGGTTCGACCCTGGAGGGAGGCTGACGAGGGGGAAAAGTATTTCGGCGACATCACCGGTAAGTATTTCTTGTTCGATGAAAATGGCACTGGCTATCAGCTCACGGGTACCGGTAACACCATCGATCCTAAGGATCCACGGGTCTATAAATACATTCAAGACTCACTTGAGTATTGGGTAAGGACATATAATATTGACGGCTTCCGCTTCGACATCGCTGGTGTTTTCGATTATCAGGAAATCACCGGGTGGATGACCTACCTTTATGATAAGTTTCCCGAAAAAAACTTACTCAACTACGGTGAGCCCTATACGGCACTTTCTGACCCAGATCCCCAGCATTTTCGACTGTTTAACATCTCGAAGATGACGCGCGCTGATGGCAAAGCCGCCGACTTCGGTGGTTTCAATTTCCCCTATCGGGAAGCGCTCAAGGGTAACAATGACTCCGGATTCGGTGGTGGTTTTGCCTTCAATGATAGCTACAATGTAACGACGATCATCAATGGGCTTCGTGGAAGTCTTGGTTCTGATGATGTCTCCCAGTCGGCGTTTGCAAGTGATCCGGTGCAGACCATCAACTACGCGACCTCGCATGACAACCTCAATCTCTTCGACAAAATCAATGCCTGGGCGAGCACCAAGAATTACTCGGTTAGTCTCGACTATAAGAAGCGGATTCAAGTGTTCACCAATGCCATCGTCCTCATGTCGCAGGGCGTCCCCTTCCTCCATAGTGGCGAGGAGTTCTTACGAACCAAAAACGGAATCCCAGACTCGTATCAGGCGGCAGATCCGGTGAACAAGGTGGATTGGTCCCGCAAACAGCAGTACAAAGACGTCTTCGATGCCTATGCTCAGCTTGTCCAAGCGCGCCGTCGCTTTGCTGGCCTCCGTTTGCCGTCTCGTGAAGAGATTGAGCAGAGCCTTCAGGTTCGCTCAGCTGGTACGGGATTCTTTGAAGTGCAGGTTTCGCCTCAAGGGCGCAATCGAGCGGAATTGCTTATTCTGCTCAATTCTGGTCCTGATCGGGACTACAAGCTGCCAAGCGGAGAGTGGACCCTTGCCCTGGAGCAAGGACGGTTCACACAGGAGCGCCGTGTGGCCGGGACTCTGACGATCGGTGGCACAGCCGTAACTCTCCTATACCGTTGATCACTCGAGGCAGGCCTCCTGGCCTGCCGCTTTTTCTAGCCTCCTCAAGCCCGCCAAATCTATTAGGTTAGGTAAATAACTTCTTGTTTTATCAAGCTTAAAACAGTAGTCTCTCCAAGCAATTTGGCTGAAGCCATGTTAGAATGGAGTCACTGTCAGCGGAGCTCTTTCACCTCGCGTGCGACCCACGACGGCTGCATACCCCAGAACGGGAGGCCCGCAGAGATGAAAGTTGGCGTCAGGCTACAAAGCAGCGGGGCCGTCCGAGAGGAGCGTGAGCGTTGCCTCTGGATATGCGACAATCGGCCATGTGAATCTGCAGCAAGAAGCCCAGCCACACCAAAGGCCCAGTGAACATCGTCATCTTCACGCTCAGCCGTGCATCATCAGATAAGAGGGGTCGTCATGATGAAAAAATTTATTCACCCTTTGCTTTTTTCTTTATGCGTAGGGCTTCCTACCGCATGCGTCACGCATAAAGAAGAAAGCGGGGAAGAACCCGAGTTGGAAGAATCCTCCGCCGACGCTTCAGAACCACGCGAGGTAGAACCGGGCGAAATCGATGCCTCAGTAGACTCTGAGATCACCGACGCCAGCTCCGAGAATGTTCCGGAGATAGGCTCGGAAGAAGATGAGATCAATCAGGTTCTGAAGAGTGGTCTGCCCATCGAGATCAACGAGAAGGTGGAGCAGTGGATTCACTTTTTTTCCAAAAAGAATCCTGAGGCGTTTCAGCGCTTCATGGACCGAGGTGAACCTTACAAGAAAATGATCGTCGCGACGCTTCGCGATCACGGTATTCCGTCCGAGGTCTATTATCTGGCGATGATCGAAAGTGGATTCATGCTGCACGCTAAATCGCCGATGTCAGCGGTTGGCTTTTGGCAGTTTATTCCCGGCACAGGTCGTCGCTACGGGCTCAGAGTCGACCGATATGTTGACGAACGGCGTGACCCCTGGCGGTCGAGTGTGGCCGCTTCGATGTACTTATCTGACCTAAATAACGTCTTCGATTCATGGTATCTTGCTCTTGCTGCATACAACGCTGGAGAGATGAGAATCATGAATGCCATCATGCGTGGCAAGTCTCGAGATTTTTGGGCCTTAGCCCGCAATCGGATGCTTCCATCCGAAACGATGGATTACATCCCCAAATTTTTAGCTGCCTTCATCATCGGTTCCAACCCAGAAAAGTACGGATTCAGACGCCCTATCGCCGAGCCTCATGAGGCTGTATCGCTGGTCTCTATCCCCTCTCCCATGGCCTTGAGCAAAGTATCTGAGGTCACGGGTGTGCCGTTGGAGCGACTGCAACAGTTCAATCCGCATCTCAAGACTGGAATCACGCCTCCTGATACGAACACCTATAAGATCTGGGTTCCCCATCAGGACAAGGCTGCCTTTGCAGGTGTCGATGAGAAGCTCACGCCCTTCCGCCTTTCGATTCGTCAGGCGCGAGAGACCCCAGTGGCAACCAACGATCGTATCTCTTCGAAACCAGCGACGGCCCAGTTCCATCGAGTTCGTCGAGGTGAGAATTTGAACGTCATCGCCCAGAAGTACGACATGTCCGTGGCTGAACTGATGCGGATCAATAGGCTCAAGAGTTCGAGGTTGTTCATCGGGCGCAAGCTACGGGTCCAAGCTGATCCCGAAGCGGTTGCTACCACGGGGAGTGAACCCCAAGCTAGCAAAGCCAATCGCAAGAGCCGTGTGAGCGAAACGCAGCGTACCAGCCGGACCGAGGCTCGCAAAGTCGCTGCGCTAGCTGCACTGAAAAACCAGCCTGCAGAAGACGATGTCAATGCCGATAAGGAGACCTACTACCGCGTGAAGCGCGGGGATAATCTCCACACCATCGCTCGACGGTTTCAAACGACGATTCACGATTTGAAGAAGATTAACAATCTTCGGCGAAGTGATTTGCAGATCGGCCAGCTGTTGCTCATCAACCGGAACGAGAGCTAAGACGAGCTTCCGTACAGGTTGAGCCAGCGCTCAAAGCGATAAAAAACCCGCAGCAGCCCAGGTGCCCTGCGGGTTTTTTAGTGCCGGGGATTGTACTGTCCTCCCTGCCACAGGGCTGGTGTGAAATTCACAGTGACCTTCCCGGTTGCCAGCGTCTAGCCGGTTGCGAGGGTGCTAGGACCGGGAGGGGTTGTACCTATGTTAGCTGGAGGCTTGGCGGTATCGGTCGCAGTCGCGTCGGCCAAATTCTGAGCCTCGATCGCCGGATCTTGGGCCGCTTGCTCGGTATCCTGGTCGTGCCCGCTTATATCCTGGCTCTCAGTGCTGTCAAGCACTGCGCAGCTTATCCTTAGAAGCCTGGCCTTCTCAGGGAGTCTCTAGAAACGATCCGGAGTCCAGACTGTCCTGCGGGTGGATCGCTGACCAAAATCTGGTCACTAAAGGCCCAAGCTCCCGCTAAGAAGAGCCGTTTCTTCGGGAGCCTAGAGATTTCTGTCCGCGGCGTAAGTTTTGCTAGACACAGCTCGTGTCTTCAAAGAGTTCGGAGCCGCAATGAACAGACGAAATCTTCTCGTGTTGATGATGGCGGCGATTCATGCTGCTTGTCGGAGTGAACGCCCTCAGGCACCTAGGGCCCGAAGGCCCACGGTGGACGATGGGCCGATCCCTTGGGATGGAGTTCCCGTTACCGGTCCCGAACTGGGGGAGCCTTTACTGAGCGGGGACCCGATGCAAACAATACCGGACCCCGGTCTGCCTGAAGCCGTTCCCGGTGCTGCCCCAGAGCAAGCGCCGGCCAATCCTCTGGCACTAGCCGGTCTGCGGATAGCGCTCGATGTGGGACATGGACGATTCAGCTCTGGCTTTGAGCAGGGCGCAAGCAACGGTTCCGTTATCGAGTACCGTCTCAATCTTGAGCAGGCTAATCGTATCGCAGCGAACTTGAGACAGCAAGGTGCTCAGGTGACGATTCTGAATTATGCCGAGAATCACCCAAACATCTCCCTGGTCGACCGCGGTGCTCGCGCGGCCAACCATCATCTCTTTATCAGCTTGCATCATAATGCCTTCGGTGACGCAGGCGTGCAGGGTACTGAGGTTCTAGTCGAAGCGGAAAACCTGACTGACGATGACAAAATTCTTGCACAATTTATCAACAATGCGATGGTCCAGAGGATCGGCTACCCAAATCGTGGGCTCAAAATACAGTCTTTGGGAGTGCTCCGTGGTGCACCACGCAATGTGGTGAAGTGTCTGACTGAGCCTTTTTTTATCACAGCTTCAGGGGTTTCTCCGGCTATTGCGCAGCAGAAATCCCGAGCTGCAGCGGATGGCATTGTCGCTGGGATCATCGGCTACTGGGCCATGAAGCAATCGCCCCGTCTGCTATCCTATCCGGTCCCTGAGGTATCACCTAACGATCTGCCAGGACTTTATGATGATCATGCGGATGATACCTGAGGTCACTTTCTTAAACGTCCTCGAATAGATTCTATCACCAACTGGAAAGCGTCAGGTCTTCCTTGGTCAGCTGAAGCAGGAAATACTTCAGTCTCCAGGCCTGATCGCTTGCAAAGACATCAATCAGGAGGGACCGTACCCGATTCATCGAGTATGAGACCAAACTGATACCTCATCCAGAGCATTTTGCTTAACGGAAAAAGATCCGATGAATCGTACTCGAGCTGAAATCATTACTACCAAAGTCACACTCCCAGGCATCATCACCACCACTGCCGCGGATACTCCACATGGGATCAGGACCTGCTTGGTCCTGACCGAACACATCGTTGGTGAGAGCCCGATCGCCGTTATTGTTGGATCCGGAGTTGGCGTTTGCCGGGATGTTACCGGTGTGACCGCCTAAAGGTGTAAAGGCATTGCGGATATCACGACAGGTGCCTGTTCCCGTGGTCGCGGCCGCCAAACAATTCGCCTCGGTGGTTTTAAAGTGTACGATTCTAGCATTCTGTGAGGAACGGCAGTAGAAACGTAGCTCCTTGACCCCAAATCCCGCGAGGAGGGCCGGACTGGCATGACCCCAGACTAAGGCGTTACCCGATTCGTCTTCTCCGAGGGTGTCCCCGCCCAGCAGAGGTAAGCTCGTCGCACGCATAGTGAGGGGCGGATTGGTCGTGGCACGATGCACATAGTTGAGCAAAAGAGTCCATCCACCACCATCGGTGGTCATATCGCAGTAAGCATCGATCGCGACTCGCGTCTCGGCCTGAGGGTTCAGGTAAATTTTATGAACTCCGCTCGCCTCAGTCGGTTTAGTTTTCTTAATCTCCGCGCAATGCGCAGGGTAGAAAGGCGCCGGCGCCGGTGGCGTGGGGGGAGCAGCGGGAGGGGTCTGCCCCTGACCAGCGTTTGGGTCTGGGTTTGGAGAAGCTGGCTGATCAGAGTCACGCGAAACGTCTTGAGGGCTTTCATTGGCGCTCCCTTCTCCTGGCATGGAACCCAGGATCGTCTCTTCATTATCTACCTTTATCGGCACATCGGCAGTCCGCCCCAGAGCATCTTCTGCACCCTGAAAATTCTTATCATTTCCGGGGACTAAAGGTCCCTTCCCGTCCTTGCAAGAAAGAAGGGACGCCAGAGCCACCCCCATTCCGACTCGAATGACACTCGAATTCTTCACGATGTTCCCCTCTAGGCGCAGCTTTGCGCTTGTCACTCTGAAAAGAAGCACGCCATCCGGCTCTGCTTGACATGAGCCCACACACCTCTGTGGTTGTTAGATCGGCAATTTTGCCTATTTTCTTAAACTCTCTCCGCAGGATACCGGTTTTGTGGCGCTTTCTGGCAAACGTGAATCCACAACAAGCGAACGAGTCCGTCGACATTGGACCATCAGGTGTCTTTGCTTCTGGTTTTGACCGTGGTCACACCCTGCTCTCTATGGTAAGCCTTAACCCGGCCTTCATTTGACACCCGACCGTGAGCAGCCCATGAGTACCATCCAAGAACGCAAGGACCACCTCATCCAAACACTACGCTCGATTCCGGACAAGGATGAGCGACTGCGCTACATCGTTGAGCAGGGGAAAAACCTTCCACCCCTGCCGGATTCGCTAAAGCTCGATCCGTTTCTAGTGAAGGGCTGTATCTCGAAGGCTTGGTTGGTTCCTCAGATTCAGAACGAACGTCTCAACTTTCTGGCGGATTCGGAGGCCATGATCGTCAAGGGGATCATCGCTTTGCTGCTTCAGGTCTACAACGGGAGCCGCCCCGAGGACATTCTGGCTTTTCCTCCAGACTTCCTTTCGGAAGCTGGCGTGACCGAGCATCTGTCAATGAACCGCCGAAATGGCCTTGTCAATGTTCTGGGTCTGATTCAAAGCTACGCGCAGCGTATGAGCGGGACACAAGTGACATAAAATACGCCCAGTCCTTCAGATTCTGGTTTATCCTGCCCGGGAGCTCAGGTAGCATGCGACTCTGGCAGTCGAACCTTTTTCTGGAGATGAAACAGCCGTGAGCGCCGTTGATTCGCAAAACTGGAGTCCCCGTTCGTGGCGATCGCGCCCGATCAAACAGCAACCTGACTACGCGGACGCCCCACTTCTCGACGAAGTCTTGGCCGATGTTGCGAAGCTACCACCCTTGGTCTTTGTGGGTGAGGTTGAAAACCTCAAGCGGCAGCTCGGTGCTGCGGGTCGGGGTGAGTATTTTGTGCTGCAGGGGGGCGATTGTGCCGAGCGCTTTCAGGACTGCAATAAAGAAGCCATCACAAGCAAGTTGAAAATTCTCCTTCAGATGTCGGTCGTGCTCTGCTACGGCATACGCAAACCGATTGTTCGTATCGGTCGCATAGCGGGTCAGTATGCCAAGCCGCGATCTCAGGATACGGAAACGGTCAACGGACAAGAGATCCCCGTCTACCGTGGCGATATCATCAATTCCTTCGAGTCCAGCTTGGAGGCTCGCCAACCGGATCCCCGACGGATTCGTCAGGCTTATCTTTTGGCTTCGGCGACACTCAACTATATCCGCGCACTGACCAAGGGTGGTTTTGCCGACTTACATCATCCTCACAACTGGGATTTAACCTTCGTCCACAAGGCTCCACAGAGAGCGGCCTACGAACGCATTGTGAGCAACATTCGTGATGCGATCAAGTTCATGGAATCCCTCGGTAGTCGCGAGGAGCGTCTCTCCACGGTTGAATTCTATACCTCGCACGAAGGTCTCTTGCTTCCACTTGAAGAGGCTCTGACACATTACGTGCCAGAATACGGAGGGTACTACAACCTGGGCGCTCACATGCTGTGGATTGGTGATCGCACTCGTCAGCTGGATGGGGCCCATGTGGAGTATTTCCGTGGCATACGCAATCCGGTTGGCCTCAAGGTGGGACCCAGCTCAGACCCTCAGGAGATCATCAAGATCTGCCGCATGCTGAATCCGCGTCAGGAAGAGGGTCGCATCGTGTTGATCTCACGTTTTGGCCAAGGCAAGGTGCATGCTCACCTCCCTGGTCTCCTCAAAGCCGTTCAGGCTGCAGATATTCCCGTGGTATGGAGCATCGATCCGATGCACGGTAATGCGGCCAAAACCAAAGAGGGTATCAAAACGCGCGACTTCGATGCGATACTCGGTGAGGTACGGGAAAGCTCGGAGGTCTTCCAACAAAGCGGCATTCCTTTGGGTGGGATCCACTTTGAACTGACGGGACAAGACGTCACCGAATGCATAGGCGGCTCGTCTGGTATCACCGCTGATCAGCTCGACCGCAACTATGAAACCTTTTGTGACCCACGTCTTAACTACAGTCAAAGTCTCGAGATGGCTTTTTTACTCTCACATATGCTCGGCCGACTGCCGGTACATTGAGGAACATCGGGAACTAAGCCAATGAGAAAGAACCGCTTGACCCGAGGAGCGGCCAGGCCTCATTCTTGCTGGGCTCCCCAGGAATTCCAAATGTTCCGTAAAGAGTTTTCGATCACGTTGACCAGGTCTTTTTCATAGAAAGGCTTTTGGATAAATCCCACCCCCCTGCTCTGCAACTTTTCAATCTGCCAGGGATCCAGATATCCACTGCAGACAACCATGGGAAGTCGCGGGAACGATTGATGGCAAATCTCTATCAATTGCATACCACTCATGCGAGGCATCTTGATGTCGGTCAAAAGTAGATCGGGAATGTGCTGCATCAGCAGTTCGTTCAGAGCCTCCACACCATCGGCGCACAAGGACACCTGATAGCCATAGTCCGTGAGAACAACAGAAAGATATTCTTGTAAGTAGGGTTCGTCTTCAACGACGAGGATTCGAGTCGGCATATCAGCCCCTGTACATGGACTCTTTACTGACTGATTATGCGTCTCAAACACCGTAAAAGAAAGGAGGGAATTCTTGGTCAACAATAAAATTCTAGCTAACCCACCATACATTTATACAGGTGAGCCGAAGACGATTTTGTGTTGGCTTGAGACTTGCACCGTTCGGGAGCATAGGAGCTCCCGAGTTCGAAGGCTGTGTGATTTTAAAAATCATGACACTAGGGCCTGTTGACGTTTGGCTTCGCCAACGTCATCCAGGCCGATCCTTTAGTACCAGAG
>Ga0315902_10001811_pt1 | contig 33971 bp, 25 predicted proteins | sample LakEriMetagenome_9_FD_203523 | JGI IMG/M metagenome (GOLD analysis project Ga0315902, IMG submission 203523) | Freshwater fungal communities from buoy surface, Lake Erie, Ohio, United States - Buoy 12 MA117 | ecosystem: Environmental > Aquatic > Freshwater > Lake > Lake biofilm | place: USA... | reverse complement strand
CGCGCGGTGAGCTGTTCGACCGCAAGACCGACCCGCACGAACAGCATAATCTTTGGGACCACCCCGGTGCGGCGGGCGTCCGCGCCGAGCTGACCGAGCGGTTGCTGCGCGAGCGGCTGGCGCTGGTGGATGTGCTGCCGCTCGCGCGGCGTTCCGCCTGAGGGTCACCGCATGAAAGGATCGCGCAGGGACTTCATCAAGACGGCCGCGGTGGCGGCTGCGGTCGGCGGTTGGCATCGGCCGGCCTGGTCCACGACACCGGTATGGGCACCGCCGCCGGTCCGCAAGATGAAGGTGATCGAGAACACCTGGATCCCGATGCCGGACGGCATCGAGTTGGCCGCCCGCATCTTCATGCCGGACGACGCCACGACCGCGCCGGTGGGCGCGATCCTCGAGATGCTGCCCTACCGCAAACGGGTCGGTTACCGTCGTTCGGATGACCGGACCGCGGCCTGGCTGGTGCCGCGGGGGTTCGCGCTGGTCCGCGTCGATGTCCGCGGTACCGGCGAGTCCGGCGGCATCATCGTCAATGAATACGACCTGCCGGAGCAGGCGGATGTGGCGCCGTTGGTGCGCTGGATCTCGCAGCAGCCGTGGTGCAACGGCAAGGTCGGCATGCGCGGCATCTCCTACGGTTCCATCAACGCCTTCCAGGCCGCGGCCAAGGGCATCCCGGAGCTGAAGGCGATCGTCGCCGCGATGGGCACCGAGAACGGCTACACCGACGATGTGCACACGCTCGGCGGCTGCGTGATCAACGAGAAGGTCGTCTGGGGGACGATGTGGAAGCAGACCATGATCGACCCGCCGGACCCCGAGCTGGTCGGCGACCGTTGGCGCGGGATGTGGCTCGAACGGCTGCAGTCGCAGCTGCCGTTGGTATCGGAGTGGATGCGGCACCAGTTGGTCGACCAGTATTGGCGCGACCGCATCGTCACCGACCTCTCGAAGGTGAAGTGCGCGGTGTATGTGGTCGGCGGTCTGGAGGACTCCTACATCAACACCGTGCCTCGGACGCTCGCGGGGCTCGATTGTCCGCGCAAGGGCATCGTCGGACCCTGGGGCCACGATTGGCCGCAGGAGGGCGATCCCGGTCCGCGCCTCGACTGGGCGTTCGAGGAGACGCGATGGTGGGACCGTTGGCTCAACGGCAACGACAACGGGATCATGGATGAGCCGATGCTGCGCAGCTTCATCGCCGATGCGACGGTCGCGCAGCGCTATCCGGCGGACATCCCGGGCCGTTGGGTCGCCGAGGAGCGCTGGCCCGCGCCCTCGATCACGGCGCGCCGCCTGCACCTGAACTCCGGCAAGACGCTGCAGACTGCGGCGTCGCCGCGCGCGCGCGTCGCCGTGCCGTCGGCGCTGACCATCGGCGGCTGCATCCCGGTGCTGTCACCGACGGACATGTCGTCGATGGCGCCGACCGAGCAATCGGACGACGACACGCTGTCGCTGGTGTTCGACAGCGAGCCGTTGGCCGCCGACATCGACATCGTCGGGCGACCGACGCTGCGCCTCGTGTTCGTCGCGGACAAACCCATCGCCAAGGTCGCGGTGCGCCTCAACGAGGTCGCAGCGGACGGCCGTTCATGGCTGCTGACCTACGGCGTGCGCAACCTCGCGCACAACGCCGACCACACGGCTTGGACGCCCATCACCGAGGGCGCGGAGCAGACGCAGGACATCCTGCTGAACTTCACCTCGCGCCGGGTGAAGAAGGGCTCGCGGTTGCGGTTGTCGGTGTCGCAGAGCCAATGGCCCATCGTGTGGCCCGCGCCCGAGGCGGTGGCGCTGCAGGTGGTGGCGGGTGCGACCGCGATCGACATCCCGATACGGCCCGCGCGCGCAGGCGAGTCGCCGATGCCGGTCGAGGTGCTGCCCGACACGAGCGGCAAGACGCCCGCACCCGCTGATCCCGCGATGCGCATGGTGTCGTATGAAGGTCCCACGGCATCCCGCCGCGCGTCGTTCGGTGCGGCCTTCCCGGTCCAGCTGCGCAACTACGACGCCGTCGCCATGCGCCGGGGCAGCGGCCTGTCGGTCGAGGCGACGATCGCCGAAGGCGACGTCAACTCCTACCGCATCGCGTTCACCTCTGAGAACGCCTCGGAGCGCGAAGGCTGGAAGGTCGCCGCCAAGGTGGCCACCACCATGACCTCCACCCCGACGCACTTCATCGTCGAGGAACGGATCGAGGCCTGGCACAACGGTGAGCGGATCCACGAGGCACGCTGGAAGAACCGCATCCGGCGCGACGGCAACTGACGGTCAGCGCGTCCTCGCGTGCGGCGCGATGTCCTGCCGTGGCCTGCCGCCGGCAACGAAAGGCGACCGAACACTTGCGAAATCGGACGGGGCCGCCCCGGTCGGGCACCCCCGACAATCGACGGCCCCCCGCGCGCAAGTTAGTCTGAAGCGATGCAAGGCCGGACAGCGTTGGTGACGGGCGGCGGCCGCGGGATCGGTCGCGCGGCGGTGCTCGAGTTCGCCCGCCGCGGCGCCGCCGTGGCGGTGGTCGACATCGACCTCGCCGCCGCCGAGCGCGTCGCCGCCGAGGCGAGGGCCGGCGGCGGCCGCGCGATCGCGGTCCGCGCCGATGTCGCCGTGGAGGCCGATGTCCAGGGCATGGTGGAGCGGACGGTCGCCGAGTTCGGCCGGCTCGACTTCGCCTTCAACAACGCCGGCATCCTGGGGCCGATGGGCACGCCGCTGCACGAACTCGCCGAGTCCGACTGGGACCGGATGATCGACATCAACCTGAAGAGCGTCTGGCTCTCGATGAAGCACGAGATCATCGCGATGCTCGCGGGCGAGGGCGGTGCGATCGTCAACAACGCCTCGATCCTCGGCCTGCGCGCGGCGACGCTCAACCCGTCGTACGGCGCCGCCAAGCACGGCGTCGTCGGGCTCACGCGCGCCGCCGCGAGCCACTACGGCGAGCGCGGCATCCGCATCAACGCCCTCTGTCCGGGCATCGTGATGACCGACATGACGGACACGATCCAGGCCGCGCCGGATTCGCTGTCGGCGAAACGCATCGCCCGCACGCCGCTGCGGCGGGGCGCCGACCCTGCGGAGGTCGCACGCGCGGCCGCGTGGCTGTGCTCCGATGAAGCGTCATATCTGACGGGCGTCGCGCTGCCGGTGGACGGCGGGCTGACGGTCGTCGCCTAGCATCGAATCGAGAGGTCGTTCCCCCATGATCAGCGACGCCGCGGCGGCAAGCCGGATCTTCGTCACCCGCAACTGGTATGTCGGCGCGATGTCGGCGGAGCTGCGCGACAAGCCGCTGGGCCGCCTCATCTGCGGCCAGCGCATCGTGTTCTTCCGCGACCCGGACGGTCGCCCGCAGGCGGTGTCGGCGGTCTGCCCCCACCGTGGCGCCGATCTCGGTCGCGGCCGCGTGATCGGAGACAGCGTCGAGTGCCCGTTCCACGGGCTGCGCTTCAACGGTGGCGGCGCCTGCACACGCATCCCGTCGCAGGACGCCGAGGCGCCGATCCCGCGCGCCCTGCGCGTGCCCTCGTATGCGGTGGTCGAGCAGGGGGGCATGGTGTGGATCTGGCCGGAGCCGAACGACACGCCGACGCGGGCACCGGAGGTGCCGGAGGTGCTCGGACTCAAGGCGCCCTGGCGGGTGCGGCTGCTCCCCGAGGGTCGGCTGTCCGCCGGCAGCTACCTCAACACCATGGAGAACGCGCTAGACGATGCGCACCTCGCCTTCGTCCACAAGGCCACGGTGCCCGGCGCCAGCGAACGCGTCGCGCCCTTCAGGATCACGGTCGATGAGGACCGCCGCGGCTACGGCGGCGTCGCCACGATGGCGGAGATCATCGCGGAGACGCCGGCGGTCGCCGATGTCGCCACGGGCAGCGGCGGCCTCCTCGACTTCATCGGACGGTTCGCCTTCGAGAGCCTGAAGCCCGTGGAGAAGGCCTACCACTACCGGATGTCCGGTTTCGTGCTCATCACCACGACCGACGCGAGCGGGCCGCGGGACTACACCTTCGCGTTCTTCACGCCGGGCGATGCCGAGCGTTCATGGTTGTTCGGCGGCATCGCGCGCAACCATTCGCTCAATTTCGTCGCCGAACGGCTGCTCGAGCGCTACATGCCCGCCTTGACGGCCGAGGACGCGAAGATCCTCGGCGAGCTGGTCCCTGAGGCGCGCGGTCCCGGCGGATTGCCCATCCCGTTCGTGATCCGCGCCGATCGTCAAAGTTTCCCGTTCCGCCGCCTCTACGGCGATGCGCTCGTCGCCGAGGGCAAGCCGGTGCCCTGGGCGCTCGACGGCGCGGGCGCCGGGGCAGCGACCGGGTCCGGTGCCGCGACCGGCGACGCCGCCGAGGCGGTCACCGCGGTGGCGGGCCGATGACCTCGAGCGAGAACCCGTCGGGGTGGCGAAGGTAGGTGCCGAACTTGCCGGCGTTGGGACCGGCCGCGATAAGGTAAGGCTCGCTGGTCGACGCGAAGCCGTAACCTGCGGCGAGGGCGACGCCTTCCGCGAACCCGTCGACGATGACCAGCCAGTGCATGTATCCCGGGTCGCAGGGCCGCAGCGGCGACCGCGTCGGCGCCGGCTCCCGGTACTGCAGCAGCTCGAAGGTCGTGTCGCCTTTGGCCACATAGGCGATCTCCGCGACGACCGCTCCGCCGACGCCGGTGATGCCGGCCACGGCACCGGGATCGAAGGGCTGCAGCCGCGCTTTCAGTTCGAAGCCCAACATCTCGGTGAAGAACGCGACCATCCGGTCGAGGTCGCTGACCGTCAGACCGACATGTTCGAAGCGCGGGCGTGGCATCGTGAGAGGATAGCAGCACGGTCACGCGCGGAGTCCTGCGGGCGCGATGCAGGCGCCGCCGCTCCGTCCGAAAACTGAAATCTGTCGCCGGCTTGGGTGCGCAGGCGGTCACGGCCCGGCCATAGGCTTCCGGTGCTTCGATTCATAGAGAGGGGTTGATGGCTTCCGATCAGTCCGGCGGATGGGAACTGGGCCCGGCCACCAAGGCCCTCGCCGAGCGCGCTCGGCGGGTGATGCCCGGCCGGCAGAGCAACCTGCGCGCGGCCGATGAACCGCCCGTGTTCGTGGTCCGCGGCGAAGGCCAGCGGATGTGGGATGTCGATGGTCGAGAGCTGATCGACCTCGCGCTCGGCATGGGCCCGAACATCTGGGGTCACGGCAACCGCGAGTACCTCGCGGCCGTGCATGCGCAGCTCGACCAGATCTTCAACGTCGCCGCCGGCATGCTGCAGACCCCGCACGAGGTCGTGCTCGCCGAGAAGATCGTCCAGCATGTGCCCTGCGCCGAGCAGGTGCGTTTCGTCACCAGCGGCTCGGAGGCCGTGCAGCTCGTCATCCGTCTTGCGCGCGCCTTCACCGGTCGGCCGCGCTTCGTGCGCTTCGACGGCAACTACCACGGTTGGATCGACAACGTGCTCGGCGGGCGCAGCAACCCGGATACGCACGCGGCGCCGTACGCCATCGAGAGCGTCGATGATCCGATGCACACCGAGGGCCGCTCGCCGGTGGCGTTCGAGGAATCCTTCAAGATCCCCTGGAACGACATCGAGCGCTTCGAAGCGCTGCTCGCCGAGCGCGGCGACGAGATCGCGCTCGTCATCATGGAAGCGGCGATGACCAACGGCGGTTGTTGCCTGCCGCGGCCGGGGTACCTCGAGCGCGTGCGCGAACTGTGCACGCGGCACGGCGTGCTGCTGTGCATCGACGAGGTGATCACCGGGTTCCGCATGGGGCTCGGCGGCGCGCAGCAGCACTACGGCGTCACGCCCGACCTGTCGACCTTCGGCAAGGCGCTGGCGGGCGGCATGGCGCTCGCGGCGGTGGCGGGGCGGCGCGACATCCTCGATCTGTTGCGCGTCAACCGCGTGGTCAACGCCGGCACCTTCAACGCCGCGCCGGTGAGCATGGCCGCCGGCATCGCCACGCTGACCATGCTCGAGCGCGACGACGGTGCGGCGTTCCGCCGCATCGATACGATGCAGGCCGCGCTCATGGAGGGCATCCGCGAGCGCGCGCGGCGGCACGGCCATGCGGCGCTGGTGCAGGGCGTGCGCGGCGTGTTCTGCGTGCACTTCACCGATCTCGCCGTCGCCCACTCGCCGCGCGAGCTGGCGCAACATGCCGATCTGCCGAAGGCGCGCCGGTTCCGGCAGCTGCTGATCCGCGAGGGGCTCTACCCCGGACGCGGCGACCGTTATTTCGTCTCCACCGTGCTGAGCGCCGCGGAGCTCGAGGATGCGCTGCGGCGCATCGACGCTGCGCTCGGCGCGCTGTGACATCCTCCTCCAGTCCAGGTGACCGCAAGATGGGCGACCCACGCATGATCCGCAGAGCCTCCTTCCTCACCGCCGCCTGCCTCGCGCTCGCGCTGTCGTCGGCGCTGCAGGCCGCGGCGCCGGTCTTCACCAAACGGCCGACGCTCGGACCGAACACCAACCTGCGTGCGCCCATGGTCGGCATGCTGCGCTTCAGCACCGACCAGCCGGTGACGACCATCGTCAGCCTCGATGATCGCTCGCGGCGCTGGGAGATGGAGTTCGATCCGTCGTGGGACCCGAGCAAGGGCATCCCGCTGATCGGCCTCGAGGCCGATGTGCGCCACGAGGTCTTCGTATCGGTGCGCAACGCGGCGGGCGAGACCACGCGTTTCCCGAACAAGCTCGTGTTCGTGCCGCAGCCGATGATCACCGCCACCGGCGCCGAACCGCGGATCCGCGTCACCAAGACCTCGCCGCAGCGCACCGAACCCGGCTACACGCTGTTCGTGCTGCGTCGTGCCGTGCCGATCCGTCCGCCGTACCGCAGCGCCGGCCAGTTCAACTTCATGCGGCAATGGGGCGCGCTGCTCGTGCTCGACGACCACGGTCGCATCGTCTGGCGCTACGAATCCGACGCGCGCATCTCGGGCATCGACCAGTTCGAGGACGGCAACATCCTGTTCCACCGCGCCGACAACCGTACGCTCGAGGTCGACCTGCTCGGCAACGTCGTGAACCAGTGGTATGCAGCGCGCAACCCGGAGCTCGCATCGAGCGTCGGCGTGGGCATCGACGTGCAGACGTTGCACCACCAACCGCATGAGATGCCGAACGGCAACTTCCTCGCGCTGACCGCCAATGCGCGCATGGTGAAGGGCTACTACGACGACGCCTTCGATCTCTCGAAGCGTCGCGACCGCATGGTCATGGGCGACGACATCATCGAGATCGACCGCAAGACCGGCAAGGTGCTGTGGCGCTGGAGCGCCTGGGACCATCTCGATCCGTTCCGGATCGGCTACGAGGCGACCAACGCCTACTGGCCGACGCGCGGCTTCCCCGACCACGCCGACTGGACGCACGGCAACGGCGTGGCCTACGACGCCGATGACGACTCGGTGCTGGTGTCGTTCCGCACCCAGGAGGCGATCCTCAAGATCGACCGCAAGAGCGGGCAGGTGAAGTGGATCCTCGGTCGCCCCGGCGGCTGGGGAAAACTGGAGAGCAAGGTGCTGCGGCCCGTGGGCCAGCCTTTCCTCTGGCCCTCGCACCAGCACAACCCGCAGATCTCGGCCTTCGGCACGATCGTGGTCTACGACAACGGTTTCCTGCGGGCACGACCGCCCGAGCCCTGGTCGAAACCCGACCAGTCCTTCAGCCGCGGTGTGGAATACAAGGTCGACGAGAAAGCGATGACGGTGCGGCAGGTCTGGTCGTCGCACGACGGTCCGGTCCCGGGCTCGTGCTTCTCGTGGGCCATGAGCGACGCGCGCCGCCTGCTGAAGACCGGCAACATGTTCATCGTCGACGCCATCTGCGCCGACCGCGAGCGCGGTCTCGGCGTCGACGAATCGGAGGCGGGCAAGTACCTCAACGAGGTGCCGAGCTATGGCCGCATCCGCGAGTACGACCACGCGACCAAGGAAGTGCTGTTCGAGGTCATCGTCGAGGATCCGAACGAGCTGACGGCCTACGAGGTGTTCGGGGGCCTGCGCATCCCGTCGCTGTATCCGCCGGGGCGTGCGCCGAAGATCCGGCCCTTGCCCTGACGGCGGCTGCGCGTCAGAGCAGGACGCGCACGCGGTGCTTGGGTAGCAGCTGCGTCGGTCTGAAGGACATCTTCGAGCGGCGGAAGTTGGGCCGCCCGAGGTCCTGCTCGAAGTTGAGCCAGCGTACCGTGTCGCCGCCCTCAAGCACGATGTGGCGGTACATCGTCGGGAAGATGCCGTCGTAGCGCTGCAGCCCCTTCGCGAAGCGCACCACCTGCACGCCGGGGTTGAGCGCTTCACAGATGACGAAGCCCGCAGGGACGCCGTCGGCGAGATGCAGCCGTCCCGAGAGCGCCGACGCCGGACCTGTCACATCGCCTGATGCCAGCAGCGCGAGCGCCTCGCGGCAGGCGGGCGCATCGGCGCCGTCTTCCGCCAGGCCTTTGTCCATGCACCAACCCTGCAGCACCACCTGCGCTGCTGCCGCGGTGGCGGCGTCGAGCGGCAGTACCTGCATGGTGTGACGCTCATGCAGCCGTTCGACGGCGGTGCGCTTCGGCCCGAGTCCAGCGCCGGTGTAGTCGCGGAACGCGTCGGCGGCATACAGGTAGTCGGCGTCGGCGCGCTCTGCGCGGGTCTCGAGGCGCATACGGTAGAGCGTCTCCAGGGTCGCGGTGGCGACGGGACAGAACCAGCCCCGTTCGCCTTGCATGCTGCCCAGCATCGCCGGGTCCGCGCTCGCGAGGTCGAACAGCGGCAGCAGCTGGATGCTGCCGTCATAGGTCCTACCGGACAGATGAGGCAGGGGATCTCTGTGATACCGCCAACCGCGCACGGCGCGGAACAGGAACAGGTTGGCGAAGGTCAGCTCCGAGGGCGCGCGCTCGGCGAGCGGCGCGCACAAGGCATGCAGCCGCGGCTCGATGTCCTCATGCATCGCCGCCGTCAGCGGCAGACCGATCCCGCTCACCTCGGGAACGACCCCGGCGGCGGACCCGAGGCCGCCGGTCCCGCGAAGCACTGCGCGATCGACATCCACTCGCGCGCGCTGTCGCCCCGCACCTCGAGCGCCGTGTCGAGTACATGGCGGCGCTGCGTGACGACGAGGCAGAAATCGAGCGCCGAGCCGCACACCAAGCCGTCGGCCGACGCATCGCCCCAACGCCATACGGCGCCCGCGGGTCCTTCGAGCTCGACCGCCGGCGCAGCGGCGGGCGGCTGCAGCCCGCGGTTCTGGAACGACCAGCGGAAGGTGATGACACCGAGCTGCGCGATGTGCGCGAGGCGTGAAGAGGCGGGCCGCGGCCGACCGAGCGCATCCCAGATGTCCTGACCGTGCGCCCAGGTCTCCATCAGCCGCGCGGTGGCGAAGGAGCGCGCGCTCATGTCGGGACCGAACCAGGGCAACCGTGCCTTCGGTTCGAGCGCGGCGAGAGCCGACGCGAGCGCCTGCGCATCGGCGCGCCATCGTGCGGCGAGCGCAGGACCGTCGAGCCCGGCGAAGGTCGTGCGTGCGATCGCGCTGACTTCGGTCCCGCGCGCGAGCTGCTGTTCGATATCACCCCGGCCGCGCATGAAGTCGTCGCGGTCGGCGACCGCGCGCAGCGCGAGCCGGTCGAAGAGGTGCAGGTGGGCGATCTCGTCCCAGGGCGTCCAGCCGTGGAAGCGCGTCGTGAGTCCCCAGCCCGGACCGGCGTCGAGACCGGACACCAGCGCGTCGAGCTCTGTACATTCGGCGCGCAGATCCTCACAGAGCGCATGCATCGCGGCGGTCTCGTCGGTCATGGTGTCAACCTCCCGTGGTCTGCACGACGATCTCCGCGAGCACCTGTCGCAGCGTGACCTGCTGGCCGGGACCGACATGCAGCCCGGCGAGGGTGCCGGCGAGCGGCGCGGTGAGCGTGTGCTCGATCTTCATCGCCTCGAGGGTGAGGACCGGTTGTCCGGCCTCGACGCGTTCGCCTGCGGCCGCGTACACCGCGACCACCTTGCCGGCCATCAGCGCGCGGATGCGCCCATCGCTCGCCGTCCCGCCGCGCGTCGCCGGTTCGTGGCTGAGGTCGCGCAGCCGATGGCTGCGGCCGTCGACCGCGAACAGCAGCTCGTCGCCTGCGTGCACGGCGCGCACCGTGAGGTCGCGCCGGCCGATGCGGACCCGCAGGTCCGTGGCGGAGCGGCGCTGCACCGCCACGCGCTGCGCCGTACCGTCGACCTCGATGTCGAGGACACCGGGTGAGACATGGTGCATCCGCGCCGTGACCTTGGCGCCATCGAGCTCCATGATCCGTTCGACCGGGTGGCGCGGCAGCAGTCGCGCGGTCGCCGCCGCCGCGCCCGTCGTCGCGCCGTCCGTCGCTGCACCGTCCGTGGCCGTCTGCAGCAGCGCCGGCGCGATGACACAGGCGAGCCGCCGGTGCGTGTCGTCCTGCGCGGTGAGTCCGTCGATCGACGCGTCGACGAACGCGGTGGTCGCCGCACCGGCCGCGAACACCGGATGGCGGAGGCAGGCGGCGAGGAACTCGCGGTTGGTGGCGGGGCCGAGCGCGACCAGGTCGTCGAGCGCCGAGGCCAGTTTCCGCCGGGCCTCTTCGCGGTCGCGGCCGAACGCGATCAGCTTGGCGACCATCGAGTCGTAGTCGGGGGCCACCGTGGCGCCGCTCGACAGTGCATGCTCGACACGGATGCCCGTGGGCGGTTCCCAGAGGTGCATGCGGCCGCCCTGCGGCAGGAAGCCGCTGCGCGGGTCCTCGCTGCACAGCCGCACCTGGATGGCGTGGCCACGCAGCGCGACATCCTGCTGCATCAGCGGCAAGGGTTCGCCGGCGGCGATGCGCAGCTGCAGCTCGACGAGGTCGAGACCGGTGATCTCTTCGGTGACCGTGTGCTCGACCTGCAGGCGCGTGTTCATCTCCATGAAATAGAAAGCGCCGTCGGCGTCGAGCAGGAACTCGACGGTGCCCGCGCCCTCGTAGGCGATGGCGGAGGCGACGCGCACCGCTGCGCGGCCCATCTCCTCGCGCAGCGCGGCGTCGACGGCCGGCGAGGGCGCTTCCTCGACCACCTTCTGGTAGCGGCGCTGCACGGAGCAGTCGCGCTCGCCGATGTGGATGACGCGGCCGTAGCGGTCGCCGAACACCTGCACCTCGACGTGGCGCGGCGACGCGACGATGCGCTCGAGGATGACGCGCGCATCGCCGAACGCGGTGGTCGCCTCGGAGCGCGCGCTGCGCAGCGCATGTGCGAAGTCCGCCGCCGTCTGCGCGCGACGGATGCCGCGGCCGCCGCCGCCCGCCGTCGCCTTGATCATCAGCGGGAAGCCGACGCGTTCTGCGGCGCGCAGCAGCGTCGCGTCGTCCTGCTCCTCGCCGTCATGGCCAGGGATGCAGGGCACGCCGACCTCGCGCACCACGGCCTTGGCGCGCGCCTTGTCGCCCATCGCGGCGATCGCCTCGGGCGACGGTCCGATGAACACCAGACCGGCCTCGCGGCAGGCTGCGGCGAAGGCCGCGTTCTCGGCCAGGAAGCCGTAGCCCGGATGCACGGCGTCGGCGCCGGCGAGGCGCGCCGCATCGATGATGCGGCCGATGTTCAGGTAGGACTCGGCCGACGGCGTGGCGCCGAGATGCACGGCTTCGTCGCAGCCCGTGACATGCGCCGCGTCGGCGTCGACATCCGAATACACCGCCACGGTGCGGTAGCCGAGAGCGCGCGCGGTGCGCGCGATGCGCAGCGCGATCTCGGAGCGGTTGGCGATGAGTATCTTGCGGAAGGGCGTGGGTGTCGTCACGGCGCGCTCCCCTTGCTGCGGGCGTCGGCTGCGCGGCAGACCGCCAGCGTGAGCGCGAGCACGGCGCGCGTGTCGCGCGGGTCGATGACGCCGTCGTCGAGCAGGTGCGCGCTGGTGGCGAACACATCCGTCTGGCGCTCGAAGTTCTCGATGATGCGCCGCTCGAGCCGCTGCACCTGCTCCTCGTCGACGGCACGGCCGCGGCCGGCCTGCGCGCGCATCACATTGCCCATGGTGCGCGCGGCCTGCTCGGCGCCCATCACGGCGGTGCGCGCGCTCGGCCAGGAGAAGCAGAAGCGCGGGTGGAAGCCGCGACCGCACATGCCGTAGTTGCCGGCGCCGTAGCTCGCGCCGCAATACAGCGTGATCTGCGGCACGGTGGCGGTGGTGACCGCCTGGATCATGGCGGAGCCGTGGCGGATGATGCCGGCCTCCTCCTGCGCCTTGCCGACCAGGAAGCCGGTGGTGTTCTGCAGGTAGAGGATGGGGATGTGCGCGCGGCAGCAGGACTCGATGAAGCGCGCGGCTTTGGCCGCGCCGTCGGCGTCGATCGGGCCGTTGTTGGTGATGACGCCGAGCGGATGGCCGTCGAGCCGCGCGTTGCCGCAGACGGTGGCCGAGCCGAACCCTTCCGCGAACTCCATGAACTCGGAGCCGTCGACCAGCCGCACGATCACCTCACGCATGTCGACCGGTTGGCGCGGATCCGCCGGCATGATGCCGAGCAGCTCCTCCGCGTCGTGGCGCGGTGGCGGCGCGGCGGGCGGCGGCACGGCCGTGGGCTGTGGCATGCCGCCGTAGCCGAGCTTGCCGACCAGTTCGCGCGCCATGCGGATGGCGTCGCGGTCGTCCTCGGCGAGGTAGTGGCCGAGGCCGGACACGGTGGTGTGCATCTCGGCGCCGCCGAGCTCCTCTTCGGTGGCGACCTCGCCGGTCGCGGCGAGCAGCAGCGGCGGACCCGCGAGGAAGGCGCGCGAACGACCGCGCACCATGACGATGTAGTCGGACAGCCCGGTCTGATATGCGCCGCCTGCGGTCGACGAACCGTGCACGACGGTGACGACCGGCAGCTCCGCGGCCGAGAGCCGCGCGAGGTTGCGGAACAGGTTGCCGCCGTGCACGAACTCCTCGACCCGGTAGTTGAGCAGGTTGGCGCCTGCGCTTTCGACCAGCTGCACATAGGGCAGGCGGTTCTGCAGCGCGATCTCCTGCGCGCGCAGCTGCTTGTCGAGGCCGCGCGGCTGCAGTGCACCGGCGTCGATGCCGCTGTCGTTGACGGCGACCACGCAGCGCGTGCCCGACACCTGGCCGATGCCCGCCACCACGCCGCCGCCGGGGACGCTCTTGTCGGGATCGGGGTCGTCGAGCCGGTAGCCCGCGAGCGTGCTGAACTCGAGGAACGGCGCACCGGGGTCGAGCAGCAGCGCGAGGCGTTCGCGCGGCAGCAGCTGCCCGCGGCGCGCGAAGCGCGGCCCGGCCGCGGCCGATCTGTCGCGCGTGCGCTGCTCGAGGTCGCGCACGCGCGCCAAGGTCTCGAGCATGCGCTCGCGGGCGGCGACGAAGGGCGCCGAAGCGGTGACCAGCGCCGATGTGAAGCCGGTCACGGCACCGTCTCCGCGGCCGGCGCGCGCAGCGCCATGCCGAGCATCGTGTCGACCAGCTGCTCGAAGGACATCGGGCCGCGCGGATCGAACCAGGTTTCGCTCCAGCTGATCATCCCGGCGAGCAGCCGGCGCAGCACCGGCGGATCGACGCTCACCAGCGAACAGGTTGCGGCCTCGCGCAGCACCGTGAGCCAGAGGTCCTCGTAGTCCTTGCGCAGCGCCAGCACCTCGGCCTGCCGCGGCTTCGACAGCGAATCCCAGCAATGCACCAGCACCGCCATCGCCTCGCGCGTGTCGCCGACGAACGACTGCAGCTCGCAGGCGATGAGCGCGCGCAGCCGCGCGTGCGGATCGTGTGCGCCCGCCACCGCCGTCTCGATGCGCGCGGTGTTGAAGCGGATCACCTCGATCATCACCGCCTTCAGGATCTCTTCCTTGCTGCTGAAGTGGTGGAACAGGCTGCCGGAGAGGATGCCCACCGCGGCGGCGATGTCGCGCACCGTGGTGCGCTCGAAGCCCTGCTCGCGGAACAGCCGCGCGGCGGCCGACAGCAGCTTGCCGCGCGGGGTGTCGTCCATGCCCGTGACCGGGGGCAGAGGGCGGGGTTTTCTTAATGGGTTCATGTATCTACGGAGGTTGCCAAAGCAAGCGCTTGCTTGGTAGTGTAGGACTTTCCGGTGCCGGGGAACAGCCCCCCCGCCGGGCTCCTCGAACCACGGCAGGACCCCCAAGGTGGACACCCGCAAGATCCGCATCGGCTGCGCTTCGGCCTTCTGGGGCGACACCAACGCCGCCGCCGCACAGCTCGTGCGCCATGGCGGGCTCGACTACCTCGTCTTCGACTATCTCGCCGAGATCACGATGTCGATCCTGGCGGCGGCGCGCGCCAAGGACCCGACGAGCGGGTACGCCATCGATTTCGTCACCGAGGTGATGGCGCCGCTCGCAAAGGAGATCGCCGCGCGTCGCATCCGGGTGGTCGCCAACGCCGGCGGCGTCAACCCTGAGGCCTGTCGCGACGCGCTGCGCCGCGCGTTCGATGCGGTCGGTGTATCGCTGCGCATCGCGCTCGTCACGGGCGACGATCTGCAGCCGCGGCGCGCGGAGATCGAAGGCGAGGTGTCGTCGCTGGAGGATGGCGCCGCGCTGCCGCCGCGCACGCTCAGCATGAACGCCTATCTCGGCGCGCTGCCGATCGCAGAGGCATTCGGGCGCGGCGCCGATGTCGTGGTGACGGGCCGCGTCGCCGACAGCGCGCTCGTGCTCGGTCCGCTGATGCACGCCTTCGGCTGGTCACCCGACGACCACGATCGGCTCGCGCAGGGCTCGCTCGCCGGCCACATCATCGAGTGCGGCGCGCAGTGCACCGGCGGCAACTTCACCGACTGGGAGTCGGTGACGGGCTATGAGGACATGGGGTTCCCGATCGTCGAGTGCGAGGCCGACGGCAGCTTCGTCGTGACGAAGCCCGACGGCACGGGCGGTCTCGTCACGCCGCACACGGTCGGTGAGCAGCTGCTCTACGAGATCGGCGATCCACGCGCCTATCTGCTGCCGGACGTGGTCTGCGATTTCACGCAGGTGAAGCTCGAGCAGGTCGGACCCGACCGCGTGCGCGTGACCGGCGCCCGCGGCCTGCCGCCCACCGCCACCTACAAATGCAGCGCCACCTGGCTCGACGGCCACCGCATCACCGCGACCTTCGTCATCGGCGGCATCGATGCGCCGCGCAAAGGGGCACGCGTGGCGCAGGCCATCCTCGCCCGTGTGCGCCGCCTGCTCGGCGAGGCCGGCCTCGCGGACCTGCGCGAGACTGATGTCGAGGTGCTGGGCGCGGAAGCCACCTACGGCGCCCACGCCCGACCCGCCACCACCCGTGAAGTGGTGGTGAAGATCGCCTGCGTGCACGACGACAAGCGCGCGCTGCGCTTGTTCGGGCGCGAAATCGCGCAGGCCGCGACCGGCATGGCCCCCGGCCTGACGGGCTTCGTCGGCGGCCGGCCGAAGGACAGCCCGCGGGTGCGGCTGCACTCATGCCTCGTGCCGAAATCTTTGGTCACGCCCTGTGTGGACCTCGACGGCGACACGCGGCCGGTACCGGTGCCGGTCACCGGCGGCTTCGCTGCGTCGATGCTGCGTGCGCTGGCCTACGGTCCGACCGCCGTGGGCGAGGTGACCGTGCCGCTGCTGTGGCTCGCGGTGGCGCGCTCCGGCGACAAGGGCGACCACGCCAACATCGGTGTCATCGCTCGTGACCGCGACCATCTGCCGTGGTTGCGCGCCGCGCTCACCGAGCAGGCGGTCGCCGCGCACATGGCGCATGTGCTCGACCCTGTGCGCGGCAAGGTGACGCGCTGGGAGCTACCGGGGATCGGCGGGTTCAACTTCCTGCTCGAGCACGCGCTCGGCGGGGGCGGCATCGCGAGCCTGCGCATCGACCCGCAGGGCAAGGCGTTCGCGCAGCAGCTGCTCGACTTCCCGGTGCCGGTGCCGGCGGCGCTCGCCGCCGCGCTCAATCCGCCTTGAAGTCGACCAGCGTCACCGCTTCGGCGACCTGCGCGCCTTCGGTGACATGCACCGCCTCGACCACGCCGTCGGCGGGGGCGGTGATGACATGTTCCATCTTCATCGCCTCGAGGGCGAGCAGAGCCGCGCCCCGCCTGACGCGGTCGCCCGCGCGCACATGCAGCACGACCACGCGGCCCGGCATCGGTGAACGCAGCCCGCCTTCGGCGGCTTCATCGCCGCCAGAGGGCTCGCGCGGGTCGATGAACGCCACCGCCGCCTGTCGGCCGTCGACCCGTACATGCAGCACACCGTCGTGCACGAACGTCTGCGCGAGCAGCCGATGGCCGTCGATCCCGAGCGCGAGCATGCCGTCCGCCTCGTGCGTCGCGCGCAGCGCCACGGTGTCGCCGCCGGTTGCGGTGCCACCGGTCGAGCCGCTTGCCGCCGCGTCGTCGAAAGTCACCTGCCAACCGTCGGCGGCGTAGCACACCTGCAGCACACGGCGTTCTTCGCCGTTGGTGGTCGATGCAAGCGTGACGCGGCGCTGATACACGCCGGCGAGCCGGAAGCCATCGCGTGCGGCCCACGGCGAAGCGCGCTGAGCAGCGCCGCCTCGGTGACCGGCGGACGACGGATCGGCTGCAGCCTCGTCCAGCAGCAGCGCGGCCAGCGCCGCCAGCCACACTTCGCGCGGCAGCGGCTCGGGGTCGGCGAACAGCGCTCCGCGCTCGCGTTCGATGAGATCGGTGTCGAGGTCGGCGTCGCGTACCGCGCGCGTGTCGATGAGCCGCGCGAGGAAGCCGAGGTTGTCGCGCGGGCCGACGAGGAAGTTCTCGCGCAACGCCTGGCGCAGGCGCGCGAAGGCTTGATCGCGGTCCGTGCCGTGCGCGATGAGCTTGGCGATCATCGCATCGTAGTGCGGGGTGATCTCGTCGCCCGCGTCGACGCCGGTATCGAGCCGCATGCCCGGCACCGTGGTGGGCTGCCGCCAATGCAGTATGCGACCGGGCGAGGGCAGGAAGCCGCGAGCCGGGTCCTCGGCGTACAGCCGCAGCTCCACCGCATGGCCGTCGAGACGCACCTCGTGCTGCGCGAGCGGCAGCGGCTCGCCGGCGGCGATGCGCAGCTGCCACTCGACGAGGTCGAGGCCGGTGATCATCTCGGTCACCGGATGCTCGACCTGCAGCCGCGTGTTCATCTCCATGAAGAAGAACTCGCCGTCCGGCGCGACGATGAACTCGACAGTGCCCGCTCCGACATAGCCGACGCGCAGCGCGGCGTTGACGGCGGCCTGTCCCATCGCGGCGCGGCGCTCGGCGGTCATGCCCGGCGACGGCGCCTCCTCGAGGACCTTCTGGTGGCGGCGCTGGATGGAGCAGTCGCGCTCGCCGAGGTGGATGGCGCCGCCGTGGGTGTCGGCGAACACCTGCACCTCGATGTGCCGCGGTCGCAGGATGCAGCGCTCGATGAGCACGCGCGCATCGCCGAACGCTGCGGCGGCCTCACGCTGACAGGCGGCGAGCGCGGCCGCGAAGTCCTCGCGCCGGTCGACGCGCCGGATGCCCTTGCCGCCGCCGCCCGCGCTCGCCTTGATGAGCAGCGGCCAGCCGATGCGGTCGGCCTCGGCGAGCAGCGTCGCCTCGTCCTGCCGTTCGCCGTGGTAGCCGGGCGTGAGCGGCACCCCGGCATCCTCGAGCAGCCGCTTGGCCTCGGACTTCGAGCCCATCGCGCGGATCGCCGCGGGCGGCGGGCCGACGAACACCAGACCCGCGGCCGCGCAGGCCGCGGCGAAGTCGGCGTTCTCGGACAGGAAGCCGTAGCCGGGATGGACGGCGTCCGCGCCGCTGGCACGCGCCGCGGCGAGCAGGGCGCCGATGTCGAGGTAGCTCTGGCGCGCCGGCGCGGGGCCGATGCGCACGGCCTGATCGGCGAGCCGCACATGGCGTGCGTCGCGGTCGGCGTCGGAGTGCACGGCGACGGTGGCGATGCCGAGCCGCCGCGCGGTGCGGATGATGCGGCAGGCGATCTCGCCGCGGTTGGCGATCAACAGCCGGCGGGGCAGGGCGCTCATCGGCGGCGCACTCAACCGCCGCGCCAGCGCGGCGTCTCGCCGGCGAGCAGTGCGCGCACACCCTCGACACCTTCGTCGGAGGCGCGAGCGTCGGCGATGCACTCGACGGTGCGGCGCGCGAGCGCGCCGTCGATGGGTCGTCCGTTGACCTCGCGCAGCAGCCGCTTGGTCTCGGCGAGCGCGCGCGGACCGGCATCGCGCATCGCGGCGGCCAGCGCGTCGACCCGCGTATCGAGCGCATCGACGGTCGCGACCTCACCGACGAGCCCGGTGCGCAGCGCGGTCGCGGCGTCGAAGACATCGGCCACCAGCATGTGGCGCAGACCTGCGCGGTAGCCCATCGCGCGCAGCACATAGGGCGAGATGGTGGCGGGGACGAGGCCGAGCCGCACCTCGGAGAAGCAGAAGCGCGCGTCTTCGGCGGCGACCACGATGTCGCAGGCGGAGATCAGGCCGGTGCCGCCCGCGTAGCAGGCACCATGGACGCGTGCGATGGTCGGTTTGGCGAGTCCGTCGAGCGTCTGCAGCAGGCGCGCGAGGCAGCCTGCGTCCTCGATGTTCTGCGCACGGTCGTAAGCCGCCGCCTGGGTCATCCAGCGCAGGTCGGCGCCGGCGCAGAACACCTTGCCGCGCCCACCGAGCACGACGACGCGCACCGCGGGGTCGGCCTCGAGCCGCTGCAGCGTCACGCCGAGCTCGTCGAGCAGCGCGGGGTTCAGCGCGTTGCGCAGCTCGGGACGCGCGAGCCAGACGCGGGCGATGCCCGAGTCGACCGTGCATTCGATGACCTTTGCAGCATCCGGCGTGGTGTCGTTCATGGTGCGTCCTGGCTGACGGCGGTCACATGCGGAACACGCCGAAGCGCGTCTCCGGGATCGGTGCGTTGAGCGATGCGGCGAGCCCGAGCGCGAGCACGCGGCGGGTGTCGGCGGGATCGATGACGCCGTCGTCCCAGAGGCGTGCGGTGGCGTAGAAAGGGTCGCCCTGCGTCTCGTACTGGCGGCGGATGGGGTCCATGAAGGCCTGCTGCTCGGCGTCGCTCCAGGCGCCGCCCTTGGCCTCGATGCCGTCGCGGCGCACGCGCGCCAGCACCTGCGCCGCCTGCTCACCGCCCATCACGCTGATGCGCGCGTTCGGCCACATCCACAGGAATCGGGGCGAGTAGGCGCGGCCGCACATCGCGTAGTTGCCGGCGCCGAAGCTGCCGCCGATGACCACGGTGAACTTCGGCACCTGCGCGCAGGCGACCGCGGTGACCATCTTGGCGCCGTGGCGCGCGATGCCCTCGTTCTCGTACTTCTTGCCGACCATGAAGCCGGTGATGTTCTGCAGGAACACGAGCGGGATGCGGCGCTGACAGGCGAGCTCGATGAAGTGCGCGCCTTTCTGCGCGGACTCCGAGAACAGGATGCCGTTGTTGGCGACGATGGCCACCGGCATGCCTTCGAGGTGCGCGAACCCGGTGACGAGCGTGGTGCCGAAGCGCGCCTTGAACTCGTCGAACTCGCTGTCGTCGACCAGCCTTGCGATCACCTCGCGTACATCGAAGGGCGATCGCAGGTCGGTGGGCACGAGGCCATAGAGGTCATCGGCCGGGAAGCGCGGTGGCCGCGGCGCGCGGACCTGCAGCCCGCCCGGCTGTGCCGCATCCTGCGGACGCGCGGTGTTGAGCGCCGCGACGATGCGCCGCGCCCGTCCGAGCGCCTGTGCGTCGTCCTCGGCGAGGTGGTCGGCGACGCCCGAGAGCCGCGTGTGGACATCGCCGCCTCCCAATTCCTCGGCGGTGACGACCTCGCCGGTCGCGGCCTTCACCAGCGGCGGACCGCCGAGGAAGATCGTGCCCTGGTCGCGCACGATGACCGATTCATCGCTCATCGCCGGCACATAGGCGCCGCCCGCGGTGCAGCTGCCGAGCACCACCGCGATCTGCGCGATGCCGGCGGCCGACAGGTTGGCCTGGTTGAAGAAGATGCGGCCGAAGTGGTCGCGGTCGGCGAACACCTCGTCCTGGTTGGGCAGGTTGGCGCCGCCCGAGTCCACGAGGTAGACGCAGGGCAGGCGGTTCTCGCGGGCGATCTCCTGCGCGCGCAGGTGCTTCTTGACGGTGATCGGGTAGTAGGTGCCGCCCTTCACCGTGGCGTCGTTGCAGACCACCACGCACTCGCGGCCGGCGATGCGGCCGATGCCGGTGATGATGCCGGCGCCCGGCGCCTCGCCGTTGTACATGCCGTGCGCGGCGAGCGGCGAGAGCTCGAGGAAGGGGGTGCCCGGGTCGAGCAGCAGGTCGATGCGTTCCCGGGGCAGCAGCTTACCGCGCGCCACATGCCGGGCGCGGGCCTGCGCACCGCCGCCCTCCGCGGCTTCCGCCAACCGTCGCCGCAGGCCCTCGACGAGCGCGCGCAGGGCGGCCGTGCGCTCCGTGAACTGTGCGCCGCCGCGGTCGATGTCGGTGCCGATGATCGCCATGCCCGCCCCGTGGTGATGCCCGCCGCCCGGTGGCGCAAGGCCATCGTTTGGAGTATTGTCCGACAATACTACGATTACCCGACCGGAGGCAACGCCATGCCCGACATCGACGGACTGCTGCTCGACCCTTTGGACGACCCGGCGCTCGCCGAGGTGCGGGACGCGGTGCGCCGCTTCGCGCGCGAGCAGGTGGCGCCGCTCGCGGCCGCGGTCGACCGCGACAACGAGTTCCCCCGGCGGCTGTGGCGCATGTTCGGCGAGCAGGGCCTGCTCGGCCTCACGGTCCCGGCGCGCTGGGGCGGGAGCGATCTCGGCTATCTGGCGCACATCATCGCCATGGAGGAGATCTCGCGCGCCTCGGCCTCGGTCGGCCTCAGCTACGGCGCCCACTCGAACCTCTGCGTCAACCAGATCCGCCTCAACGGCACGGATGCGCAGCGCGACCGCTGGCTGCCGCGCCTCGTGAGCGGCGAGCACATCGGCGCGCTCGCGATGTCGGAGCCGGGCGCCGGGTCCGATGTCATGTCGATGCAGACCCGCGCCGAACGGCGCGGCGACGCGTTCGTTCTGAACGGCCGCAAGATGTGGATCACCAACGGACCCGATGCCGACGTGCTCGTCATCTACGCGCGCACCCGGCCGGAACCCGGCTCGCGCAGCGTCACCGCGTTCATCGTCGAGGGCGGAACGCCTGGTTTCTCGCGCTCGCCCAAGCTCGACAAGTTCGGCATGCGCGGCTCGAACACCTGCGAGCTCGTGTTCGAGGACTGCGTGGTACCGGCCGAGAACGTGCTCGGCGAGGTCGACCGCGGCGCGCGCGTGCTGATGAGCGGGCTCGACTACGAGCGGGCGGTGCTCGCCGCCGGTCCGCTCGGCATCATGGCGGCGGCGCTCGACCTCGCGCTGCCCTATGTGCACGAGCGCAAGCAGTTCGGCGCGCCCATCGGCAGCTTCCAGCTGATGCAGGCGAAGATCGCCGACATGTACACCGAGCTCGCGGCCGCCCGTTCGCTGGTGTACGCCGTGGGCCGCGCCTGCGACACCGGCCGTTGCCGGCGCCACGACGCGGCGGCGGCGATCCTGTTCGCGGCCGAGAAGGCGACCAAGGTCGCGCTCGAAGCGCTGCAGTGCCTCGGCGGCAACGGCTACATCAACGACTATCCGGCGGGACGCCTGGTGCGCGACGCGAAGCTCTACGAGATCGGCGCAGGAACCCAGGAGATCCGCCGGATGCTCATCGGCCGCGAGCTCTTCGAGCGGTCGGCCTGAGGCGCGGCACGATGGCCCAGCCTTATGCACGGCTCAAGCTCGAACCCGCCTACCGCAAGGTGGCGGCTGCGCTGACCGAGAGCATCACCTCCGGTACGCTGCGGGTCGGCGAGCGCCTGCCGTCGGAGACGGAACTCGGCCTGCGCATGGGCGTGCACCGTTCGACGGTGCGTGAGGCGCTGCGCGAACTCGAATCGGCTGGGCTGCTGCGGCGCGAGCGCGGTTCGAAGCTGATGATGGTCAGCCGGCCGGACCGCGATACCGTGGCGAGCGGCGTCACGCGCGCGCTGACGCTGCACGAGGCGACGGTCGCCGAGGTGTGGGAGGCGTTGACGGTCATCGAGCCGATGGTCGCGGAGTTCGCGGCGCGCCGTCGTGATCCGAACAGCCTCGCGGCGCTCACGGCCGTCGTGGCGGCCGCCGCGCCGCAGGACGACGCTCTGGCCGCCGCGCAGGCCGCCGACTTCTTCCGCGCGCTCGCCGCGGTCGCCGGCAACCGCGTGCTGTCGATGAGCCATGAGCCGCTGCTGCAGCTGATGGCGTCCTCGCTGAACACGCTGGTGGCGGTGGTGCCGCAGGCGCGTTCGCGCATCGCGGCCGCGCAGCGGCGCATCCTCGAGGCCGTCGAGCGCGGTGACGCCGCCGCGGCGCGCGAGTGGTGCGGCAAGCATGTGCGCGATTACCGCCGCGGCTTCGAGGTCGCGGGCATCGACCTCGCGCTGCCGATCAGTTCCGGATCCGCACGCCCTTCGGGTCGAAGACGGGCGCCGACAGCAGCCGCGCCGCGCGCGTCTCGCCGATCACATCGACCGTGAGAGCTGCATCGCTGGCGCCGCCGCTATCGATCGCGGTGAGATCGCGCACCACATCACGGTCGACATAGGCGAGGGCGAGGCTCTTGCCGACCCAGTGCCCGTAGGCGCCCGAGGTGGTGTAGCCGACCAGCCGGCCGTCGAGCTTCACGGGTTCGAAGCCCGAGGCGTCGGCGTCCACCGCGTCGATGTCGAGCGTGACCAGCATGCGCGACGAGGGCGCATCGCGTTCGCGCAGCGCGCCGTCGCGTCCGATGAAGCCGGGTTTGTCGAACGCGACATGGCGGTCGAGGCCGCACATGCCAGGGGTCGTCGACTGGGTGAACTCGGTCGACCAGATGCCGTAGCTCTTCTCGAGCCGCAGGGAATCGAGCGCCCGGTTGCCGACATGCCGCAGGCCGCGCTCGCGGCCGCCGGCCATCAGTGCCTGCAGCAGTGCGCGCTGGCCGGCCGCCGGGACATAGAGTTCATAGCCGACCTCACCGGTGAGCGACAGGCGGGCGACGACGGTGCGTGCACCGGCGATCGTCATCTCCGCGACGGACATGAACGGGAACGCGGCGTTGGAGAGATCGCGGTCCGCCAAGGGCTGCACCAGGTCGCGGGCGAGCGGCCCCGAGAGCGCAAAACCGGTCCATGTATCGCTGAGATTGGTGAGCGTGACGCCGCTCGGCGGCAAGAGATCACGGAACCAGCGGCCGTGCCACTCCTGCAGGTAGTACGAGCCGATGAGCCAGAAGCGGTCGGCGGCGAGGCGGCTCACGGTGAGATCGCCCATGAGCTTGCCGCCGTGGCCGAGCATGGGCGCGAGCCGCACGCGGCCGACGGCGGGCAGCTTGCAGGCGAGCAGTCGGTCGAGCCAGGCTTCGGCGCCGGGGCCGCTGACCTCGTAGCGCGCATATACGGAAGCGTCGAACATGCCCGCCGCCTCGCGCACCGCGCGCACCTCGTCGGCGACGAACCCGTGCGCGTTGGAGCGGCGCATGGTGAGGGTCTCGACGAAGCCGCGATCCGCGCCGGCGACGAAATACTGCGGCGTCTCCATGCCCCAGTTGACGCCGAAGCGCGCGCCGTCGGCGGCGAGCAGATCGTGCACCGGTGAGGTCTTGAGCGGCCGGCCCGCCGGCAGTTCTTCGTTGGGATACGAGATGACGAAGCGCCGCGCGTAGAACTGCCGCGTGGTGTCGCGCAGGTAGTCCTCGCCGGAGGCGAACGCGCCGTAGCGGGCGACGTCCATGCCGAACACGTCGTGGCCGGGGTCACCCGTCGTCATCCACTGCGCGAGGGTGAGGCCGATGGCGCCGCCCTGCGAAAATCCGCCCATGCAGCCGCAGGCCACCCAAAGATTACGCTTGCCGGGCACCGGGCCGACGAGCGGGTTGCCGTCGGGCGTGAAGGTGAAGGCACCGTTCACCCAGCGCTTGATGCCGACCTCGGCGAGCGCTGGGAAGCGCGCGTAGCCGATCTCGAGCTCGGGCAGGATGCGCTCGACATCGGGCGGCAACAGGTCCATGCCGTAGTCCCAGGGTGCGCCGTCCGGGCTCCAGTGCCGCGGGTCGCGTTCGTAGACACCGAGCAGCGCGCCCTTGCCGAGCGGCTGCAGGTAGGTGAAGCCCTCGAGGTCGGTGACCGACGCGATCTCGCGGTCGAGCGCCGCGAGCATCGGTACATCGTCGGTCACGAGGTAATGGTGCGACATCGGCACCACGGGCAGGTCGATGCCGACCATGCGGCCGACGCGCCGCGCCCAGAGGCCCGCCGCGTTCACCACATGCTCGGCGACGATGCGGCCTTGTTCGGTGATCACATCCCAATGCCCGTCAGGCCGCTGCTGCAGGTCGAGCACGCGGTTGCGCAGGATGAGTTCCGCGCCGCGCCGTTTCGCGGCGATGGCGAAGGCGTGGGTCGCGCCGTGCGCATCGACATAGCCTTCATGCTCGTCGTAGAGGCCGCCCTTGAGCCCGGTCGGGTCGACGAGCGGACACATCTCGCGGATCTCCTCGGGCGAGACGAGGCGCGTCTCCATGTCCATGGTCTCGTACATGGCGCGCTCGGCCTTGAGCATCTGCCAGCGCTCCTCGGAGGCGGCGAGGCTGACGCCGCCCGTCATGTGCATGCCGACGCTCTGGCCGCTCTCGCGCTCGATGTCGCCGTAGAGCCGGATGGTGTAGCCCTGCAGCGCGGCGATGTTGGGATCGTCGTTGAGCGCGTGGAAGCCTGCTGCGGCGTGCCAGGTGGAACCGGCGGTGAGCTCGGCGCGCTCGATGAGCGCGATGTCCTTCCAGCCGGCGCGCGCCAGGTGGTACAGCACGCTCGTGCCGACGATGCCGCCGCCGATGACGACGACCTTGTAATGGGATCCCATCAGACCGCTCCCTCTCCGCAATGCGCGATATGTCCCGCCAGCCAGTGCCACAGCGCCGGTGCCCACGGCCGTTCCGCATGCAGCCGCCACCCGTCGCCGCAGCGCATCACCGCCACCGGCAGGCCGGCGAACAGCATGCGCGCGGACTCGAGCGGACCGCCGGGCGGATCGTCGAACCGGTGCTCGGAGCCGAGCGACATCAGCGACGCCGCGGCGGGACCGGTGACGTCGATGCAGATGATGCCATCGCCCAGCGCGCTGCACACCGTGCCGTCGGCGTCGTCGGGCGCGTGCGCCGCATCGCCGATGAGCAGCGCGCTGTCGGGCGCGATGCGCAGCGCATAGACCGGCGCGTCGCAGGCCTCGCGCGGGCCGACGGCGCGCGCCACGCCGGCGCGCGCGAGCGCGGCGGGCAGGCCGCGACCGCTGATCCGCCAGACCGCCGGCGCTGCGGACGCGGTGATGCGGATGCCCACCCCGTCGAGCCGGGCGTGACGCCAATCCGGCGGCGGCGACCAGAACGCGCTACGGTCGAACATCGAGGCGCGTCCCCTTCGGATCGTAGAAGCAGGGCGCGACGAGCGTGCCGCGGTGCAGGGTGCCGAAGTGCTCGAACTCCAGCGTCTCGCCGTGGCGAGAGGCGCCGTCCTCGATCATCGCCAGCGCGACGGGCTTGCCGGCGCCCACGCCCATATGGCTGCTGGTGATCCAGCCGACGCTGTGCGGCCGTGCGCCGCGCGACAGCGCATGCGCGCCGACCGGCAGCGGTTCGTCGCCGGCGACGGCGACACCCACCAGCTGCCGACGGCCGCTGCGCTGGGCCGCAGGCGTGTGCAACGAACGGTCGCCGACATACGGATCGGTACGGACCTCGCGCGCGCGGCCCATGCCGATGTCTTGGGGCATCGTCTCGCCGTCGGTCTCGACGCCGACCAGGATGAAGCCCTTCTCGCAGCGCAGCGCGCCCAACGCTTCGACGCCGAGCGGCTCGGCGCCCACCGTGCGCGCGCGGCGCCACAGCTCCTCCGCGAGCCCCGCAGGCACCGACACCTCATAGCTGCGTTCGCCCGTGAAGCTCACGCGCGCGACGCGTGCGGGCTCGCCCGCGAACCTGCCGTCGCGCGCGCTCATGTGCGGGAAGGCGGTGTCGTCGAGGTCGATGCCGAGACCGAGTGCGGTCATCACGCCCTTCGAGGCGGGGCCCGAGATGGCCATCGTCGCCCAGCGCGGCGTGGTGTCGTGGACGAAGACGCGCGACAGGTCGAAGCGGTCCTCGCGCCACGCCTCGAGGTGCGCGGTCATCGCCGCGACATGGCTGCTCGAACAGGAGACCACGAAACGGTCGGCCGAGACGCGCAGCACCACGCCGTCGTCGAACACCGCGCCGCTCTCGGCGAGCGCCAATCCGTAGCGCAGCCGTCCGGGCGCGAGGCTGGACATGCGGGTGTAGAACACGAAATCGAGCAGCGCCGCCGCGTCCGGCCCGAGCACCTCGATCTTGCCGAGCGAGGACGCGTCGAGGATGACGCAGCGCTCGCGCGCCGCCTTGCACTCGCGCGTCATCGCATCCTGCGCCGGTCCGTAGGACGCCGGCCGCAGCATGTCGCCGTAGCCGCGCAGCTCCGCGCGCTCCTCGCGGTGCACCGCCTCGGCGGCCAGCCGTCGCAGCGGCGCCTGCAGTTCGCCGCGCTGCGTGCCGACGACCGCTGCGATCGGCACCGGCAGGAACGGCGGGCGGAAGGTGGTGACGCCGGCTTCGGCGATGGTCCGGCCGGTGCGTTCGGCGAGCAGCGCGAGGCCGTTGACGTTCGAGGTACGCCCTTGGTCGTTCGCCATGCCGAGCGTGGTGTAGCGCTTCAGGTGTTCGACGGCGCGGAAGTTCTCGCGCACGGCGAGCGCGATGTCCTTGGCGGTGACATCGTGCTGCAGGTCGACCCATGTCCGCCGTGCGCCGAACGCCATCCGCGTGTCGGGTGCGCCACCCCAGTCGAAGGGCGGTGCGATGCAGGCCGGGACGTCGGTCGCCGCGCCGCCGCCCGCCTGCACGCCTTGCGCGAGCGCGTCCGCGAGCGACCGGGCGCCGTCGGCGGCGCCGACCACGGTCGCACCCTGGACGGGCGCACCCGGCAGCAACACACCGCGCTCGGCGTCCCAACGCGGGCGACCGCGGGCATGGCAATAGAGATGGATCAGCGGCGTCCAACCGCCGGAGACCGTGAGCAGGTCTGCGGGCAGCGTGCGGCCGGAAGCGGTGCGCACGCCCTGCACACGGTCCTTGCCGAGCGTGCTCTCGATGCGCTCGCCGGCGAGCACCTCGATGCCGGCCGCGCGCGCCGCCGCCATCGCCGGCGTGTCCGTGCGCGCGTCGACGACGGTGCAGCGGGCGCCGACGGCCGCGTAGGCCAGCGCCGCCTGATAGGCGGTGTCGTTGCCGGTGGCGAACACCACCTCGCTGCCCGCCACCACCGCGTAGCGACGCAGGTACTCGAGCGCTGCGTCGGCCAGCATGATGCCGGGACGGTCGTTGTCACCGAACAGCAGCGGCCGCTCGATCGCGCCGGTCGCGAGCACGAACGCGCGGGCACGCACCTGCCAGATGCGGCCGCCGTCACCGCTGCGTTCATGCAGCACCGCGGAGTTGTGGTCGTAGAGGCCCACCGCCGTCGTCTGCGTCAGCACGCGGGCACCGCCCGCCGCCAGCGCTGCGCCGAGGTCCTGCGCCCAGCGTGCACCCGGCACACCGTCGATGACGGCGTCGCGCCACAGCAGGGCGCCGCCGACGCGCGAGCGTTGCTCGACGAGCAGCACGCTGCGACCGGCCTTCAGCCCGGCGCGCGCGGCGGCGAGTCCGGCTGCGCCGCTGCCGATGACGCAGAGGTCGACATCGATGTGGCGCAGGGCGCCGCCCTGCGCGCGGCTGTCCGCCGCGACGCGGCCGAGGCCGGCCATGCGGCGGATCGTCCCCTCATATACATGCCAGTGCGGCCACATGAAGGTCTTGTAGTAGAAGGCGGCAGGGATGAAGCGCGCGAAGCGGTCCATCACGGCGAGCAGATCGCGCCGTGCAGTGCCGAGGGCGTGGATGGAGGAGAGCCTCGCGCCGTCGACCAAAGGCTCAAGCGTCGCGCGGGCGTTGGGCTCGTGGCGCGTGCCCGCGCGCAGGTCGAGGATGGCGTTGGGTTCCTCGTGGTGCGCGCCGAGCAGGCCGCGCGGTCGGTGGTACTTGAAGCTGCGGGCGAGCACGGTCTCGCCGGCGGCGAGCAGCGCGGAGGCGAGCGTGTCGCCCGCGTAGCCGATGTGGGCACGGCCGTCGAAGCTGAAACTGAGCGGGCGGCTGCGGTCGATCTCGCCGCCTTCGGGCAGGCGGCGCAGGCCGCGCATGCGCGGCCCGTCCATGGTCGGTCCGTCCATGCGGGGCGCGCTCATGTCCCTGCGCGCTCCGCGTTCATGGGCGTCACGGCCGCGACCTCGTGGGTCTCGGTGTCGCGCGCGACCACCAGCCAGCGTCCGCACCCCGCGCGATGCACCCACAGCTCGCGCGCAGCGCCGCGCGTGTTGGCGCGCATGAACAGATAGTGCGCCCATTCCTCGTCGCTGCAGCTGCGTTCCGGGCGCGGCTTGTCGGCGTCGCCGATGTAATGGAACTCGGCGTCGGGGCGCGGACCGCAGTAGGGACAGGAGAAGACCTGCATCGCGCCGCCCTCAGTGCGCCACGCCGGCGTGCCCTTCGTCGACCAGTTCACCGCGCGCGAAGCGGCGGAGGTCGAAGGGCTCGGAGAGCGGGTGATGGCGGCCGGTGGCGAGCAGATGTGCCGTCAGCGTGCCGCCCGCCGGGATGGCCTTGAAGCCGCCGGTGCCCCAGCCGCAGTTGAGGTAGATGCCTTCCACGGGCGCGGGGCCGATGATCGGCGAGTTGTCGGGCGAGGTATCCACCGTCCCGCCCCACTGACGCATCAGCTTGAGCGTCGACAACCACGGGTACATCTCGAGCAGCGGCGCCACCACCGACCGTGTGACGCGGAAGCCGCCGCGCTGGGCATAGGAAGGCGAGCGGTCGAGGTTGCCGCCCATGACGAGCTCGCCTTTGTCCGACTGGCTGATGTAGGCGCCGGTCGAGGTCGACAGCGTCACCATGTTGAGGCAAGGCTTCACAGGTTCGCTCACCATCGCCTGCAGCGTGTAGCTCTGCAGCGGCAGCTCGAAGCCCGCGAGCCGCGCGAGCACCGAGGAGTTGCCGGCGACCGCGACCCCGAAGCGCTCGGCGCGGATGACGCCGCGGCTCGTCTGCACGGCCACCGCCCGTCCGCGCTCCTGGATGAAGCCGCGCACCTCGCAGTTCTGGATGATGTGCACGCCGAGCGCCGCCGCCGCGCGGGCATAGCCCCAGGCCACGGCGTCGTGCCGGGCGGTGCCGGCGCGGCGCTGCAGCAGCGCGCCGCAGACCGGCCAGCGCGCGCGCGGCGACGGGTCGAGCAGCGGCTCGCGCCGCAGCGTCTCCGCGCGGTCTATGACCTCGATGTCGACGCCGCTGATGCGCATCGCGTTGGCGGCGCGCGCCATCGTCTCGAGCTCGGGCTGGTCGTGCGCGATCTCCATCATCCCGCGCTGCGAGAACATGATGTTGTAGTTGAGCTCGCGCGACAGCGTCTCGTAGAGCGACACGGACAGGTCGTAGAGCGCGGCGCTCTGCGGGTGGAAATAGTTGGAGCGGATGATGGTGGTGTTGCGGCCGGTGTTGCCGCCGCCGATCCAGCCCTTCTCGAGCACCGCCACACGCGTGATGCCGTGGGTGCGCGCGAGATAGTAGGCGGTGGCGAGGCCGTGTCCGCCGCCGCCGATCACGACGATGTCGTAGGCGGCCTCGGGGTCGCGATCCTCCCAGGCCGGCGTCCAACCCTGCTGGCCGCCGAAGGCTTCGCGCAGCAGCCGCCAACCGGAATAGCGGAGGGATCGTCGTATGGACACGCGCGCCGCCCGTCCCTTCAGCGCGCGCCGGGCAGCCGGCGCGCGACGAGCAGCACCAACCCGAACGCGGCCGCGGCGGCGACCACCGAGGTCCAGCCGATGCTGGTGTACGCGCCGGTGAGCCCGAGCACGGCGCCGGCAAGCGCTGGCGCGAGCGCGGAGCCGATGTTGTTGAAGCCGCGGCCGGCGCCGGCGACCCGTCCCGTCGGATCGACCTCCGCGGCCAAGCCGAGCAGATAGGGCATGCCGAACAGCAGCGCGGCGCTTGAGACGGTGATGCCGACGACGAGGCCGGTGGGCACGGTCGCGTGCGTCGCGAGCCAGCCGCCGAACGCCAACATCAGGCAGGCGATCACCAGCGGCGGCAACCGCCCGAGGCGTGTGCCGAGACGCTCCGCGGCGACCGGGCCGAGCAGCGCGCAGACCGAGCCGATGGCGAAGGCCTGCCCGTAGGCCGCCGGCGTCATGCCGATGCTGGTGGCGATGCGCTCGAGGTACACCCAATAGGAGTTGGCGGACACGGAGAACAGCGCGATGGCGGCGCAGAGCGCCGCGGCGCGCAGCGACAACGGCCCGACCGACGCCGCGTGCCGCGGCGCGAGCTCGACGGTGTCGGAGAGCAGGGGGATCGCGGGCAGCGCCAGCAGCGGCAGCGCCGCCATGCCGAGGAACAGCAGCCGCGCGTCCTGGCCCGCCATGACGCCCGGCAGCAGCAGGAAGAACACCAGCGTCATCAGCACCACCGCGATGAACACACGCGCGAACGCGCGGTCGGGGTCGGCGGTGCGCGCGATCGCTGCGGTCGCCACCGCCGCCGCGATGCCCTCGCCGAGGCCCGCGAGCACGCGTCCTGCGACCAGTGACCACACGGCCGGCTGCGCAGCGCTGATCAGGTCGCCGGCGACGATCATGGCGATGGCGAGCGCTGCGCCGCGCCGCGGGCTGAAGGACGCGAGCCAGGGGGAGAGCGAGATCGCCGCCACCGCGAACGCGCCGAGTTGCGCGGCCATCACCATGCCGGCCGCGCCTTCGCCGATGCCGTAGGTCGCGACGACCGGGCCGAGCAGCAGCGGCATCAGGTAGCCGCCTGCCTCAGCGCAGAGGAAGACGGCGCCCACCGGCCACAGCGCGGCCTGCTTCATCCGCCGTCCGCCTGCGGCCGCGGCACGGGACGCGTCGGGGCGCTCGTCGTCGGATCGGGCCGCTGCATGGTGTCACCGGAGGTCGGGATCGGGGCTGCCGCGACACTGCCAGTGATGTTGAGTCTCCGTCAAGTATCGATGCGGCGGAGTTCCTTGCCACACGGACCGCGATGCCACAGACTTGATGAAGGCTCAAGTTCGCGGCCGGCAGCGGCGCACGGAGGGTGATATGTCCGAGGGCATCGAGGTCACGCGCAGGGCGCGGGCGGCGCGCCGCGCCGCGCGCTCCAGGCTCGGCACCGGCAAGCTCGGACAGATCCGCCGCCGGTTGCCGCCGGTGGACCTGCTCGACCAGGAGGCGGTCGAGCTCATCGAGGCCGCCGCCGAGGAGATCCTGCAGGAGATCGGCATCGAGTTCCGGCGCGACCCCGAGTCGCTGCGGCTGTGGCGCGCCGCCGGCGCCGACGTCGACGGCGAGCGGGTGCGCATGCCGAAGGGGATGTGCCGCGAACTGCTCAGGACGGCGCCGTCGCAGTTCACGCTGCACGCGCGCGACCCGCGCCGTGATCTGCTGATCGGCGGCGATGCGACCACCTTCGGTCCGGTGGCCGGGCCGCCGTTCGTGTCGGACCTCGACCGCGGCCGCCGCTACGGCACCATCGAGGACGTGGTGAATCTCGTGAAGCTGACGCAGATGGCGCCCGCCCTGCATTTCACGGGCATAAGCGCCTGCGAGCCGATGGACCTGCCGCCCAACAAGCGCCACCTCGACATCCAGTACGCCGCCTTCCGTTGGAGCGACCAGCCCTGCGAGGGGACGCCTGAGACCCCGGGACACGCCGCCGATGCGATCGCCATGGCCGACATCCTGTTCGGCGAAGGCCATCTCGAGACCCATCCGGTGCTGCTCGGCAACATCAACTCGAACTCGCCGTTGACCTTCGATGGCCGCATGCTGGGGTCGCTGCGGGCGTTCGCGTCGCGCAACCAGGGTTGCATCATCGTGCCGGCGGTGCTCGCCGGAGCGATGGGACCCGTGACCGTGGCCGGATGCATCGCCGAGATCCTGGCGGAGACGATGGCGGGGATGGCGCTGGCGCAGCTCGTCCGGCCGGGCGCCCCGGTGATCATGGGCTCGTTCTGCGGCGCGGTCTCGATGCGCAGCGGTTCGCCGATGTTCGGCACCGCGGAGGCGACGCAGATGATCTTCGCGACCGCCCAGCTGGCGCGCCGCCTCGGCGTGCCTTGCCGCACCGGCGGGGCGCTGTGCTCCTCGAAGGTCGCCGACGCCCAAGCCGGCTACGAGACCGCGAACACGCTGCTGCCGACGCTGCTCGCTGGCGCGCATCTCGTCACCCACGCCGCGGGCTGGCTCGAGTCGGGGTTGGTGGTCTCCTACGAGAAGTTCGTCATGGACATCGACCAGCTGGCGATGCTGCAGGCGCTCGCCGGCGGGATCGACGTCAGCCCCCGCGGTCTCGCCCTCGACGCCATCCGCGAGGTGGGGCCGGGCAACCACTTCTTCGGCTGCGCACACACGCAGGCCAACTTCGAGCAGGCGTTCCACAACTCCAACATCGCCGACTATTCCGCCTACGAGCAGTGGTCCGCCGAGGGCGGGCTCACCGCCGAGCAGCGGGCCAACCGGGTGTGGAAGCAGATGCTCGCCGACTACGTCGATCCCGGCATCGACCCTGCGGTCGACGAGGCCCTGCTGGACTTCTGCGTGCGGCGCCGTGAGTCGCTGACCGACGAGGTGCTGGAGGAGTGAGGGTGCGGCGCCTGCGCGCGGGTATACTCGGCGGGCGATGGGCAAGGCGAAGAGACAGCGGTCGGCGAGCACCCCCCGCATCACCGGCATCGACCGGCTGACGCTCGCCAGCCTGCGCCGGCGCCCGAGCCAGCAGCGCGGCGTGCAGCGCATCGTCGACGTCCTCGACGCGTTCGAGCGGCTGCTGCAGCGCAAGCGCTGCGAAGAGATCACCATGGATGACCTGTCGCGGACGGCGGGCATCCAGATCGGCAGCCTGTACCACTTCTTCCCCGACATCACCTCCGTGATCCTGACGGTGCTCGAGCGCGCGTTGGCCGACGAGACCTCGGTGTTCGATGTCCGGCCGGGCGATGCGAAGCTCGGCTTCGTCGGCTACATCGACGCCATCGAGCGGCGGATGACCTCGGTCTGGCGGCGGCACGGCTCGCTGATGGCGGTGTTCTTCGCCTACCAGCGGCATCCGCTCATCTGGAGCATCACCCGCCAGCAGCGCGAGCGCACGGCGACGCTGGTGGCGGCGAAGCTGCAGCAGCTCGCGCCGTCGCTCGACGCGGCGCGCGCGCGGGAGCTCGGCCGCATGGTCGGTGTGGTGATGGCGGTGCTGATCGACAACCTGGAGTTCCTCCCGGAGCCCGAACGCAAAGGGCTGCGCGAGGAGACGCAGCTGCTGCTCTGCCGCCATGTCGCCGCGGAGGGCGTACCCGTCGGGCGCGGTGACCGCGCGCCGGCGCGACGGCCGGCGCGCAGCGCGCGCGTCAGCCGTGCCGCTCGCGCAGCACGGTCTTGAGGATCTTGCCGCTCGGGTTGCGCGGGATCTCGTCGACGAACACCACCGAGCGCGGGCACTTGTAGTGCGCGATGTGGTCGCGGGTGAACGCGATCAACTCCGCATCATCGGCCTTCGTGTCGGGCCGCAGCACCACGCAGGCGCGCACGCTCTCGCCCCAGGTCTCGTCAGGCACCCCGATGACCGCGACATCGCGCACCGCGGGGTGCGTCACCAGCACCTGCTCGACCTCCACCGGGTAGACGTTCTCCCCGCCGGTGATGATCATGTCCTTGATGCGGTCGCTGACATACAGCAGGCCCTCCGACATGTAGCCTGCATCGCCCGTGCGGTACCAACCGGGGCGCCCCTCCGGGAAGGCCTGCGCCGTCGCGGCCGGGTCCTTGTGGTAACCGTCGAAGTTCTGGCTGGAGCGCACCCAGATCT
>Ga0315902_10001810_pt1 | contig 33978 bp, 34 predicted proteins | sample LakEriMetagenome_9_FD_203523 | JGI IMG/M metagenome (GOLD analysis project Ga0315902, IMG submission 203523) | Freshwater fungal communities from buoy surface, Lake Erie, Ohio, United States - Buoy 12 MA117 | ecosystem: Environmental > Aquatic > Freshwater > Lake > Lake biofilm | place: USA... | reverse complement strand
CCTTATCAACGGCGGCAGTCCATCATTGCGATCGCCTCGATGGACGAGGCCGTGCTAAGGATGCCAGGTTACCCCATCAAATGTGCCGCCAGCGCCGCATACGCAGGCAACGACACCTTGTCCAAAACCGAGTTCCCGTTCGCCGCCACCGGATGAGACGCAAGCCGCGCGATCACCAGCTCGGCCTTCGGCGCGATCCAGCACACCTGTCCATGGATGCCACGCGCGGTGAACGCGCCCAGTTCATTGTGCGACACCCACCACTGGTTGCGATAGCTCCAGCCCGTCATCGTCGTGTAGCCGGCCTTCGCAAAATCTTCCTTCCGCGCGCCGCCCGAAATGTCGTCCACCACAGCCGCCGGCGCAACCTGGCGCCCGTTGAACGCACCGCGATTGCGCATCATTTCACCTAAGCGCGCGAGATCGCGCAGCGCGACGTTCATGCCGCCACCGCAAGCCGCCATGCCCGTCGGATCGACGATCAGATACGCATCTTCCTCCGCCCCGATCTTCTGCCAGATCCGGTCCGACACCAGCTGCGCCATCGCCTTTCCGGTGACGCGCTGAACCAGCCACGCCAGCACTTCCGTATTGCAGGTCTTGTAGGCGAACGCCGCGCCATGCTCGCCCTGCTTCTTCAATGTCGTCAGAAATTCGACGATCGAGCGCGGCCCGTCATAGCCCTCCGGCGGCCTGCCATAGCCGGCCGCAATCCCGTAGGTCCGAACCTCAGCGGCGGGATCGGTATACGCCTCCGAATACTTCACCCCCACCGTCATATCCATCACGTGGCGCACGCGCGCGTCGCCAAAGGCCGACGCCTTCAGCTCGGGCAAGTAAGTTGCGACCGGCGCATCCGGATCGATCCCGCCTTCATGCGCCAGCATCGTCGCCAGCAATCCGACGAACGACTTCGTCACCGAGAACACGAGGTGCGGCAGCTCCGGCGTCAGCGCGCCGCGATAGGTTTCGTAGACGATCGCGCCACGATGCAGCACCACGATGCCATCGGTGAACATCGCATCGATCGACTGCCCCCATGTCGTCGCCTCGCCCTCCATCGTCGTGAAGGCAATCCCATCGATGTCATCCCGCAGTTTGCGGGGCAGGGCGCTCGGCGGCGCGGCCCCGCGCCTGACATTCACCGTCGCCTTCAGCTCGCGCTGATGGCTGAACGCCCATCGCGTGTTGGGAAACGAGCTACCCGACAGTTCCCCGGCGTCTGCGCTGACGATCTTCTCCCGCCCTGGCGGAAAGCCCTCCATCAGGCCGCGCACCCTGGGGTCGCTGTTCCCGGCATTCCACTTGTTGCTCATCTCATTTTCCCGTGCACCGCCTGGCCCAAGCCTATCCGCAGGCCCGCGAAAAACCAGCGGTCTTGCAGGGGAATGATCCACACAAGTGGGCGACACGTATACCGGCACAGGAGATCCACATGCGCGCGCTGACCCTTCTAGTTCCATCGATTGCTCTCGCCGCCTGCGCGTCCGCGCCGGTCGAAGAGCCGGCCTACAGCCTTCGCCAGTCCGATGGCGCGTTCGAGGTTCGCGCCTATGCCCCAACGATCGTTGCCGAAACCACGGTCGGCGGAGATGCATTCGGGTCCCGCTTCGAGGGTTTTGGCCCGCTGGCGGACTATATCTTCGCGAAGGAGCGCGACGGCGAAAAGATCGCCATGACCGCGCCCGTCACACAGCATGCAACCACGTCCGACGCGTGGACAATCGGCTTCACCATGCCTGCGGGCTATTCGCTCGAAACACTTCCCGCGCCAGCCAGCGGCAAGGTGACGCTGGTCGAACAGCCCGCGCATACTATGGCCGTGCTCAAATTCACTGGCCTCGCGACGCAAAACGACATGGACGAAGCAAAGCGCGTATTGCTGCAAAAGGTCGCAAGTGCAGGACTCGTAACAAAAGGCGAGCCTGTCTTCGCGTTCTACGACCCGCCCTGGACGTTGCCCTTCATGCGCCGCAACGAAGTCATGATCGAGCTCGCAGTATCAAACTAGATCACACAACTTGAACGCAACGTTGCATTTCCGTTATCAGACATCCGTTCGTCTTCTTCACGCGTATACTCGGAATACAAAAGCGCGGCGCCTAATGCGACCGTGCTGCTCGCCCGCACATCGACATACAGGAACCATCACCATGAAAATGCTTCTCCCCATCGCCGCTTTCGCCCTGATGGGCGTTGCATGCTCCGGCGAAACCGCCCCGGCCACGCCTGCCCCGGCTCCCGTTGCCGAAGCGCCCGCTCCTGAGCCCGCCCCGATGGCCGCCAAGGACATCGTCGACACCGCCGTCGGCGCCGGCCAGTTCACGACCCTGGTTGCCGCAGTTCAAGCGGCCGGCCTCGAGTCCACGCTCCGTGGCGCCGGCCCGTTCACCGTTTTCGCCCCGACCGATGCTGCTTTCGCCGCTCTCCCGGCCGGCACGGTTGAAGACCTGCTGAAGCCCGAGAACAAGGCCAAGCTGACCGCGATCCTCACCTATCACGTGCTGCCGACCGAAGTGATGTCGTCCGCCATCGGCACGACGTCGATGGACGCCGCCACCGTCGAAGGCAAGACCGTCAAGGTCGATGGCAGCACGGCCGGCAAGGTCATGATCAACGACGCCACCGTCGTCACGGCTGACGTCGACGCATCCAACGGCGTCATCCACGTCATCGACAAGGTCCTCCTCCCGCCGATGTAGTCAGACCCACATCTAGCGTCTGAAGTCCTCCCCCTTCGACGCGGTGACGTTCTCTCCTCCGAGCTGCGTCGAGGCAAGCCGCCCCTTCAAACGGGCGGCTTGTTCTTTTTGTGGGGCGCGCCGAGATTGTCATTCAATCCGCACGCACCGCGTGTCAGCCGCGGATCATCTCACTGTCAGCGGCGTACGGTTCTCCCTCGTCACCCTTAACACGGGCCCCGGGAGCCTGCGCTATCGCCCACATCTTGCGGATCATCGCGTTGTCGGGATTCTTCACGCCGACGCGGCCGTCGCGATAGTGAAACCACCCGCGCTCGATCTCTGGATCACGGCCCGATACAATCCATGCCGTTAAGCCGGAGCTTTTAATGCGCAACGTTGAGCCGTCGGACAAACTAATTTCAGCGGCGCCGCTTTCGACAACGCGCAATGACGGATCTTTCCTTGCGTAGGTCAACCAGTCATTCAGCGTCAGGCCATTCGCCGGTACATCGTCCTAATCGCCGGCCCAATATGACCGTCGAGTGATGTGCAGATCGTAGCCCATCTGCCCCCCCGACGATGGTGCACCTAGTACCCGCTCAGCCGCGCATAGCGGTCGCGGTGAAAGCTCTCGCCGCCATACAGCCCCTCCAGAACGCGTGCGCGTTTCATGTAGAGTCCGCTGTCATGCACATCGGTCATGCCGATGCCTCCATGCATCTGCACCGTCTCGTTCGAAACCAGGTGCAGCGTCTCCCCCGCACGCGCCTTGGCCAGCGAGGCCAGCTCGGAGATATTGTTCGCGTTTCGATCGAGCGCATCCAAGGCCGCCGCCACGCAGCTCCGCGTCAGCTCCAGCTCCGTGAACATGATCGCCGCACGATGCTGCAGCGCCTGGAACGAGCCGATCAGTTGTCCGAACTGCTTGCGCACTTTCAGATACTCAGCTGTCATCTCGAACGCCGCATCCGCCGCGCCCAGCATCTCCGCCGCAGCGCCAATCCGCGCGCGATCGAGAATCTGCTCCAGCAGCCCGTATCCGCCATCGGCCACGCCCAGCACTGAATCCGCGCCCACCTCGACGCCGGCAAAAGCGACATTCGCTGCTGCATGCGCATCCAGCGTCTTGAGGCTGGTCCGCGTCAGGCCCTTCGCATCGCCCGGCACGAGGAACAGCGTGATACCCGTCGCGTCGCCCGCATCGCCAGACGTGCGCGCCGCCACGATCAGCAGATCCGCTTCCGCCCCATCGACCACATATCGCTTCTCGCCCGACAGCGTGTAGCCTGCACCGCTCCTCTTCGCGCTCAGCTTCACATGCGCCGGATCATGATGCGGCCGCTCGTCCGCCGCCAGCGCGATGACCGCCTCGCCACCCGCAATCTTCCCGAGCCATGAATCCTTTTGCGACTGCGTCCCGCCCAGCGCCAGCGCCGACGCGCCGATCATCGCTGTCGATAGAAGAGGGGAGGCAGCCAGGGTCCGACCCTGCGCTTCGAGAACCTGCCCAAGCCCGACATACCCAAAGCCCGACCCGCCAAATTCCTCCGGCACGATCACGCCGGTGAAGCCCAGCTCCGCCATCTCTTTCCACGAGCGCGCATCGTACGACTTGCCATCCTTGCGCAGCGCACGCAGTTGGCTCACCGGCAGCTTCTCCGCAGCATACGACCTGGCGCTGTCGCGCAGCATCTGCTGCTCTTCGGTGAGCACGAATGGCATTGATGTCTCCTCGCCCGGTGTGGATCTTGACGCCTGAAGCAGCGTCCGTCCGTCAGTTCTGCGAGTTCGGTCTTAGCGTTCCGCGCACCGCCCAATCAAGAGCGTCCTCGATCCGGTCATTCCCCCAGAACAACTCGCCATCCTCCGTCACGAAGCTCGGCGCGCCGAAGATGCCGTGCCCCGCCGCAACCGCCGTCTCCTCGCGCAACTGCTCCTTCACCGGCTCGGACGTCATTGCGGCCAGCGTTTCGAGCGGATCAAGCCCCGCCCGCCGCGCCGCAGCATGCAGGATCTGCGGATCGGAGATATCGCGGTCGTGCGCGAAGTTCGCCTGGAAAACCGCCTTGACGAAATTCGGCCGCGCCTCCTGCGGCAGCGACAGTGTGATCCGCGCAGCCATCAGCCCGTTCTGCGGAAAGCGTCCGGGCCGCTTGAACGGCAGCCCGTATTTCTCGCACGTCCGCTCCACGTCCCGCCACATGTACGAGCCCTTCACCGGCACCACGTTGAACGGGCTGTCCTTCATTCCCTGCTGTGCATGAAACAGCGGACCCAGCAGGAACGGTCGCCACTCCAGCTCAACGCCCCGCGCCTCCGCCATCTTCCCCACGCGCATCACGGCCGGGTAGGAATAGGTCGAGGCAAATTCGAACCAGAACTGAAGTTTCACGAGACCCTCGCCGCCAGATTCTCGATCCTAGCAGATTGCGGCGGGAAATGCCGCTCCCATATCCACACGCGGACGGGCGTCTTTCAGGCGGACTGAAGACGCAGACGGACCGCGGACAAGGGACATTCCATGACGATTTCGATGCACAAGGCCAGCGCGCCCGTTTTCCTTCGCATGCTGACCAATCTCGACCAGCTGCTCGTCAAGGCTGAGGAAAACGCGAAGGCGCGCGGCTTCGACCCCAATCTTTTGGTGACCCAGCGTCTCGCTCCCGACATGCGCCCGCTCTCGTCCCAGATCCAGCTCGCCAGCGATTCTGCAAAAGGCGCGATGGCCCGCCTGTCCGGCGGCACGCCCCCCGCAATGCCCGACACGGAAACGACGATCGACCATCTCCGCGCCCGCATCGCGGCGACAATCGACTATGTGAAAAGCGTCCCCGCTGAAGCCGTCGACGGCTCCGAAGAACGCGACGTCGTTCTCAAGACGCCAAGCGGCGACATCCCCTTCAAGGGCCTCGCCTTTCTCACGGGCTTTGCACTGCCTAACTTCCTCTTCCACGTCACCACTGCCTACGCGATCCTCCGCCACAGCGGCGTCCCACTCGGCAAGCTGGATTTCCTCGGAAGAGGCTGATCCCTCCGGACCGTTGGGCCTCCGCCCGGCCGTCGCTTCAGAGCAGCGAACAGCTCAAGCACGCCCTCATCCTGAGGAGGATGCTAAGCATCCGTCCAGAAGGACGAGGGCGTGCTCCGCTCCGCCCGCTTCAATCGAGACCCCCTCTAGCCACCACTCGTGCAATCCCCGAAGCTCCCCCCGAATCCCGTGGAGCATGCCATGACGTGGCTCGACGCTGCAGCACTTGGTTTCTTCCTGGCCGGGTGGTGGCTGCTGGGATGGCTGATCGATTCATCGCCCTGGCATCGCCACACGCTCTCCGCCGCCATGAAGACGCAGCGCCGTGAGTGGATGCGCCAGATGGCGGCGCGCGAGATCCGTCTCGTCGACGCCAACATCATCACCGGCCTGCAGCAGGCGACATCCTTCTTCGCCTCCACCGCGCTGCTCGCCGTCGGCGCGGGTTTCGGCCTGCTCACCGCCGCCGACACGATCATCGGCGCGTTCGAGCAGAGCGTCGTGCATGTGCAGATCGACCGCTCGACCTTCTATGTGAAAACCGCCGTGCTGATGGGACTCTACGCCTACGCGTTCTTCAAGTTCGGCTGGGCCTATCGCCTGTTCAACTATTCCGCGGTGATGCTCGCCGCGACGCCCGAAGCCGGAAAGCCAGGCGCGGAAGAAGCAGCCCAATCGGTCGCCGAGATGAACATCGCCGCTGCGAGCCAGTTCACACACGGCCTGCGCGCCTTCTTCCTCGCGATCGCGATCCTCGCCTGGTTCATCACCTGGTGGACCTTCCTTATCGCCGCATCCGTCGTGATGTTCGCCCTCGCCAACCGCCAGTTCAACTCCCGCGCCCGCTTCATCGCCGTCGCCGCCAGCAATTCGCTGCTGGGGAAGTGATCCGGGACCGCCGGCCTCTTTCCTCCTCCGGCCGGAGGCCGGGGGAGGTGGATCGCGCGTTCTTCATGCGCGAGACGGAAGGGGCAGCCACCAGACGAATTTGCCGGGCGCGCCTGCGCGTCACCTCCTGCGCCAGGCGCGGAGGAGGAAAGCACCCCGCCAGAACCGGCCGATTCCGGACACACCTTGCAGCTATCGATCGGATGCCTTTCGACGCGCTGCACGGATCGATCCCGCGGATTCCAGGCCTGTGCGCGCCCCACTTCGAGACCTGTGAGATACTGCAAGCATCCATCCCGCATGGAGGGCAGTCGCGATGTTCAACGGCGCGGGATGGATGCAGCCGAGCGTGAAAAGCCTCTGCTTTCACAAGACGCGGGGCGCCTACGGGGACGGGTCCAGAACAGGCCGGCCCGCACGTCGGCAGCTCAATGGCGCCAAGCGTATGAAACAGGGACGCCGTGCGCCCGCTGCCGGACAACACACTGCCGGGGACGCGGGATCCGCGAACCTTCTTCTAGCAGTGGCGCCTCACAGGCGTCGCCAAATCACGCGGGGCATCCCGCGTCCCCGGGCCCTCCACTGAATTGGAGACCCAGAAAGACAGCATCCTGGGCGGCTCACACCGGCCTGAATGCGAACGCATGTCAGACCGCCACCCACCAAAACCTGCGATTGTTTCGGCTCCGACGCTTGAATCCTGCCGCAGGCTGAGGCTCAACTCGAACCGGACGGAACAGGCGGCAACATGGACGGCCATACACTTAACGTGACCGACGCCGCACGCCTGCTGGACCTGCAGCGCGCAGCGCAGCGCAAGGAAGGTCCGCCCACCGCCCGCGTCCGCATCGACCGCCTCTACCAGCTCGAGGACATGGTCCGGAAACGTGCTGATTCGATCGCCGACGCGATTTCGGCCGACTTCGGCAATCGGTCGCGATTCGAGACGGACCTGCTCGAAACTATGGTGCTGGTCTCCGCCATCCGGCACGCGCGCAAGAACGTGAAATGGTGGATGCAGCCGAGTTATCGCGAGGTCGGGTTCAACTTCTGGCCCGGCTCGGCCTGGGTGCGGCCAGAGCCGCTCGGGATCGTCGGCATTGTCTCGCCGTGGAACTATCCGCTGCAACTCGCCCTCTCGCCGCTGGTCGACGCCATCGCCGGCGGCAATCGCGTCATCATCAAACCGTCCGAACAGACGCCGAATTTCTGTGACCTTCTGCACCGCGCAATCAGTGAGACATTCGAGGAAGACGAGATCGCCGTCGTGCTCGGCGGTCCCGAAGTCGCCGCCGAATTCTCGCGCCTGCCGTTCGACCATCTCGTCTTCACCGGCTCCACCGGAATCGGCCGCCGCGTCGCCGCCGCCGCCGCCGAGAACCTCACCCCCACCACGCTCGAACTTGGCGGCAAGTCGCCCGCCATCGTCTGTCCATCAGCCTCGATGAACAAGGCGGTTAAGGCGATAGCCTATGGCAAGTTCATCAACGCCGGACAGACCTGCATCGCGCCCGACTACGTACTCGTGCCGCGCGAGCGCACGATCGAGTTCGCCGAGATGATCATCGGCGAGGCGCGCCGCGCCTATCCCGATCTCGGCCCCGACTATTCGAGCATGATCAACGAACGCGCCTTCGATCGCCTGACAGCCGCCATCATCGAAGCAGAACTCGGCGGCGCGAAAGTACTGCGCCACCCCGCGCCGTCAGACCGCGCGCGCCGCGTCCTGCCGCCCGTCGTCGTCATCGACGCGCCGCAGGAATCCGTTCTGATGCGCGAGGAAATCTTCGGCCCCGTCCTGCCAGTGATCGGTTACGACTCCCTCGCCGACGCGCTCGACTGGGTGAACTCCCACCCGCACCCCCTCGCGCTGTACGTGTTCGCCGAAGACACGCGCGAACAGTCCCGCGTCCTCGACCGCACGCATTCCGGCGGCGTGACGGTGAATGGCACGCTGCTGCACATCGCGCAGGAAGGCCTGCCATTCGGCGGGGTAGGGGCCAGCGGCTGGGGCGCCTATCACGGCAAGCAGGGCTTCGATCAGTTCACGCACCAGCGCGCCGTGTTCAAGACAGGATTCTTCAACTCGGCAACGCTGCTGTCGCCGCCGTACGGCAAGCGCGCAAAAAGCCTGCTGAAGTTCCTGATGCGCTGATCAGGTCGGGATCCGGTAAACCGGGCACTCCCGGAGCCGCGAAGGCGTCGCGAAATCCGTCTCTGTCGGCCATGTCAGCTGCGTCGACGCATCGATCAGGTCGAGCGGCTTCTTCCCCACCGCCTCCGCCGCAGCCCATTTTTCCGGCGAGCAAAGCGTGTTGATATTGACCGAGATCACCTCGCCATAAACCTCCTTCCACCCGCCTGCATCCAGGTCGCGGCGCCCCATCTCAAGAAGCACGCTGGCCTCAAGCCCGCGCGCGCTCACCGCAAAGGCAGGCCGCGCCGGCGCCGCTGGGGACGGAGCTGGTGAAGGTGGTGGCGACGTGGCCGCAGCAACCGGCGCCGGCGGAGTTTGCAGCGGGGGCGCCGCGCCGCGCAGGATCGCCTGAGGCGGATCGGCTTGCGGCGTCGCCAGCACGGGCGGGCTCATCGAAAGTGCGGGCGCAGGCGTTGTGGCTAGTGGGCGGACAAGATCGGGCGCCGACGCGACTGAATTGTCAGGTTTCGGCGGATCTGCTTCAGCGAGATTGCCCGGCTGGCCGAACAACATCTGCCCGCCATAAGTCAGAACGACGCCGACGAGGCCCCCGAGCATCGTCCCGAACGCGAACATCGCGCCGCGCTTCGACCGGCCGGGCCGAAGCACCTGGAACATCTTGCGCAGCTCGTTCGGAATCTTCCCCGCGCGGGTATAGGCAAATCGGCTTATGTCGCGGTCGATCGGCAATGCAAAGTCGCCGATGAACTCCCACGGTTCGGACGCAGTGGCTGCAGGCGAGCCATCCGTGGGCGCCGTCAGCTCGCCGATCAGGCCCATCAGCGCTTCGGCTCTCACGCGTGGCTGCGTGGGCTCGGCGGCCATTGCCTTCAGCGCCCTGCGGCGCGCCACGTCCCAGGCGCCATCGCCCGTGGCGATTGTCATCGACTCGATCGCCGCGAAAAACCGCTCCTTCTGCACGACAGAAAGACTTCCCGGCGACCAGGCGAGACCTGTATGGCGGAACAGCCGCGGCCGAAGCGCATTGGCAAGTGATCCGGCCAGCGCGCGGACCTCCCTGGGTTCGGCAGGCTGCCAGTCGCTGAACGGCGTATGCCGCGCGGTCTCGGCCGCCAAGTCGCGAACGAACATCTCGAACTTGGCGGTCTCAAAAGCCTCGACCTCGCCTGGCTCCTTGTTGAACCAGCCGGGTGCTATCGACATGACGTCCTGATTCGCCACCATCGAGCTGATGCCCGCGGGCGACAGCCCGGGGTCAAGGCTGATGGGAACGACCTTCTCCATCATCAGCGAGGCGGAAAGTTCGAGCCAGCACGGATCTGATTCCGCGTAGGATCGCGTCAGGACCGGAACGACCGCGTTTGCATTCCTCAGTCGCCGTCCCACATACGGAAGCCGGTAGGAGTCGCTGGCTGTATTGGCCAGTTCACCGTCTGCTGCTTCGTCGATCGTGATCTCCATGCCTGCGGGCGCCGCCTTGCGCAGGCGATCAGCCAGCTTCAGGGCCATGTCGCGGTCCTGACGGGCATACGAAACGAAGACGACGGTCATGTGCGGGGTCACCGAGAGAAGCGACGACCCTAGCACGCGAATTTCACCCGAAAAGAGATCGTTAACGCAACGAGTTCCGAATTCGCCTGGCGGGTGAAAGCCTGTCTTGAAATGCGCGCACGAGGAGGCGCCACCTTACTTCCACGTCAGATTGGGAAGAAACCGGTCTGCCTACTGATGGTCACGCAGGCCCAGCACGCGCTTGGCAACCACATTGAGGTTCACCTCAGACGTGCCGCCCTCAATCGAGTTTCCCTTGGCGCGCAGCATGGCGCGCGTGGACATGATCTCGCCGGGCTTGAACCCTTCGCCGTCCCACCCAAGTCCCTGATAGCCCATCGCCTCGACCTGCAGCTCGGTCTTGGTCTGGTTCATCTTGGCTGCCGCGTACTTGATGATCGACGTCGCCGGGCCAACATCGGCGCCGGCCTTGGCCATCTCGGTGTTGCGCTGGATCGTCAGCCCGAAGGCCTGCTCGTACATCATCGAGCGGGTGATGCGGCTTCGCAGGTCGCCGTCGGCGAGGATCCCGTCCTTCGTGCCGACATACTTCTTGGCGATATCCGCCAGCGTCGGCCCGGAATTTCGATCCGATCCGAACCCGGTCGCGGAAATGTTCTGGCGCTCGTACTGCAGCAGGCGCTTGGCGATGTCCCAGCCCTTGCCCGGCACGCCGACCATCTGCGCCTTCGGCGCCTTCACGTCGGTGAAGAACGTCTCGCAGAAGGGTGATGAACCCGAGATCAGCAGGATCGGACGTGTCTCGACGCCGGGGCTTGTCATGTCGAACAGGACAAACGAGACACCTTCGTGCTTTTTCGTGAAGTCAGTGCGGACGAGGCAGAAGATCCAGTCCGCGTAGTTTGCATACGACGTCCAGATCTTCGAACCGTTGATCAGCCAGTGATCGCCCTTGTCCTCGCACTTGGTCTGCAGCGACGCGAGGTCGGAGCCAGCGCCCGGTTCCGAATAGCCCTGGCACCAGCGCGTCTTGCCCGCCACGATGTCCGGCAGGAAGCGCTGCTTCTGCTCTTCGGTAGCGTACTCCAGAAGCACCGGCCCCAGCATCCAGACGCCGAACGACGCCAGCGGCGCGCGCGCGTTGATCCGCTTCAGCTCCTTGTCGAGCACGATGGCTTCGGCATTCGACAGCCCGCCACCGCCATATGCTTTCGGCCAGGTCGGCGCCGTCCACCCCTTGGCGGCCATGCGATCAAGCCACAGCTTGGAGTCAGGGTTGACGAACTTCTGGTTGCGCCCGCCCCAGACGACTTCTTCCTCGACTTGTGGGGTCCGCATCGAAGCCGGGCAATTGGCCTCAAGCCAGGCGCGGGTTTCGGTGCGGAATGCCTCGATGTCGGCCATGACTGTCTCCCGGTGACGTTCGCGTTTCCTGTCATCAGGGCTAAGCCCGGCCCCCGGCCCGGTCAAGCACGCGCAAGTTCAGGGACCATACCCGCGCAGCGTGTTGCCGCCGGTCTCGAAGCCCAGCAGGCCCACGACGTGGATGATCGCGAAAATCGCCGCCGTCGCTGCGAGCATGGTGACGAGGGGCCACGACACCCACTGCACCTTCAGGCTGTCCTTGTGCGGCCGCCCGGATTTCCATCCGGCGAACACGGTGAGCCCGCCGAACACGACGATGGCTACTATGGTGATGGCCCAGTCCATGTGCGCAGCAATGCCGTGGTGACGCACGCCGGACAAGTATCCAGCAGCACGACGGCCCGGGACGAATTATCGCGCCTCGTGAAGGAAGGGTAGGCTCAGGTGCGCCTCACTTTCAGCGGGTTGTTCGTGACCTCCCCGTCCGACGTCCGACATCACCGGTCGCGAGGTCGTAAGCCCATGTTGGGTCTTGGACCAGAAGTGCGGCCTGAAGTGCATTTCGTATAACGCGGTGATCGTCGTCCAGGATTGCAGAGGCCAGTAAAGCGGCATCGTCATGATCGTCGAGAGCTTGGCATGCGTCGAGCGCGAGGCCAGAGCCGCGGCGACCGCGCTGAGGTAGCCAGGCCAGAACATGATCCAGCGCCACGCCTCGATGTTCCGGAAGTCGAACAGCTCGGCGGCAATCCACACATAAAGCGGCCCATGGAGCAGGGCGGCGACTATGCCGCCGCCAAGCGTCACATGCGTTGACATGTAGCGAGCGAATCCGATGTCTCGCATGGCGCGCAGGGGATGCCGATTGAGGACCAGCCAGGTCTGCATGTGGCCCTTGATCCACCGCGTGCGCTGGTTCTTCCACAGCCGCCAGCGCGTGGGCGCTTCCCCGAGCGTCGCCGGTGAACCCATGCCGGCCTCATATCAAAACCGCGCCAGCCGGGTTCCGATATCCGCATCTTCCGTGATGTTCCACGCGTCCCAGCCGCCGACTTCCTGCAGCATCCTGCTGCGGAAGTAATTGCTCCTCCCGCCCAGCGGTATCGGCAGCCTCAGCTGCGCAAGCAAGGACAGCCAGAGGCGTAAGTGGATCGCATGTTCGAGCGGGGCGATCCAGCTGTCGCCTCCGTTGTGAACCTGAAGCGGCTCCTGCACGTCCGCCAGATTGGCTGGACCTGCGCGAAAGGCAGCCATCGCGGAGCGCGCCTGCTCGGGAGAGGGCGAGTCTTCCGCATCGAAGATCGCGATGAACTCGCCACGTGTGAACGCCAGTGCATAGTTCAGCGCCTTCGGCTTGGTCCGCGTCGCTGGTTCGCTCCGGGCTTGCGCGTCAATGCAGCAGTCACTGTCCAGAAGCCCATTGCGATAATGACGCCGAACAGACAAGCGATCGCGGCCGTGCTGCTGGCCGTTGTCGGCGCCAGCCAGAGCCAGGCCACGAAACCGAACGTCAGACTGAAGCCGATCAGGCGCTGCTTGGCATTCATCCCCCGGCGTGCGCCGTACTCAGGGTTTTTCAGGGAGAGCTGCTCGCTTCCCGCCGCAAACGCCTGAGCTTCCATCAGCCGGCGCCGGAACAGGTCATCCCGTGACGACGCATATGAGCGCGCTGCTCGCTGCCGCTATGCGGCAGCGTCCCAATCGCTGTCGAACAGGAGTGCGCCCAACCGTTGCAGACATTCGCCCAACTGAAACTAGCCGTTGCATTCGCGACGAATCAAGTCGCACGCGAAAAGACCCTGGCTCGCGCCGGTGTTGAATTACCTTGGGCCATATCGGCAGCTGGTTCGGCGCGCCTTGCCTCCGCGCAAGTTTTCCGCTCCACAGGTACTGGAGGCGCCATGAATTTCTCGTCCGACACAGCAGCTCCGGCGCATCCCGCCATCCTTGAGGCGATGCTCGCCGCCGCAAGCCGACCGGCCCCAAGCTATGGCGCTGACGCATGGACCGCTGCTGCGCACGCGGCGCTGCGCGACGTCTTCGAAACTGATCTCGATGTCTGGCTGGTCTCCTCTGGCACTGCGGCGAACGCACTGGCGCTGGCGACGCTCTGCCCGCCGCATGGCTCCATCCTTTGCCATGCCGAGGCGCATATCGAGCGTGACGAGCGCGGCGCGCCCGAATTCTTCACCGGCGGCGGGAAGCTCTCGCTGCTTGGCGGCGCCCACGCCCTTATCGATCTTGGCGAACTTCGCAAGCGGCTGGCGGCCAACCGGCATGACTTCGTGCACGAAACGCCGGCTCACGTATTGTCGCTCTCGAACCTTACCGAGAGCGGCGCCGCCTACCGTTCGTCCGAAGTCGCCGAACGCGCCGCGCTCGGCCGTGAAGCGGGGCTTGCGGTCCATCTCGATGGCGCCCGGCTCGCCAACGCGCTGGCGTCGACGGGCGCCACGCCGGCCGACATGACCTGGCGCGCCGGCGTCGATGTGCTGAGTTTCGGCGCCACCAAGAATGGCGGGCTCGGCTGCGAGGCGATCGTGCTGTTCGGCGCTGCGCGCAATCGGATCGGCGACCTGAAGGTGCGCGCCAAACGGGCAGGGCACATGCCGCCGAAGATGCGCTTCCTCGGCGCACAGATGGCTGCCTACCTGAAGGATGGTCTATGGTTGCAACTTGCAAGGCAGGCCAACGCTTCGGCAATAAAGCTTGCGCAGGCCTTAACGGCGGCAGGCGCCGAACTTGCGCATCCGGTCGATGGTAACGAAGTGTTCGCCAACCTGCCGCCCGGCCTCGACGAACGCCTTAAGCTTGCGGGCGTGGCCTTTTACCCCTGGATCGATGGTTCGCACCGTTTCGTCTGTTCCTGGGCGACAGAGCCTCGGGAAATTGAGGCGTTTACAACGCTCCTGGCCTAGCCGGCCGGCAACGCGTGAAATTTCTTGCACCGCTTTGACGGTCTATCGACCTTGTTTTGCCAATGTTATCCTCGCACCGGTCCGCCTGGCCGGTCTCAGGGTGGGATAGGGCATGCGCCTCGCTGATCTGAAGACGACTTTTCTCGGCGAGGTCGATGTACCCGCCGGGCATCGCGAGAGCGTCAACGCAGCCCGCCGCAAGACATTCCATTCGCTGGCCCCGCTCGCTGCGATACATTCCCTCCTCAACGCCGTCGTGCTGACGTTTGCCTTCTGGGGCCATGCGGGCATGCCATTGGTCTTTGTGTGGTGCTACACCAGCGCCGTCCTCATCTTCATCCGCATGCGCGAGGCGCGCCGGCCTGCTGGACAGCTCGACGCGATTATCGAGGATGGGCGCATTGTTCGCTACACGCTCCTGTCGGGCGTCCTGTGGGGCGGGATGATCGCCGTGCTTGTCGCGGCGAGCACGGAAGAGCATGCGCTGCTCCTCGGCATTTTCACCGCGGCGATCCTCTGCGTCGGCGCGCTGCTCCATTCCAGTTTTCCGCTCGCCTCGCTTGGCTACTCGCTGGCGATCGCCGCCGGCGCAGCAGCCTGGATGATGCTCGGCAGCCATCACTGGTCGTTCAACGCAGCCCTGCTGCTCGGCGCTGGCGTCATTGCGCTGCAACGCTTTGCCGCCGCCAGCCATGCTTCCGATACTCGCCGTCAATTGGCCACTGCGGCAATGCAGGAAGCCAAGGCCACCGCCGACCTGCTTCTACAAGACTTCGAGGCGCATTCGACCGACTGGTTGTGGCGTATCGACAGCCACGGCAGGCTGGCCAAGGCCTCGCAGCGCTTCGTCGATGCGACCGGCTTGTCGCATCACGAGCTGGAGGGCGGCAGCTTTCTCGCGCTTTTTGCGCCGGAGTCGGTGCATCAGCTGCAGGAATTCCTCAAAGCCCGCAAACCGTTCCGCGACGAAATCCTGCGGGTCACGATCGGTTCGCGTGAAGCCTGGTGGTCGATGAGTGGACAGCCCATGGCCGATGGCGGCTGGCGCGGCGTATGCTCCGACATCACCCGCTCGCGCGATGCGGAAGCGCGCATCGCCTACGTCACCGAATACGACACTCTGACCGATCTTCCAAACCGCGCCATGCTTGTACGCCAGCTGGAGATGGCCGAGGAAGCCGCCAAGGAACGCGACGAGAGCTTTGCGCTGTTCGTGATCGATCTCGACAACTTCAAGGCGCTTAACGACACGCAGGGACATCCTCTGGGCGATGCCTACCTCAAGGCTGTGGCGGAGCGTCTTCGCGACTGCGTCAGTCAGAACGCATTCCTTGCGCGTCTGGGCGGCGATGAGTTTGCTGTCCTCAATCGCGATGCTTTCGCCGATGAAGCCGGAGAAATCGCCGAACTGATCGTCGATGCGCTGCTCGCCCCCGTGACGCTCAATGGGAAGGAAATCCTCGTCGGCGGGAGCGTTGGCGTTGCGCTCGCGCCCGACAACGGAACCGATCCGGCCACCCTGATGAAGAACGCGGAGCTCGCGCTCTATCGCGCCAAGGCGCAGGGCCGAGGGTGCGCGCGCTTCTTCGAGCCGGGCATGGAACAGAATGCTCGCGTCCGCGCAGACCTCGAAACCGATTTGCGCAGCGCATTGGCCAACGAGGCGATGGACGTCTACTTCCAGCCGCTCGTGAACACGCGGACACGCAAGGTTGCGGGTTACGAGACGCTGCTACGCTGGAACCGCCCGGGCCACGGACTGGTGTCTCCGGCCGTGTTCATCCCCTGCGCCGAGGAAACCGGCATCATCGTGCCGCTTGGGGAATGGGTGATCCGCAAGGCGGTCGAGGAAGCCGCGCAATGGCGCGATGATGTGACGGTGGCCGTGAACCTGTCGGCCGCGCAGATGCACAACCCGTCGCTGGTCGCGACGGTGGTTGGCGCGTTAGCTGCATCACAGCTCGATCCAAGCAGGCTCGAGATCGAGATCGTCGAGAGCGTGCTGATGGATGAGACCGAGCACAACATCCGAACGCTGCATGCGCTGCGCGAAATCGGCGTGAAGATCGCGCTCGACGATTTCGGCACGGGGTATTCGTCGCTGAGCTACCTTCGCGCCTTCCCGTTCGACAAGATCAAGATCGACCAGCGCTTCGTGCGCGACATCGACACGTCGGTCGAGAACCAGGCGATCGTGCGCGCAGTCATCTCCCTGGCTCGCGACCTCGGCATGCGTGTCGCAGCCGAAGGCGTCGAGAACGAGCAGCAGGCGACGATCCTTGCCGGGCTCGGCTGCACGGAAGTGCAGGGCTTCCTCTACAGCCGCCCGATCCCCTCTTCCGAGATCGAGAAGGTGGAAGCCGAGGCGCGGCCGTCGTCCAACATCCTGAAGCTTCGCCGCAAGGCCTGAGCGCCAGACATGAGAAAGACGCGCTTCGAGGAAGCGCGCCTTTCCATCACTCTACGCGTACTCTACGCGGCCGACGAACTACGTGGATCGGCCAAGGTCAGTTAGCCATGCGCCGGTTCACGAGGCGAGTGCGCGATGCAGCGCGAACTGCTTTCCGGCTACTCGACAAGGCACGCTACAAACGAAACGGGCGCGGAGTCGGGTTACCAACTCAACGCGCCCTTCATCGTGTCAGAAGCCGACCCGCAGAGTCCGGAGGCCCGGACCCGCGGCCAGCGAAGAGAGTCTTAAGAGACTTTCTTGGCGGCGGACTTCACAGCGGCCTTCGTCTGCGCGGTAGCTTCCTCGACCGCTTTCGGGGTCAGGGTGACAACCGTGTCGAGCAGGTCCGTCTGGGCTTTCTTGGCAACTTCAGCGTAGGCGAACAGGCGGGCAGGGATGTCCTGCATCGCGGACTGGGCGACTTCGCCGGCTTTCTTGGCGTAGGCGGTCGGCTCGGCTTCCGGCGACATCAGGGTCGTCGCGTCTTTCGCGGCGTCCTGCATCCAGGCGGTCGTCAGCTCGACGTTCTTGTTCATCGCTTCGATGGCGACGGCGCGGTACTTCGCCTGCATTTCGGTGAAGGCCTTGAGCGGGCCGGCATTGGCGAAGTCGGGCATGAATTTCGTGAATTGTTCCATGTTCTTGTTGAAGTCGAACATATCGGTCGTCGGGTTCATCGGGTGTCTCCAGAGGGTTATCCGGTCGTTGAACATGATCTAATGCCGCGGCGCGGCAAAGACAATGGAGTTTTTGCCGCGACTGCGAAAAAAATGCCGCGTCTGCGAAGGTCGAGTTAGGCTGACGTTAGGGAATTAACCGGTCGGCGGGTCGCCAGGGCGGCGAATCCAAGAACCCAGCCAATGACGAAGCTGAGGCCATAGCCGGCCAACGGAACCGGGTAGGCTCCAAAAAGCGGAGCGACCGTGGTCGCCGCCAAGTATCCAGATAATGCCAGCGCCCTCCAGCGCAAGTCGGCGGAGCGCAGGAGCAGCAAGGGGCAGGCGACGGTCAATCCCAGGGCGGTGGCCATTGCGATGCCGAGAACCAGCGACTGGTCAAAGGCAAGCTGCAGGATGCCCTCGACGTGCGGCACCGGCAGCAGCGGATCAGGCTGCATCAGGCAGTAGGCGACGAGCGCAACCCCGATGATGAGCGCGGCGAGCGCGCCCATCCAGCGGAAGGCTGCTGCGAACAGAATCACGCTGGCGATTACAAACCCAGCCAGTTGCGATATGTCCGGCTGGCGGGCGATCACCACGCCGATGACGACGAAACAGAGGGCGGCGATCCACGCGCGAGAGGTGGTGCATGCGGCAATCGCGATGGGCAGGACAAGGGCCGCTGCGTTGAGCTGAACCGGTCCCGCGCCAATCCATCGGAAGACGCCTTCCTGCCCTGGGCCGACATTGCTGAGGCCAACGACAACCACCGCGAACACGATTGCGCCGATCCCGAACCAGCCGCGCGAGGCCATGAAGGCGCCAATAGCTGCGGCAACGAACCAGGCGATCGGATTGCGGATCCAGATACTCAGCGGAATGTCGGCCTGCGCCATCACTGCGGCGCCAAGGATGATCGCAAGCAGGGAGCCTGCGCCGAAAGCCCAGATGGCGGGACGATGCGAGCTGTCCTGGTGCATGGGTCGCGAAACTACTCGCGCACGTACCGGCCGGGCGCCGGCTCGAGGCGTGGGGTGGTTTCCGGGAAGCTATCCGCTGCGGACACCTTCTTGCCGGACCGCTTGCCGAGCCACTCTGCCCAATCCGGCCACCACGAGCCATCATGCGCTTCGGTTCCCGTCCGCCAGGCGTCGAGGTCCTCGCCAGGGTCTGCATCGCTTACCCAGTAACCGTACTTCTTCTTGTCCGGGTGGTTCACGATGCCCGCGATGTGGCCGGACTGCGCCAGCACGAATCGCCCACCACCCTTCAGCCGCGACAGTCCTTTGAACGAGGCGGTCCACGGCGCGATGTGGTCCTTCTCGCAGGCGACGACGTAGTGAGGGACCTTGATGTCATCGAGGCCGACCTTGGCGCCTTCGATCTCGAACGCGCCGTTTGCGAAAACGTTGTCGCGGTAGAGATGGGTCAGGTATTCCTGCGCCATCCGCTCGGGCAGGCGTGTTGAGTCCTCGTTCCAGAACAGCAGGTCGAACTTGGGACGCGCTTCGCCGAGCAGGTAGGCTTTCACGGCCGGCCCGTAGACCAGATCGTTCGGGCGCAAATAGCTGAACGTCCGCGCCATGATGCGCTGGTCGAGATAACCCTTGCGCTGGGCTTCGATCATGATGCCCGCGATGAAGCCTTCGTCGATGAAGGATTTGAGCGGGCCCGGATCCTCGAAATCGGTGAGGGCGGTGAAGAAGGTGCAGGACCTGGCCGGGTTGTCCTGCCTTGTCTTTGCGAGCCAGGCCTGCGAGAGCGCGAGCGTGGTGCCGCCGATGCAATAGCCAACGACATTGATGCCGTCCTTGCCGTGCAGTTCATCCACCTTGTGCATCGCCGGGATGACGCCTTCGAGCACATAGGTATCCATGCCAGCCGTGCGCAGTTCCTCGCGCGGATTCTTCCAGCTGACGATGTAGACGGCGAAGCCCTGTTCGGTGAGCCATTTCACCAGCGACGATTTCGGCTGCAGGTCGAGAATGTAGAACTTGTTGATCCAGGGCGGGATCAGCAGGAGCGGGCGGGCGTAGACCTTCTCTGTCGCCGGCTCGTAGCGGATCAGCTGGAACAGCGGGGTTTCGTGGATGACGTGGCCCTTCGTGGTGGCGAGCGTTTCGCCGACCTTGAAGGCTTCCGGATCGGACAGCGTGACAAGAAGGTCGCCGCCATTGCGCTCCAGATCCTTCACGAGATTCTCGAGACCCTCGACAAGCGATCGGCCGTTGGTTTCGACCGCCTTCCTGATTGCCACCGGGTTGGAGGCAAGGAAGTTCGCAGGCGAAAACATGTCCACCAGTTGGTGCGTGAAAAAGTGGATCTGCTCCGAGTGCTTCTCGTCTTCGCCCTCTGACGCCGTGTCGGCGAGAGTTTCCAGATAGGCCGACATGATCTGGTACTGGCGCTTCAGGTAGTAGAAAAAAGGGTGCTTGCTCCACTCGTCATCCGCGAAGCGCGCATCGGCTGGCTCGGCCTCCGCCTTCGGCATGCGCTGGGCGCCGGACAGCATCGCTTGCGTGAGTTCGGCGTAGAGTGCGGTCGTGTTTTGCCAGAATTGCAGCTGCGAGCTGAACGTCTTCATCGGATGCGACATCCAGCTCTGCATCTGGCCCGCGGCCGCGCGCAGGAGGAGCGGCTGGCCGGGGCCTTCGACACCCGGATTGCGAACTTCGCGGCGGGAGACGGCAAGAAAAAGTCGCTGCAGGAGGAAGTTGATGCGTTGGAAGTTCTGGCTCAATTCGAACGCGCCGAGAGAGCTCGTCTGGTCGTTCATGATGTGTCCGAAAACGTTTCCTGTTCGATAGGTAACACCGCCCGGGAACCCGTCAAACGCCATATGTTGAAAAGGTTTTCTGCGCGCTGGCGGAAACCGGGGCGACGGTTTACGCGGCGCCGCGGCAAGTTTCGCCGCCCTGCGGCAATTCCGGGCTTCGTAATTCGAAAGGACCCGTGTACACGGGCCTTTGGGGCTGCTGCAGCTGCTCACTGCCGTCCGACCGTAACCGGAGATTCCTTCGCCCATGCAGCTTGGCTCACTTGCACGCTGGATGAAGCGCGACGTTCCCCGCTGGGAAGGCGAGCTGTTTACAAGCTCCGTTGCCGGCTCCGGACGCGACGTCGTGTTCATCCACGGCCTTGCCGCCTCCCCGGAATGCTGGGAGGACGCGGCCCCATCGGTTCCCGGAATTCGCGTGCATATGATCCACATGCGGGGCTTTGCGGGACTGGCGCCGAGCGCCTTTCGTAGCCCCATGAGTTTTCTGAAGCCCGTGGCCGATGCGCTGGCCGGATACATCCGGTCGCTTCGCGTCGGGCCGGTGCCCGTGGTTGGCCATTCAATGGGCGGGCTTGTTTCCCTTATGCTCGCCCGGGATCATGCCGATGTCGTCGACCGGCTGATGGTGGTCGATGTGCCGGCCTTCTTCTCGATGCTGATCACCCCCTTCGCCACCGCCACATCCATGGCGCCGCTCGCCCAGCATTCGCGACGCAGCTATTTCGAGAAGTCCAAGGCCCAGCATCAGGACGATACCCGCCGCACCAGCGAGAAACTGGTCACCAGCCCTGAGCTGCTTGAGCGCGTTGTGCGCTGGGGGCTGACATCCGACCGGGCCGTGACGGCTGACGTGATGGCCGAGGTGATGGTGACAGATCTGAGGGGCGACCTGCAGCGGATCAAGGCGCCGGTGGATGTGATCTATGCGTGGGACCGGGTGAGCCCGGCCTCGAAGATGAGTCTCGATCAGGTGTACGCGTCTTCGTATGCGGGCCTGGTCCAGGGACGGCGGCAGCGCATCGATGATGCGCGCCACTATGTGATGCTGGACAAGCCGGACGCATTCTACGCCGCCGTGAATGCCTGGCTTGCGGGATAGGAACGGGACATGGCGCGTCGGGACCAGGACATGAGCGAAGGTGAAAACGTCGAGCTGCGGCGGTATCCGAGCCGCAAGCTCTACAACAAGAATGCGTCGAGCTATGTGCGCCTGCCGGAAGTGGCCGAGATGGTGCGCAAGGGCGCGAACATCCGCGTCGAGGACACCGAGACGGGCGAGGACGTTACGCGGCAGGTTCTGCTGCAGATCATCATGGAGCAGGAGGGGCAGGCATCCGGCGCAGTGCTTTCCGCCGACCTGATGATGGACATGATCCGGATGCACCAGTCGAAGACGTCCGAGATGATGACTGGGTTGTTCGAGCAGTCCGTGGCCTTCATCCGCGCCCAGCAGGAACAACTGGCGAGCCAGATGACCGGCGCAATGTCTGGCGCCATGCCGCAATGGAATGTGTTCGACCCGGCTACGATGCAGGCGATGCAGGGCGAATTCCAGAAGCGGCTTGCCGGCTTCTGGACAGGCGCAATGCCGGCTATGCCTGGCATGGCGATGCCGGCGCCGAAGAAGGCGGAGCCGTCAGCCGCGAGCGATGCGGACGAGCTGAAGGCGCTGCGGGCGCGACTCGAGGAGCTCGAGAAGCGCGCGGCGAAGTAGCCGGCGCTTCTACTCGCTGACGCGGTAGTCGCGCGTCGCCTGCTTCAGCAGGTCGTCAAGCTTCATCGGCGGCTGCTTCCATTTTTTCTCTGCGAAGATCGGCGCCTGATCCGCATAGTGCGGCGAGGACGCGTCGAGCGTTGCCGAGCCGTACTGATGGATCGTGTCGATCGTGTAGGTCCCATCGGGCGCCCAGTCGGCGATCGCGACATAGGTGTCGCCGGCGCGGCCGGAGCGGAATTTCTGCGTGGCGAGATCGCCGGCCGCATACATCGCGCGCAGCGTGTCGGGGCCGCCGTCGGTCGGCCACGACTTGGCGCCGCGTGCGACGCGGCTGACTTCGCTCCATTTCGGATCGATGCGGCCGGTGGCGGCCTTCAGCTGCGTTGCAGTGGCTTTCAGGGCTGCGAGCGCCTTGGCTCGATCGTACGTGTCGTGCATCTGGCTGCCCATCGCGGCCTGGCCGGTGAAGATGGCGAGCGCGGCGTTGCGGTTCTGCATGTCGGCGGAGCCGTTCCACGCTGCCACCACGTCGAGCGCGGCCTTGAGGTCGGCGTCATTGCCGGGGTCGACGCTCCGGAGGTCCGCCTGCATCTTCATGACATTGCTGCCGGCGGAATACTTGTCGTCCATCTTGTAGGCGAAGAACTCGTCTCGCGTGATCGATGTGTCGTTGCTGTAGAGCTCCTGCGCGCGCAGGCCGCGATTGGTGACCAGCGTGTCGAGGGCAAAGTCCTTGGGATAATTCTCGGCCTTCGGATTGTCCTGCGGCCCTGAGACGAGAAGCGGCGAGTGATTGGCGTTGACGATGTAGCCCGACTTCGGGCGGATGACGGAGGGCAGAGCTTCGACTGGCTCCCAGCCCTTCCAGAGTGTTTCGGAGATGTCGCCCGGGAGGATTTTCGTCCTGTCCCAGCCAGGGACGCGCTTGGGCATGTGGGCGTTCCAGAAATAGGCGATGCCGCCTTTCGAGTCCCCGACGATGTAGTTCACCGATGGAATATCGTTGTACTTCACCTGGGCGGCGCGCCAGTCGTCGATCGTCGTCGCCATGTTCATGGCGAGATACTGGTCGAGATGGGCGAAGTCGCCCTTGCCGACGAAGGAGACCGCGTAAGCGCCCGAGTCGAGCACATAGACCGCGCCGTGTTCGGAGGTGTAGCCCATGCGCTCGACGGCAACGAGCGCGCCGTTGCGCAGGACATTGTACCGGATCGGGTTGCGCACCAGATCCTTCCACTGGCCGTCCATGCGATACTTGGTTGGGTTCTTCTCGTCGTCGACCACGAGCTTGAACGTGTCGTAGAGGTCCGGCTTGTTGACGGTGGCGGCCCAGCCAATGTTGGGGCCGACGGCGGTGAGCAGGATTGGCGTGCCCGGGAAGAGGCCGCCGACAAGGTCGATGCCTTCTTCGGATTTCAGCCGAGCCTCGTACCAGGCCACACGGCCTTCATAGGGCTGGTGCGAGTTGGCGGCGAGACGCGTGTGGCCATCGGCGGAGCGCGAGGGAGCGACGGCGAGGCCGTTTGAGCCGAGTTCGACATCGTCCGTGATGTCGAGGAATGCCCGGCGCGTTGACTTCGTCGACATCTGCATGTTGGCGCGGCCGGAGAGCAGGGCGTCGACTTCCGCCTCGAGGCCATAGAAGGAGAGCGGGCGGTTGACGAAACCGGCGATGATGTCGCGACCGGTGATGGGCGTGGTGCGGGCGCAACTGCTCGTGGGGTTCTTTTCGCACCACAGGTTGAGGCCGGCGGCATAGCCCTCGGCGACGGACTTTGCCTTGGCGGATGTCTGGGCGTCGTAATCGCGCGCGACGATTGCAGTCATGCCGAGGGCGAGGATGAAGTCATCGGACTTGGCGCCAGAGTCCCCGACGATTTCGGAGAGCGTGCCGCGACTGGCGCGGATCACTTCCTCAATGTTCTTCCAGTCGTCCTCAGCGTGGGCGTAGGCGAGACCGAAGGCCACGTCGGCGTTGCGTTTGCCATAGATGTGCGGGACGCCGAACGAGTCGCGGATGATGCGTGCGTCATAACCTGCGCTGGTTGTGCCCGTGGTTTCCGAGGCCGTCATGCAGCTGGCAAGCGCGAGGACGGATGCGGCGAGCGCAAGGTTCCGGAGCATCATGGCGTTTTCCCTGTTTGGCGGGAGCCTAGTGGCGGGATGGCGGGGAGGCTAGTCACGTGGGCGAGATGGAGAGGTTCCGACTTGCTGGGCGTCGACGCCTGACAGGCCCTTTCTCGAATCACGACCGAGTCCATGGTGGACGCGCTGTGCACGGCTTGCTTGTCTGGACTGGATCCCGGCCCCTCATCCTGAGCCTGTCTGAGGACGAGGGGAACGCGTCTTCGACGCTTCCAGGTGTGTGGCATGCGTTGGCTTTCAGGCCGGTGTGAGCCGCCTGTGATGCTGTCGCTCTGAGCCCGATGGAGGGCCCGGGGACGCGGGACGCCCCGCGTGGTTTGGCTGCGCCTGTGAGGCGCTACCGGTAGGAAGAAGAAACGCGGATCTCGCGTCCCCGGCAGTTTGTTGTGCGGGAGCCCGCGCACAGCGGCCTCATTTCATCCGCGTGGCGCCGTTGGCCTGGCTGCCGGCGTGCGGGCCGGCCCGCTCAGGACCAGTCCCCGGAAAACTCCTCATCTCGTGGACGGCGTTACCGTTTCTCGAGAGGCTCTTCACGCTCGCCTGCATCCACCCTGCGCCGTTGAACGGTGTACAGCCGCCCTCCATGCGGGATCGATGACTGGAGTATCTCATGGATCTAGGCGTGGGGGACGCCCGGGTCTGAAACTGGCGGAGTTGATCCGTGCAAGTTGTCGAGATTGTTCGGATCGCCAACCAAAGCGTGCGCGCAGAAGCGGCTGGTTCTGGCTGCCTGAAGCCGTCGCGCGTTCCCCTCCGTCACACGCGCGAAGAGGCGCGCATGCCACCTCCCCCGATCGCGTGGCGATCGAGACAGGCATGAGCGGGTGCGCGTGGCGACGTTCGGATTGCCTCCCTCACTTGCAAAGCAAGTGGGGGAGGTGGCGCGCGCAGCGCGACGGAGGGGGCTATCGGAGCAACACCGAGTTCAGAAGTTCTTCTCACCAACGCGCTTCAGCACGTCGGCGGCGAATTCCGAAAGCGTGTCGTCGCGTGCGCCCATCACGACGATGAGGTCGCCGGGTTGGGCCATCTCGACGAGTTTGTCGCCGCAGGCGGCGCGGTCGGGGAGGGCGACGGCGGACTTGCCGCGGGCTGATACGCCTTGCGCGATGACGGCGGAGCCCATGGTGCGGTCGACCGTGCCGCCGAAATAGGCAGGCTCGGGCATGATGAGCGTGTCCTTTGCGGCGAGGTCGCGCGCGAACATCTCGATCAGTTCGTCCTTCATCTGGCGGATGGGGCCGAAGCCGTGCGGTTGCCACATGACCAGCAAGCGGCCCGGGAACTGGTGGAGCGTTGCGAGTGTGGCTGCGATCTTGTCGGGGTTGTGCCCGAAATCGTCGATGACGGTGATGTCTTTCGCTGTGCCGACAACTTCAAGGCGGCGGCGGATGCCGACGAAGTTCATAAGGGCGAGGGTTGCCTCGCGAAGGGCGAGGCCGCAGGCGCGGGCGGCGGCGATGGCGGCGAGAGCGTTGGAGAGGTTGTGGCGGCCGGGCGTCTGCAGGCAGATGCGCTGGCGCTCGCCGGTGGAGCGCTCGGTGACCATGCAGGACTGGCCGTCGGGCTGAGTCATGAGGTCGGAGATGGTGAAGTCGGCGTTTGTATCGGTGAGCGAATAGGTGAGCGCATTCGGGGGCTGCAGCGTTTCGTGCAGGCGTCGCGTCTCGTCATTGTCGAGGTTGAAGACGGCGACCTGGGCCTTCGAGACGAAGCCAGTGAAGAGGATTCGCAGCTCGTCCATCGATTTGTGGTCGAGGGCGATGTTGTTGAGGACGGCGATGGTGGGTTGGTAGAGCGCGATGGAGCCGTCGCTCTCGTCAACCTCGGAGACGAAGATGTCGCCTTCGCCGACGATGGCGGAGGCGAAGGGGAAGTCGCCAGCGACGAAATTCTTCATCACGGCGCCGTTCATCACGGTGGGGTCGCGGCGCGTGGCGTAGAGGATCCAGGCGATCATGCCGGTGGTTGTGGATTTGCCGGACGTGCCGCCGACTGCGATCGAGACCTTGGCCGAGTTGACAAGTTGGGCGAGCAGCTGGGGGCGGGAGACCTGCGGACAGCCGAGGGCCTTTGCGGCGACGACGTCCGGCACGGTGTCTTCGACGGCGGCGGAGGTGACGAGGAGCTGGGTGGGGCGCGTTACGCCGGAGCCGTCCTGCGGGTGGAGCCCGATGCCGCGGGCTTTCAGAAAGTCGAACTTGGCGGCGGTGCGGCCGGCGTCGAGCGAGCGGTCCGAGCCTTCGACATCGTGGCCACGAGCCTTCACGATCAGGGCCAGGGGCAACATTCCGCTGCCGCCGATGCCGCAGAAGAAGTACGGTCCCGTATGGGCAAGGTTGGTCTTTGAGTCGGACATCCCCGGGATGTCTCAGTGAGGCGCACATGGGGTCAAGTGAAAAGACGTTCCGCATTGGCGTCGTGGCGCCGGCCGGCGTGCTGGGGGACCAGGGCCTGCTCGACCGGATAAGTGCGTTCGTGGCGACCACGTATGAGGGGAATGTCGAGCTGCTGGTGCATCCGCAGTGCCGGCTGGCGGAGGGGCATTTCGCGGGGAGCGACGCGCACCGGCTGGCGGCGGTGCTGGAGTATGGTGATCGCGAGGATATCGACGCGATCTGGTTCCTGCGCGGGGGCTATGGCTCGAACCGGATCGCGGAGGAGGCGGCAAGGCGGCTAGGGCCGGCGGCGTGGCGGAAGAAATGGCTGGGGTATTCGGATACGGGTTTCCTGCTGGCGGCGTTGCATCGCGCGGGGTTTCCGCATGTGGCGCACGGGCCGATGCCGGTCGATCTCGACAGGACGGTGCGCGGGCGTGAGGCGGTGGCGCGGGCGTTGGCCTGGCTGGTGGAGGGGCATCCGGCGGCGCTGGAGGCAAGCGAGCGGGCGGAGACGCCGAAGCTGGCGTTCAACCTGACGGTGCTGAGCCAGTTGCTCGGGACGCCGCTGGAGCCGGACTTCGAGGGGCGCGTGCTGATGATCGAGGATGTGGGGGATTATCTCTATCGCTACGACCGGTTTCTCTTTCACGTGACGTCGAACGCCAATGTGCGGCGCTGTGCGGGTATTCGCGAGGGGCGGCTGGCCGCGGATGACAATCCGACGGCGGTGTTCCGCGTTCCGGACGGCGGCCTGGTCGCAGACTGGTGCAGGCGCGCGGGCATCCGCTATCTCGGCGCGTGCGATATCGGGCATGACGGCGACAACAAGGTTGTGCCGTTCGTCTGACGCTACTGCGCCACCCATCCCCCATCGATGGAGAGCGCCGCGCCGTTGATCTGGTTGGCGGCTTCGGTGGTGAGGAAGACGGCCATGGCGGCGACGTCTGACACCTTCACGAATTCCTTGGTCGGCTGGGCGGCGAGGAGCACGTCGCGGATGACGGCTTCCTCGGAGATGCCGCGGGCCTTCGCGGTGTCGGCGATCTGGTTCTCGACGAGGCCTGTGCGGACATAGCCGGGGCAGATGGCGTTGACGCGGATGCCGTGCTGGGCGCCTTCGAGCGCGATCGACTTGGTGAAGCCAAGAATGCCGTGCTTGGCGGCGACATAGGCGCTCTTGAACGGCGAGGCGACGAGGGCGTGGGCGGACGCGATGTTGATGATGCGTCCCCACTTGTTCGCTTTCATGTCGGGGAAGGCGAGGCGGGCGGTGTGGAAGGCCGACGAGAGGTTCAGCGCGATGATGAGGTTCCACTTGTCGACCGGAAAGTCTTCCACGGGTGAGACGTGCTGGACGCCGGCGTTGTTGACGAGGATGTCGACGGGGCCGAGCTGCCCCTTCACCGTGCTGAACATTGCCTCGATCTGTTCGGGCTTCGTCATGTCGGCGTTGGAGTAGAGGCAGGTCACGTTGTGTTCGGCAGCGATTGAGGCGCGGAGCTTTTCGATCGCGGCGGGTTCGCCGAAGCCGTTGATCACGACGTTGTTGCCGGCGGCAGCGAGCGCGCGGGCGATGCCTTCACCGATGCCGGAGGTGGAGCCTGTGACGATGGCGGTACGGGGCATCAATTACTCCAGTCGGGAATCCAGCTTCAGCACCAGCGCCTCGAATAAATCGGCTGCCATGGCGAGTGTGGCCGGCTCGACGCGATCGATCTTGTCGTTGGGCGTGTGGATAAGGGAGAGAACTTCGGGGATGGTGGCCGGGTCGGGCGCGGATTTCGGCGGGTTGAGCATGAAGGCGCGGAGTTTTTCGACTTCGGCTTTCGGCTGGTGGCCGAGGGAGACGGTGGGGGCTCCGGCGGCGGAGAAGGCGCGGTCGTCGCTGGGCGGGTATTCGGGGAAGTCTAGGCAGGAGCGTTTGAGCTCGGCGCAGAGCTCGCGGACAGCTTCGGTGATGAAGGCGGACTGCGCGCCATTGTTGAGGCCGTGCATCAGCGTATCGCCATTGGCGTTGATGTCGGCGTTGATGACGGCGGCGATGTCTTCGACGCCGTGGGAGGTGATGAAGGCGCGCGCGCCGACGAGACCGAGTTCTTCCTGATCTGTGAGGAAGAGGGTGACAGGATGTTTCGTCTTGCCGGCGAGGCGGCGCGTGGCTTCGATCATAGCAACGACGGAGCCGGCGTTGTCGACGACACCGTCGACCAGCTTGCCGCCCTCCATTTCGAGAGCATCATAGTGGGCAGTCAGCAGGATCTGCTTGCCGGTGGCGGGGCCGGTGCGGACGACCACGTTGCGGCCAGGCGTGGCGCGGCGGCCGGTGAATTCCTCCACGGTGTAGGCGAGGCCAGCGGCGCCAAGCTGGGCTTTCAGCGCCTCAAAGCGCGCGTCGTGCGTGGGCTGCGCAAAAGCGGCGACGTTGGCGAGGAGTTGTTGGGGCGTCGCATCGCGGGAAGGCCACAGGGTGCAGCCCCCAGCCAACAGAACCAGCGCGACGGCGGAAAGACGAAGCATCGTGGAAATTTCCCCTTTGCCGTGTAGTGGCTCAGCGCTCGAGCGCTGGCAAGCATGTGAGCGGCGACCCCAGTCAATGGCGCTTGCGCGTCGCGTTACAATCGGTTCGAAATCGGAGGGGCGGGATTCGTGTGTAACTGTGGTGGCCATCGGGGAAGGCTTGATGAATTCTAGACAGAAACAGATTGTCCGTATCCTGCAGCTAATCTTCTACCCGATCGCCGCGATCATGCTTATCGGGTTCGCCTGGAATTTCTACGGGATCATGACGGGGCAGGGAGAGGTGGAAATCCTGACGGACGCCGATCGCGCGCCCGAGACGGACTGGGTGGCTGTCGCCGTCGTGGGCATTTTCTGGTTCGTCTTCCTGGCTCTTTTGCTCGAGTTTCTTGCTCGCGAAATCCTGAGGCGGCATCCGCGCGATGATCTGGGGACGCCGCTTGTCGAGATCGGTCGCACCAACAGCCCGTTGCGCTTCCTTCTTGTCATCGCGGTGTTGCCTTTTGTGGTTGGAATCAACCTGATCCTGTTCCGGCCAGAGACGCTGGAGATCGACCCGACGCGGTTATCGCTGCCGGAGCTCATGGCCTTCTGGCTTTTTTACGGCATCACGCATTTCCTGCTTGTCGCCTTCCTGCTGCGTGCAATCCGGAACCGCCCGTTATTCGTGCTGACCGAGAAGGGCTTCCTCTACGAGCCTGGCGACATCTCGCCGGGGCTGATCCGCTGGGAGGATGTCGCCGAGATCAAGGAAGCGGAACTTCTGACGAGTCGGGGGCGCTCTGGGCCAACCACTGGAACCGTGCTGGCGATCGCACTGAGGAACCCCGAGGCCTATGCTCCGCGATACACGCCGCTGCTGCGGATGCTGAATGCGGCCCTCACTCCTCTCATCCGGTACCAGACGGGAGGCCCGGGCGACATTGTCTTGGCGTCCGAGGACTTTGGCGCCCGCTATGGGGAGGTAAAGGACCTCATGATGCAACGCGCGCACGGGCGCGGCTCGCATGGCCCACGCAGTCTATAGACTCAGCGCCAGCTTGAACTGATATCGATTCTCGAAAAAATTCTGCCGCTACGCCCTTGCAGACACACGGGAAGGGGGCACGTATTGTGGTAATGCGCCGCGCATCCCCCGACGGCGCGAGGGACAGGGAGAATAAAAAGATGGCGTCCAGCCCCACGGCTCTTCAGTATCTCGACAAGGCGGTCGGCAGCCTTCGCAAGCTGGGCCTGTTTCCCGAGACAAAGAGCGATCCTGCGCCTGTCGTGGCGCTGCTCAACCAGATCACGGAGCTGTCGCCTGACAAGGTGACCACGATTGCGCGGACGCTGGACCAGGCGTCGACGTTCAACGAGGTGGTGCGCGAGCACATCTCGGCCATCAAGGTGGGCGAGCGCTACGAGACGATCACCACGGCGTTCAACTCGATCCGCGACGACGCGAAGAGCCTCGTGGAGCAGTATGCTGACGGCAAGATCTCCACGATGGAGCGCGTTGGCAATATGTGGATGAAGTTCTCGCGCGGCGACATCGCCTCGCGGTTCGACAAGATCAAGGACACGTATATCGACGTCCAGAAGGACACGAAGGTCCAGATCGAGAAGGAATTCCTGATCCTCGAAGCGTACATGGATTTCCGCGGCGCGATGAAGCAGTCGGAAGTGCTGGCGCTTGAGGTGCTGAAGACGGCCGAGCAGAGGCTTGAAGACGCCAAAGCGAAAATGACGGCGGCGTCGGATGCGGTGGCGGCGTATGCGGGCACGGAGCCGGCGGAGCGGTCGAAGCTGGAGCTGGCGCGCGACGAGGAGTTGCGGCGGCTGCAGGCGGAGGAGAAGCGCTACCAGATCTCGAAGGATCTCTCGGACAACCTGACGGTTGGCTACAACACGTCGGAAGTGATCATGGCGCGGCTGGTGCAGACTACCAACGCCAAGGAGCGCATCTATGCGCAGTCGGTGTCGTTCTTCGGCACCAATGAGGTCGTGCTGACGGCGCTGTCGGCGACATTCACCGGCATGCACGGTCTGCATGAATCGACCCAGACGCTGGAGTCGATGAAGAAGGGCGTGGATCAGTCGCTGGAAGTGCTCGCCGAGATCGGCGGAAAGGTGCAGGAGGCGGCGCTTAAGGCGGGCTATGGCCCGACGATTTCTGCGGCGGCTGTGAAGAAGCTGGTGGATTCGGTTGTGAGCTACCAGGAGCGCTCGATCGGGATCATCGCGGAGATGCGCAAGCTGTCGACGCAGAACTCGGCCGAGATCCGCGATGCGGTGGAGGACGGCAAGCGCCGGTTGGCCCTGCTGGTGGAACAGGGTGCGGCGGCGGCCCTGACCGTTCGCACGTCATGATCGACGCGCGATGAGCGATACTTCCGTTCCGGTGCGGACGGGGCAGACTCCGCCTGTCGCGCCGCCAGCCGGCCTCAAGCCGGCCTCCATGGTCGGAGAGCCCCGCAAGCTTGACGACGTGATGATGGCGATGGACGTGGTGGACACGCTGCGCCATCGCACGCGCATCGTCGACATGGAGCTCAATGAGTCCGCGCGCGAGGAACAGCTCGTGACGCGGCTCAAAGAGATCTATGGCGCGCAGGGCATCGAGGTGCCGGATCGTATTCTCAAGGACGGCGTGAAGGCGCTGGCGGAGCAACGCTTCGTCTACAAACCGCCGCGCGATACGTTCTCGGTCAAGCTGGCGAAGGCTTATGTCAATCGGAAGAGGTGGCTGCCGCAGACGGTGACGGCGGTGGGGCTGCTGGCGGCGATTGCGGTGGGATTCCAGCTGCTGGTCTTCGGGCCGATGAATGCCGAGTGGCAGAACATGCCGACGACGATCTCGGCGGAGCTGGCCGAGGGGCAGGCGCTGGCGACGGACCCGGTGATCGATGCGCAGCTGGCGAGCCTGGCGGCGGAAGGTCAGCGGGCGGTGGCCAATGGCGATCGCGACGGCGCGCGGACACAGCTGAAGACCATGCAGGGCATGAATGACCAGCTGGCGCAGGAATACGACATCCGCATCGTCTCGCGGCCGGATGAGGACACTGGCTTCTGGCGGCAGGCGAATCACCAGCCGAATGCGATGAACTACTATCTCGTCGTGGAGGCGGTGGCGCCGGGTGGGCGCGTGCTGAAAGTGCCGATCCGCAGTGTGGAGGAGCAGACAACGGAAAGCGTCAGCATGTGGGCGCAGCGCGTTGACAAGGCGACGTTTGATCGCGTGGCGGCCGAGAAGCAGTCGAACGGGATGGTCGTGAACGATATCCTCGGGCGGAAGGCGCGCGGTGAGCTTGAGCCCGCGTTTGACACGCCCGTGCCTGGCGGGGCGATCACCGAATGGTAGACGATCTCACAACCGGGCGCGATGCGCTGCACAGGCTGGACTCGCTGACGGCGGGCGCGCGCGAGGAGTTCGATGCGGCGGCGCGCGGGGCGGAGTCGCATGCGCGGCGGCGCGCCGATCTCGCGCGGCTGAAGGCGGAAGGCTATCGCGAACTGGCGGCGATGCGGCTCGACGTCATCAAGGTGGAGGCGACGGACTCGCTGTCGGCCGCGGAGAAGGAAGCAGCGCGGCTTCTGACGGAGCATGAGGCGTTCACAGCGCGGATCGATGGCGAGGTTGCGGCGGCGGAAGCCAAGCTGAAGGACGCCGAGGCGATGCGGCGCGCGGGCGAGGTCGAGGTCGATGCGGCGCTGAATGCCTATGAGACGCTGGTGACGGAGACCGAGGCGGCGGTGCAGACCGATCCTGGCTATATCGCGCTGAAGCAGGCGTTCGAGGAGGCGCGGTCGGTGTCGGTGCGCGCCGAGCAGAAGCTGGAGCTGGCGAAGACGGATCGCGACGAGAAGCGCAAGCCATATGAGGCTGACCCGCTCTTCTCGTATCTGTGGGAGCGGAAGTTCCGTACGCCGGAGTATGACAGGGGCGGCATGTCGCGCGCGCTGGACAACTGGGTCGCGCGGCTGTGCGGGTATGACCAGGCGTACCTGAACTATGCGCGGCTGATTGAGCTGCCGGATCGCATCGCCGAGCACATGGCGAATATGCGGCTCGAGGAGGCCGAAGCGCAGGCGGCGATCGAACGGTTCGAGGCGCAGGCGCTGGAGGCGCGTGGAGCGGGGAAGCTGTCTGCGGAGTTGTCGGCGGCGAAGGACAAGCTGAAGGCGCTGGATGTTGCGCTGACCGAAGCGGAGGCACGGCACGCGGACCTGCGCCGCCAGCAGGAGCAGGCGGCGAGTGGCGATGCTGGGCCGCAGGAGAAAGCAAGACGCGTGCTGGAAGAGGGCCTGGCGCAGGCGAGCTTCCCGGATCTGAAAGTTCTGGCGGCGGAAACGACGACGACAGACGATGATCGCGTGGTCGAGGCGCTGATCAGGCTGCGCACGGAAGAGCTGCAGATGGAAGTGAACTGGCGCGGTGTCGAGGCTTTGCCGGCGCGGCGGCGTGCGGGTGCCGAGACGCTGGAGCAGGTGCGGCGTCGGTTCAAGGAGGCGGGGCTGGATAGCCCTTACGTCATGCTGCTGAGGCCGGCCTTCGAAGCGGCAATCGAGGCGTATGGCAAGGGGCCATCGCCAGACGGCGAGGCGCTGTGGCGCGCGATCAAGGCGACGGTGCGTCAGGCTCCCCGCAGCGACGATGACTATTTCGGTGGGCCGCGTCGCGGGCGTAATGTTGGCGGCGATGTGATTGCAGGCGTCATTCTCGGCGAGGTCATCAAGGCGGCGACGCGCGGCAGCCGCTGGGGCGGCGGCGGCTGGGGTGGGGGTGGATTTGG
>Ga0315902_10001809_pt1 | contig 33990 bp, 32 predicted proteins | sample LakEriMetagenome_9_FD_203523 | JGI IMG/M metagenome (GOLD analysis project Ga0315902, IMG submission 203523) | Freshwater fungal communities from buoy surface, Lake Erie, Ohio, United States - Buoy 12 MA117 | ecosystem: Environmental > Aquatic > Freshwater > Lake > Lake biofilm | place: USA... | reverse complement strand
AACTCATCACGAAGATGCGCCTCAAGCGCATTGTGATTGTGCATTGCTTGGGCAACCTCAAGGGCGAGCGCCTCAGGGACGCCGCGATCTTCGTAAATCTTCGCCAATTCGCGAAGTTCTCCCTCTGGATCTAACTCAAGGTGTGCACGTTCGATTTCCCGATCCGCGTTTTCAATATCAGTTTGTGAACTTACCGAAACATACTCGCCAACTGCCATCGAAAGCGCGCCCGCCGCAATTCCAGCCAAACCTGCAGTGATGATTGTGCCGCGACCAGTTTGCGCAGCCACGAAGCCCAACATCAAACTCGCATTAGAAACTAGGCCATCGTTAACGCCCAAGACTGCAGCGCGCAGCCAACCAGAGCGGTGTGCTCGGTGCTCTAGGTTACGTTGGTAAACCTCTTCAAGGGACATGGGGAGAAGATTAGCGCTCGGGCTGGGCTACTGGTCGGCCGCCATACCGTGGTTGCGATTTCGACGCTTAAAAGTGGCAAGCGCTGCGCCGGCAAAGAGTAGCGAGCTGACCCAAAGATTAAATCGAAGGCCAAGAATCAGTTCGCTCTCATCTATGCGAAGACCTTCGATCCAGAAGCGACCGAGTGAATAACTTGCTACATAGAGGAGAAAGATTCCCCCGTCTCGGAAGAGATCTCGCTGGGAAACCCAGAGCAAGAGCAGCGCTACTGCGATACACCAGAGCGATTCGTAGAGAAACGTCGGATGAAATGTTGCGAAGGATTGATAATCAGAAGGTCGTTTATTAAGTGGCACTTCCAAAGCCCAGGGCAGAGTGGAGGGCTTGCCAAATAATTCAACATTGAACCAATTACCCCATCGGCCGATCGCTTGCGCCAACACTATTCCGGGCGCTAGCGCATCCATAAAGAGCGCAAAGGGTGGGTATGTGATCTCCTCCGTTGCGTTTCGTGTTCTAAGAACGCGATAGCGCAGGTAGGCACCGAGTGCACCAAGGCTGATCGCGCCCCAGATCCCTAGTCCACCGCGCCAGATGGCAATGGCATCGAGAAAGGTTCGCTCGCTATCCCAAGAGGTGGCTAAGTGATAGAGGCGACCGCCGATGATGCCCGATGGCACCGCCCAATATGCAACATCTGTAACGACTCCAGGCGCTCCCCCGCGCGCAACAAAACGCCGCTCTCCCAACCAGACCGCAACGACAATTCCCGCGATGATGCATAGCGCATAGAAGTGAACCGTTAACGGCCCCAATGCAATGACGTTAATTGACGGAGAAGGGAGATAGGCCCACTCCATTGAGAGATTACTTAATGCCGAACTTCGCGAGTTGCGCGGTGAAACCTTCGGCAGTGTAGTAATTAATTTGTTGTGGATCGCTTTCCATAATGGTTCCGTTGATCACGACAGTTGGCGTGCCGTTGATGTTCGCATCGCCACCTGCGGCAGCCGAGTTGGTGAGCCACTTGCGGTACTTATCAGTGTTCAAACAGGCAGCAAACTTCGTTTCATCGAGACCGATTTGCCCTGCCATGGAGATGACGTATGGCTTGGTCCACGTTCCCGAGTACTCCTCTTGCTGATTGGTATACATAAAGTTCTTGTAATCCAAGAAGCGACCTTGATCGGCAGCGCATCCGGCGCCCATGCCAGCAACTACCGATTCATCTCCCAAAAACGAGAGCGTGTGGAAGACCACTTTTGTTTTACCTTGATCAATCAAAGAATAGATCTTCGGGCCATTGATGCCTTCGAAGCGCTTGCAGCTTGGGCATTGGAAATCTTCCCAAATATTAATTGTTGACGTTGCATCTGGATTAAAGACGATTCCATAACCATCTTCTTTGCTCGCTCCCGGAGGAAGCGCAACGCTCTCTGAGCTCTTATTGCTAACAACCGTAAAGACTGCTCCAATGATGACGACCAGCGAGACCATTCCGATGACAATCCATCGAGTTACTGGATCCGGCTCATTGTTTTTTCCGCCACGCTGTGGTCCACGATTCTTTGATGCCATGAGAAAAGCCTACTTCCCTCGATTATCCAGCGCAAAACGAGAATATGGTCGGAAATAGAGATAAAAGCCTGCAATCGCCAGGCCGATATCTCGGATTATCTCCTGGAGATATTTAGTTTCCCCTGCCGCAACTTGGCCACCACCGCCGAAACATCCACAGTCGATAGTCAGCCCGCGGGCCCATGCTGAGCTAATTGCCGCGATGAAGAGGATCATCAATAACGCACCGATCAAACCTGAGAGACGGCTGGCAACGCCAAGAATCAAGAGCAGACCCAGCCCCACTTCAAACCACGGCAAAATGTAGCCAAAGAATGAAGCGAGCGAATTTGGCAACAACTCATATGCTCGCATTGCAGCAGCGGCCTTATACGGATAGGGAATTTTTATCGCGCCAGCGACAAAGAGCACGCCACCGAGCGCCAAGCGCGCAACCAGACCAATCCATGGCAAGAGATTCTCTTTCGTTACTTTCATCGCGCCCCCTTAGTAGCGCTCGCCAACGATTCAGCTAACTTCTTTAAGTTAGCCAATCCTTCGTCAAGACCCTTATTCAATAACTCTTTGATCAGTGCGCTGCCGATGATCACTCCGTCGGCATACCGTGCGACTTCGCGCGCTTGCTCCGGCGTTGATACACCTAACCCAACTGCAACTGGCAAATCAGTTACCTCTCGGATTCGCGTGACCAACTCTTGCGCTGAGTTCGAGATGGAATTCCGGGTGCCCGTTACACCCATCAAACTCGCCGCGTAGACAAAACCTGAGGTAATGCTCGTTACCTTCTGCAACCGTTCCGCGGTCGTGCTTGGCGCAACAACAAAAATAGTGTTGATTCCCGCTTTCGTAGCGCTCTCTTTCCAGGGGTGCGCTTGTTCGAACGATAGATCAGGCGTAATAACTCCTGAACCACCCGCGGCTGCAATTGCATCGGCAAAACTCTCTGCGCCAAACTGTTCAATCGGATTCCAATACGTCATCACCACTGCGGCAGCGCCAGTTGCACTTGCATGTGCCAAAGTTGCCATCACATCTTTAGCTTTTACCCCATTTCGAAGGGCTAAATCTGCTGCTTCTTGAATAATCGGTCCATCCATTACTGGATCGCTGTATGGGTAACCAATTTCGATCGCGTCAAAACCTGCTGCGACCAATACATCAATGGCCGCTTTACATCCCTCGATGGAGGGAAATCCGGCTGGAATGTATCCAATAAGGGCTGCGCGATTTTGGGCTTTGGCATCGCGGAGAACTTGCTCGAGTGCAGTTGCACCAATCTGCGTTTTCATACCATTCCAAAGTATTCCGCTGCAGTTTGAACATCCTTGTCACCACGACCGCTTAAATTGATCAGAAGAACTGCCTCTGGTCCCAACTCTTTTCCTAACTTCATCGCACCTGCCAACGCATGGGCAGTCTCGATCGCAGGAATGATTCCTTCAGTACGACAAAGAAGCGAGAATGCCTCCATTGCCTCTCCGTCAGTAATCGGCCAGTACTCAGCCCGACCAATGTCGTGCAAATGCGCATGCTCCGGACCTACCCCTGGATAATCCAGTCCTGCTGAAATTGAATGTGACTCAATGGTTTGCCCATCATCATCTTGCAACATGTAGGAACGTGCGCCATGAAGAACTCCAGGGCGTCCACCGGAAATCGCAGATGCGTGGCGACCTGTTTCCAGCCCGTCACCACCTGCTTCTAGTCCGAGTAATCGCACACCAACATCATCGATGAATGGATAGAAGATTCCAATTGCGTTAGAGCCGCCGCCAACACATGCCAACACTGCCGTGGGCAACGCGCCTGTTAATTCAAGAACTTGTGCCCGCGCTTCATCGCCAATGATGCGATGAAAGTCTCGAACCATCACAGGAAAAGGATGTGGTCCAGCCACAGTGCCTAAGATGTAATGGGTCGTGTCAACATTAGTTACCCAATCTCGCATCGCTTCATTGATGGCATCCTTTAATGTTCGCGATCCTGCAGTAACAGGTACGACGGTTGCGCCGAGCAATCTCATTCGAGCGACATTAAGCGCTTGACGCTTTGTGTCCTCTTCTCCCATATAGACCACACACTCGAGCCCTAATAGCGCAGCTGCAGTTGCCGAGGCAACGCCATGTTGTCCAGCTCCCGTCTCGGCGATAACACGCTTCTTACCCATTCGCTTTGTTAGCAGCGCTTGACCTAAAACATTGTTGATCTTGTGTGAGCCAGTGTGATTGAGATCCTCGCGTTTTAACAAAATCCGAGCGCCACCACAATGCTCGGCAAATCTATGCGCTTCGGTAAGGATGCTCGGTCGTCCCGAATAGGTCTTATGTAGATGCTCAAGTTCAGCGGCGAAGATTGGGTCATCTTTTATCGACGCATGCATCTGCGCGAGTTCATCCAAGGCAGCAATAAGCGCCTCTGGCACATAGCGTCCGCCATATGGCCCAAATAGGCCGGTGTCGAGTGTGACCGTCATGGCTATAGCCTACGGACTCTCTCCTGCTCTGCGCGATTTATAAATTCCGCGATACTTCTTGCCGGATTGCCATCTTTTACGAGAGCCTCACCTACCAAAATACCCGCGGCGCCAAGGGCGCTCAACGCGCCAACTTCCGCGCTATTGGCGATACCTGACTCTGCAATCAAGGCGATTGCCGGTGGCACCAACGGAGCGAGAGTGGCAAATGCTGCTGGATTAATCTCAAGGGTTTTCAAGTTCCGAGCATTGATCCCAAGGAGGTCGATGGTAAGAGCGCTTTTTTCTGAGAGGTGAATCACTCGATGAATCTCCTGTGCATCGTGTACTTCAATGAGGGTCCTCATGCCAAGTGCGTGGGTGAGAGTCGAAAATTCAACGAGCTGATCATCACTCAACGCCGCAACAATAAGCAGGATGATGTCTGCCCCATATGCTCGCGCTTCGTGAATTTGATAAACATCGACAATAAATTCTTTTCTCAGCACTGGGATGGTGACCGTGCGGCGCACTGCTGCAAGGTCTTCGAGCGAACCTTTGAATCTGCGTTGTTCTGTCAGAACACTTACCGCACATGCTCCGCCTGCTTGATATTGCCGGGCAAGCTCTGCTGGGTCATCAATTGAAGCCAGCGCACCTTTACTAGGAGATGATCTTTTCACTTCCGCAATAACGCCAAAGGAACCTTTTGCAAAATGGGCGAGAACATCCAACGGCAACCCAAGTGATGGTTCTTGCGCACGGACGATGATTTCATTGAGTGGATTCACTCGCTTGCGCGCATCGAGATCTTCTCGAACTCCTTCAATAATTTCATCGAGAACGGTCATCTGCTCGCCTTAAATGTAATCGTGGGTGCGCTAACGAAATTAATGAGTGGACTTCTTGCGCCCAAAACCTGCGCTCTTCATTACCAAGCCCACTATCGCACCAATTGCTACAACGACGAACCCAGCTATTGCTACTGGAACGTTCGCCATGGGAATAGCGATGCCAGCGATGACAGAACCAACAATTACGATAATCGTGGTAGCCCAAGCAGCTGGAGTGTTGCCATGGTTATTGATGCTAGACATTCTCGCTCCCTTTAATGTTCATACGTTGATAGTGCGCGCTCTGTTGCAATCACTATCACGGAACTTGACGCGCAATTTTACCGCACCTAATCCTCAGTTGGGTCTTCACCTTTATCAAGCGCGCGCCATGGATCACTTACCCGCTCATATCGAGATGGCAATCCCGCACGCCTGGCTCCCCGGCGGACAAACAACGGGCGAAGTACTAGCGCTACGACCGTAATCAGCGCGACAAGTGCGAGCACTACCGACCAAACCTCAAGACGTTCGGAGAGATTTCGCGATGCAAAGAGAAGGGCAATTAGCGCAAGAAGTAAGAGCGCCAGGCTTTTTTGCTTTCGCACTAGAGGGGCTTACGCAGTGAATTCGCAGTTGCGATAGCGCTCAGCACGGCAGCGGCTTTGTTGACACACTCTTGTTCTTCGCTTTCAGCCACTGAATCTGCGACAACTCCCGCACCAGCTTGCACATATGCAATTCCATCCTTAATGAGCGCAGTGCGAATAGCGATAGCCGAATCGAGATTGCCGCGGAAATCTATATACCCAACGATGCCACCGTATAGCCCGCGACGAGTTGGCTCAAGCTCTTCGATAATTTCCATGGCGCGCGGCTTAGGTGCACCTGAAAGAGTGCCGGCAGGAAAGACTGCTGAGAGCGCTTGCACCACAGATACATCGTCATTCAACTCTCCAATGACCGTGGAAACTATATGCATGACATGCGAGTATCGCTCGATATTCATAAACTCCGTTACCTCGACAGAGCCCGCCTTGCATACTCGTCCGAGATCATTTCTGCCAAGATCAACCAACATGAGATGTTCAGCGCGCTCTTTGATATCTGCCAACAACTCTTCGGCTAACTTATTATCTTCTGCATCACTCTTGCCGCGTGGCCGGGTTCCTGCGATGGGATGAACCATCGCTACTCGATCAGTGATTTTGACCAATGCTTCGGGGCTGGACCCAACCACATCAATACCGTCGGTGAAACGTAAGAGGTACATGTATGGACTCGGGTTGTGCAATCGGAGCATGCGATAAACATCCAATGCGCTGGCATCGATTTGTGTTGTAAAGCGCTGTGAAAGAACTACCTGGAACGCTTCTCCAGCGAGAATCTCTTCCTTGATCTTTAAAACAGCCGCGCAGTAATCAGTCGCGCTGGTATTACGTTCAAATCTCGGCTCCACTTTTGGGCCTTGGTAAGATATTTCACTTGTCGAATCACCAGTTAAATCCTCTTGCATTCGATCTAGCCGAGCAATAGCGTCAAGATATGCCTCATCAACTCGTTCGCTGCTGCCATCCCAATTAATTGCATTAGCTATAAGGGTGAGCGAGCCGGTCGTATGATCGAAAATCGCCAAGTCAGAGATCAACATGAATGACATCTCAGGTATGTGTAGATCATCTTTTGCCAGCGAGGGAAGTTTCTCCATTCTTCGAACCGCGTCGTAGCCCATGAATCCAACGAGGCCACTAGTCAGCGGTGGCAAACCAGCAAGCGCCACGCTTCTCAGGTGCGATGTCGTAATCTCAAGCGCCACCAATGGATCGATTCCTTCTGGTGCGCCCGCAGGTTTGGTTCCGCTCCACGTGGCAACTCCCCCACGCTCGGTTAATGTGGCATCGCTGCGCACGCCGATAAAGGAGTAACGAGACCAAGTTCGACCATTTTCAGCTGATTCAAGGAGAAAAGTGCCAGGTCGCTCTTTAGCAAGTTTGCTGTAGAGACTAAGTGGTGTTTCTGAATCCGCAAGGAGAGTGCGCGTCACCGGAATGACCGTGTGATTCTTGGCAAACTCGCGGAAGTCTTCGATGCGCATTAACTAATCCGTTGTCCAAAACAGGTTCGTGCACCTGTGTGACATGCAACCCCGGACTGCTCTACTCGCATCAAAAGTGCATCACTATCGCAATCGCTGTCAATAGAAATTACCCGTTGGGTATTTCCAGATGTTGCACCCTTGATCCAGAGTTCACTTCGACTTCTACTCCAGTATGTGGCGTTTCCCGTTGTGATTGAATGGAGCAAAGCTTGTCGATTCATCCACGCAAGCATTAAAACTTCAAGAGTCGTCGCTTCCTGAACAATGACAGGTACAAGCGCGTCGGGCGCGGCAAGTAGACTCTCGAGCTCTTCTGGTAATGCTGGCATGCTCTCCATCCCGATATTCTCCCCTATTTCAACGAATGTTGTAGCCGCGATTACGAAGGTGCTCCTTTACTTCGCCGATCCGGAAAACGCCAAAATGAAATATCGAAGCGGCTAGCAGCGCGTCAGCACCTGCTGCAATCGCCTTCTCGAAGTCATTTAGCGAGCCCGCTCCTCCACTAGCAATCAGCGGGGTTCGACAGTGGCGCCTAGCCAACGAAATCATTTCGATGTCATATCCGGCTCGAGTGCCATCGGCATCCATGGAATTAAGTAGCACTTCCCCGATACCACGACGACATCCCTCTTCGATCCATGCAATCGCATCGACGCCAGAACTCTGCCGACCACCATGTGTGGTGACTTCAAAACCACTCGGCGTATTTGCCCGTCGCGCATCTACCGAGAGAACGAGAACTTGTGATCCAAACCGTTCACTTATCTCATTGATGAGCTCTGGACGAGCAAGAGCTGCAGTATTCACGGAGACTTTATCTGCCCCTGCCCGTAATAATTTGTTGACATCGTCAACACTTCGCACACCACCGCCGACCGTCAGCGGAATGAAAACTTCCTCGGCGCAGCGTGACACGACCTCATACATAGTTTCGCGGGCTGCGCTACTTGCAGTGATATCCAAGAAAGTGAGTTCATCTGCGCCTTCGGCGTTATAAACCTTGGCCATTTCCACGGGATCGCCAGCATCCACGAGATTAGTGAAGTTCACTCCTTTGACAACGCGACCACCGGTCACATCAAGGCAAGGAATGATGCGAATAGATGGGCGCTTATTCATAATGCTATTCACTCTGCTGCAATCAGCGCTTCCTGCATTGTGAAAGCCCCCGCGTAGAGAGCCTTACCAACGATAGAACCTTCAATACCAATCTCCGTTAAGGCGCGAAGTGCTCGAATATCCTCAAGAGTTGATACGCCCCCGCTTGCGATAATCGGCGCTTTAGTTGCCGCTGCGACCTCTTTTAGCAATGCGAGATTTGGACCTTGCATCGTGCCATCTTTCGCGACATCAGTGACAACGTAACGAGCACATCCATCTCGATCGAGTCGCTCAAGAGTCTCGAAAAGATTCCCACCCTCTTGAGTCCAGCCGCGTGCAGCGAGCGTATGTCCGCGCACGTCGAGTCCCACAGCAATTTTCTCGCCGTGCTTTTTAATTACCGTAGAGGTCCATTCTGGATTTTCAAGCGCTGCAGTGCCCAAATTGATGCGAGCGCACCCAGTTGCCAATGCGCGCGATAACGATTCATCGTCACGAATGCCGCCTGAAAGCTCAACTTTGATATCAAGCTTGCCCACAACTTCCGCAAGGATCTCATGGTTACTCCCACGACCAAATGCCGCATCAAGATCTACTAAGTGGAGCCATTGCGCACCCGCGCTCTGAAAGTCGAGCGCTGCGGCAAGTGGTTGGCCATAACTAGTTTCACGTTGTAGCTCTCCTTGTACTAATCGAACAGCTTTGCCATCTTTAACATCAACAGCTGGCAGTAATATCAACGACATGTTGCGATCCAATTCTCGATTAGGGTTGCGCCTGCATCTCCTGATTTCTCAGGGTGAAACTGAGTTGCACTCAGCGGTCCATTCTCAACTGCGGCGATGAATGCACTGCCATATTCGCTCCAGGTTACTTTCGCTGGCGCCAAACTCTCAGAAGGCTCTATCTCCCACTTTTGCGCAGCATAGGAGTGTACAAAATAGAAACGTTCATTCGTTACCCCTCTAAAAAGCGTAGAACCTCCAGCAACCTGAACTTCGCTCCAGCCCATGTGCGGCAAAACATCCGACTGCAGCTGCTCGATTGTTCCTGGCCACTGCGCAAGACCGTTGCGAGTTACACCGTGTTCGACGCCAGTGGTAAAGAGAACTTGCATTCCAACGCAAATTCCGAGCGTGGGTCGATTAGCCACCAAACGTGCATCGACGATTGCAGATGCGCCCACTGCGTCCAGGCCATCCATGCACGCTGCGAATGCGCCAACTCCAGGAATAACTAGTCCATCGGCTTCGATACACATTTGAGTTTCAGAAGTGATTTCGGACGCAATTCCGTGACGCGAAAATGCTCGTTGCGCAGAACGAACATTTCCAAAACCATAATCAAGAATTGCTATCAAAGGGTGCCTTTGGTGGAAGGAATTCCCGCAACTCCATCTCGTGCGACAGCATCTCTGAGTGCTCGCGCAACTGCTTTGAATTGCGCCTCCATGACGTGATGCGCATTCCTGCCTTCAAGTACGCGCACGTGCAAGGCGATTCGCGCCTCGGCAATTAGCGATTCCCAAATGTGGCGAGTCAGGGTTGTGTCATAGGTGCCGATCAGTTCAACAATTTCGGGTTGGCGGTGAATCAGGTACGGACGACCTGAAAGGTCGACCGCCGCTTGCACGAGAACCTCATCAAGAGGCACGGTTGCATCGCCAAAGCGACGAATGCCTGATTTATCTCCAAGCGCTTCGCGCAAGGCTTGTCCTAATGCTAAGGAGGTGTCCTCGACCGTGTGATGAGCATCGACTTCGATATCTCCGGTGGTCTTCACGGTGAGATCAAATCCAGCGTGCTTTCCCAGTTGATTTAACATGTGATCAAAGAACGGCACCTGCGTCTCTATTGATATCTGACCAGTTCCATCAAGTTCCAAATCAATGTGGACCGATGACTCTTTGGTGGTGCGCTCTACTACTGCTCGACGACTCATCGTGCCCCCTTATGTGAGATCTCGTCCATATTAGAGCGAGATTTTACCCTTTAAATTAACCCCCGCGCTTTAGCCATTGCGGCAATGAACCTATCGTTCTCCTCGGGAGTTCCGATTGTCACGCGCAAAGCACCTGGCAAGCCCACGTCTCGAATCAGTACCCCTTCGGCGAGCAATTTCTGCCAAAGCTCCCCTGGAGTGGCGGTGGCAAAGAGGAAGAAATTAGCTCCACTGCGCAATGCCTGCACGCCAAGCTTCTCCAATTGTTGCATCACTCGCTCGCGCTCCTTTGAAAGGAGCGCGACATTACCTAAAAGTTCTTGCGAGTATGAGAGCGCTACTAGCGCCAGTGATTGCGTGGCAGTACTCAAGTGATAAGGAAGTCGAACCAATTGCAAAGCTTCGATGACTTTCGGATCAGCAACCAAGTAGCCCAGGCGTGTACCAGCGAAGGCAAAGGCTTTACTCATCGTTCTCGAGACAAGAACGTTGGGATATCGCTCGATAAGTGTGACAGCGCTTAGCTCTGAAGAGAACTCCTGGTATGCCTCATCAACTACCAAGAGCGCATTGCGCTTTTGACATAGCTCAGCGATGTGCTCAATATCTGCCAGTGAGGTAACAGTTCCTGTTGGGTTATTAGGTGTGGTGAGAAAGATCAGAGTTGGAGAGTGTGCGCTCATTACCTCGGCGGTTTTTAGACTATCTATTGCGTAATCACTATCCCGCTCGACGGCAATCCATTGAGTTCCGGTAGAACGCGCGATATTGCGATGCATGGAGTACGAGGGTTCGAAACCAAGCGCGCTTCGACCGAATCCCCCGAATGCAAGAAAAATGGTTTGCAGAATTTCGTTACTACCATTTGCGGCCCATACCGAACGTTCATCAAAAGTCGTATCGGAGAGTTGGTTGATGTATCGCGCGAGCGCACGGCGAAGTTCAATCGCATCTCTATCAGGATAACGATTGAGATGTCCGCCGACTTCACTTAGCGCTCGTTCAAGATCTTTCACAAGTGCGCGACTTGGACCAAACGGATTCTCGTTGGTGTTCAGACGAACTGGCACGTCTAACTGCGGCGCTCCATAAGGAGTTTGATCGGCAAGATCTGCGCGAAGTGGCAGCCATGCCGGCCATTGATTAGTCATGCGCGAAACCGTGCCGCGATTGCCTCGCCGTGCGCCGGAAGATCTTCGGAGTTCGCGAGCGTAATGACGGTCTCGGCCACCTGCTCGAGAGCCGCCTGCGAATAATTCACAAAATGTAAACCTTTCAAGAAGCTCTGCACGGAAAGACCGCTGGAATGGCACGCACACCCACCAGTAGGGAGCACATGGTTTGATCCTGCGGAATAATCACCCAGTGATACTGGAGCAAAAGAGCCGATGAAAATTGCGCCACCATTTCGCACCTGTTTGGCAACTAACTCTGCATCACGAGTATGTATTTGCACGTGTTCGCCCGCATAGCCATTGAGTACGTGAAGGCCTTGTTCAATATCTTTCACAATCACAATTGCGGATTGAACTCCGCTAAGTGCCGTGGCAATTCGCTCACTATGTTTGGTCTTGGCCACCCGAATCTGTAACTGCTGCTTCACCTTTTCGGCGAGAGCGCGGCTAGGGGTAACTAGCACTGCTGCAGCAATCGTGTCGTGTTCTGCTTGACTAATGAGATCAGCAGCGACGTAATCGGGCTCTGCAGAATCATCAGCGAGAATGATGATCTCTGTTGGACCTGCCTCTGAATCGATACCGATAATTCCCCGTAGCGCACGCTTTGCCGCAGCAACATAGACATTGCCAGGTCCTGTCACCATATCTACCGCTTGACATCCGATTCCGTATGCAAACATCGCTACGGCTTGCGCACCTCCTACGGCATAGACCTCGTCGATCCCTAAGAGTGCGCACGTCGCCAAAATCGTCGGGTGTGGCAAACCACCAAATTCTTTCTGTGGTGGTGAGGCAACAGCTATTGATTGCACGCCTGCAATTTGTGCAGGAATGACGTTCATCATCACGCTGCTTGGATAGACCGCGCGGCCTCCCGGCACATATAAACCCACTCGGTCGACCGGAACCCATCGTTCGGTGACAGTACCGCCAGGAATTACCGTCACGCTTTTTTCGGCACGTAATTGTTCCTGGTGAACTTTCTTGATTCGTTCGATAGAGAACAGGAGGGCTTGCTTGACCTTCTCATCAAGATTCTCTAGAGCGCTGGATATTTCCGAAGGACTTACTCGGAGCGAGTGTGGACGCACCCCATCAAACTTCTCCCCCAAATCCAAAAGAGCGCTCACGCCACCGGTACGAACGTGATCAATGATTTCTTGGACATCGCGCATCGCCCCTGCGACATCGAGAGTCGCGCGCGGAATCAGTGCGCGTATTTCATCGCGTGAGCTCTTGTTGGTGAGTTGAGCGCTCGCGTCGATTTCACGGATGATTGGGCGGCTCACTTACTCATTCTACTCAAGGAGCTATGGCGCGTGCTTAGACCAGACAGTTTGGCCCTAAAAGGGCTTTCAGGTCGGCGCTTAAGCTTGCAGTAGCGCTCACCTTTAACCCTTCGTCGATGGTCAACAAGGTGTTCTCGGTTGCGCTCTCTAGCCGAAGATGCACATCCGTTGTGCCAGGGTGCGAACGCAATACCTCTTTCATCCGTTCAACAACCGGCGGTGTGCATCGAGCCAATGGCAGGGTAATGACCAATGGGCCTTTTCGCTCTTGATGAAGATCCGGTAGCGACATTTCCATCAAGATGAATTTTGGGACCTCTTCGCGACGATCAACCCGCCCCTTAACAAGGACGATGACATCTTCACCCATCATCGTCGCGTATTGATTGTAGGTATTCGAGAAAGCCATCACATCGATTGCTCCACTGAGATCTTCGAGGGTGACAATGGCCCACGATGCCCCTTGTTTGGTGACCTTTCTTTGGATGCCGGTAATAAGACCAGCGATCGTCATAACTTCGTCCCCATGATTTCCGTGTAGCTCATCGCCTGATATCGCACTAATTGGTCGATCAGAGAGCGAGGCGAGCAGCGATTCGACGCCAAGTAGTGGATGGTCAGAAACATAGAGTCCAAGCATTTCTCGCTCGTGTGCGAGAAGCGTGCGCTTATCCCATTCATCGACTGGGTAATCTAAATCGATACTGGCAACTTGATTCTCGTTTGCCCCTCCGAAGAGATCAAACTGTCCAATAGCTTCAGCGCGTTTGGTCTCTGAAATACTGTCGAGCGCCTCAAGATAGATTGCCATCAAACCGCGCCGAGAGTGTCCGAGCGAATCGAAGGCGCCGCCTTTGATTAACGATTCTAAAGTTTTCTTGTTGCAAACCTGCGCATCTACTTTCGCCAGAAAATCTCCAAAAGAGGTGAAGGCGCCTTTGCTCTCGCGAGCTTTTCTGATTAATTCGACCGCGCCAGTTCCAACATTTCGAATTGCAGCCAGACCAAAACGAATATCTTTGCCGCGCGGTGTGTAATCAGATTCAGACTCGTTGACATCTGGGGGTAGGACTTTGATCCCCATTCTGCGACATTCACTTAAGTACAGCGCACTCTTATCTTTATCATCGCGGACGCTTGTGAGCAGCGCTGCCATGTACTCCGTCGGAAAGTTGGCTTTAAGGTATGCAGTCCAGTACGAGACCATGCCATAGCCCGCGCTGTGCGCGCGATTAAATGCATAATCCGAGAACGGAACGAGGATCTCCCACAGCATGGAGATTGCATTATCGGAGTAGCCCCGCTCCTGCATTCCAGCTTGAAATGGGATGTACTCTTTATCAAGAATCTCTTTCTTCTTCTTGCCCATAGCGCGACGCAAGAGATCTGCGCCACCAAGTGAGAATCCGGCTAGTTTTTGAGCAATGGCCATGACCTGCTCTTGGTACACAATCAAACCGTATGTATCTCCAAGAATCTCTGCGAGTGGTTCTGCCAATTCGCGATGAATAGGAATTACCGGTTTGCGATTGTTTTTTCGGTCGGCATAATCATTGTGCGCATTAGCTCCCATGGGGCCAGGTCGATAGAGAGCGATAACCGCTGAGATATCTTCGAATGAATCTGGCGCAAGCGATCGCAAGAGCGAACGCATGGGACCACCGTCGAGCTGGAAGACACCAAGGGTCTCACCTCGCGAGAGGAGCTCATACGTTTTCTTATCATCTAATGCTAGATCTTCGAGTGCAAAAGTAATCCCCTGATTACTTTTGATGTTGATCAGGCAATCATCCAAAACGGTGAGATTGCGCAAGCCAAGAAAATCCATTTTAAGTAGACCAAGCGATTCGCAAGCACCCATATCGAATTGAGTGATGATGGATCCATCCGCCTCGCGTCGTTGAATCGGAATAACATCAAGGAGCGGCTCTTTGCTCAGAATTACACCCGCGGCATGCACGCCCCATTGACGCTTGAGACCCTCTAAGCCTTTCGCGGTATCAATGACCCGTTTGGCTTCGATATCACTGTCATAAAGCGCACGTACCTCGCCCGCCTCAACATATCGCTCATCATCAGGATTAAAAATTCCCTCAAGCGAAATATCTTTACCCATTACAGAAGGCGGAAGAGATTTATTGATCTTCTCTCCGATTATGTATGGCAAACCCAATACTCGTGTTGCATCTTTCACCGCTTGTTTCGCTTTGATTGTTCCGTACGTAATGATTTGAGCAACGCGCTCCTCACCATAACGTGAGGTCGCATACTGAATCATCTCGCCACGATGGCGCTCGTCGAAGTCAAGATCGATATCAGGCATGGAAATACGTTCAGGATTGAGAAAGCGCTCGAAAAGTAAGCCGTGCTTAATAGGATCTAGGCCGGTAATTCCTAGCGCGTACGCAACGACCGCGCCTGCCGCCGAACCACGTCCAGGGCCGACGCGAATCCCTTCTTTGCGCGCGTAATTCACAAGGTCTGCGACCACGAGGAAGTAGCCAGGAAAACCCATCTGACAAATAACTTGCACTTCATACGCGGCACGTTTGAGATGTTCTGGTGGTACGCCATCAGGAAAGCGCATCGCCAGACCGCGAGCTACTTCCTTCTCCAGCCACGATTCCTCGGTTTCACCTTTAGGGACCGGAAATTGCGGTAGAAGATTCTCGCCTTCGCGGAAGGAAATCTGACACCTTTCTGCAATCAAAAGAGTGTTATCGCAGGCTTCTGGAATCTCAGCAAAGAGTTCGCGCATCTGTCGAGCAGATTTGAGATAAAACTCATCGTTCTCGAATTTAAATCGCTTTGGGTCAGCAAGCGTTGATCCCGATTGAATACAGAGCAAGGCAGCGTGAGCTTGCTCATCTTCTTTGTAGGTGTAGTGGAGATCATTCGTTGCTAGCAATGGAATGTTAAGGTCTTTTGCGAGTTTTAAGAGATCTGTTCGAGTTCGCTTTTCAATTTCTATTCCATGCTCCATTAACTCGAGAAAGTAATTCTCTTTGCCGAAGATTTCTTGATAGTCGCCAGCAGCTTTCTTGGCTCCTGCATAGTCGCCCATGCGAAGTCGAGTTTGAATTTCACCACCGGGGCACCCAGTAGTCGCGATCAAGCCTGCTGAATACTGCTGTAGCAACTCCCGATCCATTCGAGGCTTGTAGTAATACCCCTCAAGTGAGGCCAAGGATGAGAGTTTGAAGAGATTGTTCATCCCATTGTTGTTCTGGGCAAGAATTGTCATGTGGGTATAGGCGCCTCCACCGGAGACATCATCTTCGCCACCTTCAGCCCACTTGACGCGCTTACGATCATGGCGTGATCCGGGGGCGATATATGCCTCGATACCGATGATGGGTTTAACGCCGACAGCTTGTGCGTTTTTATAGAAATCGTATGCGCCGAAGAGATTGCCGTGATCTGTTATCGCGATTGCGCGCGCCTGCGGGTTCTCAACCTTTGCAACTTCACCAACGAGCTCCTTAACGCGAGCGGCACCATCGAGCATCGAGTACTCGGTATGGACATGGAGGTGGACAAAATCGTTGGTGCTCACGGTTGGGAAATGTAGCGCCTTGCCTAGGAAGGGTTACGTAGGCTGGCTAAAGCGCTGGTCAGGTCGGCTGGGTAGGCGCTGGTAAAGCTCTCTTCCTGGCCGCTGCCTGGGTGGATGATGGTCAATCGATGGGCATGGAGCCACTGCCTGGTCAGCCCCAAAGCCTTGGCAAAGGTTGGGTCGGCGCCATACATCAAGTCGCCAACGAGGGGGTGGCGTAGCGCTGCAAAGTGCACCCGAATCTGATGAGTTCGCCCAGTCTCCAACTCGACCTCTACCAATGTGGCGCCAGCAAAACTTTCGAGCGTTTGATAGTGGGTGATGCTTGGTTTTCCATCGGCCACAACAGCAAACTTAAATTCATCGCGTGGGTGGCGGTCTATTGGGGCATCAATTGTGCCGCGAGTGGGATCTGGATGCCCTTGCACAATTGCGTGATAGATCTTCTGCACTTGTCGAGAACGGAACTGCTCTTTGAGAGAGATATATGCGCGATCAGATTTGGCGACAACCATTAGTCCTGAGGTGCCAACATCCAGGCGATGAACAATTCCGGCTCGCTCTGTTGGTGCAAGATGTGAGAGCGAAATGCCACGTGCGGTTAAGACACCAACAACAGTCGGCCCACTCCAACCTATCGATGGATGCGCTGCGACACCCAGTGGCTTGTCGATCACAAGAATATCGTCATCGCTGTACACCACTTTGAGTTCGGGAAGATCAGATGTATCCAGCTGGGCAACACGACCGGCTTCATGAATGATGTCGATCTCAATCACATCGCCTGCAGCAAGTCGGGCAGATTTATCTACGCGCTTACCGTTGACAAAAATCGCCCCGCGTTCAGCCGCTGCGGCGACCATTGTGCGAGAGAGTCCAAGCGCGCGAGCAAGTGCAGCATCGACGCGTTCGCCATCGAGCCCCTCAGGAATTTCTAGTGTGCGCGTTTGAGTGATTTCATGTGGTTCATTTGGTTGGCTCATCGATTATCTCCGCGATAACTTCCGCCGCGCCACGAGAGCACAGCCATTACGGCAACCGAGAGGACAATCGCTGAATCGGCAATATTAAATAGCGCCCAATTTGGTAGGCCGATCCAATCGACAACGTGGCCGCGAAATGGTCCGGGATCGCGGAAGAGACGATCGGTGAGATTGCCCATGACGCCACCGATTAAACCAGCCCACGGATAGCTCCATGCTCGAATCGAAACGCGTGGGATACGAATGAGAAGGTAAAGGAGGACGAAAACACTGATGGCGGTGAGTGCGAAGGTGGCGCCAGTAAATGAGCTAAATGCCGCGCCGGGATTACGTGCAAACTCCCAACGCAAAAATCGCCCAACGACATATTGAACCGGTTTACCTTCAAGCGTTTCTACTGCCCAGATTTTTGTGGCGAGATCGAGTAGGTAAACGGCGAGCGCACCGCTAAAGATAATCCGCCAATGCGAGGTGCGAATTAGCGTCGCTCCTCTTTCTGTTTGCAGAGCATGCAGAGTGTGGCCCGAGGGAAAACTTGTAGTCGCGCTTTACCTATTGGGTTTCCGCAGATTTCACATTTGGTGTAGCTGCCTGCCGCAATGCGCGCGAGCGCTAATTCTGTTTGCAAGACAAGATCTTGCGCGTTGTAAACAAGCGAGAGCTCATGTTCTCGTTCAAAAGTCTTGGTTCCTGCATCGGCTTGATCATCACCAGCGCCATCCGAAGAATCTTGCAATAACTCAGCAGCTTGAGCCTCAGCAGAGGCAAGCTCTTGCTTGTAGGTGGCCAAATCCTTTGTCAGTCGAGCCTTCATCTCTTTCAACTCATCTTTGCTCCACGGATTCTCTGAGCCCGAGACAATCAAAGGCGTAGGAATGTCGCGTAAGGGCTTCAAAGCGTGTTTGCTCTTACGCTCGACCTTCGGCGGAGGCGGCAGTAATAAACGTCTTTGGAAACCATCATTGGGAGTACTTGAGCTACTCGAATTCGATGGCGTTGCAGAGGTAGCAGAGCTCGCACCCGAGCTCCCCCCTGCAGATTTGCTTGCCTTGCTCGCCTTACCAGCAGCTGGCGCGCTCTTGACTGGTGCCGGTGTTGGTGCGCCCTCATTCTTCTTGGGAAATGGTCGCCCCTTGCTTGCTGCTGGAGCTTTTTTGATGGGCTTGGCTGACTGAGCAGGCTTGGCAGGTTTCGCCGGAGCTTTCTTTATTGGCTTAACAGGCTTGGCAGGGGCTTTCTTAACAGGCTTGGCTGGTGCTTTCTTGCTGGGTTTGGCAGGTTTCGCCGGAGCTTTCTTTGCCAGCTTTTTCGCCGGAGCTTTCTTTGCCAGCTTTTTTGCCGGAGCCTTTTTCGCAGGTGCCATGGCCGAGAAGGGTAGCCCCTTTTTCCTCAAATTTCGCACTCTAAGGGCGCTAAACTTCATCCCATCCTCTAGGTTCGACATGGCCTAGGGGCAACTGCGTCGGTATTGAGGCCATCACCTCGAGAGCAGAGCGGAAGAAAGGCTTTGCGCGAGGAAATCTCGCAAAAAGCGAAGTAGAACCGAAAAATGTCAGAAGTGATCTGAGCGCGAGAGGCGCGCCTGGATAAAGCAGGTGGTACCGCGGCTTCACAAGAGTCGTCCTGCTCACTGAAGTCTGCGCATATCTGCATATATAGAGATATATGAAGAATGCATCAGAATTCAGAGGATGAGCCGGGAGCGCACTGCAGATGAATCCACCAATCAACTCACGCACATATGAGGCCTTGCCAACGCATGTAGACCTTCCTGCGATGGAACGTGAGATTCTTGAATTTTGGAAGCGCAGTGGCATCTTCGACAAAAGCATCGCGGCTCGAAATGTGACGGGCGCACAGCAGTGGAGCTTTTACGAAGGCCCCCCAACGGCAAATGGCCTACCTGGCACCCATCACATCGAAGCGCGCGTATTCAAGGATGTCTTTCCACGTTTTCATACGATGAAAGGAAAATACGTTCCTCGTCGCGCTGGCTGGGATTGTCACGGATTGCCGGTCGAGCTTGCCGTAGAGAAAGAACTTGGTTTTACCGGAAAGCAAGATATCGAGAAATACGGTGTAGCGCAGTTCAATCAAAAATGTCGCGATTCGGTATTGCGCCATGTCGATGCATTTACTGAGATGACCGAGCGGATGGGATTCTGGGTTGATTTTGATAAGGCATATTGGACGATGTCGAGTGAGTATGTGGAGAGCGTTTGGTGGTCACTCGCGCAGATTTGGAAGAAGGGGTTACTCGTCCAAGACCATCGCGTAGCGCCGTATTGCCCGCGATGTGGCACAGGGCTCTCCGATCACGAACTTGCGCAGGGCTACGAGAACATCACAGACCCTTCGGTCTATGTGAAATTTCCAATCACTTCAGGTCCGTTTGAAAAATTGGGCGCATCGTTTCTTGTGTGGACGACTACTCCCTGGACACTTGTTTCTAACACCGCGATTGCAGTTCACCCTGAAGTTACGTATGTGTTGGCTGAGAGTGAGAGCGAGAAACTAATCGTTGCAGAAGATCTACTAAGTTCTTTAGGTGATGGTTTCACCGTCACAGAAAAGATTTCTGGACGAGAGCTCGAACATACAAAGTACCGCCGACCATTTGATTGGGTTGATATTCCTGATGCACATTTCGTGGTGCTCGCGGAGTATGTAACAACAACCGATGGAACGGGACTAGTTCACCAATCCCCCGCCTTTGGCGCAGACGATCTCCAAGTCTGTCGAAAATACAACCTCCCAGTTGTTAATCCGATCATGGGCGACGGCACCTTTGAGAAATCCATTCCATTAGTAGCAGGCATGTTCTTCAAAGAGGCAGACAAACCGCTCGTGAAAGAACTAAAAGCACATGGACTACTTTTTAAACAACAAAATTATGAACACTCCTATCCACATTGTTGGCGATGCCATACGCCGCTGATGTACTACGCACAACCCTCTTGGTATATCCGTACTACGGCGATCAAGGATGCGTTACTGCGCGAGAATGAAAAGACCGATTGGCATCCAGGCACCATCAAAACGGGTCGTTACGGGGATTGGCTCGAGAACAACATCGATTGGGCGCTCTCCCGCAATAGATACTGGGGCACGCCACTACCTATCTGGCGTTGCGAAAATGGCCACATGATCTGCGTGGAATCTCTCGCTGACCTCTCGGCGCGCGCGGGTAAGGATTATTCTGCCCTCGATCCGCATCGCCCTTACGTCGATGATGTTGTACTCCAGTGCGCCGAGTGCCAGGGCTCTATGGTGCGAGTGCCTGAAGTAATTGATTGTTGGTACGACTCTGGCGCGATGCCATTTGCTCAACTTGGCTATCCACATAAACCAGGTTCACATGAAGAGTTTGCGGCTACCTATCCAGCAGATTTCATCTGTGAAGCAATTGATCAAACTCGTGGCTGGTTCTACACCCTGATGACAATTGGCACGCTGGTCTTTGATAAATCATCCTATAAAACAGTGCTCTGCCTCGGTCACATCCTCGATAAAGATGGTCGCAAGATGAGTAAGCATCTCGGGAATGTGCTCGAACCGATTCCGCTCATGGATCGACATGGTGCAGATGCCGTTCGATGGTTCATGTTGGCCGCTGGTTCTCCATGGTCTGCTCGTCGAGTGGGCCATGATGCAATTAGTGAAGTTATTCGCAAATCACTTCTGACCTATTGGAATACCGTCTCATTCTTGACTTTGTACGGGAGCGTTGCGAATTTCGTCCCTACGGGAGAACTTCGACTCACTCATTCTTTGGATCGTTGGATCATTGCAGAGCTCAATCAAACCATCGCAACCGTTGATGGTGCGTTGAACGATTTTGATTCACAAGAGGCCGGTCGCGCGCTTGCCCACTTCATCGACGATCTCTCGAATTGGTATGTCCGTCGCTCACGCCGGAGATTCTGGGATGGCGAAGTCGATGCGCTCGAGACGCTCCATCACTGCATCGAGCAACTCACTCTCCTCATGGCGCCCATGGTTCCATTCATCTCAGAACAGGTGTGGCAGAAGGTGCTGCGACCAGTCGACAGCTCTCTCCCAGAGTCGGTCCATCTCGCCGATTTCCCCACCTCTGATACGAAACTAATTGATCAATCGTTGATGACCAAGGTGGCAACCACTCGGAGAATCGTCGAACTGGGACGAGCAGCGCGAGCAACCTCGCAAGTTAAAATCAGGCAACCGTTAGGCCGAGCGCTCGTTGCTGGGTATTCACTCTTAGATACAGAGCTGCAAGAACAAATCGCCGATGAACTTAACGTCCATCGAATTGAAGATATCTCACAGGTTGGAAGTGATTTGGTGACCTATGCGGTGAAAGCAAACTTCCGAAGCCTTGGCGCTAAATATGGCGCAGCAGTCCAAGCGGCAGCGAAAGCTATCGCCAGTAAAGAACCTGGCGAACTCGTGCGTGCCGTGCGAAGCGCAGGTACGGTGACGGTCGGAGAATTCGAAGTCGCTACTGAAGATTTGGTCATTACTGAGACACCAAAATCTGGCTGGGCAGTTGCAAGTCATGACGGGGAATCGGTTGCGCTAGATCTAGAACTAAATCCCGAGTTAATAACAGAGGGTTATATCCGTGAAATTATTCGCGTGATCCAAGAAGAGCGTAAGCAAAGTGGCTTGCACGTTTCTGATCGAATTCATCTGGCATGGAACGGAGATGCGGAGATTATTCGCGCTTTCGCTTCAGGTGGTGAAGAGATTGGTCAAGAAGTCTTGGCGTTATCGATTACTCGAGATGAAATTCTTTCCCTGCCAAGTGCCGATTCTGGAGACGATCAATTGCCAATAGCAATTCAGATTACGAAAGTTTAAGGAGCTAGAGCATCCGAGCAAATGGTATGAGTAGTGACACGAGTAAAAAGACTGCGATGTAGGCAAGGTCAAAACTCACTGCTCCCATGCGAATTGGTGGGATGAAACGGCGCGCAAAATTAAGTGGTGGATCCGTGATTGCGTAAATCAACTCCACCAATGCCAACACAGGGCCTTTTGGTCTCCAGTTTCTGGCAAACATGCGCACGTAGTCAAGGATTAATCTGCCAATAAGGATGTAAATGAAGATTTGCAGGATAGTTGCAAGCAGTGCACCGAAGGCGCTCATAGCGCGTGATCAGCTCTGGTTGAAGAAGCTTGCTTCGGCAGCTGCGAATTTATCTTCGGCGCTTACCTTCACATTTGGCGGTGAGAGGAGGAACACTTTTGCTGTAACGCGTTCGATAGAACCGCGATGACCGAAGACTAAACCTGCCGCGAAATCAACAAGGCGCTTTGCATCTGCATCATCCATGTCCGTGAGATTCATAATCACTGGAGTGTGGTCGCGATAGTGCTCGCCGATCATCCGAGCATCGTTGTAACTATGCGGATGAAGCGTGATGATGCGATCTAGCACTGGCTCTTCTTTGTAAACAGGAGTCACCGTCTCTACCGCTCGAAATCTCGGAGCGGGTTCAGAGATAACTGGTGCGCTCTCTGAGCGAGAGCCGAAAAATCTACTGCCTGCACTTTTTGCTACCGGAGTAACTGGAGCAACTGGAGTACGCGCCGGGGTGGATACGGCAGTTGCAGGGACTGAATGGCTCTCTGGAGCGAGTGAGTCGTCACTTCCATCATCAACAAGTCCGAGATAGAGGGCAACTTTACGAAGTGGGCTCGACATAATGTCTAAATGTAGACCCCGGATGTACGAGAACCCAGGATTGACGAGCCTATTCGCAGATGTGTCGCACCACAGGCGAGCGCTGGGATGAAGTCTCCGCTCATTCCCGCCGAGATTTTCGTCATCGCAGGAGATAACTCTTTGAGCTCATAAAACACCTTCTCAAGCTTTGCAAATGCGCTCTTTGGTTGCGCTTTGAGCGGGGCTACCCCCATGACGCCCGTGAGGGAAATTCCCGATAGACGACCTGCGCTCTGCTCATCCTGGAGATGTGTGAGTAGTTCGCGAGCGCCCGCCACAGTGATGCCGCCTCTACCCGCATTACCTGCGCTCTCTGCTTGAAGATCGCCATCTAACGAAATCTGAATCAAGCATTCCACGGTCCGTCCATGCTTAATCGCCGAGTCTGAGAGCCCTTGGAGATATTTCTGATCATCAACCGAGTGAACAAGACTGGCCCATGATCCGATAGAGGCCAATTTATTTCGCTGTAACTGCCCTTGATAGTGCCATCGAATATCGTTGAATTTACTCATCGGTGCCGCAGCAAAGTATTCAACTTTCTCGCGCGCCTCTTGCTCCCGGTTTTCACCAAAATCACGGACCCCCAAGTTGTAGAGAATTTCGATGTCGCGCACGGGGAAATTCTTTGTAACAGCGATAAGCGTGATCTCAGAGCGATCTCGGCCTGCATCACTAACTGCCGCGGCAACCTGCGCTTGAACCCGCGCCAGGTTCTCAGCAATTTCCGTTTCACGATCCATGAACTACTACTCCCGCCTGACGTCCTGTAATGCGCTCGCGCCGAAAAGAATAGTAATCCTGATTTTCATAGGTACAGATTCCGTTCCATTCTGCGTTGAGCACTTCCACAACCGATTGTTTTTTCACGATTCCAAGAATCGACTGGGGAATATCAAGAGTGCTGCGCTCTGAGTGATTGTCGGAAGCTAGCGTCGATCGACCCACAACAAAGCCCCGAGCGTGAGCGCGCTCGGCAAGCTCATCTGCAACTTCGTAACAGTTCCCGCAAATGGTGGCTCCAATGTGGAGCGCGAAGGGTTCGTGGGCCATTAGAGCCAACGCCTTTTCAACAATGCCATCGAATAATCCACGCCAGCCCACATGAATGGCAGCTACGGTCGTTGCCCCGATGAAGAGCACTGGGGCGCAATCTGCAACAAGTACCGCAAGACCCACGCCAGGAGTTTTGGTGATGAGTCCATCGCACTCATGAATCGCATCTGAATCCGAAGTCGAATCAATTTCGATAATTGTTGATCCATGCACTTGATTCATAAAAAAGAGTTGCTCTTTTTTTAACGCTAGCGCACCGGCAAGAGCTGCGCGATTTGCTACTACGCAATGGAGATCATCTCCTACGTGGGTAGCAAGATTGTTCTGATCATAGGGAGGTGCGCTCCTCCCAGATGCTGGAGAGGTGCGCGAGGTGAAGAAGAAGCCACTCTCCACCTTTAGTCCTTACACTCCCCGATAACTGGCTTCCGATTACTTAAGAAAATCCGGCACATCTAATTCGTCGACAGTGCCATCCTCTTCGAAAATTATTCGCTTTCTGGTGGCTCCGCCACCGAGCGCGCTGCCCGAATTTGCAGGAATCGTGGCTGCAACCTCAACCGGATCATTCTTCTCGCGCACAGGCGCAACCGGAGTGTCAATGACTGGTACATCAATCTTTGTCGGTTCGCCACTTTCAAAACCAGCAGCAATCACCGTGACTCGGACTTCATCGCCCAAGGCATCATCAATTACGGTGCCGTAAATGATGTTGGCATCAGGATGAGCCGAGGCAGCCACCAATTCAGCAGCTTCGCTAATTTCGAAGAGACCGAGATCCGAACCACCTGCAATAGAGAGCAACACACCGTGCGCCCCATCAATCGATGCCTCAAGCAATGGGCTGGCAATCGCAGTTTCAGCTGCGCGCGTTGCTCGATTCTCTCCTCGGGCAGAGCCAATTCCCATCAACGCAGAGCCAGCGCCATACATCACCGAACGAACATCGGCGAAATCTAGGTTAATTAAACCTGGTGTGGTGATGAGATCTGTGATTCCTTGAACGCCCGCCAAGAGAACTTGATCGGCGCTCTTAAATGCTTCGAGAGCGGTAATCGTTCGATCGGAAATTGAGAGTAAACGATCGTTTGGAATGACAATTAACGTATCAACCTCTCTGCGAAGCGCTGCGATTCCCTCGTCAGCTTGTGTTGCCCGCCGCTTACCTTCGAAGGTAAATGGTCTGGTCACTACTCCTACAGTTAGTGCGCCCAACTCGCGCGCAATTCGAGCAACGATTGGAGCGCCACCTGTTCCCGTACCGCCACCTTCACCGGCAGTAACAAAAACCATGTCAGCGCCGCGAAGTACTTCTTTAATTTCCTCTTCATGATCTGCAGCAGCCTGACGTCCAACATCCGGTGAGGCGCCAGCACCTAAACCGCGCGTAACCGCTCTACCGATATCTAACTTCACATCTGCATCACTCATAAGCAACGCCTGTGCATCTGTATTAATAGCGATGAACTCAACGCCCTTTAATCCGACATCAATCATTCGATTGACAGCGTTAACCCCACCGCCACCAATGCCAACAACTTTTATTACTGCAAGATAATTTTGCGGGGTTACCACAGTCACGCCTTTCGACAGGAGATAACCCTCATTCTCTACTTGAGAGTGAGCGCTAACTCAAAACTTGGCGAGAAGGTAGAGGTATTCCCTTCGCTCTACAAACACCAACGCGTTTTTTCTTTGTTGTGTCGCAGAGAAATTCTTTTGATTAACGAACGGTGGGCGTCAGAGGCGTGGCGATATCAACAAATCGCGCCCTCTTGTTCTCAGGAGCTGCTAGCAGCGCGTCAAGAACGGTGAGTTTCGCTTCTTGATCGCCAACGCTCCCCCAGAGGATCTTCAGCCCGCCTCGAAGTTCAAGTGTGATTGATGCCTTGCTCGGCAAATCAATCCTTGCCACTCGCTGGCGAATTTTCTTTGGCAAAGCGTCATATATCTGCATCGCATCATTGATAAAACGTCGGTCACCTGCAATTACCGGAACCCCTTGCGGCGGTCTTGATACTTCGACGAAAGTTACGCCATTTTTATCTCCAAGAAGAAATTTTCCTTGACGTGTGGCAAATGCGACATCAACCTCTCGCAACTGTATGACGAGTTCGACGGTGTGGAGCGGTTTTCGATTGATGTCAACGCCTGCTACTTCAGGGTAGACGCTAAGCGCACGCGCAACATCACCCGCATTGACGCGCGCCAATTTGTCACCAATGCCAATTCCACTTTTCCGGATGATTTTTTTCGCTGTCAAAGTTTTCGAGCCCTCTAATCCAGATACCTCAATCGAACGAATATCAAAGATGCTTGACCAACCAAAGAGATATCCCAGCGCCGCAACAAGGATGATGGGAATGAGTAATTTTTTAAACTTAACGCTCATTGATTGCCGAGATTATTTGAGGAGCCAGGGATGTCACATCCCCCGCCCCTAAGGTGAGAATGAGATCTCCTGCTTTTGCGTACGAAATAGCAACGTCGATGGCGCGAATCAAATTAGGCTCAAAGAGCGCCGAACCACCGTGCTCGTTAACGGCAGCGGCAATTACAGCGCTACTTGCACCAGGAATTGGATCTTCTCCGGCGCCATAAATATCAAGCAGAACCACATGATCTGCGGCAGCTAAGGCGGTGGCAAACTCTTGAGAGAAAGCCAACGTTCGTGAATATCGGTGCGGTTGGAAAATGGCTATAACTCGCCCAGCGCCGGCGGCAAGACGAGCGGTAGCAATTGTTGCTCGGATCTCCGTTGGATGGTGGGCGTAATCATCGATGATTCGAATGCCCCGCGCTGCTCCACGCAACTCAAATCGTCGTCCTACTCCAGTAAATGTTCCTAAAGCCGAGATGGCACCTTGCGCTGGCGCATCCAATAAGAGCGCCATAGCCAAAGCGCCTGCGCAATTGAGGATGTTATGTTCGCCTGGGATAGCCAACTTCACCTCGCCAAGAGTCCTGCCCTGCCAGGTCGCTCGGAATACCGAGGATTCCGCTGATGCATGAATGTGTGAGATTCGAAGATCTGCCCCCTGGCTCTGACCATATGAATATGTTTCAAGGCCTAAATCGCCAGCTTTCTTTGCAAGACGCGCGCTACCAGCATCATCTGCACAGAGAACCACGCCTCGAACTACGGTTGATAGGAGTTCTTCGAAGGCGCTGTTGATTGCAGTTTCGTCAGCGAAGTGATCCACATGATCCACTTCGACATTAGTGATAATCGCATAATCCGGGTGGTATTCGATAAATGATCCATCAGATTCATCGGCCTCTACAACAAAGAATTCTCCTTGTCCGTGGTGCGAGTTGGAACGAGAATCGTGTGGCGTACCGCCAATGGCAAAGGAGGGATCCAATCCAAGATTTTGCAACATAATCGTCAACATCGAAGTTGTGGTTGTTTTCCCGTGAGTGCCAGCAACAGCAATTGATGTGTACCCCTGCAAAAGCGTAGCCAGCGCTTGAGCTCGACTAATCACGGGAATTCCTTGCTCCCGCGCAGTTTTGAGCTCTGGATTTGATTCTTTAATTGCACTGGAAATCACGACAGTTTTAGCGGCACCCACGTTAGCCGCCTGATGCCCAATGTGAATTCTGCCCCCACGTAGCGTGAGAGCCTCAAGCGTCGTCGAGTTTTTGATATCAGAGCCAGAGATTTCCATGCCACGATCAATACAGATTCGTGCAATACCGCTCATGCCTGCGCCACCGATACCAATGAAATGCACTGGTGGATTCAAGAGCTCTGAATTTCTCATTATGTTAGGCAGTTCGCTTTCTGCTGCGTTTACGCTCGCTAGCAAGTTGGCAAATGCTCATCGCCAAGATTGCTGCCGCTGATTCCCGGTCAGATGTTTTGGTAAAGCCCTCGCTCTCCAAAGTTGAAATAGCGGACATCAGTGCATCCCTAGAGAGTGACTCATTCTTAATTATCTGGACCCCTCCCCGGTGGGCTAGCGCTTTCGCATTAAGCAATTGCTCGCCATTTCCAATTGGCAGTGGAATCAACACCGCCGGAAGAGCGCTCGCCTCTATCTCAGCGCATGTGCCAGCACCACTTCGTGCCACGACAAGATCTGCAGCGAGAAAGGCCTGATCCATCTGGTCAATATAAGGCACGGGGTGATAGCCCTCTGAACGAAGAGGAAGCGAATTTCCCGCTCCTACTGCATGCAGAATCTGAAACCCTCGGGCAACTATTTCATCAAGGGCTTGTGCAATAACTTCGTTTACTTTTGCAGCACCCAAAGAACCGCCAAATATCAACATCGTTTTGCGATTAGGCTCGAGGCCAAAGTGTGCTCGAGCTGCGCTCTTACATTCTTCGCGCTGACTCACGTTTAATTTAGAAATATCCGCAATGGACTGGCGAATTGGCAATCCGATTGCAGGGGCATCGTTCCACTCTGGAATGGAAAAATTTGAGAAGGCTTGGGTTGCCATCCATTTACCCACGCGATTTGCCAAGCCTGGCAATGCGTTGGCCTCGTGAATCACCAAAGGCGTTTTGGCAAGTTTGGCTGCGCAATATGCAGGAAGGGCGACATAGCCACCGAATCCTACGACGACATCCACGTGCAAACTTTTAATTGTCTTTCTGGTTTTTACCACCGCGATAATCAAGCGCGGCAAGAAAGAGAGTAAGTCGCCATTGAGCTTTCGCGGGAAATCAGTTTTTGGAACGAGCCTAAAAGTTGCGTGAGCTTTCTTGAGTAGAGGTAGCTCCGCTCCGCTCTTTGTCGCTAAATAAATGGCATTCAGTTGGTCAAATCCTGAGCCGGAGAGCATCGCATGCAACTGCTCTTCAGTTGCCATTGCCGGCAATAAATGGCCAGCTGTTCCGCCGCCAGCGAATAACACGGTCAATGGGCGCATACTCATCGACCACGCCACATTAATAGCTTGGGTCGCGCATCGAAGTAACTTTTAGCTTCAGGCTCGCGCCGAGCCACACCAAGAATGAATGCGAGCCCCACCATGGATGAGATCAGCGCAGAGCCGCCATATGAGACCAGAGGTAATGGCAACCCGACAACTGGGAATACGCCAGTAACCGAGCCGATGTTGATCGAAGCCTGAGCAATAATCCACGTGGTGACTCCAGCAACGGCATAGCGGGAGAAGGGATCGCGAGTTGTTATGGCGGTTTTGATGCCCGCCCACGCGATCATAAAGAACGCCGCCAACACAATAGTTGTACCTAACAAACCAATCTCTTCGCCAATGACAGCAAAGATAAAGTCAGTGTGCGCTTCTGGCCCTAAGTTCCCCCATTTCTGCCTACTACCGCCGAGGCCAACCCCAAATATTCCACCAGTGGCTAACGCCATACGAGAGTGTGCAGGTTGCCACCCTAATCCCAAATAATTTGCAGCCGAGAATGGATCAAGAAATGCTGTCAATCGACTTAATAACGTAGGTCTAAGCAGCGCTAATCCGATGATTGCCGCTAGGCAAACTCCACTAATAGCTAGTAGACGAGTTATCCGCTCACCAGAGATGAAAAGCATGCCAATCATGATCAGCGCCAGGACCATGACAGTGCCAATATCTTTGCCGAGCAGGATAAGTAGCGAGATGCCGCCAAAACCAAGAAGTAATGCACCAGTACCTTGGTTACGCAAGAATTCCCCGCGTTCAACTTTTGCCAGAATAAAGGCTGCCCAAATAATGAGAGAAATCTTTGAGAACTCACTCGGTTGAATCGTTATGGGGCCAAGATGAATCCAGTTTCTATTTCCATTTATCTCAAGACCAATCCCGTCGACGAAAACGAGCCCGAGTAGCATCGCCGAACCAAGAAGTAGTGGCGGTGAAATCCTTCGCCAACCTTTCGTTGGGAGCTTGAATGCGAAGTAACCCAGTAGCAATCCAGCGCTAAACCAAATGATCTGTCGGAACACGATTGAAAATGATGAACCTGAATTTGCATATGCACGCACACCTGATGCAGAAAGCACCATGAGTAGACCCATGAAGATAAGAACGCCCATTCCTGAGAGCAGAACATAGAAAGGAGCCGTTGGGTGGGTGAGTAATGGTTTCTTTGCCCCGCTCATCTCACAGCTGCCCTACCAACTCAGTTACCGCTTCAACAAAGAGCTCTCCGCGCTGCGCATAAGATTGGAATTGATCCATGGATGCGCACGCTGGCGCTAGTAGCACGGTATCTCCATCATGTGCCACACGACTTGCAGCCAGTACTACCTCGCGCATTAATGCCTTCGCGCGCTCTGCACCCTCTAACGAAGGATCCTCATCAATCAAAATGATAGGAGTTTCGGGCGAGTGTTTTTCCAGCGCATTCTTTATCAATGGTCGATCGGTGCCGATGAGAATTGCCGCTCGAATCTGCTGATGGCGACGCTTGACCAGCGTTTCGATATCAGCGCCTTTTGCCAGCCCGCCAGCAATCCAGATGATTGAATCGAAAGCTGCGAAAGCGGCATTTGTTGCGTGCGGATTGGTGGCCTTGGAATCGTTAACCCACGTGATGCCATCTTTATGAGCTACTTTCTCAATTCGATGATGGCCAGGAGTAAATGCCCGAAGACCCTGGCTGATGGCATCTGGCTCGATACCCACCGCTCGAGCTAGCCCGGCTGCGGCAAGAGCGTTTGAGACATTGTGCGGCGCTGGTGGGTTGATATCACTAAGTTGCGCAAGTTCGGTTGCAACATTTTGCGCTCCAGTAAATGCGCGGTCGATCAGAAGATCTTCAACAACGCCCAATTCACCGTATTGAGGAACTTGTAAGGTGTAGGTCGTAATCTCACGCTCGCGCAGGAGCGACTCTATTGATTCATGGAGCCTTGGATCATCGCCGTTGATTAACACGTGTTCTGCACCATTAAAAATCTTTAGCTTTGCCTGCAAGTAGTTCTGGAAGTTGCCATGCCAATCAAGGTGGTCGTCATCAATGTTGAGCAGCGCACCAGCGCTAAGGTGCAGATTGGAAGTCCAATGCAACTGGAATGAGGAAAGCTCAACAATGAGGTACTCATAAAACTCTGGCGCTGTGAGAATTTCGATAACCGGGGTGCCAACATTGCCGCATGCGATTGCACTCTTGCCTGCAGCTTTGATAATCGACTCGACCATACCCACGGTTGAAGTTTTGCCATTGGTACCGGTGACACCTAACCAGATTCGTTTGGCACTCTTGCCAGCTTTTAGCTGTTGTTGATCATGCATGAAAGAGAATTCAATCTCCCCCATCACGTGAGCGCCGTGCTCAAGAGCCGCAAGCAGGATGGGGTGCTCTGGTTTCCAACCCGGAGAAGTGATGACTAACGGCGGAAACTTCTCTGGGATATCAAAGGTGACGTGGATTCCAAGTGCGCCAAGTTCTTTTGCTAATTCACGATGTCTACTATCGTCCCGCTCTTCGAAGACTGTTACTTCATAGCCAATCTTTACCAGTGCGCGTGCAGTGGCATCGCCAGTAACGCCCAGTCCAGTAATCAAGACTTGGGACATCGTCTACCCCGTCACCCATGCACCATAAAAGAGGCCAAGTCCGCCGGCCACCATGATTCCAGCGATGATCCAGAATCGAATCACGATAGTGACCTCACCCCAACCCAGAAGTTCGAAGTGATGTTGCAGCGGCGCCATGCGAAAAATTCTCTTTCCTTTTGAAATCTTGAAGTAACTCACCTGGAGAATTACAGATAGCGTGATAACTGCGAAGAGGCCACCAATAAGGGTGAGTAATAATTGAGTTCTGAGCGTGATTGCCAATCCTGCTAACGCGCCACCAAGAGCTAACGACCCAGTATCTCCCATGAAGATTTTTGCTGGACTTGCGTTCCACCATAAGAAAGCAAAACATGCACCACTGAGCGCTGCAGCTAACACTGCCAAATCGAGTGGATCTCGGACCTCGTAACACTTAGCCCCTGCGCTGATGGCACAACTTTGCCCAAACTCCCAGACGCCAATGAGAATGAAGGCGCCAAAACTCATTACTGCCGCTCCCGTAGCCAAACCATCGAGGCCATCAGTGAGATTCACCCCGTTGCTTGTTGCCGTAATCATGAAAAAGACCCAGACAACGACTAGGACTGCACCTAGCTTGATTGATGTGTCGCGCACCGTTGACAAGTTGAGCGACACTGGCGTTAACCCACGTTCGTCCGGGAAATTCAATCCAGCAACGGCAAATGCAAGTGCGACAACGCTCTGCGCAAGCATCTTGGTGCGCGCGCGAAGTCCAAGTGATCTCTGTTTGGAAACTTTGAGCCAATCATCGAGAAACCCGACCAAACCCAGCCCACTCATCAGGCCAATCACTAGTAGGGCTGAGACAGTAACTGCCCGTTGGGTGATTAGATGAGTGATGAAGTAACTTCCCACAACTGCACCAATAATGACAATGCCGCCCATAGTGGGTGTACCGCGCTTGGTGTGGTGTGTTGTCGGGCCATCATCTCGAATGAACTGTCCATATCCGCGCTTAACCAGAACCCTGATTGCAGCTGGCGTACCAAAGAATGCAAAGAGAAAAGCTAGTGCGCCTGCGGAAAGAATGCCTCTCATCGCGCAATCACCTAACGTCCGTTCTCTTCAAAAGTTTCTGCTGTTTCTTCTTGCAATAAAGAGTTCCTGAGCGCATCGCTTAGCTTTTCCAGCCCTTCAGCTCGGGATCCTTTGACTAGTATCACATCACCTGGCGTGATTTCCTTGGATATAGCCAGCGCATCATCGAACGAACGAACATGCTGCACGTGGGACTGTGAATGTGCAATCTCTCCGTATTCCGGGGTATTCACTGCAATTACGTGGTCTATCTCCATCTTTTCGGCGAAGAGCGTAATGTCCTGGTGAGCGTGATTGGAATCTCCACCTAACTCATGCATTTTGCCGATGAATGCCCATGCTCGACCGCCACGTTCCTGAGCGAAATAGCGGAGCGTTTCAATGGCAGCTCGCATACTCTCAGGATTGGCATTGTAGGAATCATTAATGAGCAGAATTGAACCTACCTCTGAGATTTCCATCCGCCATTTGCTGGCGATTTCTGCAGTAGAAAGTCCGCTTGCGATTTTATCGATTGGTATCTCGAGAGCTGTTGCAATTGCTGCGGCAGCAAGTGCGTTCGGGACTTGATGTCGACCAATCAAACGTAAGGCAACCGGTTCGCGACCAGCCTTTGTTACAAGATCAAAATGCGCGCAACCCTCTCGCACATCTATATCTGCAGCTCGCACATCACAGGAGTTCTCCTCGCCGAAGGAGATCACTGCAGCTGCAGTTTGTGCGGCCATTTTTGGCGTGAACTCATCGTAGGTACCGAGAATGGCCGTTGCGCCTTTGGTGAGATTCGAGACTATTTCTGATTTTGTTTTCGCAATTGCCGTCCTTGATCCAAATTCGCCAATGTGTGCGCTGCCCACCACTAACACAACTCCGATATCTGGTTGCGCCATCTGAACTAACCGAGCGATATCACCCTGATGGCGGGCACCCATTTCAAGGATGCAAAACCGCGTCTTCTCTGTAGCCCGCAGTAAGGTAAGCGGAACTCCAAGGTCGTTATTAAATGATTGTTGCGGCGCAATCGTCTCTCCTGCAAGCGATAACACGTGTCGAGCAATATCTTTAGTTGTCGTCTTTCCCTGGGAGCCAGTAATCCCAATTACTTTCATATTAGGTAAGCGCCGTCTAATCTCTGCACCTAATTTGCTAATCGCCGTTAGCACATCTGTAACTACTATGCAGCTAGCGCCGACCTGCCGAGTGGTCAACGCTGTCGTGGCCCCTTTTTCAAGCGCCTCTGCAACA
>Ga0315902_10001807_pt1 | contig 34004 bp, 36 predicted proteins | sample LakEriMetagenome_9_FD_203523 | JGI IMG/M metagenome (GOLD analysis project Ga0315902, IMG submission 203523) | Freshwater fungal communities from buoy surface, Lake Erie, Ohio, United States - Buoy 12 MA117 | ecosystem: Environmental > Aquatic > Freshwater > Lake > Lake biofilm | place: USA... | reverse complement strand
AAAAAAATATTAGATAAAGGTCCTATTATAGAACTAGATATTACTAGAGTTACTCACAGTCATTCTATTGAAGATTTTATCATGAAAGGGAAAGTCTTGGAGCGAATCGTTTTGGCAAGAGCTATAAAATTACACTCGGAAAGAAAGACAATGGTCTATAATATTAAACTGTAGTTTTTGCTTAATTTATTTTTGGCTTTGTTTTTGATAAAACCTGAAAAAAAAAAATCAACTCCCATGAAAACAAAGTTATCTCTATTTCTATTACTTCCAGTATTCACTTTTGCTCAAGGCGGTCTTTTAGATCAAATTAAAAAAGATGTCCAAAAAGAAGTTCAAAAAGTTATTCCTGTAGATTTAAATATTTTAAATAATGCTCTAGGAAATGTTGATATAGCTGCTGGTTTAAAAGAAGCCTTGAACAAAGGAATAGAAAAACAAGTAACCAAATTAACAGCTACAGATGGTTTTTATAAAAATAACATGGTAAAAATCCCATTGCCAGAGGAACTTCAAAAAATAGATAAAGCACTCCGAAAAATAGGCATGAGTTCATTGGCCAATAAAGGCTTGTTGATGTTAAATCGTGCTGCCGAAGATGCGGTGAAAGAGTCAACTCCTATATTTGTAGATGCTGTAAAGAACATGAGTTTCACTGATGCTAAAAACATCCTTATGGGAAATGAAAGTGCGGCAACATCCTATTTGCAAACCAATACAACTTCGCCTTTGTATGCCAAATTCAATCCAGTTATCAAAAATTCTTTTACCAAAGTTGGTGCTGATAAAGTTTGGGCAAGTATCATAAAAAAATACAATAGTTTACCTGGAGTTAAAAAAGTGAATCCCGATTTAACAGATTATACCACCAACAAAGCGCTTGAAGGCGTTTTCAAAATGATAGCTGTAGAAGAAAAAAACATTCGTACCGATATTAATGCTAGAACTTCCCCTTTGTTGTTAAAAGTTTTTGCTATGCAGGACAAAAAGTAATCTTACTGTAAGTTAAATTTTAGAAATCAATAACATAAGTATAACATAACCTTAACAGTAAAAGCAAAAAGGGCGACTTACATTTGTAGTGTAATAAATTTGGTTTTTTATTATTTTGGTTAGGTTAGTTAGTTTATGAATGCCAGTATTCTTTTAAATACTGGCATTTTTTAGGTAATACTTAAATGAAGTTTTTTGAAATACTCAAACGCTTTTACTAATCGACTACCATACCAAGAAAACATTTCACCATCTACAAAAACGGTTTTGGCGTGATGCGTATATCTTCCCAACTCAAAAGCATGTTCGTCAGTAAAAGGAAAAGGTTCAGAAGAAAGTAAAACCAAATCGGGGTCGCCTTGAATTCTAATTTTCTGAATGATAACTTCAGGATAGCGCTCTTCTCTATTTTCGTAGATATTCTGAAATTTATTTAGTCTCAACAATTCATTGATGAATGTGTTATTTCCTGCAACCATATAAGGATTAGCCCAAATAAAATAGGCTACTTTCTGTGAAGATTTATTACTGATAAACTGATTAAAATCTGAAAGCGCAAAATTTATTTTATCTATCCATTTTTGAGCTTCTGTCCTTTTGTTAAAGAGTTGACCGAAGTCTTCAATCATTTTTAAATTATCTTCTAAAGTAATGATATCTGTTACCCAAACCGGACAAATTTTAGATAATTCTTCAACAATTTCTTTGGTGTTTTCTTCTTTGTTGGCAATGATAATATCGGGTTGCAACAAACGAATTTTTTCAGAATGTACTTTTTTAGTGCCGCCGATTATTTTCTTAGTTGATTTAAAATGATAAGGATGCACACAAAATTTTGTAATGCCAACGATACTTTCCTCTAAACCTAAATCATACAATAGCTCGGTTTGAGATGGCACCAAAGAAACCATTCTTTTAGGCGTAGTTTCAAATGTATGAATGCTACCCTGTTGGTCAACAAAAGTCTTCAATATGATTATTTATTTCCGATAATTATTTCCATTTCCTGTTGCATTTTCAAGGCTTCTTCCCTAGCCTTTTCAGCAAAATCTTCTCCCGCAGAAGCATAGATAATAGCACGTGAAGAATTGATAAGCAATCCTATAGTATCATTCATTCCGAATTTACATACTTCCTGCAAACTACCACCTTGTGCACCAACACCAGGAACTAAAAGAAAACTATTCGGAACTATTTTTCGAATCTCGGTAAAATATTCAGCTTTTGTAGCTCCGACGACATACATTAAGTTTTGACTGTTTTTCCAGTTTTTAGAAGTTTCGATTACGACTTTATATAGTTCTTTTCCGTTAACATTTTTAGTTTGAAAATCGAAAGCGCCTTCATTAGATGTAAGTGCTAACATAATAGTGTGTTTATCTTCAAAAGCGAGAAAAGGTTCAACACTATCTTTCCCCATATAAGGCGCAACTGTAACCGAATCAAAATCAAAATCTTCTAAAAAAGCTTTGGCATACATTGTTGAAGTATTTCCAATATCACCACGTTTAGCATCGGCTATAGTAAAAATTTCAGGATGTGTTTGATTGATATAGGTAATCGTTTTTTCTAACGATTGCCAACCTTTTAATCCATAAGCTTCATAAAAAGCGGTATTGGGTTTATAAGAAACACATAAATCGTGAGTAGCATCAATTATGGCTTTATTGAATTCAAAAATTGGGTCTTCTACTTCTAATAAATGTTTTGGGATTTTGTTCAAATCAACATCTAAACCAATACAAAGAAAGGATTTCTTGCGTTTTATTTGTTGAACGAGCTGTTGTGTTGTCATAGTAGTTGTTTAACCGCAAAGTTCGCTAAGTTTTTCGCAAAGTTCGCTAAGTGATACAAAAAATGCCAAACTTAATTTAGTATGGCATATTTTCTCTTTATTCTTTCCTCTATTTTCTATTAAAAAACTTCGCTTTCTTTTAGTTTTTCCATATTGTTCACCAACTGAAGTTCGTCAACAAATTTTTGAATTTTTCCATTCATCACACCATCCATATCAAAAACATCTAAACCAATGCGGTGATCAGTTACACGACCTTGAGCATAGTTATACGTACGGATTTTTGCAGAACGGTCACCCGAACTTACTTGAGAAGTTCGTTTTGTAGCATCTTCAGCTTGTTTCTTGGCTAATTCTTGTTCGTATAAACGGGAACGCAATACTTCTAAAGCTTTGTCTTTATTCTTATGTTGCGATTTTTGGTCTTGACATTGTGCTACCAAACCTGTTGGAATGTGTGTTAAACGCACTGCCGATTTTGTGGTATTTACAGATTGTCCTCCAGGACCAGAAGAACAGAAGAAATCTACACGCACATCATTCATGTCAATTTGCACATCAAACTCTTCCGCTTCAGGCAATACCATTACGGTTGCTGCCGAAGTGTGAACTCTTCCTTGAGTTTCAGTTTGAGGTACACGTTGCACTCGGTGAACACCTGCTTCAAATTTCAAAGTTCCGTAAACATCTTCACCAGTAACTTCAAAAATAACCTCTTTAAATCCACCCGAAGTTCCTTCATTCATATCGACTACCGAAGTTCTCCATCCGCGACTTTCACAATATTTTGTATACATACGAAACAAATCTCCAGCAAAAATAGAGGCTTCATCACCACCCGTTCCGGCACGAATTTCGACCATCACGTTTTTGGCATCTTCAGGATCTTTAGGAATCAACATGAATTTGATTTCTTCTTCTAACTCTGGCAAACGATCTTTGGCTTCATCCAATTGCATTTTAGCCATTTCTACCATTTCTGCATCTGAACCATCAGCAATAATCTCATTAGCTTCTTCGATATTTCCGGTAACGCTAATTAATTCTTCACGCTTTTCCATTAATGCTTTAAGCCCTTTGTATTCTTGATTTAACTGTACATAACGCTTTTGATCGGAAATAATATCAGGTTGAATAATCAAATCCGATATTTCATCGAAACGTTGTTTTACATATTGCAATCTCTCTAACATACTTTATTCTTTAATTCGAGTGCAAAAATACAATTTTTTGTCACAAGTTTATAGTTTCACATTTCAAGTTTTTTCGTTAGTATTGTATTGAAATAAATAAGTAGTAAATGAAAAATATTTTAGGAATTTTAATAACAATATTTTTGGTTTCATGCCAAAGTAAGTCAGAAAAGAAATTTGATAAACTAGAAAAAATGAATTGGCTTATTGGCAAATGGGAAAACAAATTACCCGAGGGTTTATTAACCGAAACTTGGTCCCAAATAAATGACAGTACATTTACAGCTACCAGTTTTTTTATAATTGATAAAGACACCGTTCATTCGGAAAGTATTGAATTGACTCAACTAAAAGATGAACTGATTTACAGACCAACGGTAAATGGTCAAAACAATGATGAACCGGTTGATTTTAAATTAAGTTCCGAGAGTGAAAACACCTTTACTTTTGAAAATCTAAAACACGATTATCCTCAAAAAATAGTGTACAAAAAAGTAAATGAAACAAATTTGGTTGCCACTATTTCTGGTATACAACAAGGAAAACAAAGTTCAGAAAGTTATCCGATGAAGAGGAAATAAAAAACCTCGTCTATTTCTAAACGAGGTTTCTCTTTCTTCTTGCTTCTTTCTTCTATTTTAGCTTCGCTCAGTTCGGCTATGCCTCGGGTTTCTCCGGAATATTTGCCAATATCTCCAAGAAAAACTTCCAAAACTTCTGAGACGATTTTATCGATGCTCTTTCATCCGGACTATGCGCACCATGGATGGTTGGTCCGAAAGAAATCATATCCATTCCTGGATAATTAGTTCCTAGAATTCCACATTCTAATCCGGCATGACACGCTACGACATTTGGTTTAGAACCGTTTTGCTTTTCATAAATATGAACTAAAACATCCAATATTTCAGAGTTTACATTGGGTGTCCAACCTGGATAACTTCCACCAAAAGTCACTTCGCAACCAAACAATTCATAAGCCGAACGTAAGGCATTTGCTAAATCCATTTTTGAGCTTTCTACCGAAGAACGTGTTAAGTTTTGAATAGAAATTTCACCATCATTTACAATCACACGAGCAATATTATTGGAAGTTTCTACTAAATCCTCCATGTCAGCACTCATTCGGTAAACACCATTATGAGCAGTATAAATAGCACGTAATAAACCTTCTTGAACTCCCAAATCCATAACCTTATTTGGTAAATCACTCTTTACGATTTCTATCTCCAGCTTTGGCTCCATAGTTTTGAATTCGGTTTTGATATCGGTAATGATTTCCTGCATATCAAATACAAAAGCTTCATCATACATTCCGGCTACGATAATCTTGGCAACACTTTCTCTAGGAATAGCGTTTCGCAAACTTCCACCACTAATTTCTGCAACTTGCAATCCAAAATTTTCAAATCCGTCAAAAAGCAAACGGTTCATGATTTTATTGGCATTACCTAATCCTTTGTGAATATCCATTCCAGAATGACCACCGTTTAAACCTTTAACAGTAATCGTATAACCAACTGAACCTTCTGGAGTTTCTTCTTCATTATAACTTCTATTCGCAGTTACATCAATTCCACCTGCACAACCAATATCAATTTCGTCGTCTTCTTCGGTATCTAAATTCAAAAGAATTTCTCCTTTTAAAATTCCACCCTTCAGGTTTAGTGCGCCTGTCATTCCTGTTTCTTCATCAATAGTAAATAACGCATCTATAGCCGGATGCGGAATATTTGTACTTTCTAATATTGCCATTATTGCGGCAACTCCCAATCCGTTATCGGCACCAAGTGTTGTTCCGCGCGCACGAACCCAATCACCATCAACATACATATCGATTCCTTGGGTAAGGAAATCAAAATCGGTATCATTATTTTTTTGGTGTACCATATCCAAATGTCCTTGTAGGACAATTGTTTTTCGGTTTTCCATTCCAGCAGTTGCTGGTTTACGGATGATTACGTTTCGGATTTCGTCTTCAAAAGTTTCCAGTCCTAAACTATTTCCGAAGTCTTTCATGAACTGAATCACTCTTTCTTCTTTTTTGGAAGGACGCGGAACCGCATTTAAATCGGCGAATTTATTCCAAAGTGCTTTTGGTTCAAGGTTTCTAATTTCTTGGCTCATTATATTATTTTATTTATCGAGGCACAAAGTTACAAAGTTTAAGCTCTTGTTTTCGTCAGTTCGAGAGATTTTAGATAGAAAATCATATCGAGAACTTCATTCATAAAAAAGCTTCTTGATACTTTTCAGAATTTGCAATTTTGAAAAACTCGAAGTGACGATTTGATTATATTTACATTTTAAATTACTGATGTGAAACGCAAATATATACTTCCACTTTTTTTGTTATTCCAAATCATTTTTCTGAAGGTTTTGGGCTTCTTCCCTGAAGTTGTTGAACGTTATTACAGCAACGGATTGTATGTTTTCACATCTGAATTAGCACGAACACTTTTAGGCTGGATTCCGTTTTCGGTTGGTGATGTTTTGTATGGTATGCTAATAATTTACATTCTGTTTTCTATTTGGCAAACTCGAAAAAAATGGCGCAAACAATGGAAAGACAATCTATTGAAAGTATTGAGTGGTTTTTCGATTTTTTATTTCTTATTTCATTTTTTATGGGCACTGAATTATTATCGGGTACCCTTATTTGAAAAGATGAACATTCAAAGAGAATATTCTAATGAAGATTTGTATTCTTTTACGGAAAAGTTAATTGCCAAGTCCAATGACATTCAATTTCAAATCACTCATGATAAAAATAAAAAAGTAACTAATCCCTATTCTCAGGATAGTATTTTTGAGATGACGCAAAATGGTTATTCTACTTTAGCTAAAGAATATACTTTTTTCAAATATGAAATTCCAAGTAGAAAAAAATCATTGTTTAGTTTGCCATTAACTTATATGGGTTTTGGAGGTTATCTGAATCCGTTTACCAATGAATCGCAGGTAAATTATAAACTACCAAAGTATGGTTTTCCTAACGTTGTTTGTCATGAAATGGCGCATCAAATTGGTTATGCAAGTGAAAGCGAATGCAACTTTATTGGTTTTTTGGCTTGCATTAAAAATGATGATTTGTATTTTCAATATGCTGCCTATACATCTGCTTTGCGCTATTGTTTAGAAAATGTAATCATGAAAGATGAATCAAAATTTAAAGTATTAAAACCAACTATTAATCCCGGAATAATTGAAAACTTTAAAGAAAGTGAAAAATTTTGGGAACAATACGACACCTTTATCGACAAAGGATTTCACGCCTTTTATGATCAGTTTCTAAAAGCAAATCAGCAAAAAGATGGCTTGGAAAGCTATAGCAAGTTTGTTGATTTGTTGATTAATTATTATAAAGAAAAAGATTTGAGATGATAGATGATAGACTTTTTTTTCTATTTTATCTATTATCTATCCATTCATTATCTATTATCTCATTTTACATTCTGCTTAAAGTAAACTTCGGTTGCGCCTAGTCCATACTTTTGATAATTAGCATCTTGAAAAATAATATTATCATAACGTCCCAGTAAAAAATCAAGGTCAGATTTTAGCACACCTTCACCAACTCCGTGTATAAAAACAATCTTTGGAATCCTGTTTTTAATTGCGAATTCAATGTGATATTTGGCGGTATCGATTTGTTTTGTTAGAATATCATAGTTGTTCATACCTTTATAGTTTTTGACCAACTTTTCGATATGCAAATCAAATTCCGGTGGCGGAATTTCTTTCTTATTTTTTTTATCTTTATTGATATAGTTTGGTTTGGTAACTTCCTTTTCGCTAATCACCTGGCTTTTGTTAAAGCTGAATTTCATTTCATTACCACTAGCAATCTTGATTAACTCCTTGGATTTGAATGTTAGATTAAAACCATCGGTAGTTTCGATAGTAACATCTGAACCATTGATTTCAAAAACGATACCATCAATAGCATCATCTAGAACAGAAACTTTATCGCCTTTACTCAACATCTTCTTCCTCCTTTTCCTCTTGATTTTTGCTAGGTATTTTAGCACTTAATTTCATAATGCCAAACATAAATATCACAATTGTAATACATAAAATATAAATATTAGGTTTGGATTTTGATTGCTCAAACAAACCAACAATGATCGCTACAAGCGTAAAAGGTATTACAAGTTTTTTCATAGTCCGTATTTACTTTTCAAAAGTAAAAAAACCAGCCGAACTAGCTGGTTTTAAATATATTTATTTTAAGATAATTACATTCCGCTACTTGCCATTTTAGCGATAAAAATTATCGTCCCAATGAAAATTAACACATACAGAGAAATCATAACAATAGTCATTATCCCTAAGAATTTGTGGTGTGATTTCAAATTGACTAAAGCCTTTTCTAAAATATTTTCATTACCAGAAGATAAAGCATCTTTCATTCCTTTAGCATAATTGTATAAATAATAAACTGGAAAAAAGTATAATAACGCCATAAATAAATACAACATTCCAAAATAACTTTTTATTGATGCTAATACAGACACTGCAAAACTTAGTTCGTTAGTTCCTCCCATTTCTGATGTTGGCATAGCCGAAGTTATTAGGGTCATATAGACACCAAATAGCAACATCAATCCGATAAAAATAAATCCTACGATGGATAAAAACATACACCATTTACCGCTTTCTCTTAAAGCTGAAATGGCTAAATCGTTTAAACTTAATTTGCTTTGGTCTTCCATAAATGATAAAATATTAATTGGTTATAAAAAGTTGGTTTTTGTTTTAATTTTTTATTTCGAGCTAAAACTCGTTAACCTGAAGTCCACTGGGCATTTATTCCGCAATCGCTCCATACAATTCGCAAGCTCGAGTCTCCTCTTAATATCAAATATTTACTTTTCAAATTGTTTCAATGTCTTAATAATTATCGAAACACAATCTAATAATTGCTCCTCATTCATCACCAAAGGCGGTGCAAAGCGTATAATATTTCCGTGTGTTGGTTTAGCTAATAATCCGTTGTCACGTAAAGCCATACAAATATTCCACGCCGTATCGCTTTCTTCAGTATCATTGATTACAATGGCATTCAACAAACCTTTTCCACGAACTAAAGTAGCAATGTTTGAAGTCTTAACGTATTCTCCTATTTTTTCTCTAAATATTTTCCCTAAACGACGTGCATTTTGAATTAAATTTTCATCATTCACAACATCTAAAGCTGCCATCGCTACTGCAGCCGCAATCGGATTCCCTCCAAAAGTAGAACCATGTTGTCCTGGTTTTATAACATTCATAACAACATCGTTTGCTAAAACTGCCGAAACAGGATAAGCGCCACCAGAAATAGCTTTACCTAAAATTAAAATATCTGGCGCAATATAAGTTGCTTGTTTTTCACAACTGTTTTCACAAGTACAATTGCCACAAACGGCTAGTATTGAACCTGTTCTTGCAATTCCGGTTTGTACTTCATCAGCAATAAACAATACGTTATTTGCTTCACACAAGGCTTTAGCTTTTGCTAAATAATCATCAGCAGGGACGTAAACACCAGCTTCGCCCTGAATAGGTTCAACTAAGAATCCTGCAATATTTCTAGAAGAGGTAATTGCTTTTTCAAGTGCATCAATATCGTCGTATGGAATTTTTATAAATCCTGCAGTATAAGGACCAAAGTTTTTACGTGCATTTTCGTCGTTAGAAAACGAAATAATAGTGGTAGTTCTTCCGTGAAAGTTTCCATCACATACAATAATCTGTGCTTCGTTTTCATTGATTCCTTTCATTTCATAAGCCCATTTTCTACAAAGTTTCAAAGCGGTTTCAACTGCTTCAGCACCTGTATTCATTGGTAATACTTTATCAAAACCAAAATAGTTGGTGATATACTCTTCGTAAACACCTAATTTATCATTATAAAAAGCACGTGAAGTAAGTGTCAATTTTTGAGCTTGTTCCATCATAGCACCAATAATTTTTGGATGACAATGACCTTGATTAACGGCTGAATAAGCCGAAAGAAAATCATAATATTTTTTACCTTCAACATCCCAAACATATACTCCTTCTCCTCTATTTAATACTACTGGTAATGGATGGTAATTGTGTGCTCCATACTTGTTTTCTAAAGCAATTGCTTCAGCTGAACTCATTTTTTCTAAAACTGACATTGTAATAAAACTTTTTAATCTGCTCTCACTACAGATTATTTATTAAATCGCAATTCCTTCTTTATTTGGAGAGAAATCATCCATAGGTTGAACAAAAGTATAATTTAAATACGAATTATAAGTCTGCCTGTTCATTTAAAATTGTAAATACAATAAAGCTAAAGCTGCTACAGTCATTAAAATTAAAGCACTAAATCCTAAAATATTAGAAAATCTGCTGTTTGTAAAATTCCCCATTACCTTTTTGTTATTTGAAATATGGAGAATTATAGCAATCAAAACCGGAGCTGTCAATCCGTAAAGAATAGCTGTATAAATTAGTGCTTTTACTGGAGAAATTCCTATATAATTAAGTGACAATCCAAGCATTAAAGAGATTGCCATAACCAAATAAAAAGCTTTGGCTTCATGAAATTTTTTATCCAATCCTTGTTCCCATCCAAAGGTTTCGGTGATGATATAGGATAGCGAACCACTTAATACCGGAATTGCAAGTAATCCGGTACCAATAACGCCAACAGCAAAAAGTAAATACGCAAAATTACCTGCAAGAGGTTTTAGTGCTTTGGCAGCATCTTCAACTGTATTTATTTCGTGAATACCACTTTTGAATAAAACGGTCCCGGTTGTTAAAATGATAAAAAACATCACTATACCAGAGAATGACATGCCAAAGTCAACATCTTGTTTCATATCATGGATAATCCTTTTATTGACTATCAGATGTCTTTTTCTATGACACATTTCTTCTACTTCCATAGATGCCTGCCAAAAGAAAAGATAGGGAGAAATGGTTGTTCCTAAAATGCCTACTAAAACAGCTAAGTAATCTTTATTGAATTGTATGCTTGGCACAAATGTATTTTTAGCTATATCCAACCAATCCTGTTTGTATAAAAAAGGGACAACCAAATACACTAATAAAACAATACACAAGTACTTGAGCGTAGCGGCAATCTTTTGATACGGAAGATAAATTATTAATCCCAATAAAATCAATGTAAAAAACACACTAAAATACATGGCGTCAATTTTAGGGAAAAGTAAATTGCCTACTGCTCCCATTCCGGCAATATCAGCACCTATATTCATTATAATAGCAGGAAAACTAAACAACAACATTAAATACAAAACTGGCTTTGGATAGTTGGTTTTCAATGCTCCAGTTAAACCTTGTGAAGTTACGAGTCCAATTTTGGCACACATTTGCTGAATGGCTGCCATCAAAGGAAAAGCTATTATTGCTGTCCATAAAGTTGACAAACCATAAGCAGCTCCGGCTTGTGAATAAGTAGCAATCCCTGATGGATCATCATCACTTGCACCTGTTATTAATCCAGGACCTAAGACTTTCCAAAATCGCTTTATTTTATTCATCCACTTATATTGATAATCAAATACTAATCTACAACTAAAATTAGCAAATCTTAGTTCCTTTCCTCAAACATTTTAAGTAATGTATTAACGGTATTCCAATTACGGGTTGTTGACACCACATTCATGCTTTTTTCAATCCATTTATTATCTAATCTAGTTTTGGCTGGCGAAATATCATATTTTAAGTAAATGCGTTTCCCATCCAATTGAATTTCGTCGGGTTTGATAAAATTTAAGTTGAGTTGGGTAATCATATTATCGGGCAACTCAGAAGAGATAAATGAAACATATAATTTCTTTAAATCGATTTCAGTTTCATTTAAAAATAAGTTTCTGTCCAAACATGCTTGCAAATCTGCTTTTCCAATAACAATCACCGGAACATCATGCCCAAATTCTTTATAAATTTCCTGCTTAATTAGAAAACCTACTTTGGTTGGACTCTCTTCATCAGTATCAACAAATACATTTCCCGATTGAATGTAGGTAACCACATTGGTAAAGCCAATGCCTTCGAGTGCTTTTTTTAAAGCAACCATGTTAATCATTTTGTGTCCCGAAACATTGATGCCTCTTAATAATGCTAAATGAGTATGCACTTTTTAAATTTTTCCTCTAAATTATATTTTTTTCTTAAATCATTACCAAGTTTTAAGCAATAGTTTATTTTTGCGCAATGGGAAGAAAACAAACCAACAAAGTAATCTTTGAAAAAATAACTGTTCTTGATGCTGGAGCCAAAGGCGTATCTGTAGCCAAAGCACCCGAAGGACAAGTCATCTTTATACCTAATGTGGTTCCTGGTGATGTGGTAGATGTACAAACTTTAAAAAAGAGAAAGTCTTATTTTGAAGGCAGAGCTATAAAATTCCATTCCTATTCCGAGAACCGAATTGAGCCTTTATGCCAACATTTTGGTGCTTGTGGTGGTTGCAAATGGCAGAATATGAAATATGAGCAACAGTTGTTTTACAAAAATCAAGAAGTTTATAATAATCTGAAACGTATTGGTAAAATTGAATTGCCAGACTTTGAACCAATACTAGGTTCTGAGAAACAATTCTTTTACAGAAATAAAATGGAGTTTGGGTTTTCGGATACGCGTTGGTTAAACGAAACCGAAATCAAATCGGAAGATCAATCATTAAGTAAAAAACCCGCGCTTGGTTTTCATATTCCTAGAATGTGGGACAAAATTTTAGACATTGAAAAATGCCACTTGCAGGAAGATCCATCTAATGCTATTAGAAACGAAATTAAACGTTTTGCGATTGAAAATAACATGACGTTCTTCAATGCGCGTAACCACGAAGGTTTATTACGAACACTAATGATTAGAACAGCCTCTACAGGAGAAATTATGGTATTGCTACAGTTTTTTAAAGAAGATAAAAAACAGCGTGAATTACTATTGAATCATATAGCCGAACAATTTCCTAAGATTACCTCTCTACAATATGTAATAAACGGGAAAGCTAACGATACTTTATACGATCAGGACATCAAACTCTTTAAAGGCAGAGATTATATTTTAGAAGAAATGGAAGGTCTGCATTTTAGTATCAATGCTAAATCGTTTTACCAAACGAACTCTGACCAAGCCTACGAATTATATAAAATCACACGTGAATTTGCAGGTCTAACAGGTAATGAAGTCGTTTACGATTTATATACCGGAACCGGAACTATAGCACAATTTGTTTCTAAAAAAGCTAAAAAAGTAATTGGTGTCGAAGCGGTTCCTGAAGCCATTGCTGATGCCAAAGAAAATGCAAAACGTAACAGTATTACCAATTGTGAATTTTATGTAGGTGATATGAAAAACGTATTTAACAATGATTTCATTTCACTGCACGGTCAACCCGATGTTATCATTACTGATCCGCCGCGAGACGGAATGCACAAAGATGTAGTAGAACAATTGATTAAAATTGGTGCCGATAAGATTGTATATGTTAGTTGCAACTCGGCAACACAGGCTAGAGATTTAGCTTTAATGGATGAATATTATAAAGTTACACGTGTGCGTCCGGTAGATATGTTTCCGCAAACGCATCATGTAGAAAATGTTGTACTTTTGGAGCGAAGATAGTATACAGTCGGAGTTGCAATAATAAAATGAGACTGAAAACTGAGACTGAAGACTTAACTCAATATAAACATGAAAAAAATAGTATTGCTGCTTTTACTGACAATTACTTTCTCCAGTTGCGAGAAGGACGATATCTGTGCTGAAGAAACTACACCTCATTTAATACTAGAATTTTATGATATTTCTAATCCTTCGAGTTTGAAAAACGTTGTAAACTTAAAAGTCAAAGCCATTGGTGAAGAAGATTTTATAGTTTTTAATAGTTCGCTTCTAGAGACAGATTCTAACCGCTATCTGTTCAATGGAAACAAACTCGAATTACCACTTGACATTACACAAGACATAACCAATTATAGCCTAACATTAAATAGCAACAATTTGACTTTTATTAATCAAGATTTGCTTCAATTTAATTATACCCGCCAAAACGTTTTTGTTTCCAGAGCTTGTGGTTATAAGACCATTTTTGAATTGAATGCTACTCCAAATGGCGTTATCAAAACAGATTCCACAACACCAGATGGTTTTTGGATACAAGACATCAACATAGTAACTACAAACATTGAAACCGAAAATGAAACACATATCAAAATTTACTTTTAGTATTGCTTTGGTATTGCTTTCATTTTTAGGCAATGCTCAAGAAAAAACAACCCCTAAGAATGATAGCATTCCACCCAAAAAAGAGCGCTATGGTTTACGTGTTGGAGTAGATTTATTCAAACTAACGCGTTCGTTTTATGAAACCGATTATCGTGGATTAGAACTTGTTGGTGATTATCGTTTAACACGCAGACATTATTTAGCCGCAGAAATTGGTAACGAAAACAAAACGGTTGATGACGATCAAGTCAACTTTACTACCAAAGGAACATATCTTAAAGCTGGATTTGACTACAATTCTTTTCAGAATTGGGGAAATATGGAAAATATAATTTCTGTTGGATTGCGATACTGTGTTAGTAGCTTTAGTCAAAAGTTGAATAGCTATCAAGTTTATAATACAAACCCTTATTTTGGAGAATCACCAGTAATTTTTCCGACAGAAAACAATCAATTTGATGGATTATCAGCACATTGGATAGAATTCGTAGCAGGTATGAAAGCCAAAGTATTTAATAATGTCTTCATCGGTTTCAGTGTTAGATTAAATCGATTGGTATCTCAAAAACGTCCGGACAATTTCGATAATCTTTATATTCCAGGCTTTAACAGAACCTATAACGGAGACTTTGGAGTGGGTTTCAATTATACTGTTTCTTACTTTATACCTTTGTATAAAGCAACAGTAAAAGCTAAAGAAAAAACCAACGATAAGAATCCTAAAAAGGAAAAGAAAAAATAATTCCTAAATCCAAATTTATATTATTTATGTCTAAAAAAGTAAAAGCGTTCCTATATAATCTTATTTGCTTTGCAATACTATTCATTTTGTTTCGTTTCTTAATAGAAAAATATACTAACCTAACAGGTTTGCTTATTCCAATCACAGCCTTTGTTGTTGGTACACTTACTGCACCTAAATTCCAAGCGGTGCAAACTCCAGATGGTGAAAAAATATTTATGCGTTGGTTGCTGCTAAAAGGCGTACGCGAAGTAAGATAAGTTAAAAAGACTATCTTTATTTCCTGAAAACAAACCAAATAATGGAAAATACAAGATTCAACATAGCCGTTTTAATCGATGGCGATAATGCACAACCTAAACTAATTAAAGAAATTCTGGAAGAAGTTTCCAAATATGGCAAAGCTACCATCAGAAGGATTTATGGTGATTGGACACATCCACAAATGAAAGGTTGGAAAGAAATAATCAATCAATATTCTATAAGCCCAATTCAAAAGTTTGCTTATACCACGGGGAAAAACTCTACTGATAGCTCACTAATTATAGAAGCTATGGATATACTGCACAGCAAAAATGCTGAAGGATTTTGTATCGTTTCTAGTGATAGCGATTATACCGGTTTAGCTAAAAGGATTCGGGAAGAAGGTCTATTTGTTATGGGAATTGGACAAAAGAAAACACCAAGTGCCTTTGTGCAATCGTGTGAAATCTTTACGTTTACCGAAAATCTTATTGCTGAACCGAAAGCTATTTCTGTTCCTAAAAAGAAAGCCAATACAAAAGAAGTAGTCATAAAAGAAACGGATACAACTTCTAAAATAAACCTATCAATCATAGACAAAGCTTTTGAAATTTCGGCTAATGAAAATGATGAAGCTTATATTGCAAATATTGGAACCAACTTGCGTAAAATATCCCCAAGTTTTGACTCCAGAACATATGGATACAGAAACCTAACCAAGCTTTTCGAAAGCATTGATAAATATCAAGTGGTCAAAAATATTGTCAACGGATTAAACCATCCTTTAGTCAGATTGAAATAACTAAAGTAATTTTAAGTAAAATTTAAAAATTCAAATTTTCATTGTTTTACTAAATGCATTATTTTTGACCATCAAAAATCATTTTAAAGAAAAATACAGTTTGTTATGAAGAAAGTACTACTAGCTGCAATCTTTTGTTTCTCTTCACTATCTGCCATTGCCCAATCGGGTTATGAAATTACCATCAACTTAAAAAATGCTCCCGACTCTATTGCATATCTTACATTTTATCAATTTGATAAGACTTTAATTAAGGATACTTGTACCAATATCAAAAATGGGAAGATTGTTTTTAAAGGAAAAGGAAAACTCGACAAAGGAATTTACTCTTTGGTAAGCCAGGGAAAATCAATCTACTTTGATTTCTTCATAGATGATAACACCCAAAAACTAGAACTCAAAACAGAAGCAAGTCCTAATATTGGCAAAGAACTAACGGCAGTAAACTCACCGTTGGAAAATGAATTTTTTAAGTATATTCAATACATAAACGAACAAAACAAAGATTTTCTAGCATTCAAACAATCGACAAAGTTAGAAACCAAAAAAGATTCATTAGGACTAAACATCAAACAAAAAGAAATTGAAAAAAACATAAACGATTTTGAAGAAAAATTTATTGCGGAACACAAAGGAAGTTATATTGCTGATGTGATGAATTTAAAATCAGAAAAACTACTCAAAGACATTCCAAAAGCAACAAACGGAAGACCAGATAGCACTCAGGTATACAATTATTACAAAAAACACTATTGGGATAATGTCGATTTCAAAGATGATGGTGTTATTAGAAATCCATTTTTTAACAATAAAATTACAAGGTATTTCGAATCGGTTGTAGTAACACATCCTGATTCTGTTATAGTTGAATTTGACAGAATCATGAAAAAGACAAAACAAGGAAGTCTAACCTACAAACTTTTATTGGCACATTTCACTTACAAATATGAAACTTCAAAAATCATGGGGTTTGACAAAGTTTTTGTATACATATCAGACAACTATTTCAAAACTGGAAAAGCCAATGGAATTTATGATGATGATGATGTTGTACAAAAAATTATCAAACGTGCTGATAAACTTAAACCCTTATTAATTGGTGCTTCCGCTCAGGATTTATTTATGATAAAAGCAGAAGACTTTCCAAAGATGAAAGCTATGGGATTTGAAGATGCCAAAAACAGTGAAGAAATGACCAATGTTTATTATAAAAACGTTAATCAGGTTTCTAAAATGTATGTCAAGTTAAGTGATATCAAAGCAGATTATACTGTGCTTATTTTTTGGGATGTTGATTGTGGTCATTGCCAAAAAGAAATTCCGATACTATTGGATCAATATAATGAGTTAATAAAAGAAAAGAAAGATATAAAAGTGTTTAGCGTTTATATGCAACACGAAGGCGATAAGTATTTAAAATATATTGATGAACAAAAACTACCATGGATAAATGTTTATGATGGTGCACACTACAACAATGCTGTTGAGAAGTATGATGTTTACTCTACTCCTGTTATTTATATCTTGGATAAAAACAAAGTCATCAAAGCCAAACGCATTGAAGCAAGTCAGTTAAAAAATATGATTAAGGCGATAGATAATGATTCTATAAAAGGAAAATAAACTAATCTTCTAAGTTCATATATTTTCCTTTCTTACTGCCTTCATACATTTCGTATTTTACTAGTCGAGCTTCCAAACTACCGTTGAAAAGTTTAATTTTTCGAGATGGTCGTAAGCCTACAAATTTTAAAGCTTCTAAATTGGCTGTTATAAACCAGGCATTAGTATTTGGATAATTATTCTTTAAAGTATCGCCAATTTCTCTGTAAAAACGTTCCAATTCAATATTCAAACGCTCTCCATATGGTGGATTAAAAACCATGTGCAACGGTCCAGCATTTTCCTTTTTACTATCAAAAAAATCTCCTTGAATGATGTTTACATAGTCATCAAGATTAGCATTCTTAATGTTATCTTTTGCTTTTTGAACCGCACTTGGCGCTTTATCGTAACCAATAATTGTATAGTGAAACTCGCGCGTTTTCTTCATCAACGCATCAATGATTTGGTCAAATAAATCGTTGTCCCAATCGTTCCATTTTTCGAAAGCAAATTCTTTTCTGTTGATGTTTGCCGGAATATTACAAGCAATCATAGCGGCTTCGGCCAATAATGTTCCCGAACCACACATAGGGTCTAAAAAATCAGAACTTCCATCCCAACCCGAAAGTAAAAGCATTCCTGCTGCTAAAACTTCATTTATCGGAGCAATATTTGTTGCTGTTCTATAACCACGATGATGTAAAGATGCTCCAGAAGTATCAAGTGCAACCGAAACTTGGTCTCGGTCTATATGGATGTTAATTCTTAAATCGGGAAAATCTTTATCAACACTTGGACGCTGTCCTGTTTTTTCTCTGAATTGATCAACAATAGCATCTTTCGCTTTCTGGGAAACAAACTGTGAATGTTTGAAATTATCAGAATGAATCGTAGTATCAATAACAAATGTTTGATTTTCTCCCAAAAATTTTGACCAATCAATACCTTGTATACCTTTGTATAAATTTTGGTCATTTGTGGCTTTGAAGTAATAAATAGGCTTTAATATCTTCAAAGCTGTTCTTAGTGACAAGTTTGCTTTATACATAAATCCCTTATCGCCTTTAAAACTCACAGCACGCGTGCCAATTTCAACATCTTGTGCTCCTAATTGTTGTAATTCTTTGGCTAATATTTCTTCAAAACCAAAAAAGGTTTTGGCAATCATTTTAAAATTCTCCATGGTCATTTTTAATTCAAACTTTAAATTTGAAATTCATCGGCAAAAATACATTAAATTTGCACGTTCAGAATTCATTTGAAAAGAATAAATGTCAGAATCGATTAAACCAAAAACAACAAACGCCAAACCACAAACAAATACTTGGTATTCCTCCTGGTTTGATACGCCTTATTATCACATACTCTACAAAGACAGAAATTACCGTGAAGCACAGATTTTCATGGATAATCTTACTCATTATTTAAACTTACCAGAAAAAGCAAAAGTATTGGATTTGGCATGTGGCAAAGGACGACATGCAATTTATTTAAACCAATTAGGTTTTGATGTGGTTGGCGCAGACTTATCCGAAAACAGCATTACTGAAGCCAATAAAAACACTAATGACACTTTGCATTTTGTAGTACATGACAAACGTGATCCATTTGATGAAAAGTTTGATGCTATCTTTAATTTGTTTACCAGTTTTGGTTATTTTGAAAACAGAGAAGACGATATAAAAACCTTGAAGTCAATCAAAGAAAGCCTTACAGAATATGGGTTTGCTGTGATTGATTTTATGAATTCACAAGTAGTAATTGATAATTTGATTCCAGAAGAAACTAAAGAAGTAGATGGTATCACTTTTCATATCAAACGCTTTGAAATAGACGGATATATTATTAAGGAAATTGATTTTGAAGACAACGGAGAAGCTTTTCATTTTACTGAAAAAGTTAGAGCCTATACTCTGGAAAATTTTCAGACTATGATGAATGAAACAGGTATTTATTTATTGGATACTTTTGGTGATTATAAATTGAAGAAATTCCATAAAAATACTAGCGAACGTTTAATAATGATTTTTAAATAAAATGGATTTGGTTAGTTGTGGATTTGGTTATTCGATAGCCAAATAACCAAATTACCGAATTACCGAATAACCAACTAAATGAATTACTTATTACCCTTACTTTCAGTACTTATAGGTTATTTAATTGCCTTGTTGATCAAACCAAAAGCAAAACAAAATCTAAAATTATTATTGGCATTTAGCGGTTCATTTTTATTATCATTAACCGTTATGCATTTGTTACCAAATGTATATGAAAATGGTAACAAAAGTGTTGGGATTTTTATAATGTGTGGAATTTTATTCCAAATTATTTTAGAGTTTTTCTCCAAAGGTGCGGAACATGGACATGTTCATGGTCATCATAAAATCACACAAATGCCTTGGTTATTGTTTGTCAGTTTGTGCATTCATGCATTATTGGAAGGTTTTCCTGTTGGTCGTCATCATAATTTAGCATACGGAATTGCAATTCACCACTTGCCTATTGCAATTATTTTAACAACATTTTTTCTGAATGCGCAGTTGAATAAAGTAGCGCTATTTATTTTCATGATAACTTTTGCTATAATGACACCATTAGGTACATTAGTTTCCGACAACTTTCCAATACTAAACCAATACTACACTCAAATAACTGCTGTAGTCATTGGAATCTTGTTTCATATCTCTTCTACAATTATCTTTGAAAGCGGCGAAGGACATAAGTTCAATATTGCCAAAGTTTCGATGATTATTTTGGGGATTGTATTGGCGAGTTTTTTGTAAATTTGAAAATCACTTAAAATAAAAAATATGGGATTATTTTCTGCCTTACTAGGAAATGCAGGAGCAGTTGATCAGGAAAAATTGATAAAAGAATATCAAAAACTGCTTATTGATGGAGAACAAATTGAATTAGGATTCAAACTTATCCGTGATACTTTTATATTTACAACCAAAAGATTGATTCTTGTTGAGAAGCAAGGAATTACCGGAAGTAAAATCGAATATAAGTCTATTATCTATAAAAGCATTTCAAGATTTAGCGTTGAAACAGCCGGAACATTTGACCTGGAAGCCGAATTAAAAATATGGGTATCCAGTGAAACAAATCCAAGTATAGTAAAACAATTCAATAAATCGGTAAACGTTTATGATGTCCAAAATGTATTAGCGCATCACGTTTTAAAATAGTAAAATGAACTTCACCAAAACCACCGAACAATCCTCTCACTACGAACATTTAGAAAAAATGTCGGTTGCCGATTTGATAGCCAATATAAATAATGAAGATAAAACCGTTCCACTTGCTGTAGAAAAAGTGTTACCGCAAATTGAGGCTTTGGTTAGTATAATTGTCGAGAAAATGAAACTCGGCGGAAGACTTTTTTATATTGGCGCCGGAACTTCAGGAAGATTAGGAATTGTAGATGCTTCTGAATGCCCACCAACCTTTGGTGTTCCGTTTGATTTAGTAAACGGAATTATTGCCGGCGGTGACAAAGCTATTCGACGTGCGGTAGAAAATGCCGAAGACGATAAGCTACAGGCCTGGATAGATTTACAAGAACACGACATAACAGAAAATGATGTGGTTATCGGAATAGCTGCTTCAGGGACAACACCTTATGTTATTGGCGGATTAGAAAATTGCAATTCAAAAAATATCATTACAGGTTGCATAACCTGCAACGAAGGAAGTCCAATAGCTTTAATCGCAAAGTTTCCGATTGTTGTTGTGGTTGGACCGGAATTCGTAACAGGAAGTTCTCGAATGAAAGCAGGAACAGCTCAGAAATTAGTGCTTAATATGATTTCTACAACAACTATGATTCAACTTGGTAAAGTGAAAGGCAACAAAATGGTTGATATGCAACTGAGCAACGACAAACTTGTAGATCGTGGCGTAAAAATGATAATGAGTGAAATTCCGGTCGACTATGAAAAAGCAGCTGAATTGTTAAAAGAATTTGGCAGTGTTAGAAAAGCGGTAGATAATTGGAAACAATAATAAATTAACCTATGAAAAATTTACTATTAACATTCATACTATTACTTGGCTTTACATCCTTTTCACAAGGACTTACTTTAAAAAAAGAACCTTCTAAAGAAATCAAGTTAGAAAAAGGAAGATTCTATATTGATGGAAATCAAATCCCTAGCTATCAAATGAAAAAGGTATTTGCCTCTAATATACATTCTCTAAATCTTTATAAAAAAGCAAAAACAAAAGAAACTCTTGGCGGAGCACTTCTCGGATTGGGATCTACCGTTTGTATTATAGATTTAGCAGTTGGTTTGTTCTCAGATGTAAAATACCCAACGGTATTAACTTACGCCGGATTAGCTGCAGTGGCTATTTCTGTTCCGATACTTTCCGGAAAAGGAAAAAAAATGGAAGAAGCGGTAAAAACCTATAACGACGGACTTAAAAACACAAGTTCGACTGATTTTGACTTAAATGCTTTGGCAAATCAAAACGGAATCGGAATTCAAATAAAATTTTAAAATGCCAATTAACAAACCACTTTTAGACAAAGGAATTAAATATTTGTTATATGCATTACCGCTAATGTTTATTGGACCGAGCGTGATTTATAATGCGTTTATCAATAAACAAAATGTGTGGCATTATTTGGTATTGGCTTTTGGAATTATGTTCTGTTTTTTAGCAGTTTATTTTATGTATAAAGGAATAAAAACATTAACCGATGCACTTTTTCATAATGATAAATAACAACTACCTCGAAAGCGTAAGAAAGCAAATTCTTTACTATAAATCCATTGCTGATAAATTTTCTAAAGAAAAAAGCATTAAAAATTTTACGGATGATGAATTAAAAAAATTAAAATAGCAATGTCAATATCAAAAATCAAAACTGCCGGAATTTTTCTGCTATTAATTTTAGCTTCCTGCACCAACCATGAACGCAATTGTTCTGATTTTAGAACTGGAAAATTTGAATTTTCGCAAGTTATTAATGGCAAAAAACAAACATCTACGTTTATCCGAACCGAAAAACTTCAAATCGAAACCTATAACGGAAAAACCGATACCGCTTCGGTACGTTGGGTAAACGACTGCGAATTTATTCTACAGAAACTGCATCCAAAATCAATGAAGGAAGAAAAAGCCATCAGCATGAAAATTTTGTTTACTGAAAAGAATAGCTATACTTTTGAATACGCTTTTGTCGGAAGCAATCAAAAACAACGTGGCACTGTAACAAAAATAGATTAAGCACAATTAATCGCTAAACTCAAACATATAAAAAATGGAAATTTTATTTACGCCAAATGCGCTAATCGCATTACTTACGTTAACCTTTTTGGAAATCATACTTGGAATTGACAACATCGTTTTTCTTTCAATCGTTTCAGGAAAATTAAAAGCCGAAGATCAACCCAAAGCACGACGCATTGGTCTTTTATTAGCTATGGTTTTTAGAATTGTTTTGTTGTTCGGAATTACATGGGTTTTGAGTTTGCAAGACACTATTTTAAGTATTGATTGGGGCTTTTTTGAAGCGCATATCACAGGGCAAAGTTTGATTATTTTTGGTGGAGGTTTATTTCTACTCTATAAATCGGTTTCTGAAATTCACCATAAACTTGAAGGAGAAGAAGAAGGAACAACCGGAAAAGCAAGCAATAGTTTGTCTAAAGCCATTGTACAAATAGCATTGTTAAACATAGTTTTTTCGTTTGACAGTATCTTAACTGCGGTTGGAATGGTGAGCATGAAAGAACCTATTCAAGGTGGATTTGGTTATGATGGCGCGTTGATTATTATGATTTTATCAGTTGTAATTTCAATAATCATTATGATGATTTTTGCTGGTCCGGTTTCTAAATTCGTGAACGAGCATCCAACGATACAAATTTTGGGATTATCATTTTTAATTCTTATTGGTGTAATGCTTTTAGCAGAAGGTTCGCATTTGGCACATTTCCGATTTGGCAATGATGTCGAAGTGACTAGTATTCCGAAAGGCTATTTATACTTCTCTATTTTCTTCTCGCTTTTTGTGGAGTTCTTGAACTTGAAAATGAAGAAGAGTAGAAAATCCGTTAAATTGCATAATAATGAAATTATAGATAATAAGTTAAAAGACACTGATGTTACGAACTAAAATCTTAATCTCTTTTTTATTCTGCCTAACATTAATTTCTTGCAGCTATATTCCTGTTGTAAATAAAGAACCTGTTTTTAATAATTTTAAACCCGAAAGCAAAGAATATAGAAATAAATTAGCCCAAATTATACGTTCCAATCCTGATGATTTGACCTATGTTTTTGAAAAATATATACAAAAAAATGGCTCCGATTATCTTGAAATTAAGGTATACGGAGATGAAATTGCGGCCACTGCTATGGTTTTGGTAGAACAAAAACGAAGTAGCGTTAACGGAATTATTGAAAAAAAAGGTATGGCTTATGGAGGCGCTGAATTATATGGTTTAGAACTCGATATAATTGATACTTCTAATGGAGCTACATTTGTTTTTAATGATTTAGATTTTATTATAGATTAGCAAAAAACTCCCAAGAAATTGGGAGTTTTTTGCTATTCCAACGATAATGTTATCTGTCCATCATCACCTGTTTCTGTTTGGATATCTTCAGTAACATCTGTATCTTCATTAACTTCTGTTGCTTCTGGTTGCTCAGGTTCAGGTTCTTCATAAGACAATGGTTCCAAAAGATTTACCTGTTTCAATTTATCAGTTGTCAATTGATTTCCTAATGCTTTGATTCCTTTTACTGCAATAAATTCTTCTAAATTTATCGTTTGATTATCTTTCTGAACACCTTTCACTTTAGCAAAAACAATCTCCGCCATCGGACGCCAATCAGTGGAAACAATTTCCAGTTGTGACTTTTCGTGCTCGGTAATGAAAATTTCTTCTTTGTTTTCGTTTTCGACTAAGAAACGTTTAATGAAATAACGTTCTTTTTCACCATCGTAATAAATCGCTGAAATCGGTTTGTTCGGATTCCATTTTTCCATCACAACAATATCTTCATCAAAATGCGTTGTCAATTCAGGAATAATAGTTTTCAATTTCCCTGACTGATTAATAAGTAACAAGCGGTCGTTTGGTCTGAATTCGCCAAGCAACTCACCTCTTCCATCTACATTCAAACGTTGCACAGTATCATCAAACCATACTTTTCTCGGACGCAAAGTAGAAATTCCTTTTTCCTTTAATTCGATTTTCTTAATTGGATATTTGGTAACCGTATTGCCTCGCGATGCTCTTCCTTTGATAGCAATATCAGCAAAATCTAAATCCCATTTCAGTTTCTTAATGCTTCCAACCTGACGTAATAATACCGTAATTACTTCGGCTTCACCATTTGGATTATGAGAGAAATACAAAACTTGTGATCCTGCTTTTTCCTGAGTCAAATCGTAAAACTTATCACGTGTAACTCCGGAAACGTTAAAACGCTTGATGAAAGTCGAGCCATTTTTTCCGTCACGGTAAATCATATTGTAAATCGTACGCTTATCGTTCTTATCGAAAACCGCAATGTGAATAATATCTTTGCCAACAAACTTCTTGTCATCTACTTTGGCAATCATCATTTTTCCATCACGCAGAAAAACAATCACATCATCAATATCGGAACAATCGGCAACGTATTCGTCTTTCTTTAAACCAGTTCCAAAGAAACCTTCTTCTTTGTTTACGTAAAGTTTAGTGTTTCTTAAAACTACTTTAGTTGCTTCAATATTATCGAAACTTCTCAACTCCGTTTGACGTTCTCTTCCTTTACCGTATTTATCTTTTAGTTTTTGAAAAAAATCGATAGCAAAATCAATAATATGAGCCAAATGATGTTTTACTTCTTCCATTTCGGCTTCCAATTTGGAAATTGCATCATCAGCCTTATCCGAGTCAAAACGCGTAATTCGAATCATCGGAATTTGAGTCAGCTTTTGTAAATCGTCATCATTAATTTCACGTACAAACGATTTTAAAAATGGCTTGAAACGGTCATACATATAGACGTAAAGCGATTCTCTATCAGAATACAATTTGAAATCGATGTACATTTCTTCACGAATGAAAATCTTTTCGAGTGTAGAAAAATGCCATTTGTTTTCGAGTTCATCCAATTGTATTTCCAACTCACGTTTCAATAAATCAACCGTTCTGTTGGTTGAAATTTTTAACATATCAGAAACGCCAATAAACAAAGGCTTATGATTTTCGATTACACAACCCAATGGTGCTACTGAAGTTTCGCAAGCAGTAAACGCATACAATGCATCAATAGTTTTATCAGGAGAAACGCCTGGTGGAAGATGGATTAGAATCTCTACTTCGGCTGCCGTGTTGTCTTCTATTTTTTTGACTTTTATTTTTCCTTTTTCATTGGCTTTCAATATACTATCAATCAAAGTTGAAGTATTGGTTGAAAAAGGAATTTGGGTAATTACCAATGTTTGCTTGTCTAACTGACCAATCTTTGCACGTACACGAACACGACCGCCACGTAACCCATCGTTATAATTAGAAACGTCTGCAATTCCAGCCGTTGGAAAATCAGGAAATAAAGTAAACGGTTTGTTTTTTAAAACTTTGATCGAACAATCTATCAGCTCGTTGAAATTGTGTGGCAACACTTTCGTGGATAAACCAACGGCAATTCCTTCGGCACCTTGTGCTAATAGTAACGGAAACTTTACTGGAAGATTAATTGGTTCAGCACGTCGACCGTCATAGGACATTCCCCATTGGGTAATCTTTGGAGAGAATAAAATATCATGGCCCAACTTAGAAATACGCGCTTCAATATAACGCGAAGCAGCAGCACTGTCACCTGTAAGGATATTTCCCCAGTTTCCCTGCATGTCAATAATCAAATCCTTCTGCCCTATTTGCACCATGGCATCACCAATACTCGCATCACCGTGAGGATGATACTGCATCGTATGTCCAACGATGTTCGCTACCTTATTGTAACGCCCATCATCCAGCTCTTTCATTGAGTGCATGATACGACGTTGCACCGGTTTAAAACCGTCTTCAATGGCAGGAACGGCACGTTCTAGAATTACATAGGAAGCATAATCGAGAAACCAATCCTTGTACATTCCTGTAACTTTGGTAATGGTATCTTCCGGATTGTTTTCGTCTTGGTCGTAAAAATGATCTCCCGAAGATTTGAGGTCTTCAAATCCTTCTTCGGTAGTATCATCAGACGGTTCGTTGATCTCGTTCTCGTCTTCGTTTGGAATTATATCGTCTTCTTCGTCTTTCATTTATGCTGAACTTCTTTCAGTATCTTTTAATTAATTTTTTTCCACTACGTCTAACTCGACTTTCAAATTATTGATAATGAAAACCTGTCTATCTGGTGTATTTTTGCCCATATAGAATTCCAATAAGGTTTCTATTGATGTTGCTTTGTCTAACATTACCGGATCTAATCGTATGCTTTCGCCAATGAAATGCTTAAACTCGTCTGGAGAAATTTCTCCTAATCCTTTGAATCGTGTGATTTCAGGTTTTGGTTTTAATTTTTCGATGGCGTCAACACGTTCCTGGTCGCTATAACAATAGATGGTTTCTTTTTTATTTCGCACACGGAATAATGGCGTTTGCAAAATATATAAATGGCCGTCCTTAATCAACTCGGGGAAAAACTGCAGGAAGAACGTAATTAACAATAATCGAATGTGCATTCCATCAACATCGGCATCGGTAGCAATTACGATATTGTTATAACGCAAATCGCCCATGTCTTCTTCAATATCCAAAGCAGCCTGAAGCAAATTGAATTCTTCGTTTTCGTATACAATTTTCTTCGACATTCCATAGGAGTTCAAAGGTTTTCCACGCAAACTAAACACCGCTTGAGTATTCACATCACGGCTTTTGGTAATTGAACCTGAAGCCGAATCACCTTCAGTAATGAAAAGTGTACTTTCAAGACTTCTCGGATTTTTAGCATCGGTTAAATGCACACGACAGTCACGTAGTTTTTTATTGTGTAAGCTTGATTTCTTAGCTCTGTCTTTTGCCAGTTTACGAATTCCGGAAAGCTCTTTACGTTCGCGTTCTGCTTGGAGAATCTTACGTAGTAACAAATCGGCAACTTCTGGGTTTTTATGTAAATAATTGTCGAGTTTAGTTTTGATAAAATCATTTACAAAAGTACGCACTGATGGGCCTTTCGGGCCAATATCGGTAGAGCCCAATTTGGTTTTGGTCTGCGATTCAAAAACAGGTTCTTCCACTTTTACTGCAACAGCCGAAACAATTGATTTACGAATATCAGAAGCTTCAAAAGGTTTGTTGTAAAACTCTTTGATGGTTTTCACTATAGCTTCACGGAATGCACCTAAATGCGTACCTCCTTGCGTGGTGTTTTGACCGTTAACAAATGAATGATATTCTTCAGAATATTGCGATTTACTATGGGTTAAAGCAATTTCGATATCATCACCTTCAAGGTGAATCACTGGATATTGCATGTCCTCTTCTGTAATAGTTTCTTCCAGTAAATCTTTTAATCCAAATTCAGAAAGGTATTTTTCTCCGTTATAATAAATCGTTAAGCCACGATTTAAGTAACAGTAGTTTTTGAGCATCTTAATGATGTACTCATTACGGTATTTATAATTTTTGAAAATGGTTTCATCGGCAACGAAAGAAACTTTGGTTCCTCTTCGTTTTGTTGATTCGATTACCTCTTCCTCAATGGTTAGATTTCCGGCAGAGAATTCAGCTGCTTTTTGTTGGTTATCACGAACGGATTCTACACGAAAATAATTTGATAACGCATTCACCGCTTTCGTTCCTACTCCATTCAAACCAACCGATTTCTTAAACGCTTTCGAATCGTATTTTCCACCCGTATTCATTTTTGAAACCACATCAACAACTTTTCCTAGAGGAATTCCACGACCGTAATCGCGAACGGTAACCATTTTGTCTTTGATGGTCACTTCTATAACTTTTCCGGCTCCCATAACAAACTCATCGATACAGTTATCAATAGTTTCCTTAAGAAGGATGTAAATTCCATCATCGGGAGAAGAACCATCACCGAGTTTTCCGATGTACATTCCGGGACGCATACGAATGTGTTCCTTCCAGTCTAACGAACGGATATTATCTTCAGTATATTGATTTTGCTCTTGCATTTTGGATTTGTCGAATTTAAATACGTTCAATTTAGTCTTTTCAAAGTGTAAAGACCACGAGTGCTAATATATGCAAATCAAAGTATTTTTGAAATGATAACTATCAAAGTTATTAAGAATGATATTAACGATGTAGTATTAACAAAAGAACTATAAAAACAAATAAGTAGTTTTTAAATTAATCTAAATTATTCTTAAAGTGTTTTCTTAATTTAAGATTTAATTCTTTTGGATTAAAAGGTTTAATTATATATTCATTAATACCCAAAAGCATTGCTTTTTCTAAATAGCCATAAGAAGCGGAAGCTGTTAAGGCAATAATAGGAACTGAAATATCTCTGAATCGAATGTTTATTGTTGCCTCATAACCATCCATTACAGGCATGGCTAAATCCATTAAAATGATGTCGTATTTTCCAGATTCAAATTTTTCAGTTGCTATTAGTCCGTTTATAGCAACATCAACAGTTACATTCCATTGCGAAAGAATCTTTTCAGCAACTTTTACATTGATTAAATTATCTTCAACTAAAAGTACGCGCAATCCTTCAAGATTTTCTTCAATATAGTCATGATATAAAATATCGTTTTTTAAATCAGTAGTATTCGTAAAATAAGGCACATTTAAAACAAAACTAAAGTTAGACCCTTTGCCAATTTCACTTTGCAATTCAACGTCGGAATCAAGTAATTGCAGTAGTTTTTTTGAAATTACCAATCCCAAACCCGTTCCACCAAATTTTCTGGTTGTAGTTTGTTCGGCTTGTTCAAATTTTTGAAAAATCTGATGAAATTTATCTAGCTCTATTCCGATTCCATTATCAATAACTTGGACTCTAAATTTTGAGTTGTTATTATTTACTTCAAGTTGATCTACTTTAATTTTAATTACACCCTCTCTAGTAAATTTTATGGCATTTGAAATTAAATTGGTCAATATCTGACCTATACGTAACGGGTCGCTGATAATATTTGGGGTGAAGTTTTTATCAAATTCAATTTCAATTGTATTCGAATTTTCATCTGCTTTGACTAACAATGATTTTGCAATTTGTTGAATCAATCCTTTTAAGTCGAAAGGAATGTTTTCTAACTCAATTTTACCAGCTTCAATTTTATTAAAATCGAGAATATCATTAATAAGTAAGTATAAATTTTGAGAGGAATGCTTTAAAACTTCAATGTTTTCTTGAAAACTTTGTAAAGAGTTTTCTTTTTCCATGATGTAAATCAAACCAATAATCGCATTTAAAGGAGTTCGAATTTCATGACTCATAATAGAAAGAAAATCGGATTTTGCTTCATTTGCTTTTTCGGCATTTGATTTAGCAGCATACAATTGTTTTTGAAACTGTTTTTTAAAATCGATTTCTTTGTTTAAAATATTTAATAATTCAATTAAATTATCCTCTTCACCTATCTTAACTTTTTTATCGTTTAATTGATTTATGGCGTCAATTAATTTACCATGAATTTCTTCCTTTTTGGCTAACTCATCTTTTAGTTTTTGATTTATTTGAAAGTATTCTGTATCATTCAATCGTGAGGATTGTTCAAATAATTCAGCATCTCGTTCATAACTCATGTACGATAAATTAACCACATCAATAAACTTACTAATAGCTTCATTTTCAGCAATAAGTTCAGGTGACAGAAATTTATTTATTTGTCTTTGAAGTTGTCTATGAATGTTTTGGTTATCCATTTTAGTTACGATTCATATAACGTTGTAATTGTCATTGTTTGATTGTGTAATTCACAAGCAACTTTGTTTAATGTTGGAGATATTTCACCATAGGAATAAAAGCCACAAACGAGCATTTTATTACCAAAAACTTCTTTTACAACTTCGATTTCTTCTTCTATTCTATTTCCTAAAACAATTTTTCTACCAACACAGCTTACAAGCAAAGCTAATTCTGGTTCATCGTCTTGTTTTTTATGAATAAGTGCAGAGGCATTATAGGAAGCATCAATAAGTTTATCAAAGTTACCTTTCATCAAACGAACAGTAGAACCAATTGGAATATTTCCGGCAAATGTCATTGATTTTTTCTCCTCATCGATAGATAAAATTGTTCTAACTACAGGTTCTGATTTACTGTTTTCTTTCATAGAAAGTGGAAAATATAAAGAAGAACCTGGTAATTCATCTGCATATTTCCCTAAGTATTCTTTGTATAAATCGAGTGCAAATCGGTCTCCAATTTTATACAAAACATTTTTTTCGGAATGAGTTACTTCACGTTCTGGACCAAAATCGCTCCAACCTCCTTCTGAGCCAAATCCGAAATGTATGGCATCACCATAAAAACCAACAGCTACAATTTTTCCAGGAGTAGCATCATTGTTTAAACCTACAATCGTTTTTTCAAAATTATATTCGTCACCGGCTAAACCACCAAATATAGGCACTGCTTCTCTTGTTTGTAGAATTAATTCATTTATAAGTTCGGTACCGTTTATAAAACTACCTTCTGAAAGAATTAGTATTGATTTTAAATCATCAGATAAGAGATCGTTTTTTATTGTATTTCCAAGTACTTGAATATCAGAATTTAAAAGAATATCTATTTCTGTTACTTTAATTTTTGTTTTTTCTAAAGCAATTGCAGTTACTATCAAATTGTTTTCAACCAAATTAGTATTTGAAATCTGTCCAGAAGTAGAACAAATAACAATATCCGCATTTGGATAAAGACTTTTTAACTTTTGAAATGGGTTAGTTTTTTCTAAAAATGTGCGTTCGCCAAAGGCAAGTACGAGGTTTGCATCAATTGCATTAAATTTATCTGTTGTAAAAAGAACTGACTCACTGTTGTTCTCATCAACTTTTAATTGTTGTAGTTTCATATATAATCGATTTAGGGTTTATAAAGAAATAAATTTTTTTCAGAATAACAAAAAAAAACTGCAAAATTTCTTTTGCAGTTTTTTTTTATTTGATGAGATTATATTTATACGTTAAATCTAAAATGCATCACATCACCATCTTTTACTATATATTCTTTACCTTCAACTCTTAGCTTTCCTGCTTCTTTTACTTTGGCTTCAGAACCATAATTAGAGAAATCATCATAAGCAATAACTTCCGCACGAATGAAACCTTTTTCAAAATCAGTATGAATTACTCCGGCTGCTTTAGGTGCAGTATCTCCTATATTTATTGTCCAAGCACGAACTTCTTTAACTCCTGCAGTGAAGTAGGTTTGCTGCTTTAATAGTTTATAGGCAGCACGAATTAAAACTGCAGAACCTGGTTCTTTTAATCCTAAATCTTCCAAAAACATTTGACGCTCTTCGTAGGTTTCTAATTCGGTAATATCCGCTTCTGTTCCAACAGCCAAAACAATAACTTCGGCGTTTTCGTCTTTAACTAATTCACGAACTTGGTCTACGTATTTATTTCCGGTTGCAGCAGAATCTTCATCAACATTACAAACGTATAAAACGGGTTTATTAGTGATTAATTGGAAATCTTCTAATAAAACTTCTTCGTCATTATTTTGAGCAACAACTGTTCTTGCTGATTTTGCTTGCAATAAATTTTCACGGATCCTATCTAATAATGCTTTTTCGTTTTGGGCTTCTTTGTTTCCTGTTTTGGCAGCACGATTAACTTTTTCCAAACGTTTTTCAACAGTTTCCAAGTCTTTCAATTGAAGTTCAATATCGATGGTTTCTTTATCGCGAATTGGATTTACATTACCATCAACATGAATGATATTATCGTTATCAAAACAACGTAGCACATGAATAATGGCATTACATTCTCTAATATTTGCCAAAAATTGATTTCCTAATCCTTCCCCTTTGCTTGCTCCTTTAACCAAACCTGCAATATCAACGATATCAACGGTTGCCATTTGAACACGTTCTGGTTTTACCAATTCTTCTAATCTGTTAATTCTTGGATCAGGAACATTTACTACACCAATATTTGGTTCTATAGTACAAAACGGAAAGTTGGCACTTTGAGCCTTTGCGTTTGACAAACAATTAAATAAAGTTGATTTTCCAACATTTGGCAATCCTACAATTCCTGCTTTCATATTTCTTTAATATTTACTTTTAATCAGTAATATGTAATGCCAAAGCATTTCATTGAGATAAAAAGTTATATTGTTAATAATAATTCTTAAAAAGTTTGCAAATATAAGGTTTATATTGTTTTTAAATTCGTTGATAGAATTATTTATACAAAGTTAAATTATGTTAAAATATTATATGTCTTTTATTTATTTTTTGGCAGCTTCAATTACTGTAATATTTGCTCAAAAAGATCCCAACGAAACAAAATCGGAAACGACAAAAGTGAAAGCACTGCAAGACGTACAAATAGTAGGTTCTAGAAATTCAAAACAAACTAATGTAAATTCTGTTGTCCCAACTGACATTATAGATATAAAAAGTGTTACAATACAAAGTGGTAAACTTGAAATTTATGAACTACTTCAGTATGCTGCTACGTCTTTTAATGCCAATAAACAATATGGTTCTGATGGCGCAGACCACGTTGACCCAGCTAGTTCTATCCTAAGTAAAAAAACCTGATTTATCGCTCAGGTTTTTTTATTCATTATGTAAAAAAGATTGTCTGTTCAAAAGCGTTTCTTCGCTTTCGACATGATTCTCATCAGGCACACAACAATCTACAGGGCAAACTGCAGCACATTGAGGCTCGTCATGAAAACCTTTACACTCAGTACATTTTCCCGGAACGATATAGTAAATATCATCAGAGATTGGTGTTTGTGCTTCATCTGAATCTACTTGGGTACCATCGGGTAAAATCACTTTACCTCTAAGTTTGGTTCCATCTTTATATCTCCAATCGTCTGCACCTTCATAAATAGCTGTGTTTGGACACTCAGGTTCACAAGCGCCACAGTTAATACATTCATCAGTTATTATAATTGCCATTTTTGTTGTTTTAGATAAAAGAACAGAGAGAATAGAATGTAGACTTTAATAATGAAAATTTATCTTTTCTCTTTATTCTATTTTCTATTATCTTACTTTTGTGCAAAATTACAATCAAAACATATCATAACCAAATCTAAATGAATACTATTAACGCAAAATTATCCTTTGTTGAATTAGGAAAGTTTTTAAGTCAATTTACTTTAGCCGAACAGCTTGAACGTAATGATGTGCTTCATAATGATTTGTATTTTGAAAAGTTCAAAGACTTACTATCACTTTCACAATCACATAATGGATGGTTCACACCCGAACAGGTTTACTTT
>Ga0315902_10001805_pt1 | contig 34025 bp, 31 predicted proteins | sample LakEriMetagenome_9_FD_203523 | JGI IMG/M metagenome (GOLD analysis project Ga0315902, IMG submission 203523) | Freshwater fungal communities from buoy surface, Lake Erie, Ohio, United States - Buoy 12 MA117 | ecosystem: Environmental > Aquatic > Freshwater > Lake > Lake biofilm | place: USA... | reverse complement strand
GAAGGCCTGGCCGGTCAGGGCATTGCCGTCAATGAACGGCTGCCCCACGAAATCGTCGCCACCTCGAACACCCATCACTATCTGAAGACCAAGAAGACGAAGATGGGCCACTTCCTCTCGTCGGTCTGACCGGGGCGACGGCTCCCCTCCGCACCGCCGCATGTCCTCGACTGCCCGCGCGTTCTGGGTAATGCGCCCCGGTGTGGGCGCCCTCAGGGACGAAACGCTGCCCCCCCGAGGCCCCGACGAGGTGCTGGTCCGCACCCGCTTCAGCGGCATCAGCCGCGGCACCGAAACCCTGGTCTTCACCGGGCAGGTCCCTCCCGCCGAGTATCAGCGGATGCGTGCGCCATTCCAGCAGGGCGACTTCCCCGGCCCGGTCAAGTACGGTTACATTGCGGTCGGCGATGTCGAGGACGGGCCTGCGTCACTGGTGGGCCGCGCGGTGTTCGTGCTGCATCCGCATCAGACGCGCTTTCTCGTGCCGGTGTCTGCGGCGACGGTCATTCCCGACGCGGTGCCTCCAGGGCGCGCGGTGCTCGCCGCCAACATGGAGACCGCGCTCAACGTGGTGTGGGATGCCCGGCCGTTGCCGGGAGACCACGTGGCCGTTGTCGGGGCCGGTGTGGTGGGCTGCCTCGTGGCGTATCTCATCGGGCGCATGCCCGGCTGCGAGGTGGAACTCATCGACCCGCTCCCGGCCAGAGGGCCCGTCGCCACGGCGCTTGGCGTCCACAGCGCGACTCCGGAATCAGCGAGCCCCGAGGCCGATCTGGTCATTCACGCCAGCGGCGCGCCCGCCGGCCTGGCCCTGGCCCTGCATCTGGCGGCGACCGAGGCCACGGTCGTTGAGGCCAGCTGGTATGGCTCGCGGCGTGTCGAGGTGCCGCTTGGTGAGGGATTCCACTCCCGGCGCTTGCGCCTCGTGTCGTCGCAAGTCGGCATGGTGGCCCCCTCGCAACGCGCCCGCTGGTCCTATGGACGCCGCCTGGCGCTGGCACTGGCCCTGCTGGCCGATGCCACACTCGATGTGCTGATTCCCGAGGAATCGCCGTTCGACACACTACCCGATACACTCGTGCAGCTGAGTGCCGCGCCCGGTGCTCTCTGTCATCGGGTGCGGTACGACTGACGCCGTCTCGAGACGGCAGGGAGCATCCGATGTACACGGTCATGGTTCGCGAGCATGTGATGATTGCCCACAGCTTTCAGGGGGCGGTATTCGGTCCCGCCCAGAAACTGCACGGCGCCACGTACGTCGTTGATGTCGAGTTCAAGCGGCCCGACGTCGATGCCGACGGCATCGTCGTGGACATCGGGCGCGCCGGCGAGACCCTCAAGCGGATTCTGGGCGAGATCAACTTCCGGAATCTGGATGAGGTCCCGGCGTTCCACGGCCGGAACACCACCACCGAATTTCTGGCCCGCTGGGTCTTCGGCCAGGTCGTCAGCGCCATCGCGGCAGGTGACCTGGGGCCGGGCGGTCGGGAACTGCAGGCCCTGCGGGTGACGCTGCACGAGTCGCATGTGGCCAGTGCGTCATTCGAAGGCCCTGTCCGGATCGACTAGGTCTGCTGTGCCCGCGTATTCCGCCGGGGCCATCCGCGACTACTACGACCGCCAGACCCGAGGGTTTCTGGCCCTCGGCGAGGGCGGCGCCGTCGACGCGATTCACCGGGCGGTGTGGTCCCCCGATGCCCGGTCGGCAGACGATGCCTTCCATTTCACGGAGCGGCGGGTCCTGGGCTGGCTGGGGACGCGGCCCGAGGGCCGTCCGCACATTCTCGATTTGGGCTGTGGCGTGGGAGGCAGTCTCCGCTATCTGGCGGCGCATGCCGACGTGACGGGTACGGGCCTGACGCTCAGTCCCGTGCAGGCGCGCATTGGCACTACGAGGATGCATGCGAGCGGTCTCGAAGGGCGCATCCGCTGCCTGTGCGGCGATTTCAACGCCGTTCCCCTGCCGGACTGCTCGGCAGATGCCGTGATCGCCATTGAGTCGTTCGTGCATGGAGCCACACCCGCGGCGTTCTTCTCGGAAGTGGCCCGGCTGCTCAGACCGGGGGGGCGGTTGTTCCTGTGTGACGACTTCAGGAGTGGCGATGCCCCGGCCTCCGCCCAGGCCAGTCTGGCCCGGTTCGCGCAGGGGTGGCACCTCAATGCCCTGCTGCCCCCGGACACCGTCCGAGCCCTCGCAGAGGCTGCCGGCCTCACCCTGCGTGCACGGCACCCCCTGACGCCGTGGCTCCGCATCGGACGCCCCCGCGACCATGCCATTGCCGCGGCGGTCCGCCTGTTCGGGTGGCTACCCCTGGAACGCACGCCCGTGGCCCATGTTGTCGGGGGGGCCGCCCTGCAACGCTGTTTGGCCCAAGGCTGGGTGACCTACGACATGACAGAGTTCTCACACAAAGACCGCTGATATTGCATACAATCAGCGTGTTTTCATCTCGGTATGCCTACCATCCTGCTCGTCGGAGACGCCGCGGGGTCTGTGCACACGCTGTCGGCGGCGGTCCCCGTGCCGTACACCGTGCTGCTGAAGGTGACGGGCCGTGCAGTGCTGAGCGCGGTCGTCGAGGGCCCGCCCCCGGTGTTCGTGGTGGTGGACGCTCCGGGGCCGGTTGACCTGTCCATGCCAGAACTGCTGGCGCTTCTGGCCGCTGCGCCCTCCACGGCTCGGGTGCCTGTCGCCCGGGTGTCGCTCTTCCCCGGGGGCCAGGCGCCGCCGTATCTGGAATGGCTGACACCACCCACCCCAGAGGCCTCCCAGTTGATGGCGTCGATTCTTCAGGTCCACGCCCTTCGAACGGCGAGCGCCCTGGAGGCGAAGGCGGCACTGCGTCGGCGGGTCGCTGATCTGTCCCAGCAGGCGAGTCGCGCGTTGATTCAGCGGCAGATGGCACAGCAGGTGGCCCGGTGGCTGGACGCGCCGCCGCCCGTTGCCGATCTGGCGATACAGACGCTCAACGAAACAGAAGACTGGGAGCAGGGTCTGGTCCAGGTGCGCGAGCGTCTCCTGGGAGACGCACGGCATCAGTTCACCGCCGATGATATCGAGCGGGTGCTGGCCCGGATTGAGGGGATGATGGGCGAACGCTGGCGGTGAGGGAGGGATTCGAACCCCCGATACGGTTTCCCGTATACACGCTTTCGAGGCGCGCGCCTTCAACCACTCGGCCACCTCACCGCAGAAGCTGGAATTATAGCATCGGCGGTAACCCGCCTCCAGCGACACCGGCGTCAGGCGGTCGTGCTCGCGTCAGACGCCGCTCCCGGAAGAACGCCTGCATCAGCGCCCGGCAGTCCTCCTCGCGCACTCCTCCCTGCACAGCAAGGCGGTGGTTCAGCCAGGGCGCCTCGTGGGCGCGCTGGGTGGAGACGAGTGCACCGGCCTTCGGCTCTGGGGTGCCGAATACGACCCGAGCCACGCGTGCGTGCACGAGCGCGCCGACGCACATCAGGCATGGCTCGACGGTGACATACAGGGTCGTGCCCGTGAGGCGATAATTGGCCATCGCGCGCGCGGCATCGCGCAGCGCCACGATTTCCGCATGGGCCGTGGGGTCGTGCGACGTAATGGGACCGTTGGCGCCGCGTCCGATGATGCGTCCATCCTGCACGACCACGGCCCCCACCGGTACCTCGTAAGCGGCCGCGGCCCGGGCCGCCTCCTCGAGGGCGGCGTGCATGCCGTCTTCGTCAGAGAGGATACGTCTGTCACTCGAGGCGCCAGTCATGCGTGACTCGCAGTGTAGCCGACCCTGGGGGCAGCGGTGACAGCCGCCACCCCGGCGGTCGCGGGCACGGCCCCGTCCTCTCCAGCGCCGCCGACCGGCTGCGCGCGGGCCGTCTCCACATGCGGCTCCGCGGTACACTCCCGTCACCGATGGCCCTGACCTCGACCATGTATGTGTGTGCGATTGAGCTGGCCGACATGGACCGGCACGTGTACGAAACGCTCGAGGTGCGGCTGGCCATGCATCCCTCCGAATCGCCCGAGTATTTTGTGACGCGGCTGCTGGCCTACTGCTGCGAGTACACAGAAGGGATCGCGTGCTCGCGCGGCATCTCGTCGCCCGACGAGCCGGCGATTGCCGTCCGCGATCTCACCGGCCGTCTGCAGGTGTGGGTCGACATCGGGGCCCCGGATGCTGCCCGCCTGCATCGGGCCAGCAAGGCGGCCGACCGCGTGGTTGTCTACAGCCATCGCGACATGCAGCAACTGCTGCCGCAGTGGGCCGGGCAGCGGATTCATCGCCCCGAGTCGATCGAGATTCTGTCGGTCTCCCGCACACTCGTAGACGCTCTGGCCGCCCGCCTCGAGCGACGGATGGCGTTTGCCCTGACCATCACCGAACGACACCTGTATGTCGCACTGGAGACGGTCACCCTGGAAGGCGCACTCACGCGGCATCCGCTGCCGTCGTAGCGGGTGCGGGGTGCCGCGCCCCCCGTTATGTCAGCGGGTCGAGCAGCAGACTTCGCAGCCCTGGTCGACCGAGATTGATCACAATCATCAGGACCATCGCGAACAGCAGCACCGTACCTGCCACACCCCACCGATACGGTCCGTAGTGATCGCGGGCGGCCATGATGTAGCCCACCAGAAAGAACGACACCAGGTAGTACACGCTCTGCATCGAGAGCACGGTCACGGGAATCCGGCCGCGCGCGGCCACCACGAGGTCGCGGTCGGCTGTCGCCAGCGCCTTCAGCGTATCCATCAGCTGATCGGCCCCACGCACCGCGCCGGCACCGTCGACGGCAACCACGAACGCCCGCAGATTTGCCAGGGCGTCCTTCGTCTGTGCCGCATCCGAATCCGAGGACGTCACGACATACCGGTCGGCGGCTGCCGCGTACGCGTCGATCGACGTCCGGTATCCCTCCTGCATGTGCGCAGGCACCAGTACCTGCAGGCTCTGGAGCTGCCGCACCACCTCGCGCTGCTCATCCCGCGCGTTGCCCCGAGCATCGTTCAACTGCAAGGCGCTGCCGAGGGTGAAGGCCATCACCAGCGCGAAGAGCCCCAACACAGGCGCAATGACCGTCTCGAACATCACGTCGCTGTCCGCGAGCCGTCCGCCTGTGCTGCGTTCGCGCACGCGGACCGCCACCCAGGCGCCCAGTTCGGCCATCGCGAGGCCCGACACGACAATCACGACAAACGCGACGCCCATGCCGATACCGATCAGCTGCTCAATGAACATACGCGGCGAGTGTAATGCGGAACTCCCCCCGTGAGCCCGGGGCCGCCGGCGCTGCAGACCGCACCTGTAATTCCATCAAGAGCCTACGCATGTAAGCTCACAATTCCCCGCACTGCGCAAGACCGTGATACCGTGATGGCGCCGCGGACGTCTCTATGTCTGGACGCCTCGCGCAGTCAGGACGGGATTCTCACACATGATCATGACGCGTCTTCAGCGGCCCATCGCGTGCGCCGCCCTGCTGGCAGTGTGCTGCGGCACGGCACACGCCGGCGAACTGTCATTCAAATTCGCCCTCGGCGGCAACATGCTCGCCTCGGTTCCGGCCGTCACGGGTGCCGAGGTCACGCCGACGGGCGCCTCCATCCAGCCGGGCGCCGGCATCGCCGTCGAGGCCGGTCGCGGTCGGCTGAGTCTCGATGTCGGTGTCAGCCGGCTGACTCGGCGTGGCTCACTCGAATATGATTTCCGCGGTGCGGGTGGGCCCACGATCGAGGACACCACCGAGTTCAGTTACGTGGAAGTGCCCGTGCTGGTCCGGTTCCATCTCGGCCGTGTCAGCCTCGGAGCGGGTGGCTATGTCGACAAGGCCATCGGGACCTTTCATTCGGCGCTCTCAGGCAATGGGGCGTTTGACGATGCCTCGGCGTCAGGGTTGAAGAGCACGTCCATGGGCCTCATGACCAGTCTGGCCGTGGACCTGCCGGTCCATTCCCGTGTCAGCGTCGTGCTCGATTCACGCTACGCGCACGGCCTGAGTGAATTGTCGATGACACGCAACGTGTCATGGAAGACACGCGACCTGCAGGCGTTTGTCGGCATCCGCCTGCACCGCTAGTCCCTTCGCCGACGAGAGAGACATGTGGAGCGACTGAAAGCCTTCAGCGACGGAGTCATTGCGATCATTCTGACGATTATGGTGCTGGAACTGCGGGCACCAGAAGACGCGGAGCCCGCCGCTCTGCAGCCTTTGCTACCGATTGTGCTGAGCTACCTCATCAGCTTCTTCAGCGTCGGTGTGTACTGGCTCAACCATCGTCGCCATCTTCAGCTCGCCATCCGCGGGTCCCACGCGGTGCAGTGGTGGAACCTGATTCTCCTGTTCTGGCTGTCGCTCTTTCCCTTCTTCACCGATTGGATGAACGAGAACCACTACGAACCGTGGCCGGTGGCGCTCTTTGGCGTCATCAACCTCGTGACCGGACTGTTCAACAGCATTCTGGTGCACGCACTCGTCAAGGCCAATGGGCCTGAGTCCCCGATTGCACACGCCCTGACCCGGGAGCGTCCACGCGCCATGGCGACGGTGGCGGTGTATGCGGCAGGCATCGGGTTGTCGTTTGTGCAGCCGATGCTGGGCTTCGTCTGCTACCTGCTGGCCGTGTGCCTGTGGGCCATCCCGCTGACCGAGGCAGCCGAGGAGTAGTCACCGCGGCACCGCGCCGGCATCATGAGTCCCTGCAGAAAATCACGTAGGGCTCCTGAGCAACTTCTGATACTTTCTTCACGGCGGTCGTTCGCGTCAGACGAACGACCGCCGTGAGCGTTTCGCGCATGTCCGACGGTCGTTCGCGCCCTCCATCGACCGGGGTAGTGCCGACGCCCAGACGCTCTGGATTCAATCTCGTCGACAGGCAGCTGCCCATGTCCGTGCCTCCTCTGCGCTTTCCGTCACACGTCATCGATGTCGCTGTGGTCGGGTCCTCTCCCGAAGAGCTTCGGATCCTGGGCCGACATCTGGCCGCCGCCGGGTTTCGTCCGCATCTGCTGACGGCCGACGAACTGGACGAGTGTCTCGACTCCACCACCTGCCGCATCGTCGTCGTGGATCTCGATCAGAGCGGCGAGGCCATCGCCCTGGTAACGCAGACCAGTACCCGCCACAGCGTGTATGTGGTCCTCCTGGGGGATTCGTCCGGGCCGGCATGGCGCCGGGAGGGGTATGACGCGAATGCTGATTACTGTCTCGACAAACCTGTGGCGCTGCCCGAGCTCGCCGCCATTCTGTGCCGCATCGACCGCCGCACCGCACACGCCGCCTCATCCTCGACCTGGTGGCTTGCGCGTGACCTGCGTCGCCTGACGGCCCCCTCTGGCGAGGTGATTCCCCTGACCGAACTCGAAGTACGGTTCCTCAGCCTGCTTGGCCAGGCACCGGACCGCAGCCTCGTCCGCGAGGCGCTTCAGCTCGGGATGTGGGAGGACACCGGCCCGCATCTCGTACGTCGTCTGGAGGTGATGATTCACCGCTTCCGCCAGAAGCTGTCGCGCCACGGCATTTCGGACGACCCCATCCAGACGCGGTGGCGGACCGGCTACAGTTTCGGTCCCACGATGGTGATGAATGGTGGGCGAATCGTCCCGGCCGACGATGCCAGGGCCGACGAGCTGCCATCATCCACCGAGGTTCTTCGGAGGCCTGCGCCGTCGTCCAGAGCGAGCGCATCGCTCAAAGGCCTGCGTTAGTCGTCGGGCCGGCATCCGTCGGGCCGGTGCCCTGCCCCGTCTACGTCCCACCATTCCGCCAGAGACCCTTCCGTCATGAGTTTTGAATACTGGTACACGTTCCCGTACGCCGTTGCCGTCGCATCGGTCGCCAGCGCCTCCGGCTTTTCCGGTGCGGTGCTGTTTCAGCCGTTCTACTACTTCGTCCTGCAACTGCCCGTGCAATCGTCGATTGCCACAGGCATCGCCACAGAGACCATCGGCATGTCCGGGGCCGCCTATCGCTACCAGGTGATGCGCTTCCACCGGTGGGATGTCTGGCGGGCACTGGTGCCCTGGGTGATGCTTGGCGTGGTGGCCGGGTTTACGGTATTCGTGAAAGCGCCGCCCGTATGGCTCAAGGGGCTCGTCGGGCTGACGATGCTGCTGGTCGCGGCGATTCAGATGTATGCGCTGCGCAGCCCGTTTGGTGCGCCCCGACCCGGGGCGCTTAGCCGCTGGGCGCCCCTCGGCCTCATCGCCGGGGCGTTTTCGGCGAGCACGGGCACGGGTGTGGCTGAGATGATGCAGCCGCTGGTCGAGCACACGGGAGCGGTGGAGACGCGACGCGCGAATGCCACAGCGATTCTGCTCGAGGCTTGCGCCGACATCGGGATCACCCTGCTGAATCTGTCGGTGGGCGCCATCCGGTGGGACATTCTGGTCTTTACCGCGTCAGGCGTGCTGGTGGGCAGCCAGATTGGGCCACGCATCGCCCCGCGCCTGCCGGCCGCGCTGGTGAAAACCGTGTTCGCAGCCGGCATTGCCGGAATCGGCGCCTTCTATGTGTGGAGCGTCATTCCGACACTGCTGCCGTAACGGGCGGGCGCCACGACGCCCGCCCGCACCAGAGTGAGTCGGATGACCTACGCAGCCGTGGATGACTGCAGCACACCCACGGGCGAGGTTTCGCGTTCCGAGACCGTCGCCCAGAGGTTCGACGCTCCCAGATACAGGCCCCTCAATCCACAGACCACGGCCACGCTGTAGAACATCGTGTATTGGACCTGCAGCACCAGCAGCAGCGCATAGGCCACGGCGATGCTGCTGCCATACAGGACCTGGCTCTTCGGCGCGGAGGGCGAGGTCTGGGGATCCGTAATCATGTAGAAGGTGAACAGCACCATCGGAATGCCGGTGAGCGTTACCATCTCCGCCGCCCAGGGGCTGCCCAGCATCCATGCACGAAACGCGCCTATGGCGGTGAAGCTGATGAGCCAGGCGGCGATGGTGGGCAGTCGCGAGGTGAACAGCAGATTCAAGCGGGTGCCGAGTCCGACAATCACCAGCGGCACAATCCAGTCGGCTGCGCCTGACAGGTTCGTCGTGAAGCTCCACGGCAGCACACTGGACCACTGGAAGAGCGCGAACGTGATCGCCACGCCGAAGTTCGAGGGGTTCATGAAGTGCTGCAGGCGTCCGCGCTGATGCACGCGCAGCACATGCTTGGCCCCGAGGGACAGCGCCACGGTGAACGCGGTGATCCAGAGCTCGGTGTAGGTGTAGAGCAGGAACGAGAGCGTGATCGAGGTCATGTGCGCAGGCAGCAGGAAATCGATCAGCTTGCGGGCGCCCCCTCCCATGAAATTCGGCACGCCCCCACAGGCCCAGGCATCCACCCATTCAAACAGCAGGGCTGATGCATAACCCGTCCCGAGTGCCACGCCGACCGTGGCCCAGCTCTGCTCGAAGCCGAAGACGGTGTGCCCCAGCAGCGTGAAGACGGTGGCGAGGGTGGCCGACGTTCGGAGTCCGTTACGGGGATCGCGAACTTTCTTGGCAGCGTGCGGGGCAGGCATCGTCGTCATCGGGTCTCTCCGGACTCTCCCAGGACCACCGTGTGGTAACCGGGTGTCAGCGTCAGCGTCTGGTGGCGCATCTTACCATTCCAATTTCGCCAGGTGATTCGCACAGGTACCGCGTCCGGTGCCGAACGGCCGAGGCCGAAGCGCACTTCCGCGCTGCGCTGGCCGGAATGACCGTTTCCGCCGTCCACCTGACGTATCTGCGCCGGGGCGCCGGCGGGTGTGATTTCAACCATCGCACCGACGGCCGGCACTCCTTCACGCCAGCGCGGGTGTCCGTCGTGAACGGTCAGGCCGTGCTCGCTCGTGGCGTCCGCGGCGGGCAGCAGGAGATGCAGTCCCAGAAACGCACCGGGCTCCGAGGCATTGCGGATGAACTGCGACGATTCCCAGAAGTTGGCGAACGCCATATCGACCCGCCCATCCCCGTCGACGTCGCCGACAGCAATGCCTCGCGTGGCCGGTGTCAGACCAGGGAAGACCACGGATGCGACATCCACGTATCGGTTGCCGGCGCCGCGCACCCAGAACGGATTGGGATACGACCCGTCCACTTCGGCGCCCTCAAGAAACTTCGGCCAGGACGACTGATACCGCACGAAGGCGTCATTCGATGCGCCGACCTGGGCGAGATCGGGCCATTTGTTGTCGCGGCCCTTCACCAGGCCCGTGGCCTGCACCAGTTCGAGCGTGCCGTCGTTGTCAAAATCCTCAAACCGCGTATCCCACCCCCACGCACTGTGCGCGACACCGCGTTCGAGGCCGCGCTCGATGTAGGGGGCCCGGCCCTGGCGCATCTCCTCCGCCTGCCCGGTGCTCTCCCACAGAAAGTGGCTTTCACCAAGCGCGAAGGGCGACCCGATGTTGCTGACGGAGATATCGAACACGCCGTCGCCGTTGATGTCGCCGAAATCCGCGCTCATCCCCTTGAAGGAATCGAGCCCCAGGACCGCCGACTCAGGCGTTGCCGCCGTCTGGCGTCCCGTCAGCTCCCGGAGTTTCACGGAACCGGGCGTGGACTCGTTCAGCAGCAACTGGTCAGGGCCGAAGTCGTTGGCGATGTACAGCTCGCTCAGGCCATCGCGGTTCAGATCCGCCGCCCCAATCGCCAGCGTCCACGCGCGCGCGCCATCACCGGGAAAGACATTCCCCGCATCGGTATATCGCTGCGGCCCGGCCGTATGCAGGAAAATCCGGTTCAGCCCGCCGTTCCGTGCGCGCGAAAAATCGGCGTTCATTTCGAACGGCACGGCCGAGTCGGGGTTGGTGATCTCGGCCCCATCCGGGTAGTAGTTGCCGACGATGAGATCCTGATGCCCGTCGCCGTCGACATCGCTGAACGCCGCGGTCGCCGTCCACCAGCGCTCGGCCTGTCCGCTCGGGACCAGTTCTTCCGTGGCATACAGCGCCTGCGTCAGCGGTGCCGGTCCGTCAGCCGGCTGGCGCAGCAGCAGCAGCGGGGCCCGGCCATAGAAGGCGACCAGCACGTCGGTCAGTCCGTCTTCGTTGATGTCTGCCAGGCGGCACACGGACGGATGCACAGTCCGGCGGTCGACGCGCGCCCCGAAGTCGATCACGAACGGGGCGTAGCGGTCGCCGGTCCCTGGGACCGGACGAATCTCGAGCGCCTTGCTCTTGACGTCCGTCCGGCAGAGGTCGTTGGGCAGGCCATCCCCATCGAGGTCGCCGAGGGCCACCGACTCGCCCACCTGATAAAAGTAGAACTGCATGTGACGGGCCGTCTGATTGACGGGATGCTCGACGCCGCCTGCCGGCGCAGGCACGTCAGGCAGCGTCTGCACATCCATGCGGAATCGGCTGCCCAGGGTGCGCGTTTCCTCAGGCGTCGCGGTCGGCAGGGCCGCCATGGCGCCGAGGGTGCCGGTCACCAGCGCCACCACCAGAATCACCGGCAGGTTATGGCGACGATAGCTGCCCGGCGGTGGGCCGGGCGTGTGTGTTCCGCTCATCTCAGGGTCATCCTTCTCCGTCGGTGTCCGTTATGAGGCGGGCGAATCGGCTTACCGACGCGCCAGTTTCGCAGGCGGGCATCCCGCGACCGGGTCCACTTCCGGCAGATCGTCCCCGGGCGTCGGCAGCTGCTTGAGGAATTCCAGAAGATCAAGCCGCTCCTCGTGGGTGAGCGTCGTGCCGTATTCGTGGCCCGCATTCGAGTTGCCCGGCAGGCGGGTGTCGAACTTGAAGGCCCCCTGGAACGGCGTCGACACGCGACCGACGCGGACAGGGTCGAATTCGAGGTTCCCCGTGTAGAACTCGCGGGGACGCTCGTTGGCCGGCAGCAGCAGGTCGTACATGGTCGGCACCGACCCGTTGTGCAGGAACGGTCCCGCGGCCCAGTAGCCGGCCAGTGGCCGCGCCGGATACGCTTCACAGGCGCGCAGCAGGTTGGCCCGGTTGCCAATCCACTCGTCCTTCTGCTGCTGCGTCAGGCCCGCATCGGTGAGTCCTCGCTGGACGATGCCGTTCAGCACCAGCCCGATGACCGAGGCCCCGGGCTCGTCGGTCCGCATCCCAATGCGCGAGGCATCAAGCGTGCGTGTCGCAAAGTTGCGGGCGTCGGTCGGGTCGGTGCCCAGTTCGTCGACGGGATACAGCGGGATCATGATGTAGCGCTTGTTCTGACGGACGGCCACCTCGTCAGCGGCCAGCGGTGTCCGTTCGCGGCGGGGCGCATGGCAGGACGCGCACTGTGCGGCATAGATCGCCTCACCGCGAGTGACGCGCGCCTGGTCGAGGGCGCCGAACATGTGGTCGGGCCATCGCGGAATCGCAAATGACTTCATCAGCTCCTCGAGCTCGACCATGTTCTTCAGGCGCGCGCTGGAAATGAACTGATCGCCCTTGGCGGAATCGCCGGGGAACACGAGGCTGGCATTCACGGCGAGTGCCTCGATGACATTGCGGTGCAGGGGCGAACGAATGGAACCGTTGGTCTGCACCCAGTCGTATTCGTGGGCGTTCCACAACGGGAGGGCCTTCACTGGCGCGTTCAGTGCCCGCAGGTTCTCCTTGCCAAGCATGCGGTAGAGGCGGTTGCCACCGGCTCCCAGCGCGTCGATGCGGCCGAAGCCGCCCTCGGTGTTCTGCTCCTTGCGGCGACGGTTGCTGAGGGCTTCCTGGGCCTTGTCGGCCGCCGACCGCTCAATAAACGCCTGCACCTCGACCCAGAGCTTCGCGGCATTGGCAACGCTGAACTTGTCCTTCAGCACCGCCTTGGCAAAACGGTCGGCCTTGATCGGAGAGTTCGCCGTAATCGCCAGGCTGGCATACAGCGCGACGACGAACCGGTCGAAATCAATCATGCCCGGGCCGCCTCGCACAAGGAGGCTCTGGCCCTTGTAGGTGATCTGGCCCACGTGGCAGGCGGCGCATGTGACCCCCATATGCACCTGACCGGTGAGCGGGTCGGGATCGTCCTTGGCAAACCCGATCTGCAGTTTGTCCGGGTTTTCGGCGCTGCGGCGCGACGGAATGAACCGGAAGCGCGACATGAACTCGTCGTCAATCAGCTTGGCGGTGCTGTCCCCCTGCTCGAGGTTGATGAACCACTCGTACGGCATGACCTGCGAGCCCTGCGACAGGTGGTAGAACCGATCCAGTTGCTCATCGGTGAGCGGCACCGCGTCGGGCACCACTTCCTCCTGCACCTGCACCGGGGCCGCCAGGTCGCGCAGCGAGAACTCATACACTCCCGTCAGCATCAACCCGATCGCACCGGCGCCAATCACGCCCACAATTATCAGCGCCGTCACTGCCAGCGTTCGCTTCTGTGCCATGCCGCTACTCCTCCGTCCCCGGACGGCCGTGCCCGTCCATCGCCTGTACGGCGGATGCTGTGCCTCTGCGGCTTGCACGGAAGCGCGCAATGTCTGCGTAAATCGATTGCCGGACCCGATTGACCCAGCCGAGTGGCCGGTGTTCCGGCAGCGTCCGCCACGGGTTGAAGCTCAGGTCCTCGCCGATGGTGTGCGGTCCCGGCGGCGCCACCGACTGCGCCGGAATTCTCAGCGTCGCCACGGTTTCCGGCGGGGACAGCGCGTCACTCCATTCGACGGAACTGTCTTCCATCGGCATCCGCACCGGGTCGGTCTGGAAGTGCACCTGGAGGTCGAACCACGCGTCCTGGGTGGCGAGATCGTCGCGCAGACGTCCGTTCAGGTAGTTCGGAGGCGCGTCTGGTCCCGGGACCCTGCTGGTGGGTGCCTTGCGCGGTATCGCCCTGAATTGGACGGTGCGGTCACCGAAGCGATACGGCGTCTCGCTGAAATACGGCAGTTCGAGCAGATTGGCACACGGAATCTGTGACCGCATGACCCGACGGGCCGTGCTCGGGTGCCGGAGAAAAAACGCCACCAACCGCACGGCGCCCAACACAGGCTCGGTGGTCGTGCGACGCAGGCAGTCCTGCAGGTCAATGAACTCCGCGAGCGTGGGTGTCATGAAGCTCTTGGCGCTCATGAGCAGCAGATCGAGCGTGCCTTGCCCATCGTCGCCCCAGACGCGGGGGCCGGGCACACCGGTCAGCTTGATCGACATGGCCCGCATGTCGGCGACGCGGTCATGATGGGGCGTGGGGTCCGTGTTGGAAAACCGGATCACGCCCGCGTAGGTCGCCGGCTGGGCAAATAGACCGACGCGGAGGTGCTCAGGCAGATTCGCCGGTACGATCAGTTCCATCGACACCACCGCGAGGCCCTTGGCATGCGTGTCGCGCAACTGCGGCCCGACAAGATAGCGCGACTCGAGCGTCCTCAGCGTGACATCCAGAAGACGCGCCGTTTCTCGCGCCTCGTCGTCCCTGGGATATTCCTTGTGCAGTTCAGGGGGCATGGCCCGTTACTCCTGTGTCACGTTCTGCTGGCGAAAGAGTCGCCGCAGCCGCTCAGCAATTCCCAGCAGATTCGTCAGCATCCACCAGGTGCCGACGGCCAGAGCGAACGCCGCGACGAACGCATGCGGCTCACCCTCAGCCATTTCTCGGGCCAGACGCCCAGGCAGATCGATGAGCCGCTCGCCCGCGCGATAGGACTCCCGATCATAAAGGAAAAGGTAGCGCCGCCACGAATAGGACACCATCCAGAGGGAGGAGGCCGTGGCGAACATGGTCGCCCCCAGCGACCAGAACTCCCGCAGCACCCCGACCACGAAATCGATGGAGGCATCGAGCCGGATATCGGGCTCGTCCAGAAACTTCTCGGCGCGATAGAGCACACGCCGGGCGACCCGACCGACCTGGTACGTGCGATCCACCACGGCGTCGTCCGGTCCGAGGGCCAGCTGACGGAAGGCCGCCGTTCGCAGCGCGCGACGCCGACGCTTGGCCGCCGCCTTGGTGAATTTGAGAAACTCGCGGAACACGTTGATGTCGGCATCAAGCTGCGCGGCGACCGTGTCGTAGAGCAGCGTGGCGCGCACCAGCTTCAGCATGCGCGAGGGCAGCGGGATATCGAACTGGCGGAGCGTCACCATCAGCACCGTCCACAGCCGGAACGAGGTGCGTTCATGCCACTCGGCGTGGCGGCTGATGATGCCGTAGTAGCCCCGCCACCACTCGCGTTCGAGTGCCGCGGTCAGGGCGTTCGTATCGATGCGGGGCAGGGGCTCCATGATGCCGGTCACGCACTGCACCATGCCAACCACATCGCCCTCGAAGAAGCGCTGATTCATCTCCATCAGCAGATGCCGGTCGCGCTCCGGCATCACGCCGCACGCGCCGAAGTCGAGGAAGACCAGCTGCCCGCCCGGTTGCACGACGATGTTTCCCGGATGGGGGTCGGCGTGGAAGAACGGGCACTCGTGCACCTGAAAGTGCAGGCCGCGGACCAGCCGTCGTGCGATGTTCCTGGGGTCGATCCCGAGCGACGTCAAGTACTGTCGATACGGCTCGCCTTCGGTCCGAAGACGGTTCAGCAGCTCTTTGAGCGACACCCCACGGACGAACTCGCTCACCATCACCTCAGCGCCGGAGAGGTCGTAGTAGCCGCGAGGGGCGGTAATCCTCACTTTTTTCCAGTGCCGGAAGGCACGTCTGAACAGGTTCTGGTAACGGAGCTCCGACCGGAGATCGAGTTCTTCCTGCAGAACCTGCTTCAGCTCGTCGATCATGGAGACCGAGAGTCCCAGAGTCGGGACGGCCAGCAGCTGCATCATCCGCAGCATCCGTTCCATCACCGACACGTCCAGCGCAAAGCTGGCCGCAATGCCCGGCCGGCGCACCTTCACCGCGACTTCGGTGCCATCACGGAGCTCGGCCCGGTAGACGCACCCCACCGAGGCGCTGCCGACGGGCTCGGGGTCGATGGTCCGCAGCACTGAGGCCAGCGGCCGTCCCCACTGATGCTCGAGGATCTGCTGTACCTCGTCAAACGGCATGGGCTCGACGGCATCCTGCAGCCCGTCGAGCGCATCGCAGTAGGCCTCAGGCAGCACATCGCGCCTGATGGAGGCCTGCTGCGCCAGCTTGACGAACGTGCCGCCGAGCACGGTGGCACTCTCGCGGATCCACTGCCCTTCACGCTGCAGCACGTCGTGCGGGGTGGCGCGCGAGGCGCGCAACAGGCGCGACCGGACCAGAAAGACGATGACGTGACGGAAAATGGCGCCGATGCGGCGCAGTTGTGCCCACACGCCGATCGACGCCCCGTGGACGTCCGCCCACGGGGCGCCGGTGGTCGCAGACGACGATGAGCGGGGCTGGCCTGTGCGGGAATCGTCCCCGGCAGCGAGGCTGCCGGGGTGTCCTGGCGTCGTGGTGACGGTCATCGCCTCACACTCAGGAGCCGATGACGGGCGTCATGAACCCGGGGGGCCACTGTCTAACGGAGCATGCTGAGCGGCGAAAAGGGGAACTTCGTCTTCTTGTGCTTGCGCTCGACAAACATGACGACGGGCACAAGCGCCTTCTGACGGTCGGCCGGCGGCAACTGCGCCCGCACTTCCTCGAGCACTTGCTCGACCTGGGCCAGCATCTTGCCCGAGCCTTCCTTCATCCGGCGGATCGACTTCTTCGTCTTCTTGCCCAGGTCCACGACAATCGGGGCGTGGCTCTGGGGGGTCGCTGAGGTGTCCTGCTGCGCCATGGGGCTCTCTCGAATCGTGTGAACGCGGGTCGTCGCCGTGGCGCGCCTACGAGAAATAAGGAATGGAGGGCAGCGCCCGCATCATGCGGCGGACGGCCTTGCGGTTACGGCGGCTGTAGACGAGCTTGGACACGTCGCCGAGCGCGGGTGTGGCGTCGGCCACTCCTTTCGCCGCAGCCCGCAGCACATTCTCCGGCATGTCCATCAGGGCGCCGTCTTTCCGCTTCAGATCGGACGCGTCCCGGCGGCTCAGATACCGTGACATTCCCTTGTCGACCGCCGCACTGACGCGGGAGAGCGCTTTGGTTGTCCTGAATTCGATCCGCGTGGCTAGTCGCGTGGCACCCGTCGACGCACGCTTCTTCTGGGGCGGTGCGGACTCCTGTGCCGCGGCCGTGACCGGGGCGCCCAGGGTCGTGGCGGGGGCGGTGCGCTTTTCCGTGGTGTCCATGCTCTGTCTCCTGTGCAGCTCGCGTCACGAATGTCGTGCGGTGCTGTCCTCCAGGAACTATACTCCAGCGAAGGTGCATGAGGTTCGAGATTTTTCCGGACAGGCGACGACCGCTGAGGTCCGCAGACCTCGGGGGCCTCGGGCACGTGACACAGGCATCGTGATTCCATGAAAGCCACTGCCTATCTGGTTCTGCTCCTGCTGGCGGGCGTGCTCAGTCGCCTGCCCGATCCGAATGCCGCGACCACCCCGAATGCGGAGCAGGTCGACCGGGCGCTCGCGGCCGTCACGATGGCATCGGCGGCGGTGCCCTCCGAGGGCGGCCGCTGCGAGGTGCACACGCGTGTGCGCATCACGAACCTGGGAGAGTTTTCCTTCGCGCTTGTGGACCTGGCCGTGACGATCAGCACGCACGGGACGCTGGAGGCCGCCTGGTCGGAGAACTCCCTGCTGGGAGCCGACGAGCACCCGCTGTCGCTGGGCCTGCCTCCGCTCGCCTTGGCCGCGGAGACGCGGAGCGGTCGCGCACGGTTCGGGATGGACAGCACACGCCTGACATGGCACCTGATCGAGCCGGGTCGGACGGTGGATGTGAACTTTATCCAGCCGGTGACAGGGGTGGGCCGGCTGGCGACGGTGGTCGACCTTGCGGCGCAGCCCGTGGAGTTCGAGCGCCTGTCGACGATCGCCAGTATCCCGTCCCAGTTCCGGGGACGGACGTGGTCCACCATGCCCGAATGGGGTGAGGGCATCCTGTCGGAACTGACCGTCTTCCCCTATCGGGCCTCGGAAATTCTGACGGTTCCCAGCGATTGCCGGAGCGCGTCACCGGGTCAGTGACGCGGAGCGCTGGGGGCCGTGCGCGGCTGCCGGCACCGGCGCAGCCTCCACTGACCGACGCTGCCGTTCGTCCTCGGAGGGCACGTGCACCTGGCGTGCAAGGCCCAGCGTGCGGAGCAGGACGATGGCGTACCAGGCCGGGTCCCACTGATACCACTGCAGGCCCTGACGCGCCGACCGCGGGAACGCGTGGTGATTGTTGTGCCAGCCCTCTCCGAAGATGAGGGCGGCGACCCAGCCGTTGTTCACGGACGTGTCCGCCCCGTGTGTCCGGTAGGGGCGCGACCCGTAGGTGTGACAGACCGAGTTGATGAGACCAAACGCGTGCAACACTGCCACGCGGTTCAGGAGCCCCACCCAGACCAGGAAGCACCACGCATTCCGGAGGTCGAAACGCATGAACGGGTGCCCCGCAGCACCCACCAGCCCACCGACGGTCCAGGAGGCCAGCAGCAGCCCCAGATAGGCCAGATAGTCGCGGGCCTCGCTGTCGAGCCAGCGGTAGAACGGATCGGTGCGCAGGTCGGGCACCCACCGGTGGTACAGATCACGCGTCCAGATATCCGCGCGCCGGCGCTGCATCCAGCCGAAGTGGACGTGCAGCCATCCCTCCTTGGGGGTATGCGGGTCGCGACCGGGGATGTCTGTATGGCGGTGATGCATCCGGTGCATGGCCACCCAGAACAACGGTCCGCGCTGAATGGCGAGGTATCCACAGACCGCAATCGTCCGTTCCAGCCATAACGGCACGCGGAAGGCGCGGTGTGCGAAGAGCCGGTGATATCCGAGCGTCAATCCCAGACCGGTGAGGGTGTAGAACACGAGGAATGCCGTCACGGCTGAGGCCGAGGAGAACCAGAACGGAAGCACGCACGACAGCGCCGTGGTCACGAGGTTCACGACGGTGAAGGGGACATCGAGTCGCGTCTCTGCGTGCGCGACCTCGTCCGGGGATACCGGGGCCTCTGCCTCAGTCATGGACCCACTCCGTCCTGAGGTGATCGCGCAAGGTGAGATAGCAGGTCGATCGGCACACATCGGGGTCTGCCATGTCCGGCAGGGCGAGCACCTCTGCCCGGACGCGCCCAACGACCGCGGCGGCGTCCTGCTCCGACACCCCGAGCACGGCATGACAGGCCTGCCCGGTCCACTCAGCAGCATTGCCACCGCGTCGCCGCATGAACGCCGCCAGCCCGACGCCCACGCGCAGGTCCGCGCGATACGCACCCGCGGCATCCCGCAGGCGGCGCATCGCCGCGGGGGACACACCGCCGGCGTAGGCAAGGGCGGTGCCCAATCCCTCCCACATCGCGCCCTGGCGATCGGGCGCCTGACGCGCGACCGCGCGGACCAATGGTGTCTGGTCGGCCCCGTAGACCCACCAGAACGCACGGCCCACGCCGGCATCGAACAGTTGACGATGCTGCGGAGAGAACCCGGCCGGCGCGACCGCACCAGCCACGTGGCGACGCCACTGGAAGAAGCCGGCGTGGAAGCCGTAGCCGTCGGCGACGCACCAGGCCGTCAGCGGATCGAGGCGTGCCTGAAATCGCGTCATCCATCGGGCGCCGAACGGTAACCGGGCGACGGCGAAGCCGGCGCCGACCATGGCGATGAAGTCGTGCTCGGGGGCGACCGTGGTCGTCAGGTGGTGCAGGCCACTCGCGCGCCACGGGCGCACACTGTCCTGCAACGCGTAATAGAACCCGGCCCCCTCGAAGGCGAATCCCTCGAACGCCGCGGGGGCCACCGACCGGAGTGGCGCGCTCGCCTCGTCAGGGGAGTCGTGTCGGGCGGCCGTATTGAATCCCGCCACGAACGCCTGCAGCACCGTTTCGAGATGCGGCGCGGCGGGGGTATCGTGCCCGGGACACCCCGACGCACGCAGCGAGGCCATCGACGCCGGCAGGGTCAACCATGTGCGACCGGTGCGGTACTGTGCGGCCACCTGGGGCATGGGCGTCACCGTCGGGGCTGGCTACCAGCCCTGCGACGAAATGCCTCCGTCCAGCACGAGCACGCTGCCCGTGAAGAGCTTCACCGGCTCGCTCAGAAGGTAGGCGATGAAGTGCGACACATCGCGTGATTCACACAGGCGCGAATACGCCGTGTTGTCTTCCCACTGGCGAATCAGTCGCTCGCTCTCTGGCCACTTCTGGAGGAGCTCTCCGTAAATGGGTCCCGGCGAGACGCAGTTCACCTGGATGTTGTCGGGCGCAAACTCAATCGCCATGCTCTTGGTCAGCGACTCGACGGCGGCCTTCACGGTGCCCATGCAGCCGAAGTAGTCGACATACCCATGCGCGGCAGGCGACGACAGCGTGATGATCTTGCCGCCGCCCCGCGTGCGCATCAGGGGCACCGCCCGCAGGGCGCACTGATGCAGCCCGACGACGTTGGTCCGGTAGGCCTTCTCCCAGTCCTTGACCGTGATGTCCTTCAGCCGGGCCAGCATGCCGTTCGAGGCATTGGCCACCAGGAAGTCGAGCCCGTGATAGCGCGCCTCGATCTCATCAAAGATCCGGTCGACGTGCTCGGGATTGGCCATCGAGCCCCACAGGTGCAGGGCATCGCCGCCGCGGTCACGAATCTCCTGCGCGGTCTGCTCACCCTGGGGCCGCGAGTGAAACGAATTCACGACGACCGATGCGCCGAGGTCGGCCAGGTAGGTCGCGATGTCGCGCCCGAGGCCACGGCCCGATCCCGACACAAAGAGCACCTTGCCTTCGAACGGCCGATGCGGCGGCGGTGCCGCGGCCGTGTGCGTGGACGGCGAGGCTGCCGTAGCCGGCCGCGACGCTCCCTGAGCCGGCGTCTCCCTCCGATCACCGGGCTGGCGCATGTAGGGCTGCAGCACGCGCGCCACGTCGCGCAGCGTGCGCATCTCCGACCGTGGCGTGTCGAGGGTCGTCGGCACGCCGTAGCGTTCGCGAACGACCGAGAACACCTCGCCCAGCTTCACGGAATCGATGCCCAGGTCTTCTTCAAGATCGGCGACCGGGTCGAGCACATCGACGGGATACCGCGTGACTTCTGCCACCAGCGCGATGAGCTGGCTCTCGGTATCGCCCGGCAGGAGGGCCGCCCCCGTCGCGGCCAGGCCTGACGCGGGCGGGGCGACCGTGGCCGGCGCCGGGATCGGCGCTGCCACAGGTGCGGCCACCGGTGCCGGCGCCGACGCCGATCCTCCCTTGCCGGTGACGCTGGCGATGGCGGCCGTCACGGCGGCAATGGACGTCAGCTGCTCGCGGGGCACGCCCAGTTCCGCCGGCAGGCTGAACCGCTCGCGCAGGACGGAGAAGACCTCGCCCAGCTTGACGGAATCGATCCCGAGGTCTTCCTCGAGGTGCGCATTCGGGTCGAGCACGTCCAGCGGATAGCGTGTCACTTCCGCGAAAATTCCCTGCACTTCGGCCTGTGCCTGCGTCATGGCTGTCCTGTTCCTCTGTACTCAGCCGGGGCGTGCTCGCCCTCCGGCATCTGCAATCCCACCGCCAGCAGTTCGGCCTGCCGTCTCACATAAAGGTGGACGGTCTCCGTCCGTCCGGGGCCCTGCACCCGCAGCGTGGTCGACACTCCGGACGCCCCGACCCAGTCGGACGCGATGCTCGCCGCAGCCAGCCCCGGGGTCATCGTCCACTGCCCGAACGACCACACGCTGACCGCTTCGTCACTCGCCTTCAAGTAGGCTTCCTTGGCGCACCAGAGGAGCGTGAACCACGCCTCAGACGCAACGTGGGTGTCGCACGCGGCATCGACCACCCAGCGCTGCTCGGCCGACGAAAACATCTGCCGGTAGAACTCGGGGCGCTTCGGGGCAATGGTCTCGAGGTCAGCCCCGACCCGCTGCTGGCCGACCATGACGAGCGTGAACGCGCCACTGTGCGCAAACGAGACGCCACAGTGTTCGACCGGTATGCCGGCGCGACAGATGCGCGGACGCTGCCGGTGCCGACGAGGACCACTCAGGATTTCGGTGGTGACGTCCTCCGCAGGCACCGCGTGGCCCGCGTCCACGGGCCAGGCGGCACACCAACCCGCCACCGCATGCGGAGCGAGGAGCTGCCGTGCCACGACCCGCGCCAGCGTCGACCGGGGCTGCCGCTGCGCGTGATACGACTGCACCTCGGCCGACTCGCGTGACGTCAGCTGACGGGACATCTCCGGCAGCGGCCATTCCGTGCGATCCACCACCGCGGCGCGCCACGGCGTCTCAGGCCAGGGCGACAGCATCCAGCTCACCGAATTTCCGGCAGAGACCACCTTCCACCCGCAGCAGCGGACGGCCGGCCTCGTCGAAGGCGGTAATGGGACCGACGTGCAGCACCTCGCCGTCGGGCCTCGGGTTCGCCCCGGCCAGCGTGATCGGCCGGACGAGGGCGGCGTTCGTGTACGACGACCAGTCGAAGTACACCTTCATGACGTCACAGCGTTCCGGCACATACACGCCCAGACGATCGCCCGTGCACTGCCGCACCGTCCCGAAGCGCCAAAACGCATCGACCAGCACCATCGTGGGCAACAGGGCGTCGTGCGCCGACTGATAGCGCGTAATCCCCGGCCACTGGTAGGGCGCACGGCGATTCGGCTCGCCGACGTCCACATGCGCCATCGCCCGGAACATGCCGTCCAGCTGCACAGGCGACCCGGGCAGCACATACGGATCAGGCAGGCGCCGCAGCCGCCCTTCCGGCTCGGGCATCGTCAGGCTGGCATCGGTGAGCCAGGTGGGGCCGAGGCGCACAAAGATTTCCGTATGCAGCAGATTGGCCCCGAGCACACGACCCGACTTGTGCACGAAGTCCATCAACACCTGCACCTGCACCGTCGCGGCGGTGTCGCTCGATTCAACGACCGTGGCCACGACGCGCGCAGGCGTTGGTGACACGCCCGAGGCCCGCACCAGACGCACGAATCGCGTGCGCTCGAACTGCTGAATCTTCAGATGCGGGCAGACGGCCTGCGCCGCCTCACCCGCCATCGTGATCAGCAGCGCCCCGGGCACCGTCGGTACGCCGCGCACCGCGTGGTCGGCAAGAAACGGCATCGCCTGGGGATCAATCGCCCACTCGCGCATCAGGGTCGGCGCCCCAGACGAGGGGGCTGGCACAGGCGCGGATGGGGGCACGGCGGATGCGGCGACCGGTGCCTCCACCGTCCCCGATGCGGTTGCCGCCGGGCGCTCGACAATGCGCGGCTGATAGAAGGCCACTTCGCCATCGGCGAGGATGACATTCACGGGGTCGGCAGGCGGCCCGGCCATGGCATCGGCAAAGAGCGACTGCCCCTCTTCCCGTGTCACACCGCGCAGGCGACGGTTGGCGGCCAGCGCGGCGTACTCGCTCCCGCGCGTCATGCCGATACCGGCCCAGCCCAGCCAGGCGAACGACGACCAGTAGGCCCCGCCGGTGCCGTTCATGCAGGACGCGAGACGATTAAGCGTTTCGTTTGCGGCGCCGTAATCCGGCTGTCCATCATTCCCGAGGTAGCTGAAGGCCGAGGTCAGCAGGTGCATGTGCACCCGACCGGACAGCCCATGCCGGGCACAGGCCTGGTACAGGTGGCTCAGACTGTCGAGCTTCGTCGAGACAATCCGCTGAAAATCGCCGAGCGACTTCCGCGGCAGCATCTTCGAGACCTGGACACCCGCGCCATGCAGGACCATGTCGACGCGGCCATACTCGGCCATCACACGGTCGACCAGCCGCCCCACGGCAGCGGCATCACTGATATCGCACTGTTCGTAGCGGTATGTGCCTGCGGCGCGTCTCGTACGCGCCATCACGCTGGCCACTTCATGCGAGGCCTGGTACCGCTCATACAGGCGCTTGAGTTCCGGCATCTTCTTCGTGGCGTCCCGCGTGCGCTCGCGCACGTAGAACGCCGTCTCACCCGCGAGAAATTCATCGGGCGTCAGATGCCGCAATTCTTCGGGAAGGTCATCGGGGTCGGTGCGGCCCAGCGCAATCACGGTGCACGGCCCCTGCTGCACCATCCACTCCGCCAGCACCGCCGTCACACCGCGCCCACCGCCGGTGGCGATCACGACCGCGCCGGGCGTCAGCCACGGCGTCCCCGGGCGATGCAGTGGCTCGCTCTTCCGCAGCGCAAACGCATGACGCTGCCCATCCCGATAGACAATCTCCGGAAGCCCGTCATGCGTCGCCCCCTCGCGGAGCACCAGGGGCAGGACGACCGCCGGGTCGGTGACATCCGTCGCCATGGCGCGGCACAGGCCAGTGGGACGTTCGCGCGCCACGGACTTCATCAGTCCGGCCGCCATGCCGGTCCACGGATCGAGGTGCGCACCTTTCCAGGCGCCCAGGCACAGCGTCACGAAGGCACAGGTGCCCTGGCCAATCGGCTCGTAGCGATCACGGGCCAGGGCAAACACCACGTCAAGCCAGCGTCGGTGCTCGTCGAACGACCCGTGCAGCAGCGCATCGGGTGAGGCGTCCGACACATCGCGCAACCCCACAATCGCATCGTAGGACCGGGATGCCAGCGCGGTGAGGCTGCGTGCCAGCGAGTCTTCCGATGTCGTGTCCACCACCAACGCATCGTCCATCGCGATGCCTGACGGGACCACCACGTCGCACGACAGATGCGCGAGCACACCACTCTGCTGCCACCGGTGCCACACCTCGGGCTGGTCGACGATCACGAGGCATCGCTGCCACGCCGCAGGGGCGCCGCTGGCCATCGCTGCAGGCTCGAGCACCGGGGTGTAGTTGGTGATCGGTGTGTCCTGCACGTACGCGTGGGTCTCTTTCGCCGGGGCCGGGGGCACCACCGTCTGTGTTGGGCCCGACGCGGGCGCGACCGCAGGCGCGGACGCGGGCGCAGGGACGACCGCTGGCGGAGGCACCGGGGCGGCGGCCGTTCCAGCGGCCTTCACCGGACCGAGCCCGAATCGCGATTCGCCACCAGCCGTCAGCTGATACACGGCCGGATGGGCCTCGAACCCCACCAGCATCTGATGCAGCGCCGCAGCGCCGGTCGCCCCCCGGCACTCGGCGTCCGTGTCGAGCGCTTTGACCACAGCCGAGGGGTCGTGTCCATCCGTGAGTCGCGCCAGCTGCGGCAGTCCCAGCCGTTCAGCCGTCGCCACCGTGGCGAGACCCACCAGCACCGCGGCCTCACGCGACTCGTGCGCGTGCCCCGTCCACGCATGCACAGCCCCGGCCAGCACGACATCACAATCGCCGGCGCGCACAAACGCGGCGCCCGTTGCCATCGCCTGCGCCAGCGACGTGGTGCCCTGGTCGATGACGATGTTGGGGCCGCGCCAGTTGAAGGTATGGGTAATACGGCTGGCCGCCACGTTTGGCATCAGGCCCGGGAGCGAGTACGGGCCCGACGGAATCACGCGGTGCGCGATCGCCTCCCGAATCTGCTGCACCACCGAGGCCGACGCCCCTGTCTTCTTTGCGATGCGGCTGAGCCGGTCGAGGAAGATCCGCTCGTTGGCCCGGATGCCGCGCTCGGTCTTCGATTCCAGCCCCAGTGCCACACCGATGCGCACCGTACCCGCGCCCGTGACGTCTGCCGGCCAGTGCTGTGTCAGCTGCTCGGCGGCCATGGTCGCCAGATACTGCGACGCGTCCATGTGCTCGGCGACATCGGGCAGCACCATCCGCTTCCGGGGCATGCGCAGCGCCGACCGATCGAAGGCGCGTCCGCGCTCGGGGAACAGGCCGGCCACACCCACGACCACCAGCGGGGCAGGCGGCGCGGGCGCCTGGCCGCCGAAATGTGCGGCCAACGTGCGGTGATACGGCTCGACGTATTCCTCGAGGACCACGTGCGCATTGGTGCCCCCGAACCCGAAGCTGTTGATGGCCGCACGACGGGGCCAGCCACTGTCGTTGTCCGGCCACGCTTCGTGTCGTGTCGGAATGGCAAATCCCGATCCGTCGAGGGCAATCTGCGGATTCGGCGCGGTGTAACCGTACTGCTTCGGAATCTGCCGGTGCGCGAGCGCCTGGCAGATCTTGATGACCGACGCCACTCCCGAGGTCCACCCGGTGTGGCCAATGAGCGACTTGACACTGCCCAGCCAGCGGGGCGCACCGGAACGTCGCGGGGGAAAGGCGCGGCACAGCGCCTTGAACTCGACCGCATCGCCCACAGGCGTCGCCGTCGCGTGTGCTTCGACGTACTGCACCGAATCGGCATCGACGCCCGCGCCCCGATAGGCCGCCTGCATGGCCACGGCCTGTCCCTCGGCCTGCGGCACATTGATCGACGGGCTCTTGCCGTCGCTGGAGGCACCATCAGTTCTGAGCACCGCCAGAATCCGCTGTCCGGACGCAATGGCCGCCGAGAGGCGCCTGAGCACCACCACACCCGCGCCATCCCCGAACACCACACCGTCAGCCGAGGCATCGAGCGGCCGGCTGCCGGTGGGTGTCAAGCCGCGAAACTGGGCAAACAGATTGTTGTTCGCCGGTCCGGGGGCGAACACGCCGCCGGCATAGACGACATCGACTGCCCCGCTCCGCAGCGCCCTGGCCCCCAGCGTGATGGAGTAGAGCGACGAGGAGCAGGCCGAGTCGACCAGATAGGTCTGCGAGGCTGGGACGCCTGCCAGCGTCTGTGCCACGGCGGCGTAGAGGTCGTAGGGACGCAGGCGATCCGATGCGGCCGCCCATCCGCAGAGCCCCTGCGCCATGCGATCGGCGAACGCCTCGGCGTCGGCGGACGTCAGCGACAGGCCCGCCATAGCTTCGCGAACGCTCTCGGCAAAGTGCGCTTCGTCGAGTTCGCCTACGCCATCGGCGGTGGACCCGAGGATGCACTGCATCCGCTGTCCGGGGGCGGCGGGTGCGCCACGCAGCGCCTGCGCCAGCGCGGTGGCCAGCAACTGCTGGCCCTTCGTCAGACGCCCAAATGCCTCGGCCGAGTACGAACCGCCGAGCAGCGCGGCATCGTAGCCGACGCGCGGAATGCTGCCGTTCAGCAGGGTGTAGGTCTTGTCCGACACGATCTGGACGGGATCGTGCGAGGCATCCCCCGCCACAAAATCTTCCCGGGCGTGAGGGTCGCCGACCGTCAGGTCGACAATACCGTTCACACCATCGCGCAGATGCTGCCAGAACACGTCCGGGTCGGTCGCCGCGCCGGGCAGGACGCAGCCCATGCCCACAATCGCAATCGGCTCGACCGCCGCATCGATCGCGGGCGTCGCCTCCACACGTGCTGACGCCATCGCGGGGCTGACAGCCGTCGCCTGCGGCGCCTCGGTCGTTCGTCCGTCCCGCGGCGCGGGCTCGCCAGAGACCATCGCGTGCTGGGCCGCGGCCAGCGCTGCCGCTGGAGCCATCCCGGCCGGGAACGTCGCTACCAGCGACAGCGTGCGTCCCGATTCGCGCAGCACGCGCGCCGCGATCTTCGAGACGATTTCTCCGGCACCGCACTCGAGAATGTGCGTGATGTCAGGGACCAGTGCCGCGGTCAACTGGGCGGGAAAGTCGAGCGGTGCCGTCAACTGGCGCGCCATGACATCGGCCAGGTCCATATCGGCGGCGAGCCAGCGCAGGTCGGTGCCCACCATCACGGGAATGGATGGGGCATGCACACGATGTCCGCGGAGGGCGATACGGAAGGCGCGACTCGCCACGTCCAGCAGGGGCGAGTGGAAGGGATAGCGGCTCTGCAGGGGCGCCGTGGAAATCCGCTGCGCGGTCGCGGCGGCGATGATGGCCTTCAGTTCGGCATGCGGTGCCGACACGACGGTCTGCCGGCTATGGTTGACCACGGCAATGACCGCAGACGGTGCGACGGCAGCGATGATCCGCGCCGTCTCGGCGGCGCCGGTGAGCACGGCCAGCATGCCGCCGGGCCGCGCGGCTTCACGCAGGCTGAGGACGCGCTGACACACGACGCGTGCGCCAACGGCTTCGGCGTAGACGCCCGCAACGGTGAACGCCGCCAGCTCGCCGAAGCTGTGGCCGGCGAGGGCCGCGGGCACATACCCGCGGTCGCGCCACAGCCGCGCGGCGGCGACGTTGGCCAGGTAGATGCCCAGCTGATCGAGGTCGGGATCCGGCAGCGGCGGCTCAGCCGGGTCGAGAATCGAAGGCAGCAGCGGCGCCCCAAGCGCATCGCCTGCTGCCTCGTCGACGGCATAGAACAGCGGCCGCAGCTCGCGGTGCGAGACGTAGAGCTGCCGCAGCAGCGCCCGGTCGAATGATCCCTGCCCGGGAAATACCCAGAGAGCCTTGCCTGTCATGCCTGCCTCGAGTGTCGGCACGCGGGGGTGCCGCCCCTCCCTCAGCTCGCCCGGGACGCCTTCCAGTCCATGTTCCAGGCCTTGAACACATCCCGTGTGTAGAACGACCGGCGCTGGCGGGCCAGGCGGTTGCTCTTCAGCACGGCCTTCAGGATGTAGCGGTAGGCCGTGAGCGAATTCCAGTCAAACAGCGGCTGCCGCAGGTGCTTGGGGCAGAACAGCTGGAACCAGAAATACATCTTCGTCATGCCCCACAGCGTGAACGCGGGGGTCGTGCGCACCTCGGGGTCGGACCAGCGCCAGTAGCTCGGCACGTACGGCAGGTCCTTGAACAGGCCCCGAATCTGCTGCGCCCCCTGCTTGGGGTCGAGTTGCCCGTCACGTACCTGATCCATCGTCGCCAGCGCTACCTTGAAGAGCTTCTGGAACTCGGGATACCGCCCGCCGAGAATCATGTCGTTCGGCTCGGTGATCGAGTTATCGAGGACATCCTGTCGGCCGGTCTCGACGTATTTCAGATAAATCGTGGCGTTGACGGCCGTGCCGATGAACAGGCCGACGACCCACACGCGGAACCAGGCGTCCCACAGGTCGTAGTCGCGGAACGAGACGAACGACGAGCTCACCATCTGATCGGCGTACGTGATGTTCCGGTCGAAGAAACCGTTGAGTTTCTCGAAGGCCTCCGGCGAGAAATCGCCGGTGCGGAACGATTTCAGCAGCTGCGCGCTGAGCAGGTCGACCATCGCCGTGGTGAGCGCAAGCCCGGTCGAGTAGAGGGGATCGATGAAAAATCCGGCGTGGGCCAGCAGGCAGAACCTCGGGCCAGTAATGGTCTTCGAGCCGTACTGCAGGCGACCTGTCGACGTCCAGTTGCGGACAGCCCTGGCGCCCTCGAAGTGCCGCATCATGTCCGGGAACCGGCGCACGTGCGACCAGAATTCTTCCTCGGGATCCATCCCGGTTTCGGGGTGCACGTTCCGGTTCAGCACCAGTCCGACGCTGCACAGCGGATTGGTGGCATCGGCGTGGTTGTTGAAGGGAATCACCCAGAACCAGCCGCCCTCGAACACGTGATGCAGGGTGCTCTGCGACAGCGGGTACTTGTGCTGGTGCTCGCTGCGGCTGCCGCCCACCATGTCGTAGGGCTTCACACCCACCATGTGGGTATAGATGGCGCGGCTGTTGGTGCGGAAGCGTTCCGGTCCCACACGCAGGTCGAACCGGTTGGCCAGCACCGAGCGCATGCCGGTGCCATCGACCAGATAGCGCGCCCGGAAGGTCTCCTGGCGGTCGGACGTGACCGTGACGCCCTCGTCATCAATCTGGATGTCCTGCACACGGGTCTGCTGCCGCACCGTGGCGCCGTAGCCCACGGCGCTCGCCATCATGAAGGCGTCGGTGTCCTGACGGAAGAAGTGGGCGTCCGGGCCCATCGGCGGGGCGAGGGTCGGATACTGGTGCGATTCCTTCGCGCGCTGATCCTGCCCGTCGCGCTGGTACAGAAAGCTGAACGCCCGCTTGATCCCGGAGCTGGGGCCCACGGTGTCGCGCAGGTCGTGGAACGCGCTGAGGTTGGCAATCTCCGGCACGCCGTACTTGGTGCCGAGCAGCTTCAGGCGGAAGTTGGTGTCGGGCGTCGTCGCCTCGCCGATGGTGAAGCGCGGATGGGTGTCTGAATCGATCATCAGCACCTTGAGGTCGTGCTTGGCGAGAATCGAGCCCAGCATGCCGCCCCCGAGGCCCGTGCCCAGAATGATGACGTCGTACGGCCGCGTCGAGGCGGGAGTCTGATGCAGGTCTGAAGCCATAATCATCCTTCGTCGTCGGATACCGGAACGGTCCACTACAGCAAGTACTCTTTCAGGGATTCGTCGATGAGACGGGGATACGCGTCGTGCCGGTCGGCGCAGGCGATGCGCACGCCGATCTGGCGGACTTCATCGGGGAAAATGCGCTTCACCTCGGCCCCACCCGCCTTGACCCGCTCGGCGAACGACGGCCCCGTCAGGCGTTCCACCAGATTCTTCTCGGTCGAGACATCGAGATACTGCGTCAGCAGCGGTGGCGCCGTGACCAGTTCGTGGGTGTCCTTGTGGACCAGCACCATCACCTGGTAACCGCACGACACGGGGCGCCCGGACTGATCCATCACCCGGAAGCACAGCCGCACCGTGCTGCGGGTAGCTTCTTCATAGGTCATCAGAATCGCGACCTTGCCGCCGAGCGGCACGGGCTCGAGGTTCAGACTGTGCGATTCGCGCGTCAGCATGACAATGTCGCGCAGCTGTTCGACCCACGCGCCCTCCACATTGGAGTTGCTCCAGAACAGCAGCGTCTCGCGCGCAATGTTCTGGAACTTGACGTTGACCGTGTGATGGTGGGTGCCGTAGGCCATCGTGTCGTGGAACAGCACCTGATACTGCATTGCGAAGTAGGCCATACGTGGATAGCGGGTGGTGCCCGGTGACGACCCGTCGACCGCGGCCCGGTGATTATACATGCCAACTCATTTGTTGTGCGGGTCCGCCTCACCACGTCCACCACCCACACCTGGGCTCAAACACCGGGAGGTGGATACCCGGACGCCTGACCTGCCCCCCGCGGCGAACCGGCGCGACAACATCCGGTAAGCACACGTGAGCGTAGAGGGTCGCCCCCGGTGTGCTGGCCCGCCACACGGCACCTCGCGGCGGTCGGCCGGGTGCTGCGCGACTAACGAACCGGATCGTACACGCGGCGCAGGGTGCGCCCGGTCTTCTCATCGCTGTTGCGGCGCGGGGGCAGTTGCAGGGTCACGACGAGCTGCCTGGTGGCGGCATCGATGGCATACGTCTCGATGATGCGCCCGGGGCCGACGCCGGAGAGCTCGGTGGTGAGCCGTGCCTCCTGCCAGCGCGTGCGGCGCTCGACGCCGGTCGACTCGTCTTTCACACGGGAATGGTCGGGCACGAGACGCGTGGTGGTGCCGTCGTCGGTGACGATGATGACCATGGTGGTGGTGTGCGAGATGGTGAGGCGCGCGGCCGGACGGACGATGTCGCGCAGGGCCTCGAGGCGTCGTGCCATCTGATCGCGATCGGCACCGCCGCGGCCACCGGGGCGACCACCGCCCCGCCCGGCCCCGCCGCCGAACCCGCCACGGCCGCCACCCCGCCCGGCGCCACCGCCGCGGCCTGCGCCCCGTCCTGCCCCGCGACCCGGTTCCGGTGGGCCGTCGGGGGCGTCCTGCCCTGCGCGCCCCAGCCCGTCGCTGGCCTCGGCGTTGAGCGACCAGACCCCGTCGAGTGACGCTGCCTTGTCGGCCTGCGCGGCCAGCAGCGGCACCACCGGAGAGACCACGAGCGCTGTGGCGAGGCACAACCGAACCAGCAGGGTGCGCATAGGGGAATTATCACCAGCACGGGTGCGCACAGGCGTGACAAAACCGTGGCGGGGGTTGCAGGGGCAAACGCGGTGGTGTGTGGGCACGGCGCGGTGGAAATGTGCGCACTCGCTCGGGCACGCGACCTTCTGCGCTGCGGTGAGCCGTGGCTGATTCGTCCGGCTCGCCTTGGGGGAGGATGGGGGCTGAACAGGGACGCTGCTCAGATGTGGGGGGGCGTGACGCTGGCCCCACTGTGCCGCAACACTCACACACGAACCTGTCTGAAACATCCGCAGCCCCTCACGGGGGCTCGCCGCAACTTGTGGCAGCGCCTGGACTTGTGCGCCAGAGGCCCGACCTGAATAATCTGCGGCACCGCTGGGACTCACGGCGTCGTGTGCGGGCCGACGGCGTGGCCCGGTCGGCGATTGTCCCGTTCCAGCGATATGAGGTTAGCCTGCTGGTCGAAAGTCTTGCCAAGTCGCAGGCGCGTGACCCCACGGTAATCACATGGTTGCCACCACCAAGATCGTTCGCATCGGGAACTCGCGCGGCATCCGCGTGCCGAAACTGCTGCTCGACCACGCCGATCTTCCCGACGAGGTTGAACTGCGGGCGGAGCCAGGCCGGCTCGTAGTGAGCGCGGCGAAGCGTGCGCGGGCGGGGTGGGAGGCCGTCGCTCGGACCATGCGCCAACGCGGCGACGACGCGTTGCTGGATGCGGGTACGCCGACGCGGTTCGATCGGACAGACTGGCCGTGGTGATGACCCGAGGCGACGTGCACTTGGTGCAGTTGGACCCGACACTTGGCAGCGCGATCAAGAAGACCCGCCCCCGTGTCGTGATATCGCCCGACGCACTGAACGCGCATCTTCGCACCGCCATCGTTGCGCCAATGACAACAGGCGGGAAGGCGTACCCGTGGCGCATCCGCTGCCGCTTTCAGAACCGTTCCGGATTCGTGGCGCTCGATCAACTCCAAACGGTCGATCAGGAACGCCTCGTCACACGGCTCGGCGCACTCGCTCCAGACACTATGGTCGACGTGTTGGTGGGTCTCCAAGAAGTGTTCGCCGAATAGCGACGCAGGCTACCATGCGCCGCAGCCGACGGGCGTGAGTCGTAAAGATCTTTGTGGCGCTCGCGGCTGAGCGCTGACGCGAGGCGGGATTGATCAGGGCTTGGCTGGTGTCTTGAAACACTGGCAGAATCCTCGGAATGAGCCCAACAGTGCTGACCTGCCGGTCCCCGGAGGGCCGAGCATGAGTATCTTCGCGCTGTTCGGTCAAGCGAGCGGTCGCGAGTTCGTGAATCAACGCGCGGTTGAGTGTGTTGTTCAGAGCAAAGCCAAAGGTATCGGGCGAGCGAACCTGATCGCGACAGTGCGACTGCGCGTGGCGCCTTGGGAGCGGTCGGTCCTGGCGACGTGGCAGTTCATCAGCGACCACGGTGGTGATCAGATCGAGCGGCGTGAGCCGCCCGGTCTGCGCGTGTCGGGGGCGCGCGTCCAGATCGTCAGCCGCGACGCCTCGCCAGCGCGAAGACGGGATGGATGCGGCGGACGGCTGTCAGGTCGGTAAGTCGGTGGGCACCTCCGAAGAAATGGCCGCATGTGCCTGGTCTTCGCCCGGGCAATCGGTCTTCAGGCGCAATGCACCGTCAACGGGTGGGCCGTCGCGCTCAGGAGTTTACACACCCCAGTCCGCGATAGCGGGTCTGGCGATCACCCACACCGAGAGCAGAATAACCGCTCGTCCGCGGGTCATGGTCTGGACAACGGCTGGTCAGGCAGCCGTGGAGTTCTGGCGAGGCGTCCACCCGTCAAGAAGAGCGCCGTCAGGATCATTGATCCGGACGCGAGCAGAACTGCCCACCCACCCAACGGCGGAAGAGGCACCAGGGCCCGCGCGAACCGGTCGGCTGATGTACCTCTGCCCCTTAGCGTCCAGCCCGACACAAACGCGCCGGCGAAAACCAGGACAATCCGTGCGAGACGCTCGACGTGTTCGTGACCCATGACCGGCCTGAGTCTACCTGACAACCGGCGTCAGCAGCGCGCCGGCACGTCCGCTGCATGCCGAGATAATGTGGCGACTTCGCGTATCTGGCTTGCACGGCAACCTCATTCGTCCCGCTGGCTCAGCGCAATCCGGTTCCCCTCGGAGTCCTCGAACTCCCCGACCCATGTCCCCGGCGCGACCCTTTTCTTCGCATACAAAACCGTCGCTCCACGCGCCGTCGCGCGAGACATCACCAGGTCGATGTCGGTCACATGAAAATACACGATCACCCCAGCCTTCGACGGCACGTATACATCACCCTGGGCCAGCGTGACATCTGCGCCGGCACGATCGCCTGGCGAGGGAAAGTGTGCCATGGCGTGCCCGTCCACGGTCGCGCGCTCAAGCTTCACGGCAAACACCGCTTCGTAGAAGGCCACTGCCCGATCGATGTCGTTCACGGGTATCTCAAGATACCGGACTTCAACCATCAGACGACCCCTGTTCTGGAGGAAACATCCCGAGCATAG
>Ga0315902_10001804_pt1 | contig 34041 bp, 33 predicted proteins | sample LakEriMetagenome_9_FD_203523 | JGI IMG/M metagenome (GOLD analysis project Ga0315902, IMG submission 203523) | Freshwater fungal communities from buoy surface, Lake Erie, Ohio, United States - Buoy 12 MA117 | ecosystem: Environmental > Aquatic > Freshwater > Lake > Lake biofilm | place: USA... | reverse complement strand
TCGACATCCTCCGCGTGCAGCTGTCGCTCGCCTTGGCGCAGATCCACATCGCCCTTCAGTGACGCGTCGCCATCAAGATCGAGTGTTGCGCCATCACTGAGTACCTCGATCGGCTCATCGCCCTGCAACGTGCTCGCTGGCCGCGCCGCTGGAGGCGTCGCGGGTTTGGATTGACGTAATGTCGAGGGCGCGGGGCAGAGCGGTGGAGTGGCCGTCTGCGCGGACGCAGTCTGAATCGTTGTCGCAACCAACAACGAAACGAGGCAGAGATGAGCGTGCAGCGGCGACATCAGGGTGACCATTATAATGATCGCTCCTGCACGACCTACGGAAATCCCCCCAACGTGTCTGACATTCGTCTTGCGCTGCTCTCCGACTGGGTGCGCCGCGACCTCGGTTTGGTCATCGAGCGGATCGAGGTCGCCTCGGCGGATGCGAGTTTCCGTCGATATTTCCGCATCATTCGATCGGATAATCCGCCGTTGGTGGCAATGGATGCGCCGCCGGAGCACGAGGATGTCGGCCCCTATTTGCACGTTTCCGGGCTGCTGAGTTCCATCGGTGTGCATGTGCCGGCGATTCACGAGGTGAATCGCGCTCGGGGGTTCCTGTTGATGGAGGATCTCGGCTCGACCCCCTATCTTGCGCAACTGCAGCGTCGCGAGCATGCGCCCGCGCTCTATGGTGACGCACTGGCGGCACTTCGTTGCATGCAGGTCGACGGTCGGCATTTGACGGCCGAGCTTGCGCCTTACGACGAGGCGGTATTGCAGCGCGAAATGGCTTTGTTGCCCGACTGGTTTCTGGCGCGTCACCTGCAGATCGAGCTGACGTCCGAGGAGCAACAAGCGCTGGATGCAGCGCGCGCCTTGCTCGTCACCGAATCGCTCGCGCAGCCGACGGTTTTTGTACACCGCGATTACCACTCACGCAATTTGATGGTGTTGCCAGAGCGCGGGCCGGGTGTCATCGACTTTCAGGATGCGCTCGCGGGCCCCATAGGTTACGACCTCGTCTCGTTACTGAAGGATTGCTACATCAGTTGGTCGCGCGCTGAGGTTGAACATTGGCTGCGCGATTATCGCCACTCGTTGCTCGCAGCAAAGCGCGCGGATCTTGCGGGCAGCGACGAGAGTGAGTTCATCCGCTGGTTCGACATGATCGGACTGCAGCGTCATATCAAAATCCTCGGTATTTTCGCGCGGCTCTGGTGGCGCGACGGCAAGTCGGGCTATCTCAATGATTTACCGCTGACGCTGCATTACGTGATCGATGCTTGCGCGCGTTATCCCGAGCTACATGATCTGGGCCGATGGTTCGAGTCGCGGATTGCGCCGCTGCTGCCTGCTGCCAACGGGCGTGCACTCGTACGATGAAAGCGATGATCCTGGCCGCAGGACGCGGCGAGCGGATGCGACCCTTGACGGATGACTTACCGAAGCCGTTGTTGTGCGTCGGTGGAAAATCTTTGCTCGAGTGGCATCTCGGTTCGTTGGCGCGCGCGGGCTTTCGCGAGGTCATCATCAACCATGCGTATCTCGGCGCAAAGATTCCGGCGGCACTCGGCGACGGAGCGCGTTTCTGCCTGCAAATCCGCTACAGCGCCGAGGGCGATATTCCCCTCGAAACAGCCGGCGGAATCTTCAACGCGCTACCCCTGCTCGGTGATGAGCCCTTTCTGGTGGTCAATGGCGACGTATGGACGGATTTCGATTTCGCTCGATTGCCGTCGCTCGATCCCGAGGCTCTCGCGAGTCTGATTCTGGTGCCCAATCCGCCGCAGCATCCCAAGGGGGATTTCGCCTTACAACCGAATGCCTTGGGCTCGCTCGACATCATTGCCGACCCCGAGCGCCTGGCCGCGCCCGATTGTCCGACCCGCTATACCTATTCGGGTATCGGTATCTACAGGCCCGCTTTTTTCGAGGGGTGTACGCCTGGGCGTTTTCCGTTGCTGCCGCTGTTGCGGCGAGCCGCTGCAATGGGGCGTTTACGCGGGCATGTTTACGATGGATTTTGGTCGGACGTGGGGACCCCGGAACGGCTGCGGGATCTTGATGACCGTCTCGGCGCGGGCGCGATCGGCTGACCCTACGGGGCGACAGGGCGTAAACTTCGCATATGAGCAAGGAACGTTCAGCCTCCGAGAGCCTCGCTTCGATTGCCGTCGTCGAAGAGCCTCGCAGTGGTCAAAAATATCGAACAGCGCAAGGCTTCAGCGCGATTCGCGATGGCATCAAGGCTACGACGGCCTCGCCGATGCCAGTGCCGGGCGGGAAGCCTCGTTGGTTGAAAGCGCCACTTGCCACCGGCTCGAACTACGACTTCGTTCGCAAAACCGTGCGCGAGCATCGGTTGGCCACCGTTTGCGAAGAAGCCAAGTGTCCGAATATCGGTGAATGCTGGAATGCCGGCACGGCGACCATCATGCTGATGGGAGAGGTCTGTACCCGCGCCTGTCGTTTCTGTGCCGTCGACACCGGCAATCCGCGCGGCTGGCTAGATGCCGAAGAGCCCGAGAACACGGCGCGTACCGTCGCTTTGATGCGCTTGCGCTATGTCGTGCTGACTTCGGTCAATCGTGATGATCTGCCGGATGGCGGCGCCGCCCACTTTGCGGCGGCGGTGCGTGCGATCAAGCGAGTTTCGCCCGAGACGGCGGTCGAGGCGCTCACCCCGGATTTCCAGGGTGTGCTGCGAGATGTCGAGACCGTCGTTGACTCGGGCCTAGAGGTGTTTGCGCAAAACGTTGAAACGGTTGAGCGCTTGACGCATCCGGTACGAGACGCCCGGGCGAGCTACATCCAAACGCTCGATGTGCTCGGGCATGCCAAGCAGCATCGTCCAGATGTATTGACCAAGACCAGTTTGATGCTGGGTCTCGGTGAAACGGATGACGAGATTCGGCAGTGCATGCGCGATCTACGCTCTAAATCGGTCGATCTTTTGACCTTGGGCCAATACCTGCAGCCGACGGCGCATCACTTGCCGATCGATCGTTTCGTCACGCCCGAGGAATTTGATCGTTATCGCGAGTGGGCGCTTGCCGAGGGCTTCCGCGAATGCGTGTCGGGGCCTTTGGTGCGCTCGAGTTACCGTGCCGAGCTCGCGTTGCAAGGCAACAATGCAGGACTCGTCAATCATCGACCGTAAGCCCATCGTCCGGTATCTCGGACGCGTTCCTTACTTGTCGACATGGCAAGCGATGCAGCGCTTCACGGATGAGCGCACCAGCGAGACCTCCGATGAAATCTGGCTGCTGGAGCACGATCCTGTATTCACGCTCGGCATGAACGCAGATCCGGCACACGTACTGGCGGCCGGCGATATTCCCGTCGTCAAAGTCGATCGCGGTGGCCAGGTCACTTATCACGGACCGGGCCAACTGGTTGTGTATCCGTTGATTGACTTGCGTCGTGCCGCACTCGGGGTTCGCGATATCGTCACTGCGCTTGAGCAGGCGGTGATTCTTTGTGTGGCGCGCTACGGAATCTCAGCCACCACACGGCCAAAGGCCCCCGGCGTTTACGTAAATGGCGCAAAAATCGCGAGCGTAGGTATACGGGTAAGGCGCGGCGCGAGTTATCATGGACTCGCGTTGAATGTATCCATGGATCTGGAACCTTTTCAGCGCATCAACCCCTGCGGTTACGAGGGGCTCACGATGACCCAATTGTCTGCTCTGGGCGGACCAACGGATTTGTCGTGTGTGGCCGCAGATCTTTTGACCGACTTGACGTCAATGCTGTCGAGGGATCGAGTATGAACAAGCCCACTACCAAAGAATTGCAGATGGTCCGTGATCTGCTCACGTACATCGGCGAAGATCCCGATCGTGAAGGGTTGCTCGAGACGCCGGCGCGTTTTCTCAAGGCGTGGTCTGAATACACACGCGGTTATCGCGAAAAGCCTGAAGAGATTCTGAAATCTTTCGAAGATGGTGCCGAGCGTGTCGATGAGATGGTCATCGTGCGCGATATCCCGGTGTATTCCTTATGCGAACATCACTTGGCGCCATTTTTCGGGCGAGCGCACGTGGGCTACGTGCCGGATAAGCGCATTCTCGGATTATCGAAAATTTCGCGACTGGTCGAGATCTTCGGCCGACGCCTTCAAGTGCAGGAACGTTTGACGAATCAGATCGCCGATGCGCTGGATGAAAATCTGCAGCCGCTCGGTGTGGCGGTGGTGATCGAGTGTCGCCATATGTGCATGGAGTCGCGTGGTGTTCGTCACACCGGTACTTCGACGGTAACTTCGGCACTGCGCGGGTCGATCAAGGCGAATGCCGACACCCGGCGCGAGTTTTTGTCCTTAATCGGTCGTTAATACGACTAGATCACCATCAGCACGCCTTCGGTGGCAACGAGCGCTGTCACTAGCGTGGTGACGTGGTCGCGATCACGCGCCACAATGGTGTAGGTGATCGAGGTGAAATTGCCCGCGCCGCTCGCGCGTTCACTGACACGATCTTCTGTCAGATCCGGTGTGTGCGAGAAAACGATCGCATCGACCCGTGCTCGAAAGCTGCGCTCGGTTCTACCCACAACCTTGATTGGATAGTCGGTCGGAAACTGTAGCGGACTTTCAGCCGCCGGTACTTCACCAGGGCTCACGGACGAGTTCCTGCTGCAACTGCTGGAAGGCCGCCCACATGCGAGTCCATACGGGTCCGGGTTTGCCCGAACCCACGGGCTTGCCGTCGAGCTGGGTGACTGATGAGACGCAACGCGTTGCAGAAGCCAACCAGATCTCATCCGCCGAGCGCAGTTCCGCTTCCGTTACGGCGCGGGTCACACGCGGCATCTGGTGGCGATCGGCCAATTCTTCGACGACCGAACGGGTTGTGCCCGGCAGGATTGCGTTTGAATCAGGCGGCGTCACGATGACGCCGTCGATGACTACGTGCACCGTGGAGGCGCTCGCCTCCATCATGTAGCCGTTGCGTAGCAGGATCGTCTCCTGCGCACCCGCATCGACGCTTTGCTGCCGCAGCAGACAGTTGGCCAGCAGCGCCACGGACTTGATGTCGCAACGCCCCCAACGGGTGTCTTCGGCGGTCGTGCAGGCGACGCCCTTGGCGAGCTGTTGCTCGGTGATCGGCGGCAAGGGAGCGGCGAAGGCGAATACCGTCGGTTGTACATCCGGCAGCGGAGCATGGCTGCGACCGTACTCGGCGCCACGCGAGACTTGCACGTAGACATACATGTCGCCGCCACCGTTACACCGCATCAACTCCGTCATCAGCGCTCGCCATTCGTCACGGCTGTGCGGATCGCGACAGCGAATCTCACGCAGACTGCGTGACAAGCGATCGAAGTGTTCTTTGAAGCGGAATGGTCTGCCGCGAAACACGGGAACCACTTCGTAAGCGCCGTCGCCGAAGAGAAAACTGCGATCGAGCGGTGAGATCCGAGCCTCACGCAGTAGCGGCCATTCGCCGTTCAGATGACAGATCGGAAGGGGTTCAGCCATGGCTTCAGCGGAACCAGAGCGCGAAGGTATCGCGCGTGCCCGCCCACAGACCGCCCTCTGCCACCGCGTTATTGACGACGAGCGGAACGCGCTTGATCACGGTTTTGCCATCGAGTACGCGCATTTCACCGACTGTTTGGCCAGCTTTGAGCGGAGCGACCAGCGGTTCGTTCAGCGTGGTGGAGGTCTTCAGACGCGAGCGAGCACCGCGCGCGACGGTGACTTCCACGTTCGATGCCGGGCCGACCGAAACGTATTGATCCGAGCCTTTGTAGACGCGCGGCTTGAATACAGCATCACCAGACTTGCGCAAGCTGACAGTCTCGTAAAAGGCAAACCCGTAGTTCAGCAAAGCCGTGCTCGCTTGCTCGCGAATGCGCGGTGACTTCGTACCGAAGACGACCGCAATCATGCGTGTGCCATTTCGTTTGGCAGAACTCGCAAGGCAATAGCCGGCGCTGTCGGTGAAGCCCGTCTTGATGCCATCGGCCGTGGGGTCTGAATAAAGCAGGCCGTTTCGGTTGCCCTGCTTGATGTTGTTCCAGACGAATTCGCGCTGTGAGTACCAGCGGTAGTACTGCGGGAACTCGCTAATGAGTGCGCGCGAAAGGATCGCGATGTCGCGAGGGGTCGTGTAGAGCGCCGGGTCCGGCAAACCTGTCGCATTGGTGAAGTTGGAGTTCTTCATGCCGAGGCGTTTGGCTTCGCGGGTCATGAGTTGACCGAACACTTCCTCGGAACCGCCAAGGCGCTCGGCGAGCGCGGTGGCGGCATCATTTCCTGACTGCACGATCATGCCTTGCAGCAAGACCTCGACGGGGACGCGATCACCCACATTCAAAAAGGTACGCGACCCTTCGGCGCGCCAAGCACGCTCACTGATCGAGACGAGTTCATCGAGCTTCAGACGTCCTTCTTTCAGTGCGCGGAAGGTGACGTAGGCCGTCATCAGCTTGGTGATGCTGGCAGGTTCGGCGCGCTCGTCGGCTCGTTCGCTGGCCAGCGTGCGACCCGAGGCTTGATCGATGAGGATGTAGGCCGGAGCGTCGACTTTGGGGGGCGGCGGCACGTCGGCAGCGATCGCAACCGTTGCCAGTGAGCTGAGAGAGCTCATGACGAGCGCAAGAAGAAGGCGAGCGGATCGATGCATCAATAACTACCCCATGTCGATAAGACAGATAGTTTATCGGAACTTATTTATCGGAACTCACTCGTGTGCAGGTCTCGCGTCAGGCACGCCGGCACGCTGCAGACGTTCGACTAATGCATCGACGGCAGCTGCTTGATCTACGGGCCCAGCCTGAACGCGATACCACTGTCGACCTGCGATATTGACCTCGCGGATCAGCGCGTTGTCGATGCCCGCACCGCGCAGTCGTGCCAACATGGCCTCGGCATTGACGCGCGCGCCGAATGCGCCGGCTTGCACGTAGCGGGTGACGCCGATCGATGGGGGCGTTACGGATGTCGTGAGCGAAGGCGCTGGAGTTTCCTCACCCGGCTCAAGCACGCGAATTTCCACCGGTGCGGTGCCGCTGCGGATCATGCCGAGCTTGTGGGCCGCCGTGTAGGAGAGGTCGATGATGCGATCGCCGACGAACGGACCGCGGTCGTTCACTTTGACGACGACCGATCGTCCGTTCTCGAGGTGGGTTACCCGCACGTAGGCGGGGATCGGCAGCGTCTTGTGCGCCGCCGTCATGGCATACATGTCGTACGGTTCGCCGCTCGAGGTGCGCTCGGCGTGAAAACCCGGTCCGTACCAGGAGGCGAGCCCGCGTTCGACATGACCACGCGCACTTTTTTGCACGCGATAGGTTTGACCAAAAACCACATAGTTCTCGGGGTTGCCGTAGCGGCTGCGCGGTTCGGCGCGTGGCACGGCATCCGGGATCGAGTCGAGATCGCGCGGCGGGGTCGGCAACGTGATCGGAGGCAGAGTTTTCCCCGACGAGGGCGGGGGCGTGGGCACGCTACCACCGCGCCAGAGCGCGCAACCCGGCAACACGAGGCAAACGGCGATGAGCAGCGTATGGCGTTTCATCTTAGCGATTCAGCCAAATCGTTCACCGCCATGGCATAGAGCACACTGCGGTTGTATCGGGTGATGACCCGAAAGTTATGCAGCCCGATGCGGGCAGCAGGACCGGTCGCCGTTTCTGCCGGGACCAGAATGGCGCGCGTGTCGTCAGGCAGAGTCGATTCGAAGGAGACGCCGCTTGCTCGCAGCGCTGCCAAGGTTCGATCGAGTTCAAGGTTGCGTCGATCGAGTGCGCCAAGCAGTTCAGCGGGTACGGAAGCATCGAACAACACCGGTTGACCGCTCTTCCAGCCGTGAGCGGTGAAGTAGTTGGCAACGCTCGCTGTAATGTCGTCCCAGTCGGTGAACAGGTCGCGCCGCGCCGGCACGCTGCCCGCGACGCTGCCATCGACCGCGAGACGACGGTAGCTCGAGGGCATGAACTGGGGCGCGCCCATGGCGCCGGCGTAGGAGCCGCGGATGGTGAGCGGATCCCACGACTCTTCGCGTGCGAGCAGAATGAAATGCTCGAGTTCCGAGCGGAAGAATTCAGCGCGGCGTGGGTAATCGAACCCCAAGGTCATCAGCGCATCGAGCACGCGCCACGAACCCATATTACGGCCGTAGTTGGTCTCAACTCCGATGATCGCGACGATGATCGCCGCGTCGACACCCGTCTTTTGTTCGATCGCACTCAAGCGATCACGGTGGGTGTTCCAGAACTCGCGTCCGCGAGCGACTCTTTCGTTGCTGACGAGGCGATCTTTGTATTCCCACCACGCGAGCACCCGCTCGGCGGGTCGGGTCATCGCCACGATGATCTTGGGTTGGAACATGCCTTGGCCGAGCAGGGCACGCAGTTCGTCGGCCGGGATCGCATGTTTGCTCGATAGAGACTCGATGAACGCGACGATGTCCGGACGCGTTAGATCGAAGGGTTTGGGTGATTCATCAGCGATGCTGGCTGGGGTCTTCGCTGCCTCATCACTGGCAACCACGTTAGAGGTTTTAGGTACCTCCGAATGCGGGGTTGCCACTACGGGCTTGACCGAGCGGGGCTGGTCCGCACACGCGGTCAACAACAGGATGATTGCAAAAACTGAAAAGTAACGTAGCGACATCAACCTGCGAGCTTCCGATTGGCATATAACGACATGAGCATACCGAAGCCTGCCAACAGGGTCACCATCGAGGTGCCACCATAGCTCACCAAGGGCAACGGCACGCCAACAACCGGCAACAAGCCACTCACCATTCCGGCGTTGATGAAGACATAGACAAAGAAAATCGCGGCAAGACTGCCCGAGAGCAATCGCGAGAAGGTATCGCGCATCTGTGAAGTGAGGAACAACGCTCGAAACACGACGAAGAGATACAGAGCGATCAGCACGACGATACCGACGAAACCGAATTCTTCGCCGATGACGGCCAGTACGAAGTCGGTGGTGCGCTCGGGTAGAAACTCGAGTTGGCCTTGCGTGCCTTGCAGATAACCCTTGCCGAAAAGTCCACCGGAGCCGATCGCAATGGTCGACTGGATGATGTGATAACCCGAGCCGAGTGGATCAGCCTGGGGGTCGAGCAGTGTGAGCACGCGCTGGCGCTGGTAATCATGTAGGAAGTTCCAGCCAATTACGGCGCTCGCGACGCCAATGGCAGCCAGTACACCAATAATCCGCCACGACAGACCACCCAGCACGACGACGAGAGTGCCTGCGAACAAGATCAATAAGCCGGTGCCGAGGTCCGGCTGTACGATCGTGAGCGCGGTCGGAACCAGAATGATCGCAGCGAGTAGACCGAGCGTGCGCAGATCGGGCGGCAGTGCGCGCTCACGCAGTAGCAGTGCACAAGCCATCGGCACCGCAAGTTTCATGAGTTCCGAGGGTTGGAAGCGGATGAAGCCAAGATCGAGCCAGCGCTGCGCACCTTTGCCCACATAGCCGATGGCGTCGACCACGATCAGTAAGACGAGGCCTACTCCGTAGAGCCAAGGCGTGATGCGGCGCAGCGTGGAAGGACGCAGTTGCGCGAGGGTCAACATGATCGTCGCACCAATGGCGAGTCGAATGCTGCCGCGTAGTACCGACTCCCAATCACCACCCGAGGAGCTGAAGAGAATCAGTTGACTGTAAAGCGCGATTGCCGCGATGCCGATCAGCAAGGGGCCATCGAGTCGCAGCGTACTGAGCAGCCGAGTGGTGTAACTAAGGGTTCGTCTGGTCGGCCCATCGACTTCTTCACGCAGCATGTCGTATCACTCGCCTTGGTTGCTCGTGTCGGTGACTGAGGCCGCCGTCGGCACGACGAACTTACGCAGTAGATAGGCATCCATCACGGCGCGTGCGATCGGCGCTGCCGTGCCGCTGCCGCTGCGCCCATTTTCCACCAGAACCACGACCGCGATCTTCGGATCCTCGATCGGCGCAAAGGCGACGAACCACGCATGATCGCGCAGCCGTTCGGCAATGGCGCTCTCGTTGTAGCGCGCGTTTTGGGCGACGGTGAAGACCTGCGCAGTGCCGGTTTTTCCAGCAATGCTGTAAGGCGCGCCAAACGCGGCTCGCGAGGCGGTGCCGCCTTGCATCACCGCACGCATGCCATCGATGGCTTTATCCCAGTAAGCCTCGTTCTGCAATTTCACGGGTGACAGCGATTTCGGTTTGATCGTTGTGACACGCCGCGTTACCGGATCGCGAGTCGCACGGACGACGTGCGGCACCGCATGTTGTCCGCGTGTCGCAACGATGGCGGTCATCTGCGCAATCTGCATCGGCGTGCTTGTCATATAGCCCTGACCGATACCGAAAATCACCGTCTCGCCCGGGAACCAGATTTGTTCGCTACGACGCTTGAAGGCTTTGCGCTTCCATTCGGCTGAGGGCAGCACACCGCTTTTTTCACCACCGATATCGATGCCCGTCTCGGTGGCGAGTCCGAAGCGACCCAGGAAATCATGTAGACGCTTGACGCCAAGGCGATCCGCGAGCGCGTAGAAGTAAGGGTCGCAGGACTGGGCGATGGCCGTGACCATGTCGACGTTGCCATGTCCACGCGGTTGCCAATCACGGAAGCGATGTCGACTTCCCGGCAGCGAGAAGTAGCCCGGGCAAAAGCGTGCCTCGAGTGGGTCGATCACGCCGTATTCGAGACCCGCCATGGCGACGACGGGTTTGATGGTGGAGCCCGGTGGATAAAGACCGCGCACGGTACGATTGAAGAGTGGTCGATCCGGGTTTTCGTTGAGCAGCTTGAACTCGCTGCGGGTCAGGCCGCGGGCAAACCCATTGGGGTCAAAGCCAGGGCGACTGACCAGCGCGAGCACTTCACCATTCTTGGGATCGAGTGCGATCACGGCAGCGCGACGATCCTTCACCCACGCTTCGGCGACCTGCTGCACTTCAACATCGAGAGTCAAAAACAAATCCTGACCCGGTTCGCCGGGTGAGCGTTTCAACTCCGGCTGCAATGGACCGAGCTTGTCGACCGATCGTCCGCGCGCGTTGACCATGATTTCGCGTCGTCCGTTTCGACCACGAAGTACATTTTCGAAGGCCGCTTCGACGCCGACTTTTCCGATGGTGGACGATCCAGCGTATTCCTCGCGATCGATGCGCTTCAGATCGGAGTCGGAGATCGTGCCGACATAGCCGATGGCATGGACGGCGATCTCACCGAGCGGGTAATGACGCGCGAGTCGTGTGCGGATATCGACGCCCGGAAATTCGAATCGATGCACGCCGAACTTCGCCATGTCTTCGTCGGTGAGTCGCAGCCGGATCGGTACGCTGTCGAAACCGCGTCGCGAGCGGATCGTCCGACGTACATCGTCGATGTCTTCTTCTGCGAGTAGTCCGATCTCGGCGAGTCGACGCAAAGTCGAATCGAGATCGGGGACTTGCTCGGGCACCAGCTCCAATTGATAGGCAGGTTGGTTTTCCGCGAGGATGACACCGTTACGATCGTAGATAACGCCACGCGGGGCAGGCAGTGCCTCGATGCGTACCTGATTGCCTTCAGCGAGCTCAGTGTAGTAACCGTGCTTGACGAGTTGCAGCCAGCCGAGACGCAACAGCAGCACCATCGAAAGCGCTGCGATGATGACCATCGCGAGCACGAGGCGCTGTTCGAACAGATGCTGTTCGCGCCAGAAATCTTTGATGCGGCCACCGAGGCTCATGGTGTTTCAGCGCCTGCTGCGCGAGAGGTCACCGCCCAGCCACTCCCATGCGAAGGGCCAAAGAAGCGTACCCGTTACGATCGGCAGCAGACGGGTCCAAGAGCCCAAGGCATGGCCGGTCCAGCCGTCGATGATCCAGACGACGATCTGCCACAGCAATAACAAACCCGCGATGTAGAACGTTTGTTCGAACATCGACTTATTACGAATGATGAGATGTTGCCGAATCGCAATGTAGGCCACGAGCGCCGTGGCGAGTGCATGTTGGCCGAGCACGACGCCGAGATACGCGTCGAGTGCGAGCCCCATCAGAAAGCCGAGGCCGACACCGCCCCAACCGGGCGCCGCAATCGACCAGTACAGCACCGCAATGACCGCGAATGACGGTCGGAACCAGCCGAGCACGGCGGGCAGTGGTATCACGTGCAGGACGAACGAAGAGAGCAGCCCCACCGTTGCGCGACGTCGCAAACTCCAGCGCCTCATGGTGTCGTGCTCGGCGGTGCCACGTCGATCGCTTTGGCTGCCGGATCACCACCCGTGTTTTGAGCAGGGCTCACCGGGGCTGCCGGATGCGTCGGTGTGAACCACAATAGCGACACGATTCGATCGCGATCCACGCGCGCGAGAGTGCGTGCCTGCACTTGCGCCAGCGGCACGCCACCATCGCGTTTGACATCCGTCACGACGGCAACGGGGTAACCGGCAGGGAAGACACCACCGAGTCCCGAGGTAACGAGTCGATCATCTTTGCGGATGTCTGTTTGCAGCGGCAAGAACGGCAAACTGAGCTGATCACGCCGACCGGTGCCGACGGCGAGCGTACGCACGCCGGTGCGTAGGATCTGCACGGGCAGTGCATGTTCAGGATCAGTTAGCAAAATGACTTCGCTGCTCCACGGACCTACCCGCATTGTCTGACCGAGCACACCGCCGGCAGCGACGACAGCTTGCCGATCGAAGACTCCGTTGACGGCACCGCGATCAACGGTCAGCCGTTGCTGCTGCGAGTTGAATTCGCTGCCGATGATTTGCGCCGGAAGATACTTCTCGACGACATCGACGGCGGGCGTCGCGATCGCACGCAGCGCTGCATTTTCTCGCTCGAGACTTTGTCGCCGCAGGGCGAGCTGCTCGAGTTCGCGAATGCGTTGACGCAACTCGCGATTCTCCGCTTGCAGCGCTGCGCGATCTTCGAAGATCTCCTGCGACCACTGCAAGGCAGCAGCGGGTGAGTTCAGCGCGATTTCGATCGGGTAGGCGAGCGCCTGCAGTCCGTAGCGGATGGACTCCAGCCAGCGACCGCGCTGGTCGAGGTACATCAAGACCAGCGCAATAACCGCGTAGATGACGAAGCGCAGGCCAGCTGGCGCGCCACGCGTGGACAGATAGCGGCTGGCGTCGCTGCTATTCAAGCCCGAAATGGCCGGGGCCGAGTTCGTCCATCAGTTCGAGGATGCGTCCGCCACCGCGAGCCACGCAGGTCAGCGGATCCTCTGCGATGACGACCGGGACACCAGTCTCTTCGGTGATCAGTTTGTCGATGTCACGCAACAAGGCGCCGCCACCCGTGACGACGATGCCGCGATCGGCGACGTCGGAACCGAGTTCCGGCGGCGTTTGTTCGAGCGCTTGTTTGACCGCGCCCACGATGCCCTGCAGCGGCTCCTGCAGTGCTTCGAGGATCTCGTTGCTGTTGAGCGTGAAGCTGCGCGGAACGCCTTCGGAGAGGTTGCGACCTTTGACCGAGATTTCGCGCACGGTCTGTCCGGGATAGGCCGAACCGATTTCGATCTTGATGCGCTCGGCAGTGGTTTCACCGATGAGGATGCCGTAGTTACGTCGCACGTAGTTCATGATCGCTTCGTCGAAGCGATCACCACCGATGCGAGCGGACTGCGCATAGACGATACCGTTCAATGAAATCACGGCAACTTCAGAAGTGCCGCCACCGATATCGAGCACCATCGAGCCGCGTGCCTCTTGCACCGGCAGCCCGGCACCGACGGCAGCGGCCATCGGCTCGCTCACGATCGCCACGGTGCGCGCACCGGCGCCTTCGGCGGATTCACGGATCGCGCGACGCTCGACCTGGGTCGAGCCCACCGGTACGCAGACCAGCACGCGCGGCGAGGGCTTGAGCAGGCGGTTGTCGTGCACCTTGCCGATGAAGTGTTGCAGCATTTTCTCGGTGTAGGTGAAGTCGGCGATCACGCCGTCCTTCATCGGGCGCACGGCGGTGATGTTCCCCGGCGTACGGCCGAGCATCATCTTCGCATCGACGCCCACGGCCACGATGATCTTGCCACCACGACTGTAATCGTCCTGGACCGCGACCACCGAAGGTTCGTTCAGGACGATCCCGCGATCACGGACGTAAATGAGGGTATTGGCCGTTCCCAGGTCGATCGACAGATCGCTGGAGAAATAGCCGCGCAAGCGTTTGAACATGGGTATAGCGCCGAGCCGGAAAACGTCGGCAAATTTAACAACCTGCGGCCGCTTCCACAAGGCGACGGTGTTATCATGTCCGGCTTGGTTTACGGCGGGTTTTCGCCGCGGCAACCAACCCCCACAGACAACCTCAGGGTCGCTTCATGAGCCTCACCCGTGCCGACATCGAAAACATCGCGCGGCTCGCGCGTTTGCAACTGACCGAGGCGGAAATTCCCGTCTACGTCGACTCGCTCTCCCGGATCTTCGCCTTCGTGAGCGAGCTCGACCGGGCGCCGACCGCCGGAATCAGCCCAATGGCGCATCCGCTGCCGGGTTTGGCCCAGCGTCTGCGGGCGGATGCGGTTAGCGAGACGGACCACCGTGATCGCTACCAGCAGAATGCCCCCAAGGTCGAGGCGGGGCTCTACGTTGTCCCGAAGGTGATCGAATGAGCGCGCCGGCTGCCACCGTCGCCGCCCTGGCCAAGGGCTTGGCGGCAGGAGATTTCTCGAGTGTCGAGCTGACGCGCAGTTACCTCGACCGCATCCAGGCCGCTCAAGCGGGTCTCAATGCCTTCATTACGGTGACGGCTGAGGCCGCGCTCACCGAGGCCGCTGCGGCGGATGCGGCACGCGCGGCGGGCAAGGCCGGTGCGTTGACCGGTGTGCCGCTCGCCCACAAGGACATCTTCTGCACCGAGGGGGTGTTGACCACCTGTGGTTCGAAGATGCTCTCGAATTTCGTCTCGCCCTACGACGCTACCGTCGTCAGCGGCTTGCGTCGTTCGGGCACCGTGATGCTCGGCAAGCTCAACATGGACGAGTTCGCCATGGGCTCGTCGAACGAAACGAGCTACTTCGGACCGGTGCGAAACCCGTGGAACCCGGCGATGGTCCCAGGTGGCTCCTCGGGCGGCTCGGCTGCTGCGGTTGCCGCGCGCATCGTGCCGGCGGCGACGGCCACCGACACGGGCGGGTCGATCCGCCAGCCGGCAGCGCTCTGCGGCGTCACCGGCATCAAACCGACCTACGGGCGGGTCAGCCGCTACGGCATGATTGCCTTCGCTTCGAGTCTCGACCAGGCGGGTCTGATCACCGTCAGTGCCGAAGATGCGGCGCTGCTGCTCGGGCCCATGTCCGGGTTCGACCCCAAAGATTCGACCAGCGTCGAGTCGCCGGTGCCGGATTACACACGCACGCTCGGCGATTCGCTCGAGGGCATGACGATCGGCATCGTCAAAGAATTCTTCGACAAAGGTCTCGACGCCGAATGCGAATCGCGCATCCGAGATGCCATGCGGGTGTACGAAAAGCTCGGCGCGAAGTTCCGTGAGGTTAGCTGCCCGAATCTGCCGCTGTCCGTGCCGACTTACTACGTGGTCGCGCCGGCTGAGTGTTCGTCGAACCTCGCGCGCTTCGATGGCGTGCGTTTCGGTTATCGCTGCGAGTCGCCGAAGAACCTGACCGATCTCTACATGCGTTCGCGCGGCGAAGGCTTCGGTGCCGAGGTCAAGCGTCGCATCATGACGGGCACGTACGTGCTCTCGGCGGGCTACTACGACGCCTACTACCTCAAGGCGCAGCGGGTTCGCCAGTTGATCAGCGCTGATTTCGCGCGCGCTTTCGGCGAGGTCGATCTGCTGCTCGGTCCCACATCTCCGACGCCGGCGTTCGCGATCGGTGCGAAGTGCGACGATCCGATCACGATGTATCTCAACGATATTTATACGATCGGCGCCAACCTCGCGGGCTTGCCCGGCATGTCGCTGCCCTGCGGCTTCGTGGGCGGCTTGCCTGTGGGTCTGCAGCTGATCGGACCGCATTTCTCCGAAGCGCGCATGTTGAATGCGGCGCATCGCTATCAACTCGAGACCGACTGGCACTTGCAGGTGCCGGCGGCTTTTGCCTGAGGATCCGCCATGGAATGGGAAACCGTCATCGGCCTCGAAATCCACGCGCAGTTGGCCACGCGCTCGAAGATCTTTTCAGGGTCAGCGACCGCTTACGGCGCCGCGCCCAATACTCAAGCCAATCTCGTTGATCTTGGCTATCCGGGCGTGCTGCCCGTGCTCAATGCCGAGGCGGTGCGCATGGCCGTGCGTTTTGGTCTATCGATCGGCGCGCGGATTGCGCCGCGTTCGGTGTTCGCGCGCAAGAACTATTTCTATCCTGATCTTCCCAAGGGCTATCAGATCAGTCAGTACGAACTGCCGATCGTCGCCGAAGGGTCTATCGACATCGTGCTCGATGACGGCACGCGTAAGCGCGTCGGCATTACCCGAGCGCATCTCGAAGAGGATGCGGGCAAGTCGCTGCACGAGGGTCTGCCGGGTCACAGCGGCATCGATTTAAATCGAGCGGGAACTCCCTTGATTGAAATCGTCAGCGAGCCGGATCTGCGCTCCGCCAAAGAGGCGGTGGCGTATATGAAAAAGATCCACACGCTCGTGCGCTACCTCGAAATTTGCGACGGCAACATGCAGGAAGGTTCCTTCCGCTGCGATGCCAACGTCTCGGTACGCCCGAAGGGTCAGGAGAAGTTCGGCACACGCGCCGAAATCAAGAATTTGAACTCGTTCCGTTTCGTCGAAAAGGCGATCAATTACGAAATCGAACGCCAGATCGAGCTGATCGAGAGTGGCGGTAAAGTCGTACAGGAAACGCGTCTCTACGATCCCGACAAGGGTGAGACGCGTTCGATGCGTTCGAAAGAGGAAGCGAACGACTACCGTTACTTCCCCGATCCGGATCTGTTGCCTGTGGTGCTCGAAGATGAGCTCATCGAGAAGGTGCGTGCCTCTCTGCCGGAGTTGCCGGATGAGAAAGCGGCGCGTTTCGTTCGCGATTACGGCTTGCCGGAATACGATGCCGGAGTGCTCACGGCCAGTCGCGAGTTCGGTGCCTACTACGAAGATGTGGTCGCCCGAGTCGGCGGTGAGCCGAAGCTCTGTGCCAACTGGGTCATGGGTGATTTGGCCGCTTTCCTCAACAAAGATGGCCTCGAGATCGGTGCATCCAAGGTCGACGCCGCAGCGCTGGCGGGGCTCGTGACCCGCATCGTCGACAACACGATCTCGGGCAAGATCGCGAAGGATGTGTTCGAGGCCATGTGGGCCTCGGGTGAGTCGGCCGACGCCATCATCGAGCAGAAGGGCTTGCGTCAGATCACCGACACCGGTGCGATCGAGAAAGCCATCGACGAAGTGATGGCAAAAAATCTGGGACAGCTTGCCGACTACCGCTCGGGTAAAGACAAATTGTTTGGTTTCTTCGTCGGGCAAGTCATGAAGGCCACGGGTGGCAAGGCGAATCCCGCACAGTTGAACGATCTTCTGAAGAAGAAACTGGCCGGTTGAGCGCACTCGAGAAACATTTTGATCTCGTTCGACGCTTCACCGTCGAGCATCAGGCGGTCCGAGGCCAGTGGGTTCGTCTCGGGCCCGCTTGGCTAGAGCTACGCGAGCATGCCGACTATCCGCTGGCGGTGCGTCAGTTGTTGGGTGAGGCCGTCTCGGCGGCGGTGTTGCTTGCCTCGACGCTGAAGTTCGAAGGCGAGTTGACGGTGCAGATGCAGGGTGATGGCGCGGTTCGCCTGCTCGTGGCTCAATGCACGCACGATTTTCAGGTTCGAGCCGTAGCGCGCTTCGATCGCGAGCGCATCGAAGCAGCGACAGATTTTGCGGCACTTGCAGGAAAAGGGCAGATCGTCGTCACGATCGAAGCGGAGCGCTTCGCCTCGCGTTATCAAGGGATCGTGCCGATCGACTCGCGCTCTTTGGCTGCGTCGCTCGAACATTACTTCGAAAGTTCCGAGCAATTGCCGACGCGCGTGGTATTAGCCGCAGACGATGCAGGCACTGCCGGTGTGCTGATCCAGCGCTTGCCGCAGCAGGGTGGCATCGTCGGGGCAGACTCGAGTGCAGCGAGCGCCGTGCGAGAGGCGGAGTCCTGGACGACTTACGAACAGGCTTGTGAGAGTTTGCAGGGTATCGCGTCAGATGAATTGCTGGCGCGCTCGGCGACTGATCTCATGCAACGCGTTTTCAGCGGGCTCGATCTGCGCTTGTTCGATGCGCAACCGGTTCGTTTTCGTTGTCGCTGTAGTGTCGATCGAGTGAGCGGAATGTTGCGCTCACTCGGCGCTGCCGAGGTCGATTCCATCATCGCCGAGCAGGGCGCCGTGACAGTGACTTGCGAGTTCTGCCATAAGCCCTGGCGCTTCGACTCGGTCGATGTCGCTCGCCTGTTTGGGTCGCCCGGTGAGCAAATCCCGGGCAGTAGCTCGGTCAACTGATCTCAAGTTCGTCAGCCGGGACGATGCTCGCTCGCGAGGTATTCCTCGCTTTGCATCTCGATCAGTCGGCTCGCCGTGCGCTCGAACTCGAACATGAGTTTCTCGCCGCGATAAAGCGCGGTCGCTGCCGCAGCTGCCGATACAACGAGATTCACACGACGATCGTAGAACTCGTCGACCATCGCGATGAAACGTCGGGCAGCGTTGTCCGTCGTGGCGTCGAACACTGGCACGTTTGCGACTAGCACCGTCTGGAACTCACGTGCGAGGCTCACATAGTCGTTCTGGCTGCGTGGTCCGTCGCACAGAGCCGTGAACTCGAACCAGACGACGCTCTCGGCGAGCTTCACCACAGTGATGTCCCGCCCTTCGATTTCGATGGAGCGAGCCTCGATGCGGGATCCGTCGCTTAACTCTGAAAAGAGCTTCTCCAGCGCTCTCGGCGTCTCGGCGTCAGTGCTATCGAGATAGATGGATCGCTGCGTGAGTTGTCGGAGGCGATAGTCCGTATCGCCATCGAGGGTCACGATCTCACAATGCCGCTCGAGCAAGTCGATGGCGGGCAGAAATCGCTGACGTTGAAGGCCATCGCGATAAAGTCCCGATGGCGGTACGTTCGACGTGAAGACCAGGGCTACACCGCGCTCGATTAGATGAGAGAACAGTCCGGCTAGCAGCATGGCATCGGCGATATCGGTGACGAACAACTCATCGAGGCAGATGATCCGAGCCTCGGATGAGAGGTCAGCGGCCACCGCGCGCAGTGGATCTTCCATTTCACGGTGTCGTCGCAGCCCGGCGTGTACCGATTGCATGAAGCGGTGAAAGTGGGCGCGGCGCTTTTCCCGAAACGGCAGGCTCTCGTAGAAAAGATCCATGAGCCAAGTCTTGCCTCGACCGACGCTACCCCAAAGATAAAGACCCCGAGCGGGTCTTGGGGGTTTGGTGAGACCGAGTTGAGTGCCGAGTCGCTGCCAGGCGCTCGTTTCACGGTCGAGCAGTTCGCTGCGCAACCGAGCGAAGGATTGCAGAGCATGGCGCTGCTTCGGATCTTCCGTGTGACCGGACTCCTGTAGTGCCGATCGATAGAGTTGCAGCAGAGTGTCGTGCGACATCATCAGTTGCGCAGCTCGGCGAGATCTCGGAACAGATCGAGTGCGGCCGGATTGGCGAGCGCCTCGGTGTTGGTCACCGGTAAGCCATGCACGACATTGCGAACCGCGAGTTCCACGATCTTGCCGCTGATGGTGCGCGGGATGTCGGCGACCGAGAGGATCTTGGCGGGTACGTGTCTCGGCGTCGTATGGCTTCGAATTTGATCGCGAATCCGTTGTCGCAGTGAATCATCGAGATCGACACCTGCGCGCAGTTTGACGAACAGCACGACGCGCACATCGTCTTGCCACTCCTGGCTGATACACAGAGATTCGAGAATCTCCGGCAGTTGTTCGACCTGTCGATAGATCTCGGCCGTGCCGATGCGGACGCCACCGGGGTTCAGGACCGCATCGGATCGCCCGAAGATCATGAATCCGCCGGTTTCCGTGCGCGCAGCGTAATCGCCATGGTGCCAAAGCCCGGGAAAGCGTTCGAAGTAACTCGCGCGGTAGCGCGTTTGATCTGCATCGCCCCAGAAGCCGAGCGGCATGGAGGGGAAAGGCTGTCGGCAAACCAGTTCGCCTTTCACGCCTGGTGGTAAGGGATCGCCTTTTTCATTGACGACATCGACCGCCATACCGAGTCCGGCGCATTGCATCTCGCCGCGACGCACGGCGGCAAACGGCTGCCCCAGTGCAAAGCAACTGATGATGTCGGTGCCACCGGAGATCGAAGCGAGCTGCACTTCGCTCTTGATGTGGTTGTAGACGAAATCGAAACCTTCAGGCGCTAGCGGTGCACCGGTCGAGAGCACGGTGCGCAGCGCGGGTAACGAATGGCGTTCGCGCGGGTGGTAACCCGCCTTCTCCAAAGCGGCAAGGTACTTCGGGCTCGTGCCGAAAATGCTGATGTGCTCGGTCTCGGCGATTCGCCAGAGCATTCCGTTATCAGGGTGCGTGGGCGAACCATCGTAGAGCACGAGTGCCGCACCCGAGGCCAAGCCGCTGACCAGCCAGTTCCACATCATCCAACCGCAAGTGGTGTAGTAGAAAAGGCGGTCGTCTCGCTTCAGATCGACATGCAGCTGATGCTCTTTCAGGTGCTGCAGCAAGGTTCCACCGGCACCGTGCACGATGCACTTGGGTTTGCCTGTCGTACCCGAGGAATACATCACGAAGAGCGGATGGTCGAAGGGCAGGCGTTGAAACTGCAGCTTCGCATGGGGCGAGCCCATTTGTTCGAAGCGCAGCGCTCGTCTGCCGTTGGCTTCGAGAGTGGCAAGATCCGGTGCGCTACTGACCTGAGCGATGACGATGACGGTCGCCACGCTCGGCAAGGAGCTCAGTACACCTGCTATCGGCGCGATCGAATCAAGCGTCTTTCCGGCATAGTGATAGCCATCGGCAGTGAAGATGGCTTTGGGCTCGATCTGTCCGAACCGGTCGAGCACACCCGCGATACCGAAATCTGGCGAGCAGGAGCTCCAGGTGGCTCCTAGACTCGTGGCGGCCAACATGGCGATGACCGCTTCGGGAATATTCGGCAAGAATCCCACTACGCGATCGCCCGGCTGGATTCCGATTTCTTTGAGTCCAGAAGCAATGCGAGCCACTTCCGCACAGAGCTGTCGATAAGACAACACGCGTCGCTGCCCGCGCTCGTTGTACGCGATCAACGCCGGATGATCGTCGCGATAGTGCAGCAGATTCTCGGCGTAGTTGAGCCGAGCGCCTGGGAACCAACGGGCTCCCGGCATCTGATCGCCATTCTCCAGGACCGGCGCTGCGGCCCACTCAGCCTTTACATCGGCAAAGTGCGCCACCTCGAACCAGAACGCGTCCGGTCGTTCGAGCGACCAACGATGCAGTGCCGCGTATTCACCCGTTGGCAGATCGCGCCGCGCCGCGATGCAATCGATGAAACGACGCAGATTGCTGTCGGCCATGCGCGCGGGGGAGGGGCTCCAGAGTATGTCTTGCACCTTGCGTCCCCCGAGCGTTCAGCTCAACCGCGCATCACAGCGACTGGTAGATCGGTCCCGATCCGCCTTCGGGCGTGGTCCAGTCGATGATCTGGTACGGATCTTTGATGTCACAAGCCTTGCAGTGCACGCAGTTCGCTGCGTTGATCTGCAGTCGCTTGCCGCCGGCACCATCGTCGACCATTTCGTAGACGTTGGCTGGGCAGAAGTTCTGGCAGGGGTTGCCATACTCGGTCGCGCAGGTGGTCGCGCAGACGGAGGTATCGCGAACCTTCAGATGCACCGGCTGATTTTCTTCGTGCGAGTTGTTGGCGAAGAAAACGGAAGCCAGTCGATCTCGAGGCGGCAAGTTGCGCTCGACCCAGTTTCGATCGGGTGAGTCGTACTCATCGAGCTTCTTCGTCGCGGCGTAGGCAGCGGTATTGCGGAGTGTCCAAGGTGTACGGCCACCTAGAGCGGTTTCGAGCGCACCGTTGAGCAAGGCGAACCACAATCCGCGTTTGAAGCCCGGCTTGATGTTGCGAACTTTTTTCAGTTCCTGGCCGCCCGGGGAGGCGCGCCAGCGTGCATCGAAGCCCGCCACGCCATCGTGTTCGGCAATATGGGTCGCGGCGAGCATGCCACTGCGAATGGCCTGATGGATACCCTTGATCTTCGGCACGTTTAGCGTGCCGCCAGCATCGCCAATCAGGAGTGCGCCCGGCATCTCGAGCTTTGGCATCGATTGCCAACCGCCTGCGGAGATGGTGCGCGCGCCGGCTGCGAGAATTTCGCCACCCTCGAGCAGCGCCTTGATGCTCGGGTGATGTTTGAATTGCTGGAACGCTTCGAACGGCTGTAGACGCGGATCTTCGTAGTCGAGACCGACGACATAGCCGATATAAACCCGATCGTTATCGAGGTGATACAAGAAGCTGCCGCCATACGTGCGAGAGTCGAGCGGCCAGCCGATGCTGTGCTGGATCAAGCCGGGCTCGACGCGTCCGGGCGGCAGTTGCCACAATTCTTTGAAGCCGAGTCCGTAGGTTTGCGGATCGCAGTCGGCATCAAGTGCAAAGCGCTGGATCAGTTGTTTGGTGATGCTGCCGCGGCAGCCTTCAGCGAGCACTGTGATGCGAGCACGAACCTCAGGACCCGGCGCGAAGTTCGGACCGTGCTCGCCGGATTTCTCGATGCCCATGTCGCCGATCTGCACGCCGGCGACCGAGCCGTCGTCGTTGAAGAGCGGTACCGCAGCCGAAAATCCCGGGAACACATCGACTCCGAGCGACTCGGCTTGCGCAGCGAGCTTCGGGGTCAAAAGCCCGAGTGAGATGATGAAGTTGCCGTCGTTGTGCTGTTGGGGCGGCACCGGCAATTTGATCTTGCCAGTCTTGGTCAGCAGCGAAAATTCATCGCGCTTGGCCGGGATGCAGATGCCGGGCGGATCCTCGCGCCAACCGGGCAGCAATTCGTCGAGCGGGCCCGCTTCAAGCACGGCGCCCGAAAGTGCCTGCGCGCCGATGGCCGAGGCCTTCTCCAGCACGCAGACGTTGAGGTCGGCTTTCAATTGCTTTAAGCGAATGGCGCAAGCGAGCCCTGCGGGTCCTCCGCCCACGATGAGTACGTCGTACTCCATGACGTCACGTTCGATCATCGAAAACCCCCTCGATGGCTCTATTTTGGCTGCATGCGGATCGCGCCGTCGAGACGGATAGTCTCGCCGTTCAGCATCGGAATTGTGAAGATCGATTCAACCAGCCGCGCGTACTCCTCGGCTTGACCAAGGCGCTTCGGAAACGGGATTTGACTCGCAAGCGAGGCCTGCACTTCCGGTGTCATGCCGCCAACCATCGGCGTGTGGAAGATGCCAGGCGCGATCGACATCACGCGGATGCCGAACGCGGCAAATTCACGAGCGAGCGGCAGCGTCATGCCAGCGAGAGCGGCCTTGGTGGCCGAATAAGCGGCTTGACCGATCTGACCCTCGAAGGCAGCAACGGAGGATGTGTGGATCAGCAAGCCGCGCTCACCATCTTCGTTCGGAGCGTTGTGCTGCATCAACGATGCGGCGGCTTTGTCACAGAGGAAGGTGCCGATCAGGTTGACGTGGATGACCTTGGTGAAGAAGTCGCCCGCCATCGGCCCATTGCGCCCGAGCACGCGACCGGCCCCAATGATACCGGCACAGTTCACGAGCAAATTGATACCACCCATGGCATCGGCCGCGGCTTGCATGGTTTTCTCAACTGCAGCTTCTTGCGTGACATCGCATTGGATGAAACGCACTGCAGGGCCAATGTCTGCGGCCGTCTTTTGACCGGCTTCAGCTTGCAGATCCACGAGTGTGACCTGCGCGCCGCGGCTCGCGAGATAACGGCCGACGCCGGCACCGAGACCGGAAGCGCCGCCGGTGACGACGGCTTTCGCAGCGCGGATATCCATGGTCAGACTCGCTCAATCGCGATAGCGACCGCTTCGCCGCCGCCGATGCACAGCGAGGCGATGCCACGACGTCCACCGCGCGCGATGAGCGCATGCAGCAAGGTGGCGACGATGCGCGCACCAGTGGCGCCCACCGGATGACCGAGCGCGCAGGCGCCGCCATTCACATTGAGTTTGTCAGCCGCGATGCCGATATCTTTGGCAGCGGACATGGCGACGGTCGCAAAGGCCTCGTTGACCTCGAAAAGATCCACGTCGCTCGCTTTCCAACCGGTGCGCGCGAGCACTTTTTGGATCGCACCGACCGGTGCGATCGTGAACCACTCGGGCTCCTGCGAGTGGCTCGCGTAAGCGACGATTTTGGCGAGCGGCTTTGCGCCGATTTTGGCGGCGGCTGATTCACTCGCGAGCACCACGGCAGCAGCACCGTCGGAGATCGACGAGGAACTGGCGGCTGTCACGGTGCCATCCTTGCGGAAAGCGGGTTTCAATTGCGGGATCTTGGCGATGTCGCAGGTGAACGGCGTCTCATCACGATCTACGACGACCTCGCCTTTGCGGCCCTTGACCGTGACGGGCACGATTTCTTTGGCAAACGCGCCCGACTCCACGGCAGCGAGCGCTCGGCGTACCGACTCGGCGGCGAAGGCGTCTTGGTCGGCTCGACTGAACTGATAGCGCCCAGCCGTGTTCTCGGCGAAGCAGCCCATCATTTGTCCGTCCCAAGCGCTTTGCAGGCCGTCGTAGAACATATGGTCGAGCACTTCGCCGTGACCCATGCGATAGCCGCTGCGCGCTTTGGGCAACAGGTAAGGTGCGTTGGTCATCGATTCGAGTCCGCCAGCCACCATCACGCCAGCCTCGCCCGCGCGAATCTGGTCAGCGGCCATCATGATGGCCTTGAGCGCCGAGCCGCACATCTTGTTCATCGTCGTGGCAGGAATCGAATTCGGGATGCCGGCGGCAAGCGCGGCTTGACGAGCCGGCGCTTGTCCGAGGCCGGCGGGCAGCACGCAGCCCATGATGACTTCGTCCACTTGCTCTGGGGTGATTCCCGCCGACTCAATGGCCCCGCGGATAGCGGCAGCGCCCAGTTGCGGGGCGGTCACCGGGGCTAACACTCCCTGAAAAGCACCGATCGGAGTGCGACGCGCGGAGAGGATCACGACGGAATCGGACATGACTGAACCTGTACTAGAGTGAGGCTGGGAGAGCCGACAAGTGTAGCCAAGCGACACCGCTCGCGCACCCCGGCCCAGCCCGGGTCATTGCCCTCGTAATCAGCCTCGATCAGGCTCGTCTAAACGACTCAGGATGGCCGCTCGCGTGTGCTCACGCAGTGCGGCGACTTGCTGTTCTGGGGGCAAGTCGGCGTCGGGTAGGACAGGATCGAGAAACTCGACCTCGACGCGGCCGGGTCTTGGGAAGAATCGCGGACTAGGCAGGATCTGGCGCGTGCCGCGAAGTACGCAGGGGACGACCGGGCAGTTGGCGGCGACGGCACTCTTGAACGCCCCGTTGTTGAATTTCAACAGACCGGGTTCACCCACGAATGTGCCCTCGGGAAAGAACAGCAGCGCTTGGCCACCCGAAACGGTGCGTAGTACTCGGCGTGCATCGAGTCCACCGCGGTGGCGGTTGAAGCGCTCGACGAACTCGGTGCCGAGTAGTTCGAGCAGCAGACCCGCAAGCGGCACCGCCGCCATTTCACGTTTGACGACGTAGGCGAATCGCTCGGGCAGCACCGCCTTGATCACGATGGCATCGATGTAGCTCGCGTGGTTGGCTGCAACGACGCACTGACCTTGCGGTAGGTGTTCTACCCCGGTGACGTGCAGCGGGTGGAAGCTTCCGCGCATGACGAGTCTTGCGGCGATACCGGCATAGTGCCGACGGCGTTGCACGTTCGGCACAAATAAAAGCAACAGCAACAGACCGAGTGCGATCAGCACGAACACGACCCAGGCGTAGGAGCCGTAGAGCACCCGACCGATCAAGCCGACGGCGGACTCACGCTGCAGGTTGTCTCGACCTTCTGGCATGGCGCGGTATCCTTGGGTGCGAGCACTGCAAAGTCAATGAACGACACGTCACACCAATCAGTCGAAATCCATCCCGTCGTGCTGCGATTTCTGGATGTCTTATGGATGGAGCGCGGCCTCTCGCAGAACACGTTGGCGGCGTATCGTGCCGATCTGCTTGCGCTGCAGCGATGGCTCGCGCCTCGTGCGATCGATGTCACCTCGGCCTCTCGTGCCGATCTGCTGGCGTATCTGGCCTTACGTGCTGAGAAGGGCGCCAAGTCGCGATCGACTGCGCGGCAGTTGTCGACCTTTCGTCGATTTTTTCGACACCTCGTACGCGAGCGACATCGCGCCGACGATCCCACGCTCGACATCTCGGCGCCGCGACTTGGGCGCCGGCTGCCTAAGTCGCTGAGTGAGGCGGAGGTCGAGGCATTGCTTGTGGCGCCCGCCGGCGATGAGCCACGGGCACTGCGTGATCGGGCGATGCTCGAGATGCTCTACGCCACGGGCTTGCGAGTCTCGGAGTTGATTGCCTTGCGTTACACGCAGGTGAATTTGAACCAAGGCGTGGTGCGTGTGACGGGCAAAGGTAATCGTGAGCGCTTGGTGCCGATTGGTGCGGCCGCTGCCGAGACGCTGCAGCAGTTCGAGCAGCGCGGGCGCGCCGCTTTGCTCGAGGGTCGATCCAGTGAGCATCTGTTTCCGACCCGCGAGGGGGAGCCGATGACCCGTCAGGCGTTCTGGCACCTGATCAAGCGTCATGCGCGTACCGCTGGTATCGACAAGCCCCTCTCGCCGCATACCTTGCGGCACGCTTTCGCAACCCATTTGTTGAATCACGGCGCGGACTTGCGAGTAGTGCAGATGCTGCTGGGGCACAGCGATTTGTCGACCACGCAGATTTATACCCATGTCGCGCGCGAGCGCATGAAAGCGCTGCACGAGACACATCACCCGAGAGGCTGAGTGTTAGACTTCGGCGCATGAAAATGCAGATGACCCAGACCTTGCGTCGAAGCTGGCTGTTGATCGCGCTAGCGGCAATTTGCACCATGCCAGCGTGGCCGCAAAACGCGTCCCAAGCTGCTGCGAAGAAGCCGGATCCGCGCGCGGAACTCGTCAAGAAAATGCCGGGTAGCAAGCTCAGCGATTTTCGGCCCTCGCCCTTGCCTGGAATCTTTGAATATGCCCGTGGTGCCGATGTCATTTATTTGAGCGCCGACGGAAAATATGCCTTCGATGGGGATCTCTACGATTTGGCGACGGAGAACAACCTCAGTGAGACTCGGCGTCGCGAAGCGCGTCTGGCGCTGATCGGTCAGGTGCCCGAGGCGCAGATGGTGGTGTTCGGCGCGAAAGATGCCAAGCACACCATCACCGTGTTCACTGACATCGATTGCGGCTACTGCCGCAAACTGCATTCGGAGATGCCCGAGTACAACAAGCTCGGCATCCGCGTTCGCTACCTCTACTACCCGCGCATGGGTCCTGATTCCGAGGGTTGGGATAAAGCCCAAGCCGTGGCCTGTGCGACCAACAAGACCGATGCGATGACGCGCGCGAAACGCGGCGAGTCAGTCAAAAGCGGCAAGTGCAACGCCTCGTCGATCGTGCAGCGCGACTACGAGTTGGGCCAGGAGATCGGCCTGCGCGGAACGCCCGCCATCATTCTCGAAGATGGAGAATTGCTCGCGGGCTATGTGCCGCCCGCAATGCTGATTCGTCGTCTGGAGCCGCCGGCGGCTCAGCGCTAAGGCCGCTCGTCCGTTAGCGTTCGAGCTTCAGCGTTCGAGCAGGCTCAGCTTACCCGGCTTGCCGTCCCAGTCTTTGGCGTCGCTCGGCGCATCTTTCTTTTCGGTAAGCACCGGCCACTTGCGTGATAGTTCGGCGTTCAGTTCCTTGAACGACTCCTGTCCGGAGGGCAACTCGTCTTCGGAATAGATCGCCTCGGCCGGGCACTCCGGCTCGCAGAGTGTGCAGTCGATGCACTCATCGGGATCGATGACGAGGAAGTTTGGGCCCTCGTGGAAACAATCCACCGGACACACTTCCACACAATCCATGTACTTGCACTTGATGCAGTTCTCGGTAACGACGAACGTCATGGGCAACCCCGATCTAAGCTGAAGGCGAGACTCTAAACCCGCCGGTCTATATCCGTGAAGTGGTGGCGCTCGACGCCCGCTGCCCGGTCTTCGAAGAATCGTCGCAGGGCGAACTCCGTGCTCGCAAACGCGATGTCGTCCCAAGGCATATCTGCCTCGGAAATCATACGGGCTTCGAGGCTTTCGGTACCTGCACCGATCTCGGGCGAACGCAGCTTGGCGCGAAAAAACACGTGCACTTGATGTGCATGCAGAATATGCACGATGGCCAGCAACGAGCCAATTTCCACATCCGCCAGCGCTTCTTCGTACGACTCGCGCGCCGCTGCTTGCTGCAGGGTTTCGTTGTTTTCCATGAACCCGGCGGGGAAGGTCCAGTAACCATGGCGAGGCTCGATCGCTCGCCGGCACATAACGATACGGCCGTGCTCGTCCTCGGGGATGCAACCCACGACGAGTTTGGGATTTTGGTAGTGGACCGTGTGGCAGGCAGGGCACACGTGGCGTGGCAGGTGCTCTCCCTCGGGGATACGCACCACCACGGCGGTGCCACAATTGCTGCAGTAGTTCATGAATGATCAGGTGGTGCCGGGAGAGGGAATCGAACCCACACTCTGTCACCAGAACCGGATTTTGAGTCCGGCGCGTCTACCAGTTCCGCCATCCCGGCTGAGGATGTGCGCGCATTATACGTGAAAGCGAGCCCGCGCTTGCCTAACATGCGCGCGGTGCGTGCCTCAGACTTCGATTTCGACCTCCCGGCGGACCTCATCGCCCAATTTCCGTTGCCCGACCGGACGGCATCACGCCTGCTGGTCGTCGACGGGCAGACGGCCATCTGGCGAGACGCCCAGTTCCGTGAACTCGGCCAATGGCTCCGTCCGGGTGATCTGCTGGTTTTCAACGATACCCGCGTGATCCCAGCGCGGCTGCACGGTCGCAAGCCGACCGGTGGCAGTGTCGAGATGCTGCTCGAGCGTGCACTCGAGGGGCGCGAGGCGTTGCTGCATATGCGGGCGAGCAAGCCGCTACGAGACGGCTCTATCGTCGAGACGTCCGGTGGGTCGGTGCGGGTGCTCGGTCGGCAGGATGATCTGTTCCGAGTTGAGCTCCCAGAGCCTGCGCTCGCGTTCTTCGGACGACATGGCGAGATTCCGCTACCGCCTTACATTGCACGCGAGACGGTGGCCGACGATACCGAGCGCTATCAGAGTGTTCTGGCTCGGGTGCCCGGCGCCGTGGCAGCGCCGACGGCGAGTTTGCACTTCGATCGTGCGCTGCTCGAGCAATTGGCTGCGTCGGGCATCGAACGAGCGACGATCACCTTGCACGTCGGGGCGGGCACTTTCCAGCCGCTGCGCAGCGACAATATCGAAGAGCACGTGATGCATGCGGAGTACGCAGAAATTCCGCCCGACACCGCAACCACCATCGCGCGCGTTCGTGCCGCCGGAGGGCGGGTGGTTGCGATCGGAACGACGGTCGTACGCGCGCTCGAGTCGGCTGCTATGGCGTCTGCGAATGGCGTCATCGACGCGTGGTCCGGTGAGACCCGCATCTTCATTCGCCCGGGCCATCGCTTTCGGGCGATCGACGCGCTGATCACGAACTTCCACTTACCGAAGTCGACGTTGTTGATGTTGGTGAGCGCCTTTGTCGGTCGCGAGACGATGCTCGCCGCCTATGCGCACGCGATCGAACAGCGTTATCGCTTCTTCAGTTACGGTGACGCCATGTTGCTGACCCCCGCCTCGGATGCGCATTCATGAGCCCGAATCAACCGAATCGATTGAGTTTCGACTGTATCGCCACCGACGGTGCGGCCCGTCGCGGTCGAGTGCACGCGCGGCACGGCAGCATCGAAACACCAGCCTTCATGCCCGTGGGTACCTACGGCACGGTGAAGGCGATGACGCCGGAGGAGCTGACGGGTCTCGGTGCTGAGATCATCCTCGGCAACACGTTCCACCTCATGTTGCGACCCGGGCCCGATGTCGTGGCCGAGCTCGGTGGCCTACATCACTTCATGAATTGGTCGAAGCCTATCCTCACGGATTCCGGCGGCTTTCAGGTCTTCAGCCTCGCTAAGCTTCGCAAGATCGACGAGGAGGGCGTCCGCTTTCGATCGCCCATCGATGGAAGCGAAGTGCGTTTAACGCCTGAGAGTTCCATGGACGTGCAGCGCGCCTTGGGCTCGGACATCGTGATGATGTTCGACGACTGCACGGCGTGGCCCGCGACGCACGATCAGGCCCGCCTGTCGATGGAGCGCTCGATGCGCTGGGCGGTGCGCTGTCACCGCCACTACTACGGTGGTGGCGCCGAGGGCTCGGCTCCCGTTCCCGGGGATCTCTTTGGCATCGTGCAGGGCGGCATGTACGGCGATCTGCGCTTGGAATCCTTGCGATCCTTGATGGAACTCGATTTGCCTGGGCTTGCGGTCGGCGGGCTTGCAGTGGGCGAGCCTGAGCCCGAGCGGCTGCGAGTGCTCGAGGAACTCGTGCCGCACATGCCGGCCGATCGACCGCGTTATCTCATGGGGGTGGGGCGACCTGAGGACATCGTCGCCGCCGTTGCTCGTGGTATCGACATGTTCGACTGCGTCATGCCGACTCGGCACGCCCGCAACGGTCACCTGTTCACCTCGACCGGGGTGATCAATATTCGTAATGCGGCGCATCAACGCGATCCAAATCCGATCGACCCTGCCTGCGGCTGCTACACCTGCCGGCACTATTCGCGGGCCTATCTGCGCCACCTCGATCGGTGCAACGAGATCTTGGGGTCTCGGCTCAACACCATCCATAACCTGTATTTCTACCTCGACCTCATGCGCCAGATTCGCGCCGCCATCGAGGCTGGGCAGTTTGCGACCTTCGTCCGAGATTTCCTCGACCGACGGCGCCCCGGGGCGCCTGTGGCATAATCCGCGGCCTTTTTCGCCGCCTTTGCAGGACAGGAGACGAACATGAACGGATTGATTCCCGAAGCCTATGCCCAAGCGGGTGGTGCGGCTCCCGGAGGCCAGCTCGCCCCCTTGTTGATGATGGTGCTCTTCATCGTCATTTTTTACTTCCTGCTGATCCGTCCGCAGCAGAAGAAAGCGAAGGAGCATCAGGCGATGCTCGGCAAGCTGTCTTCGGGTGATGAGGTGCTCACGGCCGGCGGCATCGTCGGCAAGATCGTCGAGGTCAGCGACGGCTTCGTCACGCTTGAAATTGCCAAAGACGTCCACATCAAGGTGCAGAAGTTCCAAGTGAGCTCACTGGTGCCAAAGGGCACGTTGAAGGGCGGTTAAGTCATGCTTGAATTCCCGCGCTGGAAGTATGCGATCGTCGCGATCGTCCTTGTTTTTGCAGCCATATTTGCGTTACCGAACGTATTCGGCGAAGACGCTGCGCTGCAGGTGGCACGCAAGGATCGTGAGGCCGTCTCGGAAGAGGGTCGTGCGTCGGTCGAGACTCTGTTGCGCGGGAGTGGAGTGACGGTATCGCGCAGCTACGTCGACAACGGTCGACTGATGCTGCACTTTGGCGAAGTCCCGGAGCAGCTCAAGGCTCGCGATCTCGTCAATGAGCAGTTCGCCAAGGAATACGTGACGGCACTGTCGTTTGCCTCGCGAGCTCCCGATTGGCTGCGCAACCTCGGCTTGCGACCCATGCCGCTGGGTCTCGATCTGCGCGGCGGTCTGTATCTGCTTTACCAAGTGAATGTTGACGGCGCCGTGGGTCAACTACTTGAGGTCTATGAGCAGGATCTACGCCGTGCGCTCGCGCAGGCGAATGTGCCGTTTACGGACGTTCAGCAGATCACCGAAGACAGCATAAAACCCAATGGGATGCGGGTTTCCTTGGCGCCAGGCGCGGATGCAGAAGCCGCGCGCGAGGTGCTGCGACGTGTGTTGCCCGATCTGGTGCCGACCGAAGTGGCTACGCCGAATGGCCCTGCGCTACAGGTCGTGTTGAGCGCCGCACAGATCAAAGAGCGCCAGGACTACGCGATCTCGCAGAACCTCACCACGATTCGCAATCGCGTCAATGAACTCGGTGTCTCTGAGCCCGTTGTGCAGCGTCAGGGTATCGATCGAATCGCCGTGCAGTTGCCGGGTGTGCAGAACTCGGCCGAGGTCAAAGATATCCTTGGCAAGGTGGCGACCCTGGAGTTCCGCTTGGTCGATATGCAAAACAGCGTGTCGGATGCGGTACAGCGTGGCCGTGCGCCGATCGGATCCAAGCTCTACGAAACGCGCGATGGTCAGCCGACGCTTTTGAAGCGCGACATCATCGTCACAGGCGATCAGTTGGTCGACGCGGTGACGGCTGCGACGGACTCGGGGCCGGGCGTGTCGGTGAAGCTCGACAGCAGCGGTGGCGAGGAAATGCTGCGCACGACCCGATCGAATCTCGGCAAACCGATGGCGGTGGTGTTCATTGAGCAGCGTCGCGAAGAAGTCGAGGTGGCCGGCGAGAAGATCGTTCGCGACATCAAGGACGAGAAGGTCATCAACACGGCGACTATCCAGGGTGTCTTCTCGAATAACTTTCAGATCACGGGCCTCGGTACCAACGAAGCGCGTGAGCTTGCGTTGCTGCTGCGTGCAGGTGCGCTCGCAGCGCCCATCTTCGTCATCGAAGAGCGGGTCGTGGGCCCGGGCCTTGGCAAGGAAAACATCGATAAGGGCGTGACGGCGCTGATGATCGGCATGGGACTGCTGTTCATTTTCATGCTCGCTTACTACAAAGTTTTCGGTCTTGTCGCGAATATCGTTTTGCTCGCGAACGTGGTGCTGCTGACGGCTTTGCTGACGGCCTTCAAGGCCGCCTTGTCGTTGCCGGGTATCGCCGGCATCGTGCTCACCGTCGGTATGGCGGTGGACGCCAACGTGCTGATCTACGAGCGCATCCGTGAAGAAATTCGCAACGGTGTGACGCCGCAGACCGCGATTGCCAAGGGCTTCGAGAAAGCCTTCTCGGCCATCGCCGATTCCAACATCACCACCTTGATCGCCGGTATCGTGTTGTGGGCGTTCGGCACCGGTGCCATCCGCGGTTTTGCCGTGGTGCTCTCGCTCGGCATCATCACCTCCATGTTCACGGCATTGTTGGGTAGTCGCGCTTTGCTGACGTTGATGTACGGCGGTAGCCGTCGCCCCGAGCGCTTGGCCATCTGATCGCCGTCACGAGGTAACCGTCATGGAATTTTTCAAGGGCAACTCCGCGATCGGCTTCATGCAAGGTCGCAAGCTGGCGTACCTCGTTTCGACGATCCTGTTCGTCGTTTCGATCGGCGCGCTGGTCTTCAAAGGTCTGAATCTCGGTGTGGATTTCACTGGTGGCGTCACCATCGAGGCGAAATTCACCCAACAGGCACAGCCGGAGACCCTGCGCCGCAGCTTCGAGGCGGCCGGTTTCGAAGACGTGCAGGTTCAAAACTTCGGCTCCTCGCGCGATGTGGCGATTCGCTTGCCGCCACCCTCAGGTGAAACAGCTGATGCCATTCGCTCGCGTGTCGAGACGATATTGCGTGCTGCCGATGCCAATGTGGTGATCAGTCGCGCCGAGATCGTAGGACCTCAGGTCGGTGCCGAGCTTCGCAACTCGGCGATCGTGGCTCTCATCAGCACGCTCATCCTGATCTTCATCTACGTTTTTCTGCGATTCCATGCGTGGCAGTTGTCGGCAGGTGCGATTCTCGCGGCGATTCACGACCCGATCATCGTGCTCGGCTTCTTTGCGATCACCGGCATGGTGTTTGATCTTTCGGTCGTAGCGGCACTGCTCGCCGTCATTGGTTATTCGCTCAACGATACCGTGGTCGTATTCGATCGTATCCGCGAGCGCTTTGAGGTGAACAAGCGCATGGAGCCCTTCATGGTGCTCGACCAGTCGGTCAACCAGACGCTCTCGCGTACGATCATGACGAGCTGGACCACCTTGATCGTCGTCATCGTGTTGCTGTTGCTCGGTGGTCCGGTGTTGCAGAGTTTCTCGGCGGCACTGGTC
>Ga0315902_10001801_pt1 | contig 34070 bp, 50 predicted proteins | sample LakEriMetagenome_9_FD_203523 | JGI IMG/M metagenome (GOLD analysis project Ga0315902, IMG submission 203523) | Freshwater fungal communities from buoy surface, Lake Erie, Ohio, United States - Buoy 12 MA117 | ecosystem: Environmental > Aquatic > Freshwater > Lake > Lake biofilm | place: USA... | reverse complement strand
AGGCTGTGCGCCGCTGGTATGACAGTTTCGGTGCGGCTCTCAAGGCTGTGGATGATGTCCGCGAAGGCACCAATCTGGCCGCGCAAAGGAACGCTCAGAGTCGGCTGAATCGCTTTATCAAGCGTGAGGCTCTGTACGGTTCCGCTGGCCTCGCCCAACTGGGCAGGAAGTGGAAACTGCACACGGCTGACGATTGGGCCCGTTTCTACGACGATCTTGACACTGCGGAGAAGTTGGCCAAGGGCCAGCCCGTGAACTTTCCATTCATTGACCCGTCCAAGCGGGGCGCGGAGTTCCTGAGCCAGTACGGAGCGCAGGCGCGGCAGGACGCAACCCGGGCTGCTCGCGCTGCCCGTCCCAACCCTGAGCGCGTGTGGGATGCCGCGCGTGCGGAAAGCATGCAGAAGGCTGCGCAGGGACCGAAGCGCACCCTCATGATGCCCCATATGTCTCGCACATCGGAGGCTTTCGCTTCCCTGTCGGGGAAGATCCTGGGCAGTTCAGTGATGTCTCGTGGCGGGCCCGGCGTGGCCCGCATGGAGAAACTGCTTGATGACGTGGTGCCTGAGTGGCGCACCATGAACGCTGATGAACGCACCGAGGCGCTGTTCACGGCTTTGGGAAGCGAGGACATCGCAGACCTCGTGGGTGCACGCCTGAGCGACTTCGTGGCCATGGATGCCGGTGGGCAGCGCACTGCTGTTGCCCGGTTCCTTGACCGCTTCGTCACCGCCTACGGCAGCCGGGAGCGCCTAACGTCCGCCCTGGGCACTGATCGCAAAGGCTATCGCCGCCGTGGCTGGTACTTCGGACGGGGCGACCTCACTTTCAGTGAGGCCGTCGTGGCGAAGGTGGATCGCTGGCGTCGACTAGGTGCCACGCTCCCTGACTCACGTTTCGGCATCGTGACGGCTGACGCTTCCGATGCGGACAAGGTGTATCAGATCATGCGTTGGGCTGGCATCGACCACGCTGCAGCCACACTGTTCAAGGACTTCTGGATCGGTGCCAGTGAGAACGCTCGCATGGTGGCGTACACGGGTATTGTGCGCAGTTCTCTGCGCGCTAATGGCATGCACCTTGTGGCTCCCGAGGTGGAGGCTGAGGTTCTTGAGCGTGTCACGGGTATTGCTTCCCGTGAGTTGCATGCACCATTCAGTGTGGCCCGGCACGGCGGTGTCATGCGTGACATTGAGAAGGCCGCTAACGAGATTCACGCCCAGCAGCAGGCCGCCGCTAGGGCAGCCAAGGCCGCTGGTGAGGAAATCCCGCCTGTGGAGTCGGTGTCCACTATTGCCCGCACGCTTGAGAAGGAGGCCCGTCAGCCAGGTGGGGCACTGCGCACCTACGTGTCCCCCAGCATGCACGCGGGTGGGGAACTGTCGTCAGCGCAGTACATCGGGCAGACAAGCCCGGTGGCATGGATGCCGAACTTCGCCGCACTAGATCGTTACACGGCCCGCAAATCCATGCTGAACGCGCTGCTGTTCAACAACAACGTGGCATCACTGATCGTGGACGCCTGGGTGCTGGGCACCTTGGGTGGGCCTCGCTTCCAGTTGCGTAACGGTGTTGAGGATGTGGGCCTGTATGCGCTCACGGGCGGCACTGTCGGCAACTTTGCCCGTGGCCGGAAACTGAGCCAGACGGTTCGTGAGGCTTCGGCTCGTGACGACATGCGCCTGCGTGCAGCGACACTGGATCGCAAGAAGGCCGCCGAGGAACTTGATGCGGCTCGCTTGAAGTTTGATAACGGCGAGATCGACAAGCGTGATCTGCGGGTTGCCGAAGATCGGCTGAAGCGTGCCGCTAATGTGCTGGAGCATCTTGAGAAGAGCAACAAGGTCGGAGCCAACCAGAAACTCGGCTTCGTTCGCACTTCGCTTGTGCGGCTTTCGGATCGCGTGTCACGCGATGCGGTGAGCGGTCGCGTCAACGACAATATGGCTGCCCGGTTCTCGCAGTGGCTCGTGCCTACCACGTCGAAGCAGGAGCGTCTGCTGGCTGCCGAGGGTGGCCGTGAGGCTGCTGCTGACCTGCAGATCAAGGCCATTCTTCGGAACAAGTTGATGCTGGTCGTGGACAAGGAACTGCGCGGTATCCCTGTTCGCCTGCGCCGAGGTGCGGAGATTCCGGAACTGTCGCCACGTCAGCAGCAAGCCATGGCTGCCACTGAACGCCTCCTCAAGTCTGAGTACGGCACGATCTACCGCGACAATGCCGCCGAAACTTCACGGCACCTTGCGGACGGAACGTACCCTGCCGTCGATGACATGGGTGACTACACCATCATTGAGGGTGAGGTGTTCCGGCGCATCTTCTTCGATGCCGGATACACGACTGAGCGCGTTGGTGCGCGTCTGAATGAGAATCAGGCGCGAGCCATGATGCAGCATTTGCAGTTCATCGTCGGCAACGGTCGGCTTGGACAGGCCGCCCTTGAACGCTTGCCCCGCTTCTGGGAGGCGTACAACGCCGCTGGTGCATCTAACGGTCTTGCTATGCGTGAGATCGTGGAAGAGGTGCTTTCTGAGGCGAGGCGCGGCAAGGACTGGCCGATGTTCGCATCCCGGTTCCGCAAGATCGCCACAGACGGTGAACTCAAGTTCGTGGAAGACCTGCTCACGGATATGGCTTCCACTTTCACTACCCGGAGGGGCCAGTGGAATGAGTCGCTGTGGAAGGCACTGCGCACCGAGGACGACAAGGGCGGGGCGTACTTCCGCATTTGGGATGACGCTGAGCAGAAGTCTGTCGTACACGACATGGACTTCATGGATGGCACGTTCGATGCACCTGAGTCGATCCTTGTGTACCGGGGTGAGCCTGCGCTACTTCCTGCCACTCGTGGCGGGTATGAGCGGTTCACGAACTGGGCGTGGGAAACGATGGGCCGCTCGCTGGCCCGCATGACCCGTGAGCCTCTGTGGTACGGCAACTACCTTGATGCTGCCTACCAGTTGGAGCCGCTGCGCCTCAAGTACGCCAATATTTTCGGTGAGGCTCAGGCCGACCGGATGATCACAGACCTGGCTGCTGAGCGTGCCTACAACCTGACAATGGCTTATGTGGACAATCCTGCGACGCGCACGCAACTTGCGTGGAGTGTCCGAAATATTGCCCGCTACTACCGTGCCGTGGAGGACTTCGGTAGGCGTCTGATCCGTGTGGGCAAGAACGATCCGATTGCCTACTGGAAGGCCACCCTTGCGTGGCAGGCCAGCCAGGACTTCGGGTTCGTGAACAATGACCAGTACGGAAACGCTTACTTCATGTACCCGTTCAGTCGTGCGGCATTGACGCACCTGGCTGCTATCGGCGTGGATGCCAAGTTCGCGCAAGCCCCGGTCGCTTTCGGTGGCAACGTGCAGTGGATCAGCCCTTCGGCTGACCCGAACCAGTGGATTCCTACACTGTCAAGCCCGTGGGCTGCAGTGTCCCTGCAGCCGCTTATTCGCCGCTTGCCGATGTTCACTGAGTTCTTGAACCTGCCTGAGTTTGCTCAGGTGTCTGAGGACACGGCCAAGCAGATTGAGTCAAACCTGTTTGGTGATATCGCGGCTGACACCACAGTGGAGTCGGCTTACGATGGGCTAGGCGGGGAGTTCGCGTCCAGCCTGTACTCGGCACTGCCCCCCAACTTCAAGAAGTTGGCCACGCTGGGCGGCACCCTGTATGGCGGTCAGCCGCCTGGCACGTTTGGCAACAAGATTGCCATGAAGACATTTATGTTGATGGCTGCTGCCGGTCTTGCACCCACTGCCGAAGAGTGGGTGACGGGTGACAATGCCAGCAAGTTCCTTGCGGATCTTGACCGGCACACGATTCAGGTGTCGGTACTGTCGCTGATCTTCGGCACCATGGCTCCGGCTTCGCCGCAGTACATGGACGACAATCTCACGATTGCTGCCCGTGAGGCTGGCTGGGAGTCCCTGGTTCCTGCCCTGCGGGACGCCATCACGGCGTCCACGGATAACGGCAGGACGTGGGAGGACGCCTACATTTCGTGGACTGCGGCCAACCCGAACTCGGGTGCGTTCGTGGTGACGCGACGTAAGGGTTCCGAGTACGGCTTCGTGGAGCCGTTGTCGGGGAATGTCGATTACATTCGACAGAACCGTGACCTGTGGGACACGGTGCCGAACGGTGTGACGGTGTTCGCCCCGAACACGGGCGAAGAGTCGTACAAGTCGTACAAGGCGATGCAGATGTTCAATGCATCGGAGTTCAAGGATCTTGAGCAGTACGGGACTGAACTTGTCACGCAGTACGCCTACCAGCAGTATCTTCTGAGCAAATCTGACTTTGAGGCCGACACTGCCGGTGTCGCCAAGTACAACCCTGACGGCTCTATCAACGAGCAGTATGCGTTGGCTGAGACTGCCTGGCAGGACACAAAGCGGGCGCTCGTCACCCAGTTCTCGGGGCTTGAAACGCGCTTGAATCTGCGCGAGCAGAAGGACCGGGATGACTGGATTGACGAGGCTAATCAGATTGTGACGGCTGGCCGTGAGTTGGCTACGCGCGGCAACGGTAAGGCTCAGGAAACGATGAGCCTGATTGAGTCATACCTTGACGCGATGAATGACATGAACCGGGCGCGCACTGATTACAGCATGGATTTCGCTGAGGAGTCACCGCTGATCAAGGATGCGTGGGATGCCACGGTGTCGTCGTGGCTTGCCGGTCTTGAGGTCGTGGATGAGGATTCGGCCCGCACCATCGTCTACACGTTGACGAAGGCGCTGTCGAAGAACTGGGATGTGGAGGGCTTCGGTGGCTAGGGGCGACGTTCCTACTTCGGCTGACAGGTCGGAGTATCAGAAGCGCAAGGAAGCGGCGCAGAACCGCGAGACAGTTTCCACGTACCCGAGTGTGCCTGGTGGCTATTCTCCTAGTTCAACGGCTAGTGCTGCGGCTAACCGTGGCCAGGTGGCCATGGGTACGCCCATTGTGGAGAACCTGCAGACATGGCCTGTGGGCGCTGCCCGCCCTGGCATGTACACGCATTACAGCCAGTATTACCACTATGTGCCGGTCACTACGGCTCAAGGCGGCAACCTTGTCAACACGCTGCCGCGCTGGCAGTGGGATCTGTTCAATGCGGTTGCGCAGGCACGCGGTGGCATGTCCAACGTGAACTCCATCTTTGATGAGTATGCGGCTCGCTCCGCATACGAAACCGGCTTTGGCAGGAACTACTCCCCCACGGATCTACTGCTGGCTGATCTTGCCGATGGCAGGGTCACCCTTGGTGAAGATCAGTCCGGTGGTGGAGGTGGCTACTCCTACGGTGGCGGTGGCGGCTACGGCGGTGGCGGTGGGTCTGTCGGTTCGGTGAACCTGACGAACCCCGAGGATGCCCGTGCGGTGATCAACCAGTTGAGCCTTCAAATGCTTGGCCGCACTGTCACGGATCGTGAGTTCAAGACGTACTACAAGTCGCTGACTGAATTGGAAATGTCCAGTCCGCAGACGGTGCGCATGGACGTGGACGACGAGGGCAACCCTGTGCAGGTGGTGGAGGGTGGCCTTGGTGCTGAGGGCCGCACTGCTGCCTTGCAGGAGTCGCTGCGTGATTCTAAGGATTACAACGAGTACACGATTGGCTCACAGTCTGCTGACTTGATGATGCAGTATTTGCAGAAGAGGGGCATGTTTAGTGGCTGATCAGGTAGTTCCTAACAGCGGCACCCCTGCAAGTGGCACTGCGACTGGGGCTTCGCGCAAGTGGGATAAGAACGCTGACGGCGTGCCTGATGTTCTTGAGGACGCTGATACTCGCAAGCGGCTGCTCCGCAAGTATGGGTACACGGAGGCGGACCTAAAGAACAAGGCTTCCCGTGACTTGTTCTATGAGGCTGTCCGCAAGGAGTACAGCCGTAAGGAAGCCAACGCGGCTCGTGACGAAGTTTACGTGAATGACCGGGCCACGGTCAGTGAGATCGTGGACAAGTCTGGCTTCACGATGGAACTGATCCGGGCGTATCCGGAGTTGCGTGAGGTTTTCCGCAGACTGTCGGACATGCTGGCCCGTGGCAAGGTCACAGAGCAAACACTGTTTGCAAAGTTTGAGGAACTGATTGCGGATACCGCTTTCGGTAAGCGAACAAATACTGAGATCGCCGCTGACCTTGACCGCTACAAGGAGAACAACGAGTCTAACTGGCTCAAGCGTGTGGAGCGTACAGTTACTCGTATCTCGGAGTTCTTCACTGCTGAGGCTGGCGGCCAGTTGGATCAGGCCGCTGCCGAGGAACTGGCTATCGAACTGATTTATGCGGGTGAAGAAACCGATCAGATGGCGGTGGCTCGCCGTGTCCGCAGGTGGATCACAGACAACCGCAAGCCTGCTGATGATGATGCCGCAGGTGAACCTGGCTCACAGGAGTTCACGGGCGGTGGTGAGCGTGGACGCCTGCGCACCACACTGGCGAACTGGTTTTCGGCCAACGGGCTCGTCGTGCAGAGCGAAACACTGGATGGGTACATCGACCAGATCCAGACGGGCGGCACGACGATTGACGAGTTGAAGCAGTGGTATCGGGACAACCGCTTGTCTGTGACTTACGGCGGCTATGCCGATGATTTCGCTCGCGGAATGGATGCCTCGGAGATCGCCATGGACTTCCGCTCAGTAATGGCGAACTTGCTTGAGCGGACCATTGAGGACGTTGACTTTGACGATCCACTGGTGCAGCGGGCTATGCAGCGGCGCGGTGAGGATGGCAAGGCGCGCCCCATGACGCGGTATGAGTTTGAGCAGGAAGTGCGTAGCACTGACGACTGGCAGAAGACTGACAACGCTATGTCCATGTATACGGATATTGGTGAGGGAATCCTTCGCTCGTTCGGGTTTAGGGGTTAGACGTGGCTACTGAACTCCAAACTTATACGAATAAGGTGAACGCTGATCTTGCTGCTGGCGTTATCACGCCGCAGGTTGCCAATCAGATGATTCAGCAGGCAACCAGCATGGCCAATCCCAGGACTGGTGACATTCCTGGTAGCGCGCGGGAGGCACTGCGCTACGGCCACTTGAAGACCACGCCTGTGAAGGATGACGACAGTGGCACCGGCACTGGCACTGGTCAGGCCCAGGTGTTCCCCTGTGAGCAGATGAACGGTGCCGCTCCTGCCGGTCAGCGGTGGGTTGGGGCCTATGTCGTCAATCCTGACGGGTCTGTGTCCAACACGTGTCAACTTGTGGACATTGAGGGATACGAGTCCGAGTCGGATAAGCGTGAGCGTGAGGCTAAAGAGCAGCGTGACCGGCAGACCGCCGAGTCGTACCTGACGGACCTGCTTAGCCAGTATGGGCTTGATGAACTGATCCCTACTGTTTCGGGACTGATCAAAGAGTGGGGCACGAACACGAACATCATCGTGTCACGCCTGCGCCAGACGGATGCCTACAAGACTAGGTTCAAGGGGAACGCTGACCGCATCAAGAATGGATACAACGCGCTATCGGAAGCGGAGTATCTGTCTTCCGAGGATGCCATCAAGTCCACGATGCGCAAGTACGGCTTGACTGGCGACTACTACAGCCGCGACAAACTTGCCACCCTCATTGGTGGGGATGTGTCCGCTACCGAGGTGGATGGACGTATCGGCCAGGCTAAGAAGGTCATTGACAACGCTGACCCGAACATCAAGAACAGCCTGGTGGGCCTGTATGGGGTGGGCATGTCAGACATGCTGGGCTATGTACTGGCACCGGAGACTGCCCTTGAGGTGGTTCAGCGTCGCGTGAACGCGGGCTTCGCTACTGGTGTGGCTCGTGGCCAGGGCATTGACCTTGGCTCTATGGGTGACACGAGCCTTGCTGAGCAGGTCGGTGATCTCACGTTCGGTGATGAGCGGACACTGCGGTCGCAGTTCGATGCTATCGGCGGGCTGGCGCGTTCGACGCGCCGACTGTCAGGCATCGACCAAGAGCGGATCTCTGATCGTGACGTGGTGAAGGGCGAGTTCGGTATCGACGCCCAGGCTGGGCAGCGGGTGAAGAAGATGCAGTCGCGTGAGCGTGCACGCTTCTCCGGCCAGTCAGCAACTACTTCCGGCACTCTGTCGGGCGGTGGCATTTAGCCACCGGGGGGTGAATGGACAGTTGGATCGCTTAGCCCGCTGACGGCGGCGAACCATAACCCAGGTTCGATTCCTGGCACCTCCACTCCGCAACAAGACCGACCGGCCCTTGTGCGCGTATTGAGCCCGGTAGCAGAAGCCAGCCCCACCCCCCAGTGGTGCTGTGGTCTGCGTTCATCTCATAACAGTTAGGGAGTGCCATGTCAGGCATTGAGGACGACTACGACGATTACGACGACGAGTTCGGCGGGGACGCTCGCGGCTCCGATAACAACGTCCTTCGGGAACTGCGTAAGCAGAACCGTGCGAAGGAGAAGCAGATCAAGGAGTTGACTGAGCGGCTTACTGGGCTGGCTCAGCAGACTCGTGAACGTAGCGTCAAGGATGTTCTCGCGGCTAAGGGCTTGAGCCCGAAGATCGCAAAGTTCATTCCCGAGGACATGACCTCTGAGGAGGATGTGTCGGCTTGGGTTGAGGAGAACGCCGAAATCTTCGGCGGTGCTCCTGCGCCTGTGGATTCTGATGGTGAGGCGGGTGGCCCTGATCTTTCGGGGCTGACGCAGATTAGCCAGATGCAGTCCACGGGGCAGCCATTTGACGGGGACTCCGATCAGGTGGCTGCACTCATCCGTAGTGCCCGCACTCCGGAGGAGTTGAACAAGGTGATCTTCGGAACCACTCAGGGTCCTGACGCCTTCTAGTTCGTTTCATTTCTGACTACTACTTCACTGTTAGGAGGTGAAGAACTGTGGCTTACACAAGTACAACTGCTGTTGCTGGTCTTGTAAAGGCAGCGTATGACCGTTACGTGGAGTTCGCTCTGCGTTCGCAGCCGCTTATGCGGTCGCTCGCGGACAAGCGCCCTGTCCAGCAGGCTATGCCTGGCTCGTCGGTCGTGTTCTCCATCTACAACGACCTGGCTACGGCCACGTCCACTCTCACTGAAACCACTGATCCGGATGCCGTTGCGCTGTCCGACATCAGCACGGTGTCGGTGACGCTCAATGAGTACGGCAACACCGTGCTGCAGACTCGCAAGTTGGGTGAGTTCGCTTTCAGCGACATCGACCCCGCTGTTGCGAACATTGTGGCGTTCAACATGGCTGACTCGCTGGATGCCGTGGTCAACACGGTTCTCGTGGGTGGCACGAATGTTGAGTACGGCACGGGTGGCGCTTCGACCCCGACCTCCACTGTGAGTGTTGCGGCTGAGGATGTCATCACTGCGGCTGACGTTCGCAAGGTTGTTGCGAAGTTGCGTGCGAACAAGGCTGTTCCTCGTGAGGGACAACTGTACGCGGCCTACGCACATCCGGAGGTCACGCACGACCTGCGGGCCGAGACTGGCAGCGGATCGTTCGACGACATCCGTAAGTACACCGAGGGCAACGTCGGCAACATCCTTGGTGGTGTCGTGGGTGTCATGCACGGTGCATACTTCGTGGAAACCCCGCGTGCGTTCACGGCGAACGATGGTGCTTCTAGCATCAAGGTGTACCGCACGATTGTTGCTGGCCAGCAGGCGCTCGCTGAGGCGACCGCTGTTGAGCCCGGCGTGGTCATCGGTCCCGTGGTCGATCGTCTGATGCGCTTCCGCCCGATCGGCTGGTACTCACTGCAGGGATGGGCCCGCTACCGCGAGCCCGCTCTGTACCGCATTGAGTCTTCTTCCTCAATCGCATAGCACGTCCGCTGAGGGGCCGGGGTTCACAAGACCCCGGCCCTTTGGCATCCCCCGCTTTTCTGTAAACCCCGGCTAAATAGGAGAACACGTGGCCGACAATCTCACCAACACTGCCGAGAACAAGATGCTTGATGCTCTTGTCGGCACCGCCTCCTACTCGGCTGACACGCCGATCAAGTTGGCCCTGGTGACCGCTAATGGCAACGATGCCACTGCGGGCACTGAGGTGTCTGGCGGATCGTATGCACGGCAGAACATCACCTTCTCTGCCGCATCAAGTGGCTCAATCAGCAACGACGCCGTAGAGACTTTCACCAACATGCCCACGTGCACTGTGGTGGGCATTGAACTGTGGGACTCCGCTGGCACGCCTTCGCGCCTCGCCTACGGCTCACTCACTGCCAGCAAGGCGCTCACTTCCGGCGACACCCTTGAGTTCGCTATCGGTTCGATTACCCTGTCCCTGTCCTGATGCGTGACATCACCAGCAGGGTAGTTGACCTGCTGGGTGTCGGCCTCACAAGCAGCGGGCAGGCAAGCCTCACTTCGGACACTGCCCTGTCTGCGGCTGGCACCCGGAAGGCTCTTGGTGCTGCGGGACTCACTGTTGAGTCCGATCTGCAGGCGTCGGCTAGGGCGACACTGTTTGTGTCGATCACCGCCGACTTCGATGCAGTGCTGGCTGGTTCGGCTAATGCCACGTTCCGCTCCCCCGCCTCAGCCCTGGCGGCTGAGTCTGCGGTCACAGCGGACGGTGCGGTGCTGTTCGGTGGCTCATCAGCCATGACGGCTGACAGTGCGGCTACTGCTACCGGCGTGCGTAAAGCACTAGGTGCGGCTGACCTGGCAAGCAACACCGGCTCAGTGTCAGCGGGTGTGCGTGTCACGTTCGCCACTGCCGCTCTCACGGGCGATGTGGCGGCCACGTTTACGACTGGCCAGCCAGTGAAGATCCGCTTCGGTGAGGCATCCCTTGAGGGCGACCTGGCCACCATGGAAGGCACTGCGTTCATTCGCAAGTTCGGCACGGCCAGCATGAGTGCTGAGGCCACCGCCTTTCAGGCCACTGCCTCGCCTGTATTCCGGCTGCGTATGGCTTCGGCTAAGCGGTCCATCACGGATGACTGGCTGCTCAAGCGTTACCCCATTGACGCTGGCCTGTCGCTGATCGTGAAGAACGGTGTGGTCACTGAGGTGGAGGTTCCGTCGCAGACGGAACTGGCTGAGGCTGACTACTACTTCTTGGGTGGCCGCAACAACCCGATCACCCCGGCGCAGCGGGCAACCCTGATTGCTGCAGGTTTCGGTTCCTACATTGAGGAAGACTAGATATGGCTTGCCGATCTGGCTGCCCCACGCAGGATCACCGCTCGTGGGCTGAGTGCGCTAAAGCATCGAACATCAGTGTGACTGCGGTGATCAACAGCCCGAAGCAGGGCATGTTTGAGCAGACGAAGCGGGAACTGTCCGCGTATCAGGCTCTTCGTAAGGATGGCATCCAGCCGGAGGGCACGACGATGGACAAGATCACGGCTGCACGTCAGGCAACTGAACGGCTTGGCCGTGCCTATAACGCGGAGAAAGATCCGCCTGCCCATCTGATTACCTCTAAGGCTGCTGCGGCTTACGTGAAGGCGGGTGACTCGTGAGCACGTTCACTGAAATGGTGGATCAGACGCTCCTGTACCTGTCTGGTTTCACGACGCTGCAGGATCAGTCCACGCATTTGACTGCGAACCTGACGAACAATGGCACGACCTTCGCGGTTGCTGACACGTCCGCTATTAGCCGGGGCATCATTGAGGTTGGCTCCGAGTTGATGTGGGTGGACTCGGTGGACACGCAGAACAATCTGGTGACTGTCGCGCCTTATGGGCGCGGCTACCGTGGCACCACCGCAGCGGCACACTCTTCTGGTGCCCGCGTGGTCACGTCACCGCTGTTCCCCAGGACTTTGATCAAGCAGGTGTTGAACGAGTCCATCAGGGCCGTGTACCCGGACCTGTTTGGGATCGGCTCCACAGAGATCACGTTCTCCCCTGCGATCCTCACCTACCCGCTGCCTGTGGGTGCGCAGCAGGTGATGGCTGCCTCGTGGCGCACTATCGGCCCCACTCGTGAGTGGATTCCACTGCGCCGCTGGCGCGTGGACAGGCAGGCTGCCCCGTCCGTGTTCACGTCCGGTGTGACTATCAGCGTGTACGACATGGTGGTGCCTGGCCGACCCATCAGGGTCGTGTTCTCTAAGCAGCCCACCACGATGACTAATGATTCTGATGACTATGTGACGGTCACTGGCCTACCGGCTTCTTCTGAGGATGTGATCCGCCTGGGGGCGGCTTACCGACTGGTGCCGTTCTTCGACACCCCGCACTTGTCGGGCATGTCCGCTGAGGCTGACTTCTCTTCCAACATGCGGCCCGTGGGTGGCTCTAGCCAACTGGGCCGCTACATGCTGCAGATGTATCAGATGCGTTTGCAGGAGGAAGTGAAGCGTTTGCAGGAACTTTACCCGATCCGTAGCCACTACACCCGCTGAGAGGCACGATGCCAAGAAGGTATTACTCAAGTACGGCTGCTAGGACAACTCTCTCTAGCGGCATCAACTCTAGTGTCACGTCGATCACTGTGGCTTCTACGTCAGGGTTTCCTGCGAGTTTCCCGTACACGCTGATCATTGACCAAGACCTTGTGACCGAGGAAATTGTTACGGTCACTGCGGCATCTGGTACTACGCTGACAGTTACTCGTGGCGTGGACGGCACGAGTGGCGTGTCTCACAGTGCCAGTGCCCCCGTGAATCACGGCGTTTCGGCCCGTGACTTCGATGAGCCTAATGCGCACGTTAACGACACGTCTACGGACGTTCACGGGCAGTACGTCCTAAAAGCCCTAGTTGACGCCAAGGGCGACCTCGTCACGGCGACCGCTGACAACACTCCCGCACGCCTCGCGGTCGGCTCGAATGGTCAGGTACTCGTCGCGGCATCTGGTGAGGCGACGGGCCTCATCTGGCAGGGTCCCGCGGAGGTGATCGGGATCGCGGTCTCCGATGAGGAGACCGCCCTGACCACGGGCACGGCTAAGGTCACGTTCCGGATGCCGTTCGCGATGACGCTGACGGCGGTACGGGCGTCCCTGTCCACGGCGTCTACGTCTGGCCTGCCTACGTTCGACATAAATGAGGGCGGGACGACGATCCTGTCTACGAAACTCACGATCGACGCGAATGAGAAGACCAGCACGACGGCTGCCACGGCGGCGGTGATTAGTGACACAGGTCTGGCTGACGATGCTGAGATCACGATAGACATCGACGTAGCAGGGACCGGGGCTAAGGGCGCCAAGGTTTACCTGATCGGGCGGCGTGCCTAATGTTCTTTATCAATCCGTTCATTTATGCCGGTGGTGGTGACTTCGAGTCCATCGCTACGGTGACGCTCAGTAGCTCGGCGTCTAGTCTGACATTCTCAGACATCCCCAGCGGCTATCAGCACCTCCAACTACGGCTAACGCTACTGGCTAGCACCGCGTCGGGTGGCGGCGCTCAGTATGGCTACCTCCGATTCAACTCTGACAGCGGCAATAACTACGCATGGCACAATATGTACGGCTCAGGGTCTGCCGTGTTCACGGAGAATGGCACCAGCGGCAATCGCATCCAACTTATCTACACCGACAGCGCGACCTATGTCTCTGCCGGAGTCGTTGACATTCTTGACTATGGCAGCACGTCAAAGAATAAGACGGTGCGGAGATTCACGGGTCGTGACTTCAACGGCAGCGGATACATCGACATTGGGTCAGGGCTTTGGATGAGCACTAATGCCGTGACATCGCTCTCCGTCACAGCGGCTACCAACTCATTCGGCCAATACTCCACCGCGGCGCTGTACGGGGTGAAGGCGCCATGACTCTAACGACACAGTTATGGACAGGGGTGGATCGTGGCTAGGACGTATGAGCCGATTGCCTCAGTCACCCTTGGCTCAGATAACGCTACAGGGGCGACCTTCACTAGCGTGCCAGCATCGTTTACCGACCTTGTACTTGTGTTCGCTGGCGCCATTGACACTAACCACGCCTCGATCTTGTGTCAGGTGAATGACGACACGGGCAGCAACTACAGCGGCACCTATCTTGCTGGGTCGTTTAGCACGACGACATCTTCCACCCGTGAATCCAATCGGACCTCGGCCCGTCTCGCGCACGCTGTGAGTTACGGAGCTCTAGCGAATGAGCAGCACATGGTCCGCAGCATCTTCCAGTCGTATTCCAATACGAATGTCAATAAAACCATCTTGTCTGAGTCCAATGGCTCGTATGAGGTCAGTCGGATTGTAGACCTGTGGCGCTCCACGACTGCGATCAACAAGATTGTGGTTTTCGTTCCTGGTACTGCCAAGTTCAAGTCAGGCTCCACGTTTTCGCTCTTCGGAATCAAGGCCAGCGCATGATGACGTTAACCCATGAATTGCGAACGGGGGACCGCTGATGCCGACGACCTGTAAGTTGATTGCCAAGAATGTGCTGGGGTCCGACAGCGCCTCCACGTCCTTCACCTCAATCCCTGCGACATACGACGACCTCATCGTGATTGTGTCGGGCAGATCAACGATCTCAGCCCTAGCGACCGATCTCTTTATGGGCATCAACGGCTCCACGAGCAATTTTACAACGCGCTTCCTGTACGGCACTGGCGCATCTGCGCTCAGTTCAGCGCAGTCTCAGCGATATGCAGGCACGCTGGTGGGGGCTACGGCAACATCGAATACTTTTGCATCCAATGAAATCTACATCCCGAACTATCGGGGCTCCACCAACAAGTCAATCAGCGCAACCGCAGTCTCCGAGAATAACGGCACGACTGCATACATCCTCGCCTTTGCGACTTTGTGGTCAAATACTGCGGCAATCACGTCACTGGAGTTCGCCAGCAACTCAGGGAACATCGCCACCGGGTCCTCATTCTTCCTCTACGGAATCACTAAGGCATAAGGAGCCTCATGTCTGACACACCCATCGCCGTCATCGTGAATTGCGAGACAGGCCAGGTCGAGGAGCGACCCCTCACCGCCGAGGAGATCGCCCAGCGTGAGGCCGACGCGGCTGCTGCTGCCGCTGCCGAGGCCGAGCGGGTCGCTGCCGAGGAGGCCAAGGCTGCCGCCAAGGCGTCGGCTGTCGCCAAGCTGGAAGCCCTCGGCCTCACCGCAGACGAGGCCGCCGCCCTCCTAGGCGTCTAGTTCGGAACCTAGGGATTGCGAACGTTGTCCGGAAAGTAAGAGTTTCGGACACTTCTCATAGGCGGGGTTTATCCCCCGGTAATGAGTAGTCGCGAACCGTCACGTTAGCGACACGGCGTAAGCCGGAATAACGGGCAGCCTGTTCCGGCGTTTATCCAGCAATAACGGACGCGCTATTCCGGCTTAGGCATTACCCCGACTTTCGGCACGTTCGTGCCGTTTAGCCCCAAAACCTTTGCTACCGATTCCCCATATTGAAGGTTTCGGCACGATCGTGCCGATTTCTGAACAGGAGTCTCTATGGATGACGACATCTGGACGATCCTGTACGGCGACTTTGACGACGACTGAACTCAAGTCACTTCTGTGAGGGGCACCCCTCGCTTTCCACGGTATACCGATAACTAGCAAGGAGATACATATGTCCTCTCTCGGAGGCGAAGTTCGCGTCGATAACCCGCGTAGCGAGACATTCGTTGTCACGTTCACTGGCGGGACTTGGTACACGGACGAGGCTCTTACCTCGGCTGCGTCTTTCCCTGACACGATCACTGCGAGCAAGTCGTACTACATCGGCAGGGACACGGATGTTGTCATCTCTGTGAAGCGCAACGGTGTTGAGGTTGCCAACACTCCTGATGGCACTCGCACTGTGCGTATCAAGGATGGCCAGGCTCTCGTGTTCACCCCGTCTTCGGACCCTGACCGTCGTGTCAGTGTTGAGGAGTCGGATGCCCGCTATGTGGGCAAGGGTGCGGCGCAGAAGGCCCTGATTGCGACGGCTACGGCGTCTGTGAATCTGCCGGAGATTGCTGCTGGTGCGACTGGTTCGGCCACGTTCACGCTGACTGGCGCTGCCTCTGGCGATGTCGTGATTGTGAATCCGCCTGCTCTCACCACTGGCCTTGTGTTCGGTGGGGCCGCTGTGACGGCCTCCAATACGGTCACGGTGTATGCGACGAACGTGACGGCTTCGCCTATTGACGAGGCTGCGGCAACGTTCCGCTACGTGTGGATTGACCTGACCTGATGTTTGTGGTGGGGGGCCGGGCCTTCGGGCCCGGCCTTCTTCTGCATGCCCGCCGTACTGTGAGGAGCACTGGTGCCGTCGTTTGACATCACTGAGGATGTGGTCTTTGACCTGACTGGCCGGGGTGCTTCTAGCCCCACTCAGGCCACGGTGTCTAGCAACGTGGCATGGGATTGCAGTGTGGGTGGCTTGCCTTTCCTGTTTGCTTTGTCGGACCAGTATCCGATGCGCAGGGAAACGTCTGAGTTTCGTAGGCAGCGGGTCGATAGTCAACGTGATGTGGGCGAGCAGTCCCTTGATTCGGGGTTCTGGATTCGGTCGCAGTCTTCTTGGCATTACGGTGCTGGGCTGACTTCCGCTGAGCCTCTGGAAGTGAATGATGCTGAGGCTCGGTTCCGCTTCGCTGCATCTGGTGGCGTGGACCCGTGGACTCCTGGCGAGTTACGGCTACTGCATGACACGGAGCGACTGGTCACGGACACGGGCGCTGGCCCGGTGCTGATCGGTGTGGATACGGGTGTGCTGTATGGGCAGGGCATTGACCTGACGTATCAGCCTTCGTCGGGTAGCAGTAGTGCTGTGACGTGGGGCGGGTCTAACGCGATCACGAGCCTGGCTTCTAACGGCTCCCAATACTTCGTGTGCGACAACGACAAGATTTACAAGGGCAACTTGCCGTCTAGTGCGGGCTCCGCGATCTATGAACTTTCTGCTGCTGGCCTTGTGCGCTGGGTGAAGCAGCGTCTCATGGTGGCGACAGGTGCGGCGATCCATGAGGTGACTGACTTGTCACCTTCTGGTGCCCCTGCAGCGCTGCCTGCTGCTCTGTACACGCATCCTGTGTCTTCGTGGACGTGGACTGATTTCGCTGAGGGACCTGCAAGCATTTATGCGTCCGGCTATGCCGGTGATACGTCTGCCATTTTCAACATTGGTGTGACTGCTTCGACTACGGCTGTTGAGTTGGATCAGCCGGTGGTGGTGGCTGAACTGCCTCGCGGTGAGACTGTGCTTAGCACGTACTCCTACATTGGCTCGTTCCTGATTGTGGGCACGAGCAAGGGTGTGCGTATCGCTGCCATTCAGTCAGACGGAAGCCTGAGTATGGGTCCGCTGATTGTGGAGATTGCTGGCGGATCTAAGGATGCGGTTGCTGTGGACCGCTACGTGTATGCGACGGGTGCCGCTGATGCTGATGCGGGTAACCGGGTGAAGCGGGCTGGCCTGTACCGCATTGACCTTGGCCAGCCTCTTGATTCTGGCCAGTTGCGGTACGCCTATGCGGCGGATCTTGTGGCCCCTGCAGGTACGGCTGGTTCGGCTACGCAGGTGACTCTTGCTGGTGGCCGGGTGTGGTTCGCGGTGGATGGTGCTGGTTTGTTCCGCGAGAAGTCCACGCTCGTGTCTGAGGGTTGGCTTGAGTCTGGCCGTATCCGTCTTGGCACTCTTGAGCCGAAGGCGTGGCGGGATGTGCGTTTGATTGTGAAGCGTGCATCTACGGGGTCTGCTGAGGCTTATGCCTCCACTCGTGACACGACGGCTCCTTCTGTGTGGAGTCGTGTCATCGGTGTTGATGGCACTGCCTATGACTCGTATGGCTCTTTGGCTGCGGTGTCTCCTAATCCGGAGGCGGAACTGTTTGTGGCTGTGCGACTGGTGGCCCCTTCGGGGCAGGCTACGTCACCTTCGGTGGTGGGTTATCAGGTGCGTGCGGTGCCTGCACCGAAGCGCAGTCGTCTAGTGCAGGCCGTGGTCATGCTGTTCGATTTCGAGACTGACCGCAAGGGCTTGCGTCATGGCCAGGTGGGCGGTGCTTATCTGCGCTTGAAGGCTCTTGAGGATCTTGAGTCTTCTGCTGGCGTGGTGTTGTGGCGTGACTTCACTACGGGTGAAGTGGCTGAGGCTTACATAGAGCGGGTGTCGCTGCAGCGCACCACTCCCCCGACTCGTGCGAACGGTAATGCTGGCGGTGTCGGCCAAGTGGTGTTGAGGCTGATCTGATGTATGAGACTCCGGACTGGATTCAGATTGCTCAGGATGTCGGCATCTTGATTGGTGTCATCGCTGCAGTGGTGGGTGCTGTGGCGGCTGTGGGTCGCTTCCTGATTGTGCGTCCGCTTGAACATTACATAGATCAGCGCACGCCGCGTAACGGCGGCAAGTCACTTGGTGACTTGCATCAGAAAGTGGATGTGATCTCTGACCGCATTGTGCGGATTGAGAAGGAGATCATTCGTATCGACGGAGAGTTGGATCACCTTGTTGACTGATAAGCATTTCTGGCTGGCTACTGGCGAGCGGGCTGCAAAGACTTTCTGCCAGGCGCTTGTGGCTTTGTTCGTGGCCGGTGTCACGGTGCTGACGCTGGATTGGCAGCAGGCTCTTGGTGTGGCGGGCACGGCTGCTCTCGTGTCGGTGTTGACTTCGGTTGCGTCGCTGCGCTTGGGCCCGTTTGAGGGCCCGTCGCTGGCTGGCGAGGCGGTTGTTGAGCCGCTGCCTTGGGATGAGGACTGATCTTGGCTACGGGTGTGTGGCTGACTGATCTGGTGAAGGTGCTCCGTCAGGCTGGTGTTGATGCTGAGGGATTGACCTACAAGTACGGGCGGTATGCGGGTAAGCGGTGGAAGGGCGTGGGCTGGAATGGCCTGGGTTACCGTGAACTGCGTGGTGTGATGTGGCATCACGATGCGAGCCCGGAGGGCGATAGCCCTGGTGCTTTGCAGTGGTGCATGTATTCGGAGTTGGCTCCGTGTGCCGCGATTTGGGTGGATCGGCGTGGCAAGTGGTGGGTTTACGCGGCTGGCCAGACGAACCATGCCGGGGTAGGCGCTAGTCCGATTGCTCCGAACTCAACTGGCAATCAGTATTTGCTGGGCATTGAGACTGACATGACTCTTGGGGAAAAGTGGGAGAAGGCTCAGTTGGATTCGCTGCGTCGTGGGACGGCAGCGATCATGAAGCATTACGGCCTGGACCCGATGCAGGCTCTTGACTTCCACAAAGACTATGCGTTGCCGCCTGGCCGAAAGAATGATCCGAGTGGGTTGAGCCGGGCCCGTGAGCGGAAGCGGGTGGCCCGACTGATGGGCACCGCCCCTTCGGGGTGGCGGGGCCTGCTGGACCGCTGGACAAGCATCATCAAATAGAGCCATTCTCAGGCGATCAGAGCCCGGACCCTACTCCATGTAGGGGTCCGGGCCTTTTCGTCGTTCTACGGGGCTCCTGTGGCCTCCTACGGGCATGCTAGGGCCCGTGCTACTTACGCCTTGTCTGGGGTGGTAGGTGAGTCACCTTGAACCTTTGATACCTAGTTGATTTAGGCAGGTTCACGCCCTTGCCCCGCTCAAGCGGCCACGCACAGTCGGGGCAGTAGTCCATGAACCACTCCGTGCCATGCCGGTTCTTGATCCGGAACCGCTCTGTGGGCCCCTCCACCTGGCAGCCGTCACACACCACACTAAGACGTTGAGCCATGCTCGCCTCCCCTGACAAGGCGAATCCTACTATCCCGCTGGATTGACGGATACATACGCTTGCCAATGATCGACTCGTTGCGCTGCTCCTTGGCGATATTCCAACCGATATACCGCTGGCTCACCTTCACGTCGGTGTGCCCGAGAAGGCTGGCCACCTCCATGATGGCGAAGTCCGCACCCTCCGAACCTCGCAACTCTTGGAAGCGGGCAGAGCCACCGGAACGCCGCAAGGTGTGCACACCCTCCCAGTGGGTGTCGTAGCCGAGAGCCTTCAACGGCCTCTTGATCACCTCATACGGCTTGCCCAACTTCTTCGTCGGCTTGAGGTGCGCTGGCTTACGGGTGTCCCGCACAAGCCGCTTCGTTGCCGGGTCCTGCTCATAGAAGTCCGGTCCTTTCGCCGGAACCAGAAACCACTCAGGCTTGATGGTGCCTTGATCCAGGCGATACCAGTTCTGCCAAGCCACCAGTTCCTCCCGCAACTCCTCACCAATCGGCTTCGCATCCTCCAACTTCGTCTTGTGATGCACCGCATGCAGCAAGCCAGCGCCGAAGTCCACGTCAGCCCACTTGAGGGTGGCGATCTCGGAGCCACGCAGCAGGGTGAACAAGGCCAGAGCCACTACTGCCCGATCACGGGGGTGGCTGCAGGCATCCATCAGCGGGTAGAACTCATCCGGCGACAGGCGCAAGCGGTCCTTCGACCGCACCCTGGCCACCTCCCACGTGACCGTGGGGTCATGGTCGGGCCAGGTGTAGCGGGAGTTCCGCAGCCACTTGAAGAAGACACGCAGGCTGGCGAGGTACTGGTTCTGTGTGGAGTCAGCCCAGTCGCCTGCCGCGAAGAAGCGGTCAATGTGGATGGGCTCTATCGCATCCGTGGAGATATCACCCCACGTCTTGAGTGCCTTATGTAGCACGTACACGTATCCATCGACCGTGTTCTTTGCTCGCCTCTTGGCTCGCAGGTGAGCGGCGAACTCATCTATCGCCGCTGACAGGCTCGCTGGTTGGATGTTCCTGTTCATTGAAGCCTCCTCCGGGGTGCTCTTTGGGCCGATTGTAACCTGCCACAGCCTGCCGTGTGTGGCTTTCGTAGCATGCCACACTCTTGCAGTTGGGTTCATAAAAGATATGCGGCTTTGACGTGGGCAAACACTGCCCTTTCCAATGCCTGTACATGAACCATGTTGAACCTGTGGGGATCAGTTACTAGCGGCCCGCTGTTTAGTTGACGCCCCCTAGTCTATCTGCTCTTTGGACTTGCTACCCTGATGCGGCACTCGTCCGGGTGGCGGAATTGGCAGACGCGCTGGCTTGAGGTGCCAGTGGCCTTTACGGGCTGTGCGGGTTCAAGTCCCGCCTCGGACACTTTGACCAGTCATTTGCTTGCTGTTTGTAGTGTTCACCCCCAGGGTCATGCAACAATGCCCGCAGGAGGCAACATTATGGCAAGACCACAGATACTTCCCAATGCGGACAAACTGCTAGAAATGGTACAAGCGGGCATGACGCATACGGAGATTGCTCAGCAGGTGTCGAAGGACACCGGATACCCGGTGTCCCGTGCGGCAGTCAGCGTGGCCCTATCAAGGGCTGGGCTGACGGAGGAGAAGCGCCGCTACTCAGAGGAAATCCCGTGGCGGTTGAACGGGAAAGACTTGAAGCACTACGGGATTCGCATGCTCAGGCTCCTGGGCAGGCGGCGTGCCGGTGAGGAACTGACGCCGGATGAGAACACCCGCCTCAACAACTGGCTGGACAAACTGGGCGAACAGGACGCCGTTGTCGCCTATTGTGCGGATTCAGTGCCACGTATCATTTACGTGCCGAGGGAAGCGTCAGACCCGAAAGACATTCCGATCAGACGGAAGCCGGTGTTTCTGCATTACCCAGAAGACTGAGCCTGCATGTTCGTAACTGCAAATGTTTATGCCCCGGCCCTCATGGGCCGGGGCTATTTTTCTGTTTGTTTGCAGGGCTTTTCCCTTACCAACCCCCCACGAAAGGACAGTCTAGTCACGGCATTTCGGAAATGTCCAATCGTGTGACAGGCGGGACACGCCGTTTATGCCCCTTGCGCGATGTTGGGATCTGCGCTCAACTTGCGTACGGATTCCTTGGCGAACGATTGGACTTTAGGGGGAACATGATGCATGCTACCAATGTGGGCAAGATCACCGCTCTGAACGTGCAGGACGAAGCCCCCAGTGGGCAGGCTGGCTGGCTGGCCCACGTCAAGGTTGGCCTCATCCTCGTGATCATCGGCTTCGGTGACTGGGAGAGCGACGACTACGACCGCATCATCGACACCTACGAAGAGCAGGGCTACGTCATGGAAGGTCAAGGCGTTGACTGGTGGGACCACGCCAGTAACGGCAACTTCGACGTGTTCGTGCTCAGGTTGGAGAAGGCAGAGTGAGTAGCCTGGAAGCATTGACAGGCAGCAAGTACCTGTCTTTCTCAAGCCTGGAATCGTGGCTTACCTGCGGCGAGAAGTACCGCCTGCAGAAAGTGGTCGGCGTGCATCAGCAGCAAGCCTGGTATCTGCTGGGTGGTTCAGCCGTGCATGAGGCGACTGAACTGCTGGACACGGGTGCCATTGACACGCCGGAAGAGGCGTGGCAGCAGGCGTGGGACAAGCAGATCGCTACCGTCACTGACTTCAACGATGTGCGAGCCGGTGGCCGAGTTAGCAAGCAGTGGCCCAACAAGGAAGACCGCACGTGGTGGGAACAGAACGGCCTAGACATGGTGCGTTCATATGCGCAGCACATGCACACACTGCTGACAACCGGCTGGACCCTGCTCGGTGTGGAAACCGCCTTTGAAATCAGCATCGGTGGAGTGGAGATCCGTGGCTTTATCGACCGGGTAATGGCGAACCCTGATGGGGAGGTGGAAGTCCATGACATCAAGACGGGCAGCCACACCCCTGCGTGGACCCTGCAGTTGGGCACCTACGCGCACGGTGCCTACCAGGCGCTAGAGGTGATGCCTTCAATCGGCAGGTACTACATGGCGCGCAGCGCCACACTCACACCCCAAGCCAGCCTGCTGCACTACACCCCCGACCTGCTCGCGCAGTGGTTCGGGAAGGCACGCGAAGCCATTGAGGATGAGGTGTTCGTGCCTCATGTCACCGCCATGTGCGGGTCATGCTCAGTGCGTGAGCACTGCGTGGCAGTCGGCGGGACTGCCCCTTCGTTTTCCCGTTAGTAGCATCTACCATGTTAGGAGTACCGTCCGTGTCCGCTACGCAAGGCATCGCCTATCAGGCGAACTTCAAGACCCCGGCAGGAACCCTGCTCAACATTTACGCTGAGAACGGCGGCGACTTCGCTGACCAGTTGGATGCGTTCCCCGAGTTCCTGGCAAAGATCGTGGCCATTGAGTCACAGATCGTCCCCGCCTCCACCGTGGCACAGCATGTGCCCGTGGCAGCACCGGCACAGCAGCCACCGCAGCCCGCTGCACCTGCACCCGTTCAGGGTGATGAGCACCTGTGCAACTGCGGCATCCCCATGCGCTTCGTCCAGGCCGGTGTCAGCAAGGCAACCGGCAAGCCCTACCGCGCCTTCTACGCCTGCGCTCAGCCTCGCGGCCAGCAGTGCGACAAGAAGATCAGCGTCTAGGGAATAGTCGTCATGCTCTTCCTTCATCAAGCCGTGTTGATGCCTCGCCAGGCGGTTGCCTCCCTGCCTGGCATGTTCCCTTCCCTGGCGGAACGTGGCATCACCCTGCGCCGTGGTGAGTTGAGCATGATCGGGTCCGCACCGGGCAGCGGGAAGTCCAGTATTGCTCTGGCCCTCGCTGTCCGGTGCGGTCTACCCACCTTGTATTTCAGCGCCGATACGACACGGGAGAACGTGGAGATCCGTGCCCTATCCATGCTCACCGGCATGGATCAGCAGTCCGCCGAATCGGCACGCACCAATGATCCAGTGTGGGCCAGCCAAGTGTTGCAGGGCTTTTCCCACGTGGCCGTGGAAACGAACAGTGCCCCCACGCTGGAATACATTGAGAACAGCATCAACGCTTTCCGTGAGTTCGGCACTGACCCCGCCCTCATCGTGATCGACAACGCGCAAGACGTGGCCTTCGACACGGGTGACACGTGGCAGGCACTACAAACTTTGATGAGGGAACTTCGCTGGTTTGCGCGGGACACCAACGCCAGTGTGCTTGTGCTTCATCACACCCGGCAGGAGTCGTTCGGCGGTCAAGCCCCTCCCCTGTGGTCACTGCAAGGCAAGATCAGTGCCGTCCCCGCGCTCATCATGACTCTCACCAACGAGCAGCCCGGTTTCATCGGCGTGTGCGCCGTCAAGAACCGTTACGGTCCCGCCTCCCCTGGCGGGCAGGACGTGACGTGGCTGTCATGGGAGCCCGCCACCATGACCATCAGCGATCTAGGTGAGGCAGCGTGAGTAATCCCAGCAAGCGCAAAGGGTCGAAGTGGGAAACCGACACTCGGGACTATGACATCGAACAAGGCTTCGACGTAACACGCCTGTCCCCCAACGGGGCCAAAGACATAGGCGACAAAGTGATCCGTGTACCCGCGCGCGCGGTGACCCCCGTGCACTATGTCTTTGAGTGCAAGGCTGAGCGGGCCCTAGACCTAGCCGGATGGGTCACCGAGGCGGCTATCGAAGCCGACAACTACGCCACCCTAAACCGCCTGGACCCCAACATTGTGATCCCAGTCGTGCTGGCGAAGCGCCGCATGGCCGGAGTGGGTAGGGCCTACGTCATCCAAGAGTACGACTGGTGGCTTCATGACCACCGATAAGCCTGACCTCTACTCGGTGCTAGATCACTACGGCTGGCAACCACCCGCCGAGAATCCTGGCTGGCGCAGTGTGCGCTGCCTCGTGCATGACGAACGGCACGCCTCATGCCGCGTGAACTATGACCTGCAGGTGATCCGCTGTATGGCCTGCGACTTCAAGGGCGACTCATACAACGTGATCATGCACCACGAAGGAGTGAACTTTGCAGATGCCAAGCGTATCGGAGCGCAACTCTTTGGAGCAGGCGACTCAAGCATACGAAGCGGACATACATCTAGCCGAGTCGTATCTGGCGGCTCGCGGCATACCACTGGAAACCGCGCGTACATACCGCCTCGGCTTCGTAACGGTGGCGAACGCGCAACCGGGTGACACGGACATGATTGGCAGGCTTGCCATACCGTTCGTCACCCCTAACGGTGGCGTGATCGACATGCGGTTCCGTGACATCAGTGGCGAAGCCAGAGCCAAGTACCTGTCGAAGCCTGGCTCACACACCCGCCTGTTCGGTGTCGGCAACCTGCTCAAGCCAAGCCCATTCGTGTGCATCACGGAAGGCGAAATGGACTGCATTGTCGCTGACGGGCTGTGTGGCCTGCCCAGTGTGGGTGTGCCGGGTGCGTCGAACTGGCAATCGCATTACCCGCTGCTGTTTGAGGAGAGGAAGGTGTTTGTGCTGTGTGATGGTGACGCCGCTGGCCGGGAGTTCGGTAAGAAGATTGCCGCCAGTGTGCAAGGAGCCACCCCGATCTTCATGCCGGATGGCATGGATGTGAATGAAGTGTTCCTCAAGTTTGGTCCCGCTGAGGTGCGCCGCAAGGTGGGTGTCAGTGAGTGACCGACGAGGACTGGGCCCGGTTGATCGACGCGATCCGCTCTATTGGGTTGGAAGTGCAACGCATGGACCGCCGCAACGGGACACTGCTAGTGCGTATCCCTCCATTGAGGCAGTAGCCGCTGAAACATACCGTGAGGCTTTGCTGCTGATGCTTGGCAGGCATCGTGACTATGGGCCGCTGAACATCGCTAACGCATACCCCGACCCGCTCACTGCCTTGATTGTGCGCATGTCGGACAAGATGGAACGCATCAAGAACATTCTCCGCAAAGGCGAAGCCGACCTGTACGGGGAACGGATGCGTGACAGTTGGCTTGACCTCGGCAACTACGCCTTGATTGGCGTGATGAACATTGACGGTAACTGGCCAGGGAACTCCGCACGTAACCAGATGACGCCTCTAAGCAAGGAGAACGATGAGCCGCTGGGTGGTAATCCCTGACCTGCAAGTCCCCGACCATGACCAGCGAGCCGTGGACATGGTGTGCACTTGGATAGACGAAGAGTGGCAAGAGTTTACGGGCATGCTCATCGTGGGTGATGAGTGTGACCAGCCGGAACCGTCCCGCTGGAACAAGGGCACCGCTGGCGAGTACGCCGGAACTCTGCAGAAGAACATTGACCGCACACACAAGGTGCTGGCACAGTTCCGTGAAGTGATGGGCGACGCACCCATCCATTTGATGCGCTCAAATCACACAGACCGCATCAGTCACTACATCCATAAGTACGCACCCGCGCTGGCAAGCCTGCGTGCATTGGACTACCCGACTCTGGTTGGCCTGGACGCACTCAACATCACGTGGCATGACGAGCCCTACGAGTTTGAGAAGGGCTGGCTGCTCGCCCACGGCGATGAGGGTTCACTGATTCGCACCAGTGGGGGGACCGCCCTCGGCCTGGCGAAACGCTGGGGTAAGAGCGTGGTTTGTGGACACACGCACCGGCTGGGGCTGCAGCATGACCACAACAGCGTGAACGGCAAGATCACCCGGCACTTGTTCGGTGTCGAAAGCGGTCACTTGATGCGCCTGTCGGCTGCTTCCTACCTCAAGGCTGGCAGTGGAAACTGGCAGCAGGGTGTCACGGTCATCGACAACGGCTCCCCGCTACTGCATCCCATCATCGGCAACCGCATCGGGGGTGTGGAGTACCGATGACATGGGACGTGCCCGATTCGGCATTGAAGATGGGCCGGGCCGTGGCTAAGCGGGTAGCCAAGTCGCACCGGCAGATCATTCCCGAAGACGAACTTGTGTCCGTGAACTTTGAATGGATCGCGGCCAACAAGAATGACGTACTGGACTGGTCCGCTGACCCCGACATGAAGAACCTGCTGTACACGGTGATGCTGCGCAACTGCCAGCAGTATGTGCTGAACGAACGCACACGATCCAGTGGTTCCGTGAGCGACCAATACTTCTACCACTTGGCCGTGCTGGAAACGTTGCTGCCTGACGTGTGGGATGTGGAGTCGTGGGCTGCGTCCAGTGGTGGGGATGAGCAGGAGATCCGGCACAAGTCTATCCCCAGTGAGGGTGGCTCGCGCATGGCGATGCTCGCTGACGTGTCAGCGGCGCTGCGCACCTTGTCCACGGATGAGGAGCGTGCCTTGCAGATGCGTTACCGGCATGGCATGACGTTGCAGGAGATCGCTGACCAGGATGACGTGTCTGCTGAGGCGGTACGCAAGCGTGTTGTCAAGGCGACAGTGAAGATCATGGACTATCTCGGTGGAGATTCCCCGTGGGATCTGACACGCAGGGTGCATCGCTCCAACGCTAAAGCCCAAGCCGACACCCGCAACACCTATGACGGGGGGCGGACATGGACTGGGTGAAGTTCACGGTGGTCAGCATCGCTCTCGTTGCGGGCATCTATGTGGGTGTGGCTGCAGCGGACATGCTGCGCACCTTGTCGGACATGAATGACGTGTGGCCGAATGAAGATGAGGAGTACCTGTGAGCATGACGAGAACGGGCATCACGCTGCACGACTACCTCGTGCTCGTGGAGCGGGCTTTCATAGAGGTGTATGGGAAGGGTGAGGCTGAACGTAAGTCTCATCCGGAAGACCTGTACGCCAACCTGGGCAGCATCCTGTTTCCGCTTGCGCTTGGCCTGACGGAAGGCAAGAACCATTCCGTGTGGACGCAGGATGCGTTCACTAAGTGGGGGGAGGACCCGCTGTGATGTGTCGCAACTGCCGGTCAGCGGGTGACGTGAACGCTATCGGCACCTACAACGTGGCCCGCACACTGCACAACACGTGCGACTATCCACAGTCCTGCACCTGTCAGCATGGCACCGGCCACCAGTGGGTGCAGCATGCCCGGTGATCTTCGCCTGTCAGTGGACCCGTATGAGTCGGCAAAGAAACTGGGCAGGCTCACCATGAAAGAGGAAGCCTGCACCATCATCATGCAGTGGGCTGCCGTGATGGACGACAAGGATACGGCTGAGGTGTTGTGGGAAGTGGCCGAGAAGGTGCGGGGTATCAAGTCGTGACCCACGACCCCCTGTGCGATGCGGACGACGACCCGTACAACTGCCGATGCGACCTCATCACGAAGGTCAGGGCCGATGAGAAAGCCAAATGGACTCATGTCTGTCCTGATAACAACTGCTGCATGGGGACACCGGAATGAACGCACCGACTGAGGTTGTTGCCGCATGGCACACCCCGCCCGCAGCGAAGGATGACCTTCGCATGCTTGGGCCGGTCCATGAATGTGCCTGCGGCTCCAACCTTTTCCATACTCTCGTGTCTTTCGACCAGGGGGAACCGTCCCTGTGGGTGCTAGAAGGGCAGTGCGCTTCATGCGGCACTATCGTCAGGCTCCCCTGCCCCATCGACCTCGGCATCTAGGAAAGCCTGCACGTCCTTGTGCAGTTTCAGCAGCACACCCCTTGCACCAGCACGGCAGGCAATAATCGGATCACCGATAGCCTTGTGTGCCTCCTTCACCGTGGCGTACGGACCCCACGCATGCCAAAGCCCGCTAGGTTCCGTGACCACCACGATGTAATGCCCTTGATTAGCCCACGCCTCATAGATGAGGGCCACAATCTCCTTCGCCAGTCCATTCACATCATCGGCTGGCTCATCCAGGCGCTTCGCCACCTTGTTGATCATGCTCGGCAGCGGCCTCATGACGCCTCCTTCTTCATGTCATCCCTACCCCAAGCCGCATGCAACTCAACAAACACCTGGCCACGCACCGCAAGGATGCGCTTCCTGTCCTTCGGTGTCGTGCCACCCCAAATACCGAAGTCACGAGAGTGAGCGATGCCGTACTCGGCACACGGCACCCGGCTCGGGCACCGCATACACGACACCATCGCCCGCTTCCACTTCTCCGTAGACGTGGACGCACGATCCTTCTCCTCAGCGAAGAAGTCATCCGGATGATCCCGGCACAGGTGATCGTTGCGAGGCTCAGGCAGCGGCATGTATGCCGCCCACCCGGTCTTCCCCCACTCCACACGTAACGGCTTCACCGGCAGCAAGTCAGGGTGTGTCGGCTGCGTGCCCTCCATCGCCTCCAAGAGCACCGCATGGCGGTTATCCCAGTAGTGTGCCTGGCAGTAACGATCCCCATAGATACCTTCGGTGCATCCTTCCTCACGGCAACGATCAGCCCACGTGGTCATGAATCCTCCCGGTCCTGATCGCCTCCGTCATGTGCTCCGCAATACGTATTGCCTGCAACACATCGCCAGGCTCCACACGTGTTGGCCTTTCCAACTCCATGTCAGACACCGCCTCCGTGATGCCAAGCACCAGGCAATCCAGCATCGCCACGAACTCACGATGCTCAAAGTTCAACTCCATCTTCGCCCTACTCATGCGTCCTCCCCCGTGATACCAAGCCGCGACGCATCCACCCATGCACCACCCGTGCCACCAATGGGCTGCACCAGGCACCGCAGGTTCCCGTAGGACTGCTTCACGTCAGCCACCTTCACCGGGAACTCCATCCCATCCACCGGCAGCAAGCACTCCTTGTCAATGAACTTCGCCAACTCACGGACACTCACTTGATCCTCCTCAGTCGTGGCATGCTACTTACGGCAACGGCAGGGTGCCGCTGCTTGCTTGCGTCAATCTCCGAAGCACGCATGTGCTCATAGAACTCCTTGTAAAAGTCACGGTCAGCCCGCAACTCACGCCACTCATCGACCAGCATGAAGATCGCTGGCCCGATGATGAACGCGCACACGATGAACGTGATCGCTTCAATCACCTGTCTGCCCTCCTTCCACTACATGAACTTCGACAGCGATACCCGATAGGGCATCAACGGCACGCTCCAAAGCGTTATCTAGCGTGTTGTCTTGCACGTATGCGTCCAGCCGCACCCAATACTCATGCATCACGCCTCCTCCCAACGAACCTCAACCTCACCCAAGTCCTCAAAGACGGGGCGACCATCAACACCCATAGGCATGTGCAGTGCACCCAACTGGTCGGCATGGCCACGCTGATACCAGCAGCCATGCTCCGGCCACGCCTCAAACACAATGCCCTCATGTGTCACCACTTCACGAAGCATCTGCATCACTTGCCTCCTCTCCCCACGGAATGTCCTCATCATCAAGATGCATGCCAGCCAGCCGCACCGTGCGGCCCTCAGTCGGGCCGTCCCACACGTCACCCACAAGATCGGACCAGTCCCAAGCCAGCGGGTCCAGCCACACGTCAGTGTCAAACGTGATCTTCAACGTCACACTTCTAGTAATCACAGCCATGTCACGCCGCCTCAATAAATACCTGCGGGATGAAAGTGATCCACTCAGTGTCAAGCGGATCGCCAGCACACCCACTAATGAACCGAAGCCCGCACGAATCTTCATACCAAGACCTGAGAATCGTCAGTAGTTGCCCAGTCTCCACGTCCACGGGCCGGATTAGGTACGGCGCATAGCCGTACTCGTCAAGCAGTGCCGTCTGCTCAGGGTTCATGCTCACGTAAATCTTGTGGCACGAATCCCAAGCGATAGCGTCCACGTCTTCGATCACTGCCTCAATCTCAGTGAACGCCTGCTCAATACGTTCAGCCAGCGCATGCTCACCAGCGATGCGCTCGTCTTCCCAGTGGTAAAGCATTGTTGCCGTGCTCATCACTGCCTCCATTCCTTGCGCCTTATTGCGCGTGCCCCGCCGTGGACTCGCACCACGGTCACGCCTATGCCGGGGCCACCACGGGCCAGCCGTGGCATGCTACTAATCAGCCCGCCAACTCCACCAACACGTCATCAGCGGACCCCAGCAGCGAGTACGGAATCCCGTACTGTGAGTTGATTAGGTCAATGGCAGCACCGAAGGCACTGTCCTTATCTTCGACGTTCACTGTCGTTGTCATCGTTGCGTAGTCCCACACCAGTGTTACGGTGTAGGCGAAGTCCACTGTCGTAGTCATGGCCCTACGCTCCGATCCGAGCGGGCATCAAGAGGTAAAGCCACTGCACACCGCTATCCAGCGGGGCCATAGGTGTCCACACCATCGGACGGCCACTGCCAGTGAACTGCACCCGCACCCCGCCGTTCTTGGGGACCGGCATCTTGGCCACGTCCGCCACGTACTTAGGATTCATGGCGATACCCTCCTCGGGCAGGTCAGTGAACCCTGTCGGGATGAGTGACTGATACTTAGGAAACTCACCATCCAACGTACGGATCGTGCGACTCACTTCACCCTCGTGCGTGACACACGTGAACCGCACCTGCCCATCCTCGGGGTGAATCACCACGGTGGGCGGCAGCCCGAATCGGGCAGGCTTAGGCAGTGTCTTTACGTAAGCCACCAGATCACCGGCAGGCACCAACGCCGAACCCGACTGCACGTTGCTTGCACTCAGCCACTCCGCCTTGACCAAGCGGAATCGGTCAGTGGCGACCATGCGCACACTCAATGAGTCCCATTCCACCCGGATACCCGTCAGCGTGGGCAGTATGTCGTCCTTGCCTGCCGCCACTGCCGCAGACATTACGAGATCCCGAAACACGGACACGTCCAGCGCCAGCACAGTCACGTTCTCCACTGCCGTACCCTCAATGCTTGTCGTTGTCATGGCTTGCCTCCTTGCCAATAGCCCGGCACCATGCCGGGTCAGTGCCCCTCCCCCGGCTCGCACGGGGATGCCTTCTAGTAGGGGCGGCTGCCGTTAGGCAGCGACAGGCTCACGGTTGGCAAGAGCCACCAACTCACACACCAGTGCGTGATCACCCTGATACGCATGCACCACATCCCACGCCGCTAGTTGCGCACGTGCCAGTCCGCTACGGCTGAACCGTGCGCACGGCTCGGAATACACCTGCACCCCATCCCCTATCGTGTACCGCTCCCACCCGTCTGACACCGTGGACCGCCGCAGCGAAGCCACGTACCGCTTGCCGTACCCGACGTGGGATACGTCCAGCGTGATGATGACCTCACCCTCACGCCCGTACCCGTCGGCCACCATCTCGCCCGTCCGCCACCTAAGCGTTACCGTGCGGTCCCGCTCGTGCCTCTCATCAGGTTGCCTCAACACATCCATGCCTGCCTCCTCCTGCCATGCCCGGCCCTATGCCGGGCAACGTGCCACGCCAGGGGCCCGCACCCTGGTGCCTGCTAAGTCGTGGCCGCCACACCGCATAGTGTGGCATGTAACTATCGGGACCGCTAGTAGTCCTCGGGCCGCATGATTGTCACCAGTGGGGAACCGTCATCACCCGGGCCCACAGTGGCCCACAGTCTGACAGGCTTAGCCGTCACGCCCCGGCCATAAGCCGGAACCCGCAACACATCGAACACCGCCATGTCATCACCAGCGGCACGCCGTGCCGCTTGGCTTGCCAGCCACAACACATCCCACAAGCGGCCCGCCTCATCCTGCCCCGTGGCAGGCTTAGCCGGGTCTACGTTGCCCTCGGGCCCCTCATCCCACGTCACACAGTCATCCCACGCACCCCGGCTCATCACCACGGGAATGGTGAACCCTGCCTCACGTGCCGTCACTTCCGGCACCGACACTAGGAACCCGTCCGCCAGTGCATCGGCCGCCGTGTACGCATAGATAACCGGCGCACTATTAAACACGTATCCAGCCATGATCTAAACCTCCTCATCGTTGTCGTCGTATTCCACGGAACCGACACGGTTCCCGTTGATATCCCGCAGACGCATGCCGTTAGGCACATCGCCAGCCGTGAACCGTTCCGCCAGATAGGAGAAGATGCGGGCGACCTCATGGTGCCCATCCTCGCCCGCGAAAGCATCGTTATCCGTGTCGATATGCACTTCAATCCAGCCCATCATGTGCCTCCTCATGATGCAAGGCACCCGGCCCCATGCCGGGTGTCCAGCACCACGGCCCGACCCGTTAGGGCCGGGCGTAGTGGCATGCTACTAACGGCACCAGCATGCCGCCTCATCATGGCTCCCTGCCCCGTCATGACACACACAGTCACACGGCGGGCACTCATGCGCGAGGTCACACGCACAGTCCCAATATCCCCACCGCATACCGCACCCCTCGCACCATGCGATAGCCGTCCCTGCCATATGCGACCGGCCCACACGCACCCCGGCAGGGGTGCGACAGTCCTCGTGCGCCTCGCACCACTCACACGCCACCCCGCCAGGGGTGGCCACGTTCCCACACTCACACCGTGTCAGGGTCGCCGCGCTCACGCCGCCACCCCTTCGGCCAGTGCCTCGGTCTGCGACACGTCGAACACGTACACTACGCGGAACCCTGCCAGCGCGGACCCTTCCTCCCCGTCTTCACGCTTCCGCGCCATAGGCGCAAGAATCGCCAGACCCTTAGCACCCTTCCGCACTACCCGGCCCGCCTTGCGCCAGTCATGGAACCCGGCCACCGCCTTAGCATCCGGGCACTGCGACCAGATGAGGGCCGCGTTCCGCATGGAATAGTTGCCAAGAATCGCGGCCAGTGCCGCGACCGCTTCCGGGTGCTCCCGCTCGGCAGTCTCGGCCATGCCCCGCAGCGTTGCATGGAACGCGGCGCGTTCCTCCTTAGTCCTTGCCATGATTACGCCTCCCCACAGTCTGCCCCCGGGCCCAATGCCCGGGGACACACCGCAAGGGGCAGACGTCGCATCCGGGCCACTGTCACCGGCCCCGCCTGCCTTGCGTAGTGGTGAACACCCCGGGCCCGTCGTGCCCCGTATCGTCCGCTATCTGGCGGCTCTGGCCCCGGCATGCCTGCCAGGGGTGATCGCCTGCCTGTCCCGTTAGTCCCGTGGTCGGTCCCTGCCGGGGGTGCTCACCGTGCGGACCAGGGGAATCGTGGTCACCGTTGCCCCCATCGGCCCTGCCGGGCCACTAGGCGGGGGTCGTGCTATCCCCTGGCTCTGCCCCGCTTGTCTCGGCGGGGCCCGCCTGTCGTGCTAATGGGAACGATAGTAGCAGGGACACAAGGTGTCAAGCGTGTCTGCCTACTAATATCGTGTGACCTACGTCACACGTGTCGGGCCATGCTTGGCACACGGGGCAGGCAAGGCAAGCCCGGGCCCACAGCCCGGGCAGGCTAGGGCTAGGCAGGCTAGGCACTGGCAGGCAGACACCCCGGCAAGGCACGGCCAGCACTGGCAAGGCAAGGCATAGCCCCGGCCAGCACCGCACCGCATGGCATAGCCCCGGGCTAGGCAAGGCACGCGGCCAGTAGGCATGGCACTAGTGGCAAGGGGTGACAGTCCTACCCGCTAGATAGGTGCACGCTGGCCCCCCGGGGGCCCGCCGGTCGCCCCCCCCCTCCCCCCGGGGGGTGCACTAGTGGGCCAATGCGCCGATGAGGGCCCCCCATGCCCCGACGAAACGCCCGAATCGTACACACATGACCCCAGTGCTTTTTATAGATGTACACATATATATATAAATATCCCCCCATGGAAGTGCACTTGTC
>Ga0315902_10001799_pt1 | contig 34084 bp, 33 predicted proteins | sample LakEriMetagenome_9_FD_203523 | JGI IMG/M metagenome (GOLD analysis project Ga0315902, IMG submission 203523) | Freshwater fungal communities from buoy surface, Lake Erie, Ohio, United States - Buoy 12 MA117 | ecosystem: Environmental > Aquatic > Freshwater > Lake > Lake biofilm | place: USA... | reverse complement strand
TACTATGGACAATACCGAAAATAAGTATCAACAAAATCTGCAATCTTTAGAACGAGATGAATTGCTTTTATGTCTCGTCGAAATCGAAAAGAGTAAGGAGGATATGTACAATGTCAAAAAGATTTAATTTAATCAGGTGTAGTTGACCAAGCGCTATGGAAGCTGTTGTACGAAGTGCAATAAAAAAGTAATGCTCAATTTGTTTTTCTTCGTTCTAATTCTTGTAATTGGTAGAGATCAGAGATGAATTGATACAATACTCTTTGAGCATTTGTTGCTCGTTTCCATTCCTTGGTTGGATTATATAATTTGGAAAGAAGAGGGATAACTTCTGTATCTAAAGCATAGCGAAAAAAGTTTGTTGGTAAGATCAATTGAGATGTATCGCGGAGGTCATGCAAAAATTCTAATTCAAAACTTTCGGGGTTAGATCTAGCGATCGCGAGTGGTCTAGCCCAACAGCGTGATGAGATAGAAATATTGTCGATCACCTCTGCAAATAGGTGTAAACTCCCACTTAGCCTATCTTTCGAGGAATCAATACAAACAATTTGATCGGTTTTAAATTCGTCAGTTGAATATTTATCAGTCATTTTATTTGACCCTCGTTGTACTTCGCAATAGCTGCCGATCGCATATTTCTATACTCATGGCAGGCTCCAGACAGGCAAAGCCCTGACAAACGATCGCGATCGCGTCAGGATTCGGCAAATGTTTATCAAGGCGTAACATCACCGCAGGCAGATATTGACGGTTGAAATATTCATACTGCGTAGGCAGAGTACGGACAAGGGTGTGATTGCGGAACCAGTCAAAGGCAGCTAATAAACTAGGGCAAGCTACAGGACTATTCGTAATTACATGACCGAAGCGTTTGAGAGCCAACTCAGCACGATCTAGATATTCTAACTTCTTCGTCACACTAGCAATACGAACAAGATTCGCGATCGCAATTCCATTAGGTGAAGGCGTAGCATTATCTTGATAGTTGCGTTCCCGTAAGAGCAAATGCTGGCTAGATTCGCTAGTAGTATTGAAATAACCACCAGATAGAGCATCCCAGAAATCGCGATCAAATTCAGCTTGAATAGCGATCGCTTGTTGCAAATAAAAATTTGCCTCTTCTGGAATGGCTTGATGCATATCGAGAAGCGCTTTAATCAAGAAGGCATAGTCTTCTGATTGGGCTACTACGGCTGCTTGACCTTCATAATTAATCCGTTGTAAACGCCCTTCAATCCATTGATTTTCGAGAATGAACTTAGCTGCATTGACTGCGAGTTGTTTATAAATAGGCTTTTGAAAAGCACGATAGGCATTTGCCAAGCCTGAAATCATCAGAGCATTCCAAGCTGTTATTGCCTTGGTATCAGTCACAGGTGGTACACGTCCTTCCCAATCAATTTCGCGAATATCCGCTTGACTTCGAGCCACAGGAAACGCATCCGTAGGGCGAGAATATTCGCCATAACGGAGGCGAAATAATTTAGTTAGACAAGCTTCAACCTCTGGAGATAGTTCACCATTTTTTTTGCGTTGCAAAACATTTGTTTCCTCAAAGTTCCCAGCGACAGAAATCGTAAATTCTTGAACTAATAAGTCAAGTTCAGCCGTACTAAAACTCTTTTTGAGTTCCGAAAAGCTCCATACCCAAAACTTTCCTTCTCTTCCTTCACTGTCCGCATCCTGTGAAGCATAAAAACATCCTTCTTCGGCTAGCATTTCGCGCTGGAGCCATGTGGCAGTTAGCTCACAACTCCTTGAGATCGCAGGTTCTTTCAATCCTGATATCCAGAGATTAGCTAGATATTCCATGATCAAGCCATTGTCATAGAGCATCTTCTCAAAGTGGGGTACTGTCCAAGTATGATCGACAGTATAGCGATGCCATCCGCCCGCCACATGGTCAAAGATACCGCCAAGAGCCAAAGACAAACCACGCTGTTGGGTCTTATCTTTGAGGATATTGTCGCTCGATTCAGGATTTAGAGATTCAAAACGACTCGCTCTTAACAAAAAATTGGCATAGGGAATCATCGGGAAACAAGTTCCATAATCGCGATTAGTGACGACTTCTGCGCATTTAGCAATTCCATTTGCCAATACTTCATCGTTAATGATTGGTACGGGCGTGTGTTTATTAACTTGGTGCAGATTACGAACTATTTGCTCTTTATAATCTTGAATATCTTGATTGCGATCATGATAGATTTCTAGAATTGATTGCAGTACTCGCAAGAACCCCGGTCGTCCATAGCGTGGCTCAATCGGAAAGTATGTCCCACCATAGAATGGAACCAAATCATCGGGAGCTAGAAACAAATTTAGGGGCCAGCCACCACTTTCACCCATAATCTGCACCGATTGTAGATAGATGCTGTCAAGGTCAGGGCGCTCCTCGCGATCAACTTTAATCGCCACAAAGCGATCGTTCATGTAGTCCGCAATTACTGTGTCCGAAAAAGCTTCATGCTCCATTACAGTGCACCAATGGCAGCTAGAGTAACCAATTGACAAAAAAATTGGCTTGTTTTCAGTTCTCGCTTTTTCTAATGCTTCATCGCCCCAAGGATACCAATCAATCGGGTTATCAGCGTGTTTACGGAGATAGAGACTTTGCGATTGGGCGAGACGATTGGGCATAGGGCAAAATTTGACTTTGCGAAAATGAGTAAAGGTGCTATGAACAGTCTAACTCTTTGTTTCACAAATATTCCCAAGCAAAACAGCGTAAACCCCAAAAAGCTAGTAGCGGTGCTTCACACCGCTACTAGCTTTTTGGGGTTTACATAGTCTGTATGAGCATCACTATTGTCGCGATCGCCGTTTGTAGAAATTTTTGATCGAAAAGCACTGTATGTCTTATGCTATACATTTGTTTTCTGACTAATCCAATCTTTGAGATTATTTGGTACAGTAGTGAAATGCACATAAATTGTTTTAGTATATCGAGATAGCGATACTTGTTCTAAAACTATTTGACTAGGTTGCTGATGATTTAAAACTTTGGCATATATTTCACCTTCGATCTCTAGCTGTTGGGCTTGGTCATTGATCTGGAGATGTAGTTTGAGATTAGTTAATTCAGGAATATCGTGATCAGAGAAAATCTCGGCTCCATATGGAGATAGCTGCTTTAGCTCACCTTCAAACATTTCTGTACCTAGATGCTTCTCTTCTAAAATGCGATAGGTGATTGGAATTGGAATCGGCAACAATTGCAAGGAATCGCTGAGAGAAGGAAGTTCTAGATTGTATATTCCACCAAGACCACAAATATCGTAGATGGAAATTGGATGTGATACGCCTTTAGGTTCTACTTCCATCGAGCCGTTGATCTTAGCGATGTCTTCAATTTCCTTGTAAGTAGATTCCGAAATTAAAATTTGTCCTCCCACAGTATAAGATTCAATCCGCGCTGTGAGATTCACATGATTACCAACTACAGCATATTTAGCGCGAGATTGAGAACCGATATTACCAGCCACGACTTCACCTGTATTAATACCGATTCCCATCGCGATTTCAGGCAGTTGCTGTTGAGTGAGTTTCTCATTCACTGATCGCATGGCTAATTGCATAGCGATCGCACTAGCCACTGCCCGCGCCGCATCATCTTCACGATAGATCGGCGCACCAAATAACACCAAAATCGCATCGCCAATAAATTCATCAATCGTGCCTTGATAAGTCGCGATCGCCTCGGTCATTGTGCCAAGGAAAACATTGAGAATTTCCACAACTTTTTCGGGCGGAAGCTTTTCAGAAATAGTGGAAAAGCCGCGCAGGTCACACATGAGAATTGTAACTTTGCGTCGATCTCCGCCTAGCTTTAGACCCTCAGGCGTTTCCAATAGACTTTTTACAACGGCATCTGTCAAATAGCGGCTAAAGTAAGTACGAATTTGCGCCGCCGTAATTGCTAAATAGCTAGTCACAACTATACCGCTACCAAAAAAAGCGATCGCCGCAGGGACAAAGGGTATCCACCAGCCATAGATGAAAGTAATAAAGCAGGATGCAAATAAACTTACTGCTAAGACTAATATGCTCAGCGATCGCACTATTAGTAGCTGGATCTTTTGATCCTTAGCGTTGACATTGCGCCATTGCCAAATCAAGGTCGAGCCAGCTAGCGCCCAACCAAAAATCCATAGCCATTCCCAATGCTCTTCCCATGACTGAATTGTTGCTCTGCTATCAAGAGTGCTGCCAAGAATATGACTAACTATTTGGGCATGAACTTCTACGCCTGAAGTCAAAATTCTGGTACTTCCAAGTCCACCATCGAGAGGAGTGAAGAACCAATCACGAAGACTTACAGCGGTGACACCTATCATCACGATGCGATCACGGAATAAATCTGGCGCTATTTTCCCGTCCAATACGTCCGCCATTCGCACAGTCTGAAAACCCTGAAGCGATCGACGATAGTTAATTATAAATTGATGTCCACCCACATCAATTTGATGATAACTGCCATCATTAGCTCTTAACTTTGGTGGATTTAGAGCCTGTTCAATTTTCTCTATGGGAACAGTTTTTTCGCCATCAAGATAGAGTAAGGCTAGCTGCAAGCCAAAACTAAGTCCCACTTTGCCGTCAGGTAAACTCAAGGATAGTAAACCTCGGCGAAGACGACCATCTCCATCATGGACAAGATTGACTGCTCCAATTTGATCGAGTTGGGCAAGCGCAGGCGGAGGTTTAATGTCTGAAACTGAGAAATTTGACGTAACTAAATCAGATGTTTTATAAGCTCCTATCAAATTAGAAGTAGTCTTAAATAGTTTTTCTAATTGTGGATAGCTAGCACTATCTGTCTTGTCACGGGCTAGATCTAAGCCGATCGCACGCGGTTTTTGTTGTCGGATTTTATCTAACAATTTAGTCAATAAAGCGTCATCAATTGGCCATTGATATTGACGGATATCAGCTTCATCAATGCCTATAATCACAATCCGACGATCTGCGGGTTCAGGCGATCGCCATCGAAAAAACTGATCGAGCATGGCTAATTCGAGCGACTCAAGCGCCCCAATCAGCCGTAAACCGATCACCAATAGGGAAATTGTCGGCGCTGCGATCGCAATCCCGCGCCATTTCCACAAGCTATTTTTTAGTCGATATCTAATCGCCATTTTAAGTAAATATTTACGCCAAAATGATAGGATGCGCGACGCGCATCCTATCTCCAAAGTCGCTAATAGCTTTGAGGTGAAGTGCTTTCAGAACTTGCATCAGAAGTTTTCACAAACGAATGTGGAAGAACCCGATTTAGCTTAGCTGATTTCAGTAGTTCGTTCCATTCACTTACAATCTCAGGCTTTTTAGGATTACCTTGCAGCGCTTCAGCCAAAGTTTGCACAGTTTCATACCAGATGCCTTCTTGTGCAAACAAGGCTGCGCGATCTATAGGCAGTGAAACTTTTTTAAGTTGAGTAATTAAATTCTGATTGGGCAAAACCCTTCGCATGGAGCCAATTACCTCTAAATCTGTTGGATCATTGATTGTAAAATTTTTTGTAAATCTCCATGAATAGTTCTTGCCAAGCTTTAAGCCTTGAACATGATCAGGAATCTTAAAGGCAATGATACCTGCCTTACTTTTAAGATAAAAAGTTGTTGTGTAGATTCTCTTACCCTTATCAGATCTAATATCTTCCTCCGTTAGAGTGAAGGATACATTACCGTCAATTTTTGGGATCAGGAAATAAACCGTTGGACGTTCTGAAATAGTCTGAGGGACTGGAGCATTTTCTGCTTTTAAGTCTGGAACTAGCCCAATTAGGCAAACTTCTGTCGTTTCACAAGCGCTACGGAGAATCCCTGGAGTTGAAACTATAGGAGTACCAAGATTGCTAGGTGGGTTATAGCGTACCCTGCGTGACTGGGCTTGAGCTGAAGGTGTAAAAAGGCTCAATGATAAAGGCAACCCAATTGCTATACTTATAGCCAAGCAAGAGCAAGCCGATGCTATTAAAATCTTTTTTTGTGAAAATTTGGATAAAAACATGATGCGATCGCCTCTAGACAAGTGATCTGTATGGGTATGGTGTCCAGCTTAGCTTATCACCATAATACCCACGAGATAGTTAGATACTAATAAAGAATGCATCTGTTATCAAAAAGTTGCTATAGACATTCGACTTAACTTTTTTAGCAAAAACAATTTTATTGAAAGTCAGCCAACGGTGGACTTTCAATAAAATTGTTTTTAGCGGTAAAGCGTATTATGATAATTAGAAAAATTTATTAAAATTGTTGCGAAACTATGGATATCTTGTCTTTGGGTTGGTTTGGCGTGCTTGGTATGTTTACACTTTCGATCGCTTTTGTCGTCTGGGGACGTAACGGTCTATAAGAATTAAGAAAGGGGCGCGAAGCGCCCCTTTCTTAATTCTGAACGATTAATGTAAAAGCTGCCCAATTCAGTGGATCGGGATACTTAGTTTTATTAGCAAGCATGGCATGACGGATGGCTTTCGCTTTGTTAGGTTCAGTCTGAAATTTTTTATAAAACTCGGTCATTAGCAATGCTGTTGGCTCATCGGGTACAGCCCATAGCGACACGACAGCACTAGGCACTCCCGCGCTAATTAGCGATCGCGATAGTCCAATCACACCATCGCCAGTTAATAAACCCTGTCCAGTTTTACAAGCACTTAGTACCACCATCTCCGCATTCAACCGCATCGTCACAATTTCGCTAGCCGTCAAAAATCCATCGTCAGTTGAGCTAGGCGCAAGGGGGATCGCACCTGGGATCTCACCGTTACGATATTCCTCTGATAATCCATGGGGAGCGAGATGGACAAAACGAGCAGATTTCATCTTATTAACAACTTCCACTTTTGTCGCGTTGTCGCCTGTTAGAAAAGTAGTATTTAGTAAAGATGCGATCGCTTTTGCCTCTTTTTCAGCTCCTATAGCAACGTAAGAGATAGATAGGACAATTCAAAACCCAAAAGATGGCAGAGCTTCGCTCTGCCATCTTTTGGGTTTTATGTCCTAAGCAAAGCTTACATTGCTATAATAGAGGTGTTAACTGAGTTGGTGGATTTCCGAGACTAGGCATAGTGGGATTGCCAACTATGAGAACTTCCTGCAAATTAACTTTTTTTACTTGTTGTCTAAGTTGGTGAGTGAAATCGAGAACTTGAATAGCAGGTGCAATTTGAACTGTATGTTTCTCAATTAGAAATTGATCTTTAGGATTAATTAGAGCTGCAAATGGAACTAGAAAAAGCAATCCTTGGGGTAAGAAAATCACCCTCGTATTGGCATCTTTAGGTAGTAAGTCTTGAATTGGCTGAATCAGAACTGCATATAATTGCTTGAGATCCCCATACTTCGCTAATATAGCAATGTAAGCTTTGCTTAGGACATAAAACCCAAAAGATGGCAGAGCGAAGCTCTGCCATCTTTTGGGTTTTGAATTGTCCTATCTATCTCTTACGTTGCTATAGCTAAAGACAAGACAATGGTAGAAATAAATAGAGTGACAATGAACCTGTTTAAGCCTGTGGAATCAACTTTCCGAAAGACAATGACCTTTGATAATGGAAGAGAGTTCTGTGGGCATGAGCAGCTATCTCAAAGTCTGCAAATAGAGACTTTCTTTGCAAATTCATATCATTTATGGGAACGCGGATTGAATGAACATACTAATGGATTGATTAGAGAATTCTATCCCAAAAGTATAAACTTTAAAATCGTGAAAGAAGATAACTTTCAGAAAGTGGTGGATTTTATCAATCACAGACTGAGAAAATCTCTTGACTATCGTACTCCTTATGAAGTATTCTTTGCTTCATCAGATGTCGTTGCATTTCATCCTTGAATTGGCGAAACTTTTCAAACACGCTCTAAGAAAAAAGGTTCACCAAGTGAACCTTTTTTCTTAGATTTTCTCAGCGATATATTTAGCAATTCGGGCAGACGCTCCTGCTTTGCCCATGCGCTCCTCACCATTGCGACTTACCTCTTGGAAGTAATCAGGATCTTGCAAAATCTCATTGAGCACATCCGCAACCTGAGCTGGTTTTTCGATTAAATTAATTGAGCAGCCTAACAGATCCGCTTGTTCTTCAGCAAACTTGCGCGTGAATTGGGGGCCATTTCCCGCGATCGTGATTACAGGTTTGCCTAAACCCACCATCTGTTCCGTCGCAGTGCCAGCCATCGCCAAGCCTAAATGACATTGATGCAGACAATCACCAAAGCCATCTTGCAACAAAATTAGTCGCGCATTTTGCACTTTAAAAGTAGTTTCATCAATGCGCTGCCAACCCTTTTGGATAATGCTCTGCCCAATAATTTCCAAATCTAAGTCAGGTGCGATCGCTACTAAAAAATGGACATTATGCGGAATCGCACGGGATACAACTTGAGCACAAAGCATCAATGTCATCCAGTTTTCATAGGCTTCAGGTGATCGCGAACCTGGAAGAATTGCCACAGCCCATTCATCTTCGCCAATACCAAAATTTATGCCCTTTGGTTCAAGCCCATCCATCATCGAATTACCTAGATAAATCGCTGGCAGTTTAAAATCGCGATTCAAGCTCTCGGCAGTTAATAGATCGCGGACAAATATCGCCTTGCAGCGATTGCTATTCATCAAAGCGCGTTCCCAAGGGAAAAAGTTAGAGCCGCCAAAAGGTTTTTTGACATGGGGCAAACTACTTTTGCGATCGCGCCAAAAATATTCTGACTTAGCCGTGGCAACAAATGCAAAATTACAGCCACCAAACTGAGATGGTAACCATGCAAACAGCAATGGCACAATATCACCCACTGCTAAAATCAGCCGATTGTTTCTGCGATTTTCCCGTGACCAACTCCATACAAACCCCAATTGCTTCCGAGTTAGCCCTACCAATCCACTTTTGACATCACGCGCTAACTGACGGCTATCCATACGGACAAATCCCCCCGATGGCATCGCTTGCGTAAACTTTTCAACGATCGAGATATTTGCTTTAGTATAGGCATGTCCCACGCCCACAAGCGGTAAGGCGATCGCTGAAAGCCCTAATTTCTCTAGTTCAATGCAGATACGGGCAGCGATGATATCTTCACCATGTCCGTTACTGATACATAAAATTTCCACGTTTTACCAAAAACTCTAATTTGCAATTCTAAATTAATAATTTGCTTTACGTAGATAAAATTCCTACGATAGCTGAGGTTTTGGGCTGGCACGGGGGATTGCCCCTACAGAACACAAATTATTCAGGTAGGGGCAATCCCCCCGTGGTTGCCCTGCTTCACTAGCAGCAAGAGATTCATCATCTGCATCCTGCGTAACAGCAATTAGTAATTTGCTGTGCCAAGAGTACAACAAATCAATATGTGGCTAATTTAACTTTAATAGAAACTGCGACATTATGCTTAATCCGCGCTGAGCAGCGCAAATTAAAAACTTAGGACTTACGCAAAAATGCCCTGAAAGCCTCATTTTGCCGTAGGGGCAATTCATGAATTGCCCCTACGGCTCGTTCTTTTGCGTAAGTCCTAAAACTGTTGTACTGGGCTTTGCCCAGCACAACAGTTTTTAATTTGATTAGCTTAAATAGGTGTAACCATTCAAGCAATGTTCATATTTTTGCAAAAACAACCTTGCTTCATCCAGAGTAATTTGCTTCTCTTGGAGAGCGCGTTCTGTCTCTTGACGAATATTTTCCAGCATCGCATCACGATTGTACTGCACATATTCCAGAACCTCGGTCATCGAATCACCCTTGATTACATGCTCAACCTTATAACCATTAGGAGTTGCATGAATATGAACTGCATCAGTGTCACCAAAGAGATTATGCAAATCGCCAAGAATCTCTTGATAGGCTCCACCGAGAAATAAAGCCAAAAAGTAAGGCTCTTCGGAAATAAAAGGATGTAACTCAAGCACAGACTTGACATCGCGCAAATCGATGAAACGATCAATTTTGCCATCGCTGTCACAGGTGAGATCAGCGATCGTGCCGCGACAGATGGGTTCTTCATTTAATCGATGGATTGGCATAATTGGGAACAATTGGTCGATCGCCCAACTATCGGGAGCAGATTGAAATACTGAGAAATTACAGTAATAAGTTAGCGCCATGGATCGTTCCAGATCTTCAAGATCGTCAGGCACATAATTCAGTTTGCGGGTTACCTTGAGAATGCGATCGCAACATTCCCAAAACAGACGTTCAACTCTGGCGCGTTGCTTGAGGCTTAGATAGCCAAAGGTGAACAAGCTAACTGCTTCTTGATTGAACTGAACGGCATCGTGATAAATCTCTTGGTAATTATTCTCGTTGATATTTTCCAATGATTCAAAAAGATTGCGGACGATTAGATGCTCATCCTCTTTTAGAGGTGAGATCGGCTGGTTAGGAATACCGCTAATGCCAACTACATCAAAGACTAAAACCGATTGATGGGATGCGATCGCGCGACCGCTTTCACTGGTCAAAGTTGGCACAGGTACGCCTTTTTCCGCGCAGGCATCCTTAATTGCCGCCACGATATCGTAGGCATAGTTCTGCATACTATAGTTTTTAGAGGCATAGAAATTGGTTTTGGAACCATCGTAGTCAACGCCTAAACCACCACCAACATCGAGATGCCCCATCGGTGCTCCCATTTCCGCAAGCTGTACGTAGATTTGTCCTGCTTCGCGTAAGGCATCTTTGATCGTGCTGATGTTGCTAATTTGAGAACCGATATGGAAATGCAACAATTTCAGGGAATCTAGCATATTTGCCGCTTCCAATTGTTCAAAGGTTTCCAGAATCTCCCACATGCTAAGACCAAACTTAGCGCGATCGCCTGTGGAATCTTCCCAATGTCCAAGCCCTTTGGCACTCAGTTTTGCTCTTACGCCAACTACAGGGGCAATTCCCAACTTAGTCGCAGCGCGGATGATCATTTCCACTTCTTCCAGTTGCTCGATCACAATGATCGTGTTTTGCCCCAACTTTCGCGCTAGTAAAGCCGTTTCAATATATTCGACATCCTTGTAGCCATTGCAGATTAGTAACGAGCCAGGGGTGCGTAGAGTAGCAAGAGCAATCAATAATTCGGGCTTAGAACCTGCTTCTAGACCAAATTGAAATGGTTTACCATATTTGGCAATTTCTTCAACCAATTGACGTTGTTGATTGACTTTGACAGGGAAAACGCCACGATAAACGCCATTGTAGTTATAGCGTGCGATCGCTTTAGCAAAGGTAGAATTAATGCGCTCAATGCGATCAGCTAAGATATCCGAAAATCTCACTAATATGGGCAGACGCAACCCTCTCTGCTTCAGATCATTTACCAAATCAAACAGGTCAATGCAACCACCGCGATCGCCTTTGGGGGAGACGGTCACATTACCCGCTTCGTTAATACTGAAATAAGGTTCTCCCCAGCCATTGATACGATAAAGTGATTCGCTGTCTTGAATAGTCCACTTTTTCGCATCTGCAACAACAGGTAATTGAATCTCTTGCAACATTGTTAATAAACCTTTGATAAACCTTACAAACCTTGATCTACATAGTGGAGAGTGATTAGCACTTTACGATGCTCGTAGCAACTGTAGCACTACCAAATCACTACCAAATAAATCTAGACGCTTAGCCAGAAAACAGTCTAGATCTTTTTGAACCATCACTGTTGCAATTATTGCTATAGTTTGCTGTAGATTATAGTTTCTAGACATTTTAGCGTTTTATTCACGGCTTGCTGATCAATGAATTTTGAAGCTGACTTAAATCTGATACTCCGTGCCCGATATCCTTTGATTTATATACCTTCAGCGGAGGAAGAGCGAGTTGAAGCTGTAATTACCAACGTGGCAAAATCTCTTGGTCGCAGCATATTTGTCTGGGATTTTGTCGATGGTTATCAGTCTAATCCCACTGATGCAGGGATGGGTAAGCGTAATCCTTTGCAGGCTCTAGAATTTGTAGATAAAATTCCCAAAGGTGCAGTGTTTGTATTGCGAGATTTCGATCGCTTTCTTGACGATGTTGCGATCGCACGTAAGCTCAAAAATCTTGCGCGTAGACTCAAAAGTGAAGCCCAAAATATTATTGTGCTTGCCTCGCAAATTAATATTCCCGATAGCCTCAGTGAATTTTTCTCGATTTTAGAATTTCCACTTCCAAATCCTAGTGAATTAAGAACAGAAATTGAGCAAATTGCCTGTTCTGTTAGTTATGCTAATCCAACTTGCGATATTCAACTAGATAAACAAGCGATCGACGATCTGGTTCGCGCTGGACAAGGCTTATCTCTTGAGAAAATGCGGCGTGTGCTAGCAAAGGCGATCGCTGAAAATGGTCGCTTACGTCCCGATGATGTGGACCTAATTCTCGAAGAAAAACGCCAAAGTATTCGCCAAACTCAGATTTTAGAATTCTATCCATCGACAACAGAAATTAGTGATATCGGTGGTTTAGACAATCTCAAAGAATGGCTACTACGTCGAGGTAGTGCCTTTAGCGATCGCGCCAGAAAGTATGGACTTCCCCATCCACGCGGATTACTACTCGCAGGGATACAAGGTACTGGCAAATCCCTCACAGCTAAAGCAATTTCCCATCATTGGCATTTACCATTATTGCGCCTTGATGTTGGTCGCCTCTTCGCAGGCTTAGTCGGTGAGAGTGAATCCCGCACCCGTCAAATGATTCAGTTAGCCGAAGCTCTTTCTCCTTGCGTATTGTGGATTGATGAAATCGACAAGGCTTTTGCGGGAACTGATGGACGTGGTGATTCAGGCACAACTAATCGCGTGTTCGGCACATTCCTTACATGGATGGCAGAAAAGACTTCACCCGTATTCGTTGTGGCTACAGCAAATAATATTCGTACTTTGCCGCCCGAATTATTGCGAAAGGGCAGATTTGATGAGGTGTTTTTTGTGGGCTTACCCAATCAAGAAGAGCGATCGCAGATTTTCTCGGTACATGTAAGCAAATATCGCCCACACAATACTCGCGCCTATGATATCGATCGACTAGCCTACGAGACTCCAGATTTTTCAGGTGCAGAAATTGAGCAGGGTATCATCGAAGCGATGCATATCGGTTTCAGCCAAAATCGTGACTTTACTACAGATGATATTCTCGAAGCTGCTAGTCAAATTGTGCCCTTAGCGCAAACTGCTCAACAGGAGATTCAAGTTCTCCAAGAATGGGCTGCTTCAGGTAAAGCAAGGCTTGCTTCAAGACAGAATGTGTTCAACAAATAAAAACTAAGCGTGGCAAATGGTTTGAGTAAAAAGCCCAGATCTCCGACTTTTTCTTTGCTAGCACAAATAAATTTTGATAAGCAAAGAAAAAGTCGGAGATCTCAATCTTAGCTTCTTCTGTCCAGCTACTTAGGAATGAAAATTAATTAACTTGTGCAATTAAAACCAAAATTTGTTGGGGCGGGCAAAGCCCGCCCCAACAAATTTTGGTTTTAATTAATTTTCATTCCTTACTAACAGAATCGCCTATTTTTAGAATCTTGCCAGCTTCTGTTAATGGAATTCGGGTATTCAGCGCCAGACGATAGCAATGATTGAAACGAGATCGCTCAATGTTTGCTGGTAAAGATGCTTCTCTTTGACGAGTAAAAATCTTTTGAAATTCTGGATAAACTTCACCAGTTAACGTGTCACGGGTGGGCACAGGACAACGTTGACAGGGATTTGTGCCGAAAAACTGAACATCACCAATTTTAAAGGGAACTGTTTCACCAGCTTTCGCAAACAAATGATCTTCCCAAAATGGTTCGGTATCAGTGATTTCTAGATTAGTTCGGAAGCGATCGCGAATTTGCTCAAGGCTAATTGGCGGGGTTACATACCAACTCTGCACAGTGGCAAGAGTTGCCTCCGAGATTACAGTTGCGCCCCATGCTTCAGGATCATCAGGAAATCCATTACTAACATTTTGACGAAGTTCTACGGGTTGATCAAAAAATTTGCTGAGCCAGTCAGTAAGCGCAATGCGATCTCGATCTAAATGAAAAGTGGATACTTCTTGCTGCTCTTGGATTTGCAAATGTACTAGTCGATCGCCTAATTCGTACCTTGCTCTAATTATATGAATCTTAGGATAGCGCTTGGCATTGATGTATTTTCCGTTTTTATCAAACATGGCAAATTCGCGATCGCCTTTTAATGCCCCGCCTTCAGATATCTCGACTGCATCTAAAGCGATCGGATCGAGGGATTTGATGGGAAAAATCAAGATTTTACTGAGCTTTGACATGATGACACTGATTTTGAGATCGGTTAATTTTGCTGTCTCTCAACTTGGGGGCAATATTGTCTTTTCTGCTGCCTGCAATAAACAAGTATCAGTTTTTTATTTGGATTGACTGAGTTTATTGAATGGTAGCAATCTGACCTAAGTTTTCAAATAGAACTTGATAGCCTTTTTCACTAATTTTATGATAAAGCTATGGGTGGATTTGTTTTAGCTGCGATCATATTATTTGAGTTATGAAAGAGGTCTATACATCGCTCAGCAAATTATGTAATGACTGATGTTACGTGGAAGTTTCTAAGACCCTCACCCCTAGCCCCTCTCCCAAAGCGCGAGGGGAACAAGAATTTTCTGGATTTTGCTCCCCCTCTCCCAGAGAGGAGAGGGGGCTGGGGGTGAGGGAAATCTTCATTCCACGTAACGCCAATAATGACTAAAATTCGCCTTTATTGATGTAGGGATAGCTCCAAAGAGTAGCTTGCAGAGTTATTGATTTATTCCACGCTGCCATCATTTTCTTTACTTCCTGCGGCTCTTTATTTCCCTTAAGGAGAAACGGTTCTACGGTGAGAGAAATCGGCACAATAAAAGCTGGGATATAACGATAGTTGATTTGATCAACAGAATCAACTCGGTCAGTGCGATTTTTGCCAGAACGATTATGACGAATACCTATTTCATATTGATAGTCCAGCCAAGCTTGATCGTATTTAGCACTAGTCGTATCCTTAATCCATTGTCCAAAACGGGCGCGTACCCGATTTAGATATTCAGGGTTGGGCTTGCCATCGCCTTTATTGGTAAAGTAATTAAGCAGGAAAGGATGAGAACCGACAAAGCCATACCAAACATCCAGAATCTGCTCAGTCTGAGGGATGAGAATCTCGCCTGCCATTTGCAAATACTTTTCATCTTCGCTGGTGAATAGAACAGTCTGTTTGAGCTTGTTCAGGTCAGCTAAAGTAACTGGAGAATTTTTCAGGTTGGGGTTCCCGTAGGTATAGCCGGGGATATTAGAACCGTTGGGTGGATTTTGAGCTTGGACATATAAGTTGTGGAAGATGAAAGAGAAAATGATCGCTACTGAGATTACAATTGTAGCAATTAGTTTTTCAACTTTTCTTGTAAGTGATAGTTTCATTTAATTTCTCCAATTTAAGTGTGGGATGTCTGTCAAATTCTCGATCAAACTATCCCAATTCAGCCAAACTAGCGCCAAAGTTTATATGGTAAGGTTGGTTGTCAAGCACCAACGCTGGTACTGATTTCACCCCAACGGTTTTAGCTTCTGCAATCCTGTTTTCTTGCTCGCTAAGATTAACGATTTCCACATCATAGCGATCGCGATCAATTGTTGAAATAACATTTTGCTCAGCAGCCAGACAAACTGAACAACCAGCATGATAGAAAGTAGCTTTAGTTCTCATATATTTTCTCCTGAAAGAAAATTAATTTTTGGGACAACAGCAACTTAGCAAAGTTATAAAAGTTGTGAAAGTAGGTACAATTTGGTGGGGTAGTTACTTTTTAGTAGGAATTTAAGCTGGTGACAAATAAAAAAATTTCAACTTCTTTGAGTAACGAGAATATGGATCAACTTCCCAGTGTCTCAGCTATGACTGAGGATATTGTGGGATGTAAATGGTCGATGACAGTCTTGCTGTTGGTTAGACAGGGTATCTGCCGACCTGGAGCAATGGAACACAAAATTGAAGGATTAACCAGCAAGGTACTGAATGAACGCTTAAAAAAACTTACCAGCTACCGTATCTTGCATCGTCATGCCTATCCAGAAATTCCTCCGCGTGTGGAATACCATTTAACCGAATTTGGGGAAAGGTTTGTAGGTATTTTAGATGAGATCGCTACTCTTGATAGAGAAATTCGTAACAGCATAACTCCAGAATAGTGGATAGATTTTGATTAAGGAAGGACTGAGGCGATCACTATTTCAAAACGTAATTAGTCTCAGATGAAGCGTTGCATAATAAAGTATGGGTTCAAGTAAGAGATAAGAAATGTCCAAGGTGTGGGTCAGAACACATACACAAAAATGGAATTAAGCAAGGAAAGCAAAATCACATTTGTGCTGAATAATGTCCCCGATGTTGGCGAATTGGATGAACTGGAAACTTTTATCGGCTCAAAAAAAACAAGGTATGGCTGTTTTTATCCTGCAACGCCGTGTAATGGTGTATTTGGTTTCCCATTCATTGGATAGATATAAAGCACAACGATGCCAGCCAATTTCCCAATATTAATTAGTTCGTTATTTGTTGCACGAAGAGTTAATTCAGGTAATCTGCTATGAAGTAAATCTATATTTTTCTTAGTCTACGCAGATCGATTTTGGCGCGGAGTTCATCCTTGATTCTGGCTAGGATTGAGTCTTCATCGATGGTGTCTAAGATCCTTTTAACCACAGCTTTGGGACCATCGGCTCCCCAAGATGCACCATTGGCAAGATATTCCTTGGTGACTAGCCCTAGGGCATAGGTCGAGAAACCTGCTACACCTGCTTGAGCGATCGCAACTGACACATACCCCCCCAAAGTCAAACCACCAGTTACAGGTGCAGCAATGCCCAGCAAACCTTTGAGGGAACTTAATCCGAATGTGGCAAGGAATTCGCTGGCACTAATGCCACCCATACCGATCGCAATTTTTTGCATCAGCGAAATCGCACCGCGATTGCTCATATTAATGCCATAAAGCTTAGAAAGCGCCACGATCATTGAAATATCGATAATTGCGGCACTGATTACATCAATTACAGTGAATGGGTTAACGGCGATCGCTACGGCTTGGGTAATTACGCAATTCCAAATGATGCGATTAGCTTGGCGATCGCGCACAAACATTTTGCGTTGAACGACGCGCTCTTGCACCATATCTGCAAACATCATCGTGTTTAAAGCGATCAGAGATTTACCTTCGCGATCAAGTACCTCCAAAATTTTTAACTTTAAATCTTCGATTTGGGGCTTCCCATTGACTAGCTCGGCTTCAAAGGAGCCATCGGGCTGACGGATCGCTTTTGCCACAAGTGGCGAAGCCGCTGTCATCACTATTTCATCTTCGGTTAATAGCTCTCGTACCCGCTCATCACGGATTTTGGCATAGATAGCTAGGCGATCTTCAGGTGGATATTGGTCAATTTTGTTAAAAACTAGCAGGATTGGTTTACTAGCGCCCCTGAGTTCGGAAAGTGCATCATACTCAACCTTAGTAATGTCACCCGCAACGATAAATAAAATTAAATCCGCTTGTTGGGCGATGCGCTTGGCAAGTTCTGCTCTCCCTTCGCCATCAACCTCATCAATTCCGGGGGTGTCAATTAATTCGATTCTTGCCTCACCACGTCCTTGAAATGAAGCCTTCAGAATTGTGCGATCGCCGTTAGTTTGCATCGCCTCTCGCGATATTTGCCACTCGGCGGCTTGCCGACTTGTCGTCACACCATGCAAGGGGCCAGTCTCGAACACTTGACCACCCATCAGCGCATTGAGTACCGACGATTTGCCACGCCCCACCATGCCAAATACTGCTATTTGCAAAACTTGACGCTCTAATTTGTCCAGCATTTGCTGAAGCTCTTCTAGCGGCTCCTCTAGTCCGCGCCGCTCTCGCTCTGACAAGTCCAGATTTGCGACAATATCTCTTAATGTGCGCTGTGCTTGGCGATAATTTAGCTCCTCAAAAATTTCATCAAAGCTGAGAAAGTTTTCATCTTGTGGCATAACATCGCTAGGTAACGTGAGTTTGGGTTAAGAAGCAGAAAATACTTACATACATGTTTTTGATAGAAATGCTTGAAGTCACGGTAGTGATTTTGGTGAAAGGCTATCAGGGTCGTCGCTTCTAAACTACGGGTCATAGGAGTTACCTTGCTAAACTTATTTTACTTATTTTTAGCTTATGCGATCTACATTTTCTGGGTTCAAGCAGCGACATTTAATTTTTGGACGATCGCTGACCTCGTTAGTCCTGATTGATACAAGGCGATCGCCTGTTGCTCCATCGATATTCTCGTATGGCTGGTGCGTGAGTGTTCGATATCAGTTAAGCCTTAGAAATAGCGTCTTCAATCTCTTCTAGGCTAACATCTGCTCGATCTGATTTTGCATAGATGAGTAAAAGCAAGATTAATTCAGGGGAAACTACTTGATAGATAAGGCGATAACCGCCGCTTTTTCCTGTGGGAATATCACTGTTTTTTGCTCGAACTTTAAAAATAGTGGAGTCTAGACCAGCGATTTGATCGCCGATAAGGTTTCCATTTTGTAGCTGTTCGATAATTGGTTGTATGTCAGATTGAATTTTTCGATAACGTTTGGTTAGTGGTTTTAGTCGGCGAACGAATGGTAAGGTAAAGCGAACTTCAATCATAGGTTTATGCTGTAGCGTCTTCCCAAAGTTGTGATACTGGGAATGTTTGTCCTGCTGCGGCTAGTGTGACAGATTCTTGTAGGTCAGCTAATATTTGTTCTTTGGGTTCTTGTTCGTCAATCCAATCTAATCCACTAATGTTGTCAGTGTTTAAGGAATGGATTAGCTGTTGCCAAAGCTCTAAGGGGACAAGCACATCGGTTGCTTTGCCTTCTGAATTGGTGACGTAACGAATAAGGTTTTCAATTTGGGCGATCGTCATAGCTCTATTTCTCCTATCTTGTTGTTATAAACTATTCTTATTCTGAAAATCTAGATTTCTAGAAAAGGCCAAAAAGCTGGATGTATACATAAAGTAACTGAATCTTCTTCCATTACTTCATTAAGATGTGCAAGTTGTTTGAGCTTTTTCATGTCGTAAAATACATCATAAATATAAGAGTCTTTTTCGTCACCATCTTTTTTACGTGTAACACCAAGAAAAGCGAACCAAAACAGTATTTCTATTATTCTAGATTCATCTTTTTCATCTATTTTTGTACTTCTTAAATAAGTTTTTAAATCTTTCAAAGAGAATTTCCTTTTAACACCAATAAAAGAATATAAAATGTCTTCAGCACTAGGGAAAACATCTCTTATTTCAAGTCCAATCTCATTTCCGATATCAGCAGAATAAGTATCAACTGCTTTTTTTATGTCCTCTTCTGTAATTCTAGTATGTCTAAGATTAATAGCATTACCCTTTGCATAGTTAACAAGTGATAGTAGGTTCCTAGGTCTCATTAAGGATCTTTCAATAAGGTAGTCTATCGTAAGTTCACCATTAATGTGAGTGATACTAACTTGTCCCCAAACATCATCAAATAGAGTCTCATTTGGCAAAATATCGTGAATTAGACGTAACCGCAAGAGTTCTTTCAAAAGATCTCGATCATTCCAATCTAATGATACTTTTAACTCTTTTCCACGATCTGAAGATTGATCGACAAGAAGTTCAAATACATCGTTTCTGATAAACACTACAGAATAACAGTCAACGTCTTTTCGATGTAAGGCTTTCTCTATTTTTCGAGCTGCTTCAAGCAAGGCACGTAAGATAACTATATCCGTCTCTGTTACACCTCTGGTCGGCCACCCTTTATCAATATTATCAAATAATATCCATACCTCTCCCTTATATGAGAGATATTCAGCCAATAGTGATGTTAATTTAGGTACGTCATGTTTATAGATAAGTTGAGTTACCTCTTGAGACATTAAATACTGAATTTTATCTTTATTATCGTCATACCTATTTTTAAATTCATTGCTTATCTTTTTAACTAATTGATACATTCTCTCAGAAAAGTCTATCTCTTCATCAAGATTTTCTTCTTCATAGATATTTTGCAATTTACGATATAATTCGTACAAACGCGCATCCCTAGTGTGATTGATTTTATCTTTTTGAAGTAACTTATGGCAAATTTCAAGAAGTAATAAATATTCCCAAAATGCTGTAGCAACATGTTCTTGAACAGCATCTACAAGAAAATTAAGGACAAGACCTTTTAAGCTCTGAAGTTGATGCCCTTCAGGTTTAAGATCCAATATTGTATTCTTCTTATCTTTTCTCAAATAATCTCTTACATGTAAGAATAAAGCAGTCTTTCCAGTTCCTTTTCTTCCAACTACAATTCGAGCGCCACCTGTAATTGTCTTTTTGGAGCTATCGGTACTTACATAGTATGTAGCAATTGCTCCCATTTCATTCTCTGCTGCGAGTGCGCCTAGTTCTATCTTTTCTAATAAAGACTGAGCAGGACGATTAAGACTTGATTTGTTTGATATCTCTTGTAATGCATCCATTACTTGTGGTGCAAGTTCATTAATATACCTGTCAACATCACTTGCTTGATTATAAACTTTGACGATATCCTGATAATTAGCAGGTAATGGAGACTGTCCTTCTTGAAGTATCAAAAGAATCTTGTCACAACTATAAGCAAGTCCTGAAAGAAAAGCTCCTCTTAAGTTACTTACACTATTTTCTTTAGAGTTAGAAGAGAGAAGATTAATAACAACAGCAATAGAGCGCTTTACTTCTTTTATCGCTTCCAGTATGGATAAACGAGATTGCTCTTTAGGATCAAAACTTCTAAATCTTATTTTAGCCTTCTTGATTTTTGATATAACTCTAATTGCTGCATCAGTTTTATGAAAAGTATCCAGTACATATATTGGACTTGATTTATCTATGTCATCTGTTAGACTTCTCAAAGGTTGTAGGTTTTCAATATCCATCAGTTGACTTTCTAGTTCTCTGGAGTTTTCGTATTGTCTAAATTCAAGAGAGTCAAATGATCCAACTTCATTAATTTCTTTACGCTCCGAGGATAATGATGAATTCAAAAAGAGAGCAATTTTTTTGTTTTTCCCCAAAGCATAGCCAACTGCAAACAATATATTGAAGTTAGGCTCAGTTATATCAACAAAAACAATATTTGCATCGTCAATATTTTGAAGGATTCCATCGCTTAAAAAACTTCCCGAAGTTATATCTTGGTTATGTGTAGTCAAATTAAAATTTCTAGATTGAGACTTAATTGTGTCAACAGCGCTAATAACTGTTTGTTTTAGTTGATTAGATTGCTGTGGATATAAAAAGATGATCTCTTGCTTTAATGTGGATTGTTTTGGCATTGAATAACCCTTCCTTTGTTTTTCTTGAGTAATTTTTTGCTCTGACAAATTAGTATGCCTATTATTTTGTGCTGGATTAGTAATCTTTGCTTTAGCTAAAACAATATCGAATCCCAAATCCTTGAGTGTTATTATTTTCGGTGTCATGCTGGGAGCCTTTTCCCTCACTTTCTCCGATGCGTATTTATGCAATTCTACTATCGAAATATTACCATCTCTGTCCTGATCTCCTGCTCCCGTCTCAATTCCTTCAATCAAATAACGGGTATAAATAGATAAATCTGAACCATGCTGCTCAAAAGAGTATTGTGTTGAGCTAGAGGAGGTTAAAACTACACGACCTTCTGCACCTAGCTCTCTCTGCAAATCAACTGAGCCGTCATGTTTAGCTCGTAACGTTGAATCAAATGCACCACTGAAGCAACAGTCAAGAATAACTACTTGCCGTCTAGAACGACTTTTATTCATAATTTCAAGGACAAAACTGGCAGGTGCAGCAGTTGACTGAATTAAATCTCCATTAGAATTTTTAGAAGTAATTCGGGTAGCAAAAAATAGCTTGCCAGCATCATCTTTTATTCCATGACCAGAAAAAAATAGCACTACTAAATCATCTTTCGTGCTACTAGAAAATAAATGTTCAATTTCATATTGCATTTCCTGAACATCTGGATTAGTCAATTGTTTTACATCGTCAAACCCTCCTAGAGAAGGGGCTTTTAAAACTCTTGACATCGCTTCTACATCCTTAACTGCGGCAGGCAGAGGATCTAATCCGATGTTATACTCACTAACTCCTATCAGTAATGCTACCTTTGCCATATTTCTTAAACCTAGAGTGAAATAAAATCTTTAGCAGCTTTGACGGCTACTTCTAATTCTTCTCGACTATGAGCTTTAACTGATAGTTTTTTGCCATTATGTTCTACTGCCATTTCAATTACTTTATTCCCAAGACGATCACCCAAAAAGCCAAGTAACTTTTTAGCATTTTCTAGATTCGCAGTAGCCTTGACAAGTCCTACTAAAAAACTACCTGCTGATTTATTGCCTTTTGGCGGATGTGGATCGAGAACTCGCTCTACATCTTCCACATCATCAAAATCTTTCAACTGAGTTAATAGATTTTGAGCTTGCTCTTCTAGTTCATCATCGTTTAAATCTGGATCGCTAAAAATAATCGTAACTTTCACATTTAGATCGTCTGTCATAAGTATGTAATCCTCAATCTCTAGTACTTTAGAACAACTAAAAACTATATTTTTTCTAGATCATCCTACATTCATTTATAGCAGGTATATTAAGTAAAATTACTGCTAGGGAAAATTTACCTAAACTGAAATTTTATTTTCTTCGAGGTTGTCTATGGACAAATGACTATACTAACCAGCAAGATCAACCCATTTGCTTTGTAATAGACCACAGGGGCAAATTACTGTGATCGCCTCATTACGATGCTTACGATAGATTTTAAAATCACTATTACTTTACCTACTCGACTTAGCGATCTGCCCGTAGCTCGACTAGTATCCATTGCCCCCAAGCGATCGTTATTTGGCAGCGACAAAGGTAAAATCTTCATGTCCGAATTCGTTTCGAGAAAATTTATTATTCAGATAATTTTATCAGTAATTTTAAATTCTAAACAGCAAAACATTCTAGCTGCTTAACTGGTACTGACGATGTAGCAATGTATTTAGTTGGGTGATTTTGAATTTTTTTGATTTTACCAAGCTTCTCAGCCTCTTTTAACCAACTACTGACTATCTTCTTAGGATGATTAAAGCCTTCAGCAATTTCATCTGCTGTCTGTGGGACAGTGAGTGCTTTTTCAAGAGATGGTAATACCACATAAAAGAGATTGTCATATTGAGGCTGAAACAAATTTGTTTCTATAGTCTCTAAAGATTGTGTTTCACTAGAAATTTGTTCAGTGCCTAAATCTATAATCTCTAAAGAAACATCTGATTTTTCTTCTTCCCTCTCTACAGGTTGATTAATTTGTAGAATACTCTGTGTAGGTTGATTCAAGTATTCATTGGTTTGTGCAAACAAATTAAGATTTACCAATTCAGTCTTTTGTAAAAAGTCTTGGTTGTCAGTTTGATTTGCTAATGAATAGAGAAATCTAAAAACATCATTATAAGTTTGCTTGCCAATTCCCTCTAATTTACTTAAATCTCTAAATCTATAGATTGGAGTTGCAGAAGCAATTTTTCTTTTAATATCAGATCTAATGCCAAGTTCACCACACCACGAAAGAGATTCGATATTATTAAGCATCTGAACCATAATTGCTTCAGTTCCTGAAGCCTCTCTTTCTGTATCTTCACAAATAAATATATCAATATCAAGCTCTTGCAAATACTTTTCCATCAGTGGAGATACTTCATTCCACTCAAGTCCACCACGACTACATCCTAATCTTGGGAATGCAGCAGAAGTAATACCGCCTTTCTGATAATTAGCAGCAAAATATTTTAAGCCTTGTTCTATCCATTCAACCTTAGAAGGATACTTCCAATGATTCTTTGTCGGAAAGTTAAGAATCCAAGGATTACCATATTGTTTATAAAGATAAGGTCTACCAATCTCTACTTTTTGGTCTTTACACCGATCTACATAGTCTTTTTCCATTTCAGGAAATCTTAGCTGAAACTCTAAAGCCAGTCCAGCACCCATAACACCAACACAATTAACGGTGTTAACTATTGTTTGTGCATCAACATTGAAAACTGTAGTGTCTGTGTATCGAAGCATAGTCGCTTTTAAAAGTATAAATCTGGTTTAAAGTACATATCTGGTTTGACTAGTCCTTTTATCGGAGTACCTTGTTTAGCCGAAATAATTGTCTCACGATGCTTATCAGAATAGCAGAATACCCGTAAAATTTTATCTGGTGTGATATTATTTGGCACAAGTACTTCCGCGCATTTGACCCGTTTACCATCTTCAAAATCATTCCAAAATTTTGCTCTGACTATTTCCCACTTTAATTCATGCAGAGACTCAGTACTTCCATAAAATAATGTGTCTCCTGCTGCCGCATTTCCATCTGAGATAACAATCTTGCTTTCAAAAAGAAGATTGGGATCAAGCCCTAAAATAACTATGTCCTCTTGTATTTCTTTGCGTCTATACAACATGGGGTTTCTAGGTGAAAAATACAAAGGGACATACTCATGTAAAGATCTGTTGTAAATCTTATCTTTTAAACCTGCTCTAATATTCTGTACATCTGAATCAGAGATGTCCGATTGTATTAGATTTAGTTTATGGGCTACATTGTGAGAAAGTAATCCATACCTAATAATTGAGGCGAGATTACTTATGTGGGTCATGTGATACAGGAAATCTATACCATATTCCCGAAAATTTTCTGGTGTCATGTGTTTAAGGGTAATTTACCGAATTTTTTGATGTTGCTAAAAGTCTAGTGGTCTGTCAAATTTATATTTATGGATGAGGTTTACAGTTAATAGCCTCTCTATTTTCCCTCAATCTCACAATTTTTAGCTTGACAGACCACTAGTCCTATGCCCTACTCAAACGACATCGGCATAGACTCATAACGCCCCATCACCAATAAATAATAGTGCTATCCTGAGTTTTAGCTGTTAACTCACAAAGTTATGTTAGCCCCCGAACCATCCTTAAAAATTGACATTTCCGAAGCCCAAATTCAACTACTCCACTTACTCGACCTAGCGATCGCTGCTACCCGAAATTGTTATTACCCAAGGCGATCAGCCCGTAGCTAGATTAGTATCCATTGCCCCCAAGCGATCGTTATTTGGCAGCGACAAAGACAAAATATTCATGTCAAATGACTTTGAATCTCCCTGATCAACGAAAATATCCTACTAAGCAAAGACCACAAAATCCTTGAAAACTACACCCATGCAAGATGGAAGGAATAGCAGGATGTTTATTTAGTGGCACGAGTCTCAAATCTTTCCGCTACATTATATATCTTCCGCTCAATTCGCTTAAACTGAGTAAAGGGAGTATGCCAAGAGAACTCATTAGGAAGCACAAATCCAAAACCGATAAACGTAGGAACCACAAAAGGATAGTAAAAAGGCTCATCATCCACCTCAGTACCACCCAACTGAATCACAAAATTACCACACCAGAAATACAACCCAGCCATTTGAATATCTAGACTGTAAGTAAGCGATCGCAATTTGTCCTATATATTCATATATATTCTACGTTTATTTGAGGTAAAGTTGCAGCGCAAAACGCCGCAACTTTACTTTACCTCTGGTCTTTAGGAACTATACTTATGATATTCGAGTCTTAAATGGTAACAATATACGCACAAACTAGTCTGAAGCTGCTATAAAAAGGTTGTCTTTTTGCGCGGAATATTGTTAAAGTTGCCAGAAAGTTATTTTCGGACAATTGTTATCTTTGACTTTTAACTTTTCAAGGCTCATTCACACTGTTGTGCATTCTGAATCTCAAATAAACCTCATAAATAGTATTGTAGCTAGGAGAAATATGTCCGTATTCAAGTCGTTGGTTAGTCTAGCAGCCACCGCAGGTGTTGCAGGGGTGATCGCTGTTAGTCCCATATTTACTCTCAAAGCTGAAGCCCTCACTGAAGCTCAAGTTTTGGAAAGATTGGGCAGTATTCCCATTTTCACGATTACTGATGATAAAGGCTCACCTCTTCTAGGTGCAGTTCCTCAGCAACCAAATGCTAAGCCCGATGATAGCCAGCTTTTGTTTTTCTTCCTTGGTCCCGACGAAGCCCAAATGATGCTCAGTCAAGTCCAAAAGTCAAATCCTGAAGTTGGCAAAAAAGCACAAATCATTGTGCGATCGATGAATGATGCCTATAAAGTAATTCGTGAAAACAAAGACAAAAAAGTCGTATTCCAGTTTATCCCCGCTAAGGCAAGTATTGACTCAGCAAGGACAATCTTGACTTCGCAAGGAGTTGCGGCTGACAAGATCCCTAATGTGCCTGTTTTCTTTGCGATCGGTGGTCAAGCCAATAACCAAGGCTTGCTGACCATGAGCATTGATCAAAATGGCAAGAAGGAACAAGTTGTGCCTTTCTTCCTTGATAAAACTGACTTGCAAAACTTGCTTGATCGCGCTAGCAAAGATCAGCCCGATGTGACTAAGGCAACTAAGATTCAAGTTGCTTCATTGTTCCAAGTTCTAGACTCTATGGTGTCCAAGGATAATAAGCCTAACCCCGAAGTCGAACGCTTCCAGTTTGTGCCATCACGGTCTTCGTTTGAGTACATTCTCAAGAACACTAAGCAATCTGCTACACCTCAAGTAGCACCAGCTAAGAAATAAAAAAAGGGCGCGGATGCGCCTTTTTTTATTTCTTAGCTGGGAGCGCAACGGCGCTCCTATTTTTTTACCAGTCCCAATCAGAATCTTGATTATTACGTCCGCGATTATTGCCGTAGCTAGTATCACGAGGATCGCGATCGCTATAATTTCGGCTCGGATAATCCCGTGAACCATAATCACGATTATCGCGGTCTTTGGGTGCTGAATAGTCGCGTCCCATCTCTCGGGAGATATCCCTTGATGGTTCACGAATATAGTCGCGATTATTAGAGCTTTCGCGGCTGTTATCCCGATTCATGTCGCGGTTCATATAGGCTGAAGGAGCCGCAGGTTTAGATTCAGGTGCGCCGCCAAAAGCAATCAAAAGGGGAAATCGTAGCAAATCTACGGCAATTAGTTCTTCAGACTCATCGATAACAACTAAAGGGCTTAGACCTTCCTTTACAAGGCGATCGCCTTTAGTGGCGAGTGGCTCAGGATCTTCAAATAGGGCAATACCCTTGTCAGAGCCAAAATGCTCTCTGGTCAGACCTAAACAGTCTTGAAAACCACGCCGCCATTCGCCAAGGCGTTCGGGCGAGGTGGCAAGGACTAGTACGCGCAATTTCTCACCATAAACTGCTTTTAAAACTGAGATTGCTGCTGAAGTGACCAGAATATTTTGTAAGCGTGTTCCCATCGTGCGGATTGCGCCGCGTCCAGATTGTTCAAAAAACCACTTAGAAACGCGATCGGCATGGACTTGCTCAAAGGTGCGTCTGAGCTTCCATGCTAGTCCATAGTAATCAGGCAAGGTGCGGTAACGCTCTAAAAGTTGATCGACTCTTTGTTTATACTCAGCAAATGTTTGCTCCGATAGGCGTAATGGCTCGGCTGCCTTAACTGGTTGTTTGTCTACTGGAGCTACAGTTTCGGCAACAGGCTGAGGAGAGGTCGCTGCTACAAGGTTTAGTTTTTCAGCGCTTGCCACTAAGTCTTGTAAGCTACCAACCAGATAGTCTTTAAAACCTTGAACCCTTATAGCGATGTCTTGAGATGTACCTGCGTAGGTGCTAGTCATTTCTTTGTCAAGACGATCTTTTCGCTTCTCAAGAACTGCGATCGCAGATTGGAGTTCTTGCTTTTGATATTCCAGCCGAGCGACATCAGCTTGAGCTAACCGAATAATCCCTGCCTGTAAATCGTCTAACTGGTCTTGTAGGATTTTAGACTTGATATTTTTAAGGCTCTCTAGCTCTCTCCTAAGCTCAGACTCTTCTTGCTTAAGTTGATTAATGATGGTTAGTATTTCTGAAGCATTGAAACTATCTTGTGGCTGTGGCTCTGGTTCAGTTTCTGGGATAAATGCCTTAATTTGCAAGCTTTTAGATTCAATGGCATCGCCATTATCTTCAGTCGATAACTCGCCTCGATTGTCAAATAGAGATTGCTCTGTGTGGATATTTTCATCTATTGACTCACCAACGACTTCAACGAGCTCATTGTCTGATGTGTTTCCTAATGATGCGATCGCTTCAGGGGTTTCTCCTTGGTGAGATTGATCTAAATTTTCTTTTAAATTTTCTTCTACAGGCAATTGATCGGACTCCATAAAGTTCTCATCGCATCGGACTTTCCTATTTTATACCAATTTCTAATGAAGAATTTTACCAACCTACATTCAGTCAGTAATTCTCATTATAAAAATCATTTTTTTGAAAGTCCACCGTAGTTAGGCTTTCAAAAAAACGATTTTGTCATTTCTAGCACCTTTGGTTCTCAAAACACCAAAATTGGTTGCATATGGTTGCTTAGCATTCTCAATTGTCTTGAAGGAAGCTATGCTCCACTATTGGGACGAATCAAAACGATAGGAGTCTGTTCAGCAGCATTCCCCGCAGGATTCATTAACAAAGCTTGATTGAGAAGTTTCTCTGATACACCTGAAGTCGAGGCTAACACCTTCACACGTCGCAAATCGTTTACATCTACAATCGCTGCTTCTAGTCCAGTCCCTGCCTTGATTTCATCAACTACCGTCTGAGGATTTTTTGGTCCTAGAACAATAAATTGGTCATAGGGAGGCAAAGTCCCTGTCACATCATCAATCAGTCTTGCTTGATCACCAGCCAGCATATAAAACACCCCTGGCACTCGCAAAAATGCTTTGGCTAAAGCACCGACAATAAAGGCAAAAGCAACTCGCCACGCACCCGACTCATTAATCAATGATTGTAAACCGCAAGCAGTGGCGAGACTAGAAGTGCTTTTAAAATAATAACAAAGACGCTTAGCTAACCACTTAGGCTTAATGTCACTGGGGTGATAAAAATTGCCTTGCATAATCGCGATCGGAGTCTCAGCGATCGTGACGATATCACCTGCTTGAGCATGACTCATCACATAGCGCTGCATCACTTCAACTGGATTATCTCCTGCTGACAAAATATGTGTGCGGATGGGTAATACATCTGCATCAGGGGTGGGTCGCCAACGTTCCCTTTGGTTGGCATCAGGAAACTGTAAGGGAATAATGCAATGTTTGACTTTTTCTTCGCGTCCTGCTGGCCCGTAGATAGTGTAATGAACTCGTACCCATACAGTCTTCAGTTCTTCTAAGTTTTTGCCACTTAGGTCAACCTGAATCTCAACACCTGTACTGTGATTGGGAGTAACAATATATGACTCCCAATAGTTATCGTTACGACTAGCAGAATTTGGATGACGCGATCGCAACTCAACTTTGCTATTGATGCCCTTAAGGCTATCGCTAGACAGCATCGAAATCACAGGATTTACTTCGACTAGAAATACATCCAAATTTCGAGTTTTGTTGGTTGCTGTGAGCAATAACTCAATGCGATATTGTTCTGGCTCGTAGGTCAAAAATTGCCACAGCCCACTATCAAACTCTAGTAAGTTGCCTTGGCGAGTCTTGTATTGCCACTCAAACAATAACCACAGAAGCAAAACTAAACCTAACAAAACTGCGATCGCAATACTCACACCAATCAAAATATTCATAAGCCTTAAATACCTACTTTCTAATCTTTAAGCCCTTTAAGCCCTAAATGTAATGACCAATTTTTTTGTGGCGCTGCTTTGCAACCCTTTACAAAAAATTGGTCGCCACCCCCTAATCCCTACTAATAGATTGCTTGAGAGTTTTGCAAAGTTCAGCGATCGCATGTAAGCCACCATCAGGTTCAGCAAGCTTTCTGACCATCGCACTGCCAACGATCGCGCCATCCGCGTTCCAGTCGATGACCTGCTTGGCATGTTCAGGCTGCGATATGCCAAAGCCAACGGCGATCGGTTTGTCTGTAATGACCCTCAGTTGCTCGATCATCGTTTTTACTCCCTTAGCAACTTCGGTGCGCACGCCTGTAACACCCGTAGCACTAACTACATATATAAAGCCTTGTGACTTCTCTGCGATCGCTGCTACGCGCTCAGGTGGGCTAGTAGGAGCTATCAACAAAATCACTTCAATACCAGCTTTTTCAGCAGGTTCTAGCAAAACATGAGATTCTTCTAAGGGTAAATCGGGAACAACTAAACCGCGAACCCCTGCTTCATAGATTGTTTGCAAAAACTTGGCTACACCCATATTCAAAATTGGGTTGTAGTAAGTGAATAAAATAATAGGCGATCTCAGATCTGGCGCAATGTTTCGCACAACATCTAAAACTTTTTCCAGCGTTGTCCCATTTCGCAATGCTCTTGTTGCCGCAGCTTGGATTACAGGTCCATCTGCCAATGGATCTGAGTAAGGAACCCCAAGCTCTATCATGTCCGCACCGTTTTGATCTAAGACTCGCAAAGCTTTTGCAGTTGTCTCTAGGTTAGGATCGCCAGCCGTAATAAATGGAATTAGCGCGGCTTGCCCTTTAGCTCGCAGTTCTTCAAATCGAGCGGAAACGGATATCATGACGTAAAATTTCCCACAAAGTGTAGTCCCGTATTATAGTAACGCCTCATGGCTACTTGTTACTGATCCCTGCTAAAGGCGCAAAAAACCGATTTTTACGAAGTCAAATGCGGGGCAACCCACAATAAATTCAAGTCATACCCTAGTGCTGACTTGAATTTATTGTGGGGTACATTTTCCAGCGCGAATTAGTCCGACTCGTTTGGCGATCGCTTCACTCTGAGAGGCAAAAGCACCCCAAGTTTCCACAGAATCCAGAATTTCGTCGTTGCGATCGCTTTTGACGATCTCGCAAATGCCCGTATCACGCTTACAAATGAACCATTGCTCTGAATCTGTGCGATCTTTTGAGTTGTCAATTTGAGCTGACATAGGATTTATCACAGTACTAAATTACATAAATACTAAAGTTTACCGAAGACGAACTCTATTATTTATGTAATTTAACAGGTTGCATCGCGTCCCTAAACGTAGTAAAAGAAAACATAGATTTGTTAAGCTTTTGTAATATATTGCAGACCACTTAAGAAATACTAATTAACTACAAATATTAAAAAATGGCGTTAACTACGGCGCAAGTCTTTGGAGAATTTACAGAAAATTTTTCTGAAAGAAGCGAATTTTTGGTTCTAGGCTTCTCTCCATCATCTTTACCAATCCAACTACGTTGGAGAACAAACGGACTTTCTGCTGATTTTCTGGGAGATTATGTCAAGAACTTTTTCCCAGGAGATACTCGTGCTGCTTTAAACAAACAAACTGAAGTCCGTCATGCAGTTAGCTTTGTCGCTAATGAATTGCTTGAGAACGCTATGAAATATAGCGATAAAGGTGCTGGTCAGCCAGTCAACCTAGAATTACACCTCTTTAGCGATCGCCTAATATTTGTATCAAAAAATAGTGTTCACCAAGATGCGATCGCAGATTTTCAGACCTATTTGCAGCAAATTACTACTAGTGATATTGGTGAAATGTACATAAACCAAGTCGAGAAAAGTTCTGACAATGATGAATCTAAAAGTTCTGGGCTTGGCTATTTGACGATGATCATGGACTATGATGCGGTTCTAGGATGGAAGCTTGAACAGATTTCTAATACGCCAGCCATAATAGTTACAACAATGGTGCAGTTGCCCCTGTAGCCGAATATTCCACTAAATTATTAGGTTAATCCCTAGTGAAGTTGTTAAAAAATATGAATCAAATTTTTTGCCAGGAGAATTTAAATAATGGAAGTTAAAGGAGATGACTATCGTGTCTGGTATGAACAATCAGATACAGTTATCTATTGCCAAGGATCTTTACGTTTAGCAGGGACAGAAGAATATGCTCCAATTGTGCAAGTTTTAGAAAATGTAATTGCGCAAAACCCTAGACAGATCAGCTTAAATCTTTGCCAGTTAGAGTTTTTAAATAGTTCAGGTATTAATGTCCTATCTAAATTCGTGATCAAAGTTCGTCAAAAAGAAACAATTAAGATCACGGTGCAAGGCTCTGAAAGTATACCTTGGCAGGGGAAATCCTTGAAAAACTTGCAAAGACTAATGCCTGCGATTAAGTTGGAATGGGTTTAACCAAAAGCAAAAAGACCAAGCGCCCGCTACGCGGGTGCTTGGTCTTTTTGCTTTTTAGATTAAGAAGCGATAGCTGTAAGTTTAATAATAGTTTCTTTGCGAATAGTCTCTAAAAGATTTTGGATTAAGTCTGGTGAAATATGACCAGTATCAACCTCGCGACCTGAAACCTGCGACAAAAATTTCAAAATCTGTTTTGGCAAAATCAATGTTAGTCCATTTTTAAGATGCAGTTCTAGTTTACAAGCTCCTGTAACTACAGGGTAAATACTGTATTGATTTAATCCATTGATAAACTGTCCGCCAGCATCGAAATAGCTCAATTGTAAATATCGATAGCTAGGGGTTTGACTACCATAACCATATAGTTCTTGTTTGATGAACGTAGAAAGCTCAATAGCGTTATTAGTATCTGCAAATGCCAAACACTTCTCTAATGCATGGGTTAGTGGCAACTTATTGATCGCTTCTTCCAATTCTAGACGCGATTCTAAGGCGGCTAAAATATTGTCTAAACTAAAGGGAATGCGAGCTTCGGAAACTGACATGATGATATGCATTGATAAAGCTATCCTTAGGAATGAAAATTAATTAACTTGTGCAATTAAAACCAAAATTTGTTGGGGCGGGCGAAGCCCGCCCCAATAAATTTTGGTTTTAATTAATTTTCATTCCTTAGTAAAACTAAGATATAAAACTCAGAAAGTAAAGACAAATGCTGGGCTTTACGGAATTTCTCATTTTAAAGAATGATTTTGATAAAAGTTTGCCGACGACGGGCATTAATCAAAACGGATTTGAGGGATTTCAGAACCTACGGTTCTGAAATCCCTCAAATCCGTTTTGATGAGCTATGTGATGATCAGCTAAAATGATAATCAAAGTTATTCTTGCCTAAAGTCCATGATCACTTCCGATCGCATTGTTAAACAAGAAGTTACCCCAGATATTATTGATGTAGATGTCCCCAAACGCGGGATGCCAGTTACGATCATTACAGGCTTTTTAGGCAGTGGCAAGACCACCTTGCTTAATCACATTTTACAAAACCAGCAGGATTTAAAGGTCGCTGTTTTAGTAAATGAATTTGGTGATATCAACATTGATAGTCAATTGTTAGTTTCTGTCGATGAAAATATGATGGAACTAAGCAATGGCTGTATTTGCTGCACCATCAATGATGGTCTAGTTAATGCTGTTTATAGTGTCCTTGAAAAAGGCGATCGCATTGATTACATGATTGTCGAAACTACTGGGGTTGCCGATCCTTTACCGATCGCTTTAACATTCTTAGGCACTGAGCTACAGCACTTGACTCGTCTTGATTCGATTTTGACTGTAGTTGACTCCGAAGCTTTTACATCTGATCACTTTAATAGTGATGCAGCCTATGCTCAAATCATGTATGGCGATATTATTATTCTTAATAAAACCGATCTAGTTCCCGAAGAAAAACTACAAGAGCTAGAAACTTACATTAACAAAAACAAGACGAAAGCCAGAATTTTACGATCGCATCTAGGAGTTGTCCCATTACCGCTAATTTTGGATATTCAGATCGACCAATCAGCGATCGCTGCCACTAAAGAGTCTAATGATCATCACGGGCATAGCGATCACGCCCACCACGACCACGACCATGCTCACACCGATGAACTTAGCCATGATGTAAATTGCCAGCATGATCATCATGACCATGATCATCATCACCATTCTCATCACCTAGAAAACGACGGTTTTATCTCAATTTCATTTCAAAGCGATCGTGCCTTTGATCTTGATAAATTTCAGAACTTTCTGGATAAGCAATTGCCCATTGATGTTTTCCGTGCCAAAGGTATTTTATGGTTCACGAATATTGACAGTCGTTACGTCTTTCAACTCAGTGGTAAACGTTATGAACTCAAGACAGATGATCGCGGTAAGTCTTTAAACAATCAGATGGTGATCATTGGTCGTAATTTACA